>Ga0209694_1000017_pt1 | contig 353733 bp, 336 predicted proteins | sample GluameincwithD2O_FD_187499 | JGI IMG/M metagenome (GOLD analysis project Ga0209694, IMG submission 187499) | Mouse cecum microbial communities from Vienna, Austria - Glucosamine amended microcosms incubated with D2O (SPAdes) (version 2) | ecosystem: Host-associated > Mammals > Digestive system...
TGCAGACCACGGGGATGACCGTCCCCAGCCTGGCAATCCATCGCATAATAGACTCTTTCTCTCCCGTTGAATCTTAGGTATTTATTCTTATCGTTTCGCCCCAGAACGTCAATCCAAAAAATTAATTTGATTGTGTTTATATGACATTTAATTTACCCTGGTGGATATGATAAAATCTGTAATTTGGCCAATAACGGCCTGTATTTTCTGTATTTTTCCGTCAATTGCCACCCAAAACCCGGACGTGGCAAAATTAATTGGCACCCCATACCGCACAGACGGCGTTCGCAATAAATTGGGCCAATATACCCAATTTGGCGATACAACACGAATTTTTGACACGCCGGGCCTGAATTGCAGTGGGCTGGTCGTGGAAATTGCGCGCATCAGCCTGGGGCGCGATATCGCCATTGACGATGTAATGGCCATGCGGCCCGAAAACGCCCATCTGCACGCGAAAAACGGCCCCGATTGGGATTTTGGATGGCGATTGATAATGAATATATCCGATGGATTGCCGCGCCGGGTCTTGATGCCGGGCAACAAAACTGTGTCGGCCGCCGATATCATCACCGACGCCCCAATTGGTTACGCCATCAGCGCGCCCGAAACATGGACGGAATTACCCGACAGGTTAACCGCCGGGCATTTGTATTTAATCAGTTTTAATACCACCGGACGCCGCGCGGGATACAACACCATCCATTATCATGTCGGGGCGATATATATGGATGAAAACGCCACACCCTGGCTGTACCAGACGACCAGCAATGGCGGCGCGGTTAATCGCCGCAACCTGGCGACCCCAGATGGCCAGGCATCGTTCCAAAGTGCGTTTCACGACACGGGCGGGAATAAAAAATATATCCTGGTGGTGGAAGTTGACCTGCCCCGGGATAACAAAAACAAATAACACGAAAAAACAAAAACCCCGGGCGTCCCCGGGGTTTTATGTTTATTTAATCAGGTTCAACTGGGTTTAGAACAAAACGTTCTTTTCCAAGGTGCCCCATGCCGCTTTGTAGCCGCCATCGCGTTCCAGATAGATTTTCGCGTTCTTTAACTGGGCAGCGGTCAGGCCACGGATGATAAAGGATTCTTCCAGACGGCCGCTGGCGCCGGCAGTCAATTTCGGCAGGTTAACAGACATGCTGGATTTGTCGCAGCACATACTGTTGTTGTTGCAGCTGCCGCACTGATAGATACGAACGGTATAGTCAACACCCGGGCGCAGGTCTTTCAAATCAACTTCCATTTTCAGGCCGGCATCTGTTTCATAGAATTTGATGTTGCCCATTCTGGATTCGCCACCATGGCTGCTGCGGGTGTACATTTTTGCGTGTACGCGGTTGACATCGGCTTCTTCGTATGTCTGATAAAAGACGGTTGTTTCGGTGGCGGTCACCTTTTGCGTCTTTTTCGCGCAGCAACCAGACACGGCCACCGCAACACCCAAGATGGATGTGAACATGAACAGTTTTTTGATTAAGTTTTTCATAAAGGTCTCCTTTTTTCCTTTTGGTTACGTGACATATTCTATCTCATTTTTTTCCAATTTTCGTCAGGTTTGAATCCCTAGGAATCGCGGGAAACACTGCGCACAGCGGGTCATAGACATACAGTCCTGTATATCGAAAAATCCAATCATGGTAATCTGTGAATACATAACCCAAGGAGAGAGATATGTACGAATTGATGCAACACCTGTTGGCGTTTAAATATGCCTGTAAAATCAATCATTGGTCAACGGACGCGTATGCGCCGCACCTGTTGTTTGACCGTTTGGCTGATGGTCTGGACGAATACATCGACGGCATCGCCGAAAAATATTTTATGGCGTCCGATAACAAGAAAGTTTTCAAAGCCGACATCTTGAACCCCAAACTGATTGACAGAAATTTGGTCAAAATGTGCGAATCGATTATCGAACATCTGGAAGAATTACAAGATGACGACGATTTGAACGAAGGTCTGGGTTCCCTGCTGAGTGCAATCGAAGAAGATTTCTTGAACAGATTGGCGCTGGCAAAGCTGAAATAATGCAAAATCCCCGGATTTTCCCGGGGATTTTTAATTTCTGCCCTGTTTTGTGCGCGGCGCATACGCATATTAAAATTTACTTGACATTTTTTTTTTTTGTCTTGTAAAATACATCCGGACATTTAAAGAGAATAAAAACATGAAATTTGATAACACAATTACCAAATTATTTGCAAAAACCCGCACATACAACGGGAATATGATGATTCGTAACGGCGACAACCACGACACCATCTATACCGACATTGTCAACCCATACACCAGCGATGCCCAGGCCGGCCGCACACTGGGCGACGATGCGGGACGCATGGAAACCATCAACGGCGACTTGGACATGCGCGGACTGCGCCTGTTTATCAACAACCATTTCCGCAACGTCACCGGTTCTGTGCACGCAAACGGCAGCAATCACGTGCATCTGCGCGCATTGAACCAAATCGGCAGCGATTTGAACATCAGCGACAGCAAACGTTTCAGCGCCGACCAATTGACAACCGTCAACGGCAGCGTTTGGGCCAACCAGTCCCGTGACGCATCGCTGGATAATTTGAAAAAGATTGGCGCCAACCTGATTTTACGGGACCAGTCAATCGTGTTCGCACCGGAACTGAAATCGGTTGACGGCACAATCTTTGCCACCAATGTCGAAGAATTGAATTTACCGTCGCTGGCATCGGCCGCCGTGATTTATGCGGTTAACGTCAACCACATCAAATTGCCGGCATGGACCAACGGGACGATTTATATCGGCCGTCAAAACATCCCGACAACAATCAACGTCAATCCGGGCATTAAAATTGTCTATGGCGATTATCAACTGACACCGGACATGATTCGGTCCGCCATCGACGCCCAGGAACGCCACCAACGCACATCGGCAAACCTGAACCGCGGCAACAACAATTGCATCCCCGCAAATTTGTCCCGCGCGTTTACACGTCTGTGCGCGATGATTGAATCCCAAAAGAAACGTTAATTCATTTCTGGGACATAAAAAAACCACCGTCGCGAATCGGTGGTTTTTTTGTTCACTGCGCGTGGCTTAGAACATAAAGCGGATACCAATATCACCGCCAAAGTTATGCAGGCCGGAATTGATGTCGACATAGTTGTAACGTGCCGCCAAATCAACCGCAAAGTGTGTCATATCGAATGTCACACCCAATGTGCCCATGGCCGAGAAGCGCGTTTTGCTGTCGCTGTGTTCGCCGACCAAGATATTGCCACGGTGTTTAACATCTGTGAACGCCACACCGGCACCAACACCGATGAACGGACGGACAACCTGGTACTGGCCCAGTTCCATGTATGTGTTGAACAACAAAGTCTGCATTTTTGTGTCAACGTCGATACGGCCCGCTTCGCCAAAATCAGCATGGTCTTTGGCTTTGCTGAAAATGGACCATTCAACTTCGCTGCGGACTGTGTCGCAAATTTCCAACCCCAACGCCGCACGACCCTGCCATACCATATCGGTCATGGATTCTTTATGGCCGTTGTATTTGTAGTTCAGGTTGGTATAGCCCAAACCGCCACGCAGACCAATGTACGGATCCAGACCCCACAACTGCCAGCTGCTGTTATTGGGACTCATACCTGCAAACGCTGGACATGCAACAAGCACGGCCAATGTTGAGATAACTATTTTTTTCATTTTTTCTCTCCTTGGTTAAGTTGATGGTTGTTTCAATGGTTTTCATGTCAACGTATTTATTCTAGCAAAGCATTTTCCATCTTTGCATAGGTATGGATTCCAGGTATTGGCGACGCAAAACGGGCCCAACACCTTTAATCCTATGGCCTGGGGGGCGCGGGGCGAATACAATATGACATATATATAAGGAGGCAAAGATTATGAAAAAAACCGACAACCCGGACAATCCACAGACCAAATATTACCACCGAAAATACCCCCAACAGCATCAGCCATACCCCGGCCTGGATTCGGCCATGTCGCCGCGTCCCGATTGCGGCGAACAGACATATATCGGCGCCGCACGTCTGGCGGGACGGCGCGCCCTGATTACCGGGGGCGATTCGGGCATAGGCCGCGCGGTCGCCATCGCATACGCCCGCGAAGGGGCCGATGTCGCCCTGTCCTATTTACCGGACGAAGAAACCGACGCCCAGGATACGGCCAAATACATTCGTGATGCCGGCGCACGGGCGTTTTTGTTCCCGGGCGATATCGGTCATGAAAAATTCTGCACCCAACTGGTGAAAAAGGCCGCACGCGCCATGGGCGGTTTGGACATTATGGTCTTGAACGCGGGATATCAACAATTCAGCGATGACATCATGGATTTGACCACCGCGCAATTGCAACGGACATTTGAAATCAATCTGTTTTCAATGTTTTGGATGGTGCGCGCGGCGTTGCCAATACTGCAACCCGGGGCGTCAATTATCACAACCACATCCATCCAGGCGTACCAGCCGGGCAAAAGTCTGCTGGATTATGCCGCGTCCAAGGCGGCAATTATGGCGTTCACCCGCGCATTGGCAAAACAATTAGCCGACCGCGGCATCCGCGTTAACGGTGTGGCGCCCGGCCCCATCTGGACCGCGTTACAGGTTGCGGGCGGACGCGCGCAATCGACCATCCCCGAATTTGGCATGGACACCCCGATGGGCCGCGCCGGCCAGCCGGCGGAATTGGCGGCAACGTACGTTTTACTGGCATCCGACGACGCGTCATACACCACCGCGGAAATTTACGGTATTACCGGCGGCAATCACACGATGTAAAAAACCGCCATTATGGCGGTTTTATTTTTGGTGGGCGCGCAGGGACTGTAATTCCCACCACATTTTATGTGGCGGGCCCCTTTCCGCTTGTATGGCTTGAACTGCGCTGACGCTTGTTCGCGCCGACGGCGCAGTCGAACCCAACGTCCAGGCTTCTCGTCCGCGGCTACATCCAAAAATAAAAACGCTGACATGCAGCGTTTATATTTTTGGTGGGCGCGCAGGGACTCGAACCCTGGACCCACTGATTAAGAGTCAGTTGCTCTACCAACTGAGCTACGCACCCGGGTCCGTTTTTTTAAACGTGACGATTATATCCCTTTTTGGCGCATTTGCAAGCATTTTTAACTTTTCAAATACGATGATGGGTTGTATGCCTTGGTCCCCTTGCGGATTTCAAAGTGCAATTGGGGTTGCGTCACCTTGCCCGTTGCGCCGACGGTGCCGATTTTCTGGCCAACCTTTACCCGGACACCACGGCGGACCGCCAACGAATCCATGTGCGCATATACCGTCATCCACCCGCCAGAATGCTGGATAATGACCAGATTGCCCATTCCCTTTACTTCGTTCCCGGCATAGGCAACAACACCATTTTCCGCCGCGCGCACCATCGTGCCACGGGACGCGCCGATATTAATCCCATCATTAAACAACCCGCCCGATTTCGCGCCAAAGTGTGACAGGATTTTGCCACGCACGGGCCAGCTGAACTTGGACGAAGAACGCGGACTGATGGCCGGCAATTTCTTGGTCGGGTCGGACGATATCTTTTCCTGGGGGCGCGTGGTGGCGGCGGGCTTTTTGTTGGTTGATTTGGATTGCGACACTGCGGGGCGCGACGCCGGGGTGGCGGAGGGTTTGCTGGGCGGGACACCGGGCTTTGCCGATGATGCGGGCGCGGGTGTTTTGCCGGACGACGCGCGCGGGGTATCCTTGGCCCGGACGTCCTTTGCCGGGGCGGACGGCGCACCAGACGCGATTGGCGCAGACGGCGTCACAACCGCCCGGACCGGCACACCGTCCAGTTTGGGAACCTTTAACTTTTGACCGACCGACAATGCGAACGGCGCGCGCAGTTTATTTAAAACGGCCAAATCGTTGACGGGCGTCGCATATTTGCGCGACAAAGAATACAGCGTGTCGCCGGGCGCGACCCGAATTTCCTGTAATTCAACAACGGTTGTGGTTGTGGGTGCGGATGTTTTCCCGGACGATGCCACCGGTTTCGCCGCCCCGCGCGACGCCAGACGCAATGTCTGGCCCGGTTTCAGTGCGTATGGCGGCGTCAAATTATTAATGCGCGCCAATTCATCCACCGTCATATTGTGACGCCGCGCCAATGCGTATAATGTATCGCCGCGGGCGACCGTGATGGTTGCATCCGCCGTACCGCCGCCATACATCGGAATGTATAAATAATCATCAACGCTGGGGGTGGTGTCGGACATGTCCCCGTCAGACGCATCTGCGTCCATCACGCCATATGTGCCGACATCTGTTTCGGGTACGGGCGCCGCATCACCCACCCCGGCCGCATCGGCCGCCGCATTTTGGTCGGCAACATCCTGGGGGCCCAAAACGTAATCATCCGCACTGGCATACAATAAATAATCATCGGTTGACCCGCCGCCGTACAATTCGGGCGACGCATAGACCCCATAATCGGCCGCCGCAGAATTATAAATTTCTGGCTGCGTGTCGGGGTCGGCCAACAATGCGGGATATCGCGCGGAAATAAAGTCCCCAACCGTATCCGGCAGGGATAAAATCCGGGGCTGTAAATCGCATGACGCCAACATTACAATCGCCCCGCACGAAATCATAAAAAATCGCACGAATTTCTGCACGGTACAATTATATCACAAATTCGGGGCAAACGCCTGTCAATTTTTGGGGGCATCGCCATCGCGCATAAACAGCAAACTGATTTCAAACAACCCCCACATCGGCAACGCCAGCAACATCTGGGACACGATGTCCGGTGGGGTTAAAATGGCGGCCACAACGACAATAATCACAATGGCATAGCGGCGCATCCGCATTGCGGTCGCGCGCGGCAACACCCCAATCCGGTTCACCAGCACCAGCACCAGCGGCAACTGAAACGCGATGCCGAATATTTTCAGCAATCCGATTGTGAACGACAAATAATCGCGCATGGCGGGCATGATGACGGCGGGCACCGTTGACGCCAGATTTAATTCGATAAAGAATTTAAACGCGACCGGGAACAAAACATAAAACGCGAACCCGGCGCCGGTCAAAAACAATATGGGCGACAACACCATAATGGGCCAAATAAATCGGCGTTCATTTGCATGCAGTCCCGGCGCCACAAACGCCCACACATGCCACAGCACCGCCGGCGTCGCAATCAGCAATGCCACCAACGTTGCCAATGAAAATTGAATCATCAACCCGTCGGCCAATCCGGTGTACAACAATTCACCGTCCGGCCACACTGTCAGCAATGGCGCGGTTAAAAATTCCTGGACCCAGGGGGCCAGAACCCACCCCGCCCCAAACGCGCACGCGAAAATCAAAAACGTCCACAAAACGCGGCGACGTAATTCGGCAAAATGCTGCATCAGGGTCATGTTCTTCATCACCGCGCCCCCGTTTTTTTCCAGCCCGCCGATTTTGTTTTGGATGTTTTTTTTGCGGGCGCCACCCGGCGCGGGGCGGAAAACACGTCCAATACTTCGTCCGTTGTCGTGCGAATCAAATCATCAATGGGCCGCTGTAATTCAATCTGGTCGCGCAGATTTTCTGATACGTCCGTGATTTTCCAAACCAAATTCCGAACCCATCGCACCACGCGTCCCAAAAACCGCGCAACATCGGGCCAATGGCGCGTTGGAATGACCAGCACCGCAACCAATAAAATAACCAAGAATTCTGCCCAACTGATGCCGAACATTGCCCCATCCGTTAATCGTAGAACGAATCGCCCCCGGCGGTGGAAACCGTTTTGTGGCGGGAAATTTGGAAATAATCTTTGCCGAAATCGGTCTTGGGCTTTAAATCCCGAAACGCGACATCTGTTTTGTTGCCCGTCGCATCAACCACGGTCCACGAATTCAATTTGACCGGGTTTGCGTCAAAAACAACCGTCATGTGGCCAACACCTTCTTGGCCGCGCAGATTCATTTTCAGTGCGAATGTCTTGTCCCCCTGGGTGGTTTCAACAACATTGATGTCGGCATTTTGCAAATCAATGTTTTTACGTACCAAGATGCCGGCGGGCGTACTGGTCAGCGGGACTGTCGTAATCTGGTCCAATGATTTATCAAAGAAATACAAATCCCGTCCGTCAGAAATCAATTGCACCGGCATGTCGCGGTAATCCAAACGCACCCGCCCGGGACGCAGCATGGAAAATGTTCCCTTTTGCTGTTTGCCAGACGCGGTCTGGACAAATTCCCCGGTCAAACCCGTAATCGAATTCAGATATTTTTCCGCACGCGCGACCGCATTTTTATCCACCGCGGCAAACGCCGGCATGAACATCATTGCACACACACATCCAACAATTATTTTCTTTATCATGGTTATATCCCCTTAAATACATCAATAACGCGGGCACGCACATTTTCCAGCGTGTCGTGCGCCACCGCACCCGCCGCATACAGATGTCCCCCACCCCCAAACATTTCAGCAATGTGGTTGATGGGCTGGCTGCGACTGCGCAGTGAAATGCCAATCTGGTTTTCCTTTTGCTGTTTTAACAATACAACATATTCCACATTCTTTATCTGACCCAACAGGTTTAAAATCACATCCCCGCGTCCGTCCAGATGTTTGTAATCGCGCCCCGTGACCATGGCAACCGCCAAACGGTCATGGTAAAAGAATTCCGCCCGGGATGTAACACGCGCTTCGGCCAGGATGGTTGAACGGCTTTTGTTATTCAGCATGTCCGACAAATCGCGCAGCGACACGCCCATATCAACCAATTGCGCCATATCGCGCAACACGGCGCCATCGCGCACAAATTTGAAATGCCCCGTATCGGTCAGCATTGCCACCGCCATCAGTTTCAGCGCATCCGCATCCGCGCGCCACCCGGCCCCGCGCATCATGTGAAAAATAATCTGACCGGTTGCAGCGGCATTTTCATTGTCAAAGCAGATTTGACCCATGGGCGTCGGATTTTTATGATGGTCGATTTCGGCAATTTCGCACGCCCCGCGAACCAATGGCAATGTGCCGCCCAAATGGGCCGCGTCCCCGTAATCCACAATAATCGCCAGGTCAAAGGGATGATTGCCATCAATCTTTTCAAAATATTTGACGGTTGACCGCCCCGGCACCCGGTCCAGGTAATCAGGGATATTGCCGTCATATGCGCAAACGGGATTTTTTCCATAATTCAATTCAATCAGTCGCGCCAACGCCAACATACTGCACAGCGAATCGCCATCGGGATTTTTATGCCCGGCGATGATGATTGAATTTGCGTTACGGATTTTTTCCGCCAAGATGTTCAGTTTTTCTTCCATGTCTTTATTTATTGCACGGCGATGTCTTCCAAAAAGAACTGTGCACTGACCCGTCCGTTGTATTCATTTTCCTTTAACCTGCCCAACATGATTATTGTAGTGTTTGTGTTCATATCGTCCAGCAGAAAATTTCCAACGGGCGTTCCAACCAAATTAAACCCGACAAACGCCAATTGCGTCCCGGCGCGGGTCAGCACCGTCCCGCGCAAATGCGCCCCGCCCCCCATGGTCACGGCGGATTTGACCGTCGCCCCATGCAGCGCCAGCATCGGTTCCGGATTTCCCTGGCCGAACGGTTCCAGTGATGATAATTTTTTGACCAAATTCATATTGGCGCCCGCCGCATCAACCGAAGCATCGACGATAATTTCTGGAACGGGCCGCTGGCCGTTTAACTGGGCGGACACCGCGTCTTCTAAAAACTTGCAAAAATCCTGTTCCCGGTCGGCGGGCAATGTAAATCCCGCCGCCGCGGCGTGACCGCCGCCTTCGCTGATAACACCGGCGGCCAGCGCATCGTGAATAATCTGGCCCAAATCAACACCCGGGATAGACCGGCCCGAACCGTTAATCACCCCATCGCAACGCGTCGCAACACACGACGGCAGATTATATTTATCCTTTAACCGGCCGGCAATAATACCCATCACCCCGCCGTGCCAGTTGTCGCCGCATACAAACAGACTGCACCGGCCGGCATCGCATCCGTCGCGGGCCATATCGGCCGCCTGTAACATGATGGCGTTTTGGATGTCGATGCGTTCCTGGTTCATTTTGTGTAATTTATTGGCCAAGTCATACGCAATCAGCGCATTGTCCGTCAGCAATAATTCCAACGCCGGCGCCGCCGAATCCAGGCGTCCCGCCGCATTCAAACGCGGCCCAATCGCAAAGCCCGCCGCATAAACAGACGGCTTTTTAATGCCCGCGATTTCCATCAACACGCGCAGCCCCAGGTTTTGCCGCAATCCCATGACTTTCAGACCCGTCGTCACAAACGCGCGGTTTAATTCCACCAGCGGCATTGTGTCGCAAATGGTCCCCAGTGCCACCAAATCCATATAATTCAGCAGATTTATCCCATCCAGCGCCGCATGTAATTCAGCGTTCAGTCGTCGCGATTTTAATTCGCGGTTCACCGCAACCAATGTCAAAAACGCAACCCCGACACCCGCCATGTACGACAATCCCGACGTATCGTCGCCGCGTTTTGGATTAACAACCGCATCGGCCGCGGGCAACGTAACATCGGGCGAATGATGGTCGGTTACAACCACACGCATCCCCAGCTGCCTGGCACGCTGAACCTCTGCCAGGCCACTGATGCCGCAATCAACGGTAATCAGCAATCGCGCACCGGCCGCCGCAATTTCTTCGACGGCGGCGATGTTTAATCCGTACCCTTCGCCTTCGCGGGTGGGCAAATGCCAAATCACGTCGGCCCCAATCGCCCGCATATATTTTACAAAAATCGCGGTTGACGTGATGCCGTCCACGTCGTAATCGCCGTAAATCGCAATTTTATCCCCGGATTCAATGGCATCTGCAATCACGGCCGCCGCCGTGTCCATATCCCGCAACACAGACGGGTCCGGCATATATTCCTTGATACTGGGGTTTAAAAATTTTTCACGCGCCGCATCTGTTGTAATACCGCGGCCCACCAAAATATTTCGCAGTAATGAATCCGTATCCGCCGTAATGTCCAAACCGTTATTTTCTGCACCAGGATACGCCGCCACAACCCATGCCCTGCCCAGCATGGATTTTTCTACTATCTTTCTCACGCTTATCTCTTTTTTATTATCAGATTTATTATAATCAAAAATTATTCAAATAGCAACGGCAGGATACTATCAAGAATTTTTCCCGTTGTCGGAACCGCGTTCCAAGCCGCCGTACGCAACCCGAATGAATCCTGGGTTCCCTTTGGTTCGTCCAGAACAACCAAAATCGTGTATTGCGGCGCATGTGCAGGAAAGATTCCCGCAAATGCCGTCAAATTCTTTTTCCGGTCGATTTTCCCGTTCACACGCTTTTCCGCGGTGGCGGTTTTACCCCCGATTTGAATACCGGAAATGCGGGCCTTTTTCCCACTGGTTTCTTCGGCGATGCGCACCATAATGCCGCGCAGTTTGGCCGAAATATCATCGGAAATCACGCGATTGCCGCGTACAACGCCAACATTGCGCCGCAACAACGTCGGGTAAATATAAATCCCACCATTTGTCATTGCGTTAACCGCCAACAACAGGTGCATCGGCGTGACCGAAATTCCGTGTCCAAATGCGACCGTCGCACGTTCAACCGGTCCCCATTTAATCGGCATCAATGTGCGTTCGGTACGCCCGAATTCCAAATCCAACGGTTCGTCCAGATGGATGCGACTGAAAAATTCTTTTTGCGCGCCGTCGGGCAAATCCAGCGCAATCTGCGCACTGCCCGCGTTACAGGAATGCAACATAATTTCTTCGACTGTTAAATTCGGACGCGGCGGTTTGAAACTGCGCACATCGCCGATTTTCGCGGCCGTGCGCCCAAACTTGTCCAGGATTTTGTACGCTTCCTTGATATAATATTCGCGGTTTATGCCGTTTTCAAACGCCATGGCGGTGTTAAAAACCTTGAAAATAGACCCCATTTCGTACACACCGCGCAGCGGGGCAAACATGCGGTGACTGGACGGGTCCGCCCGCAGGTTTTCCGGGTCAAAATCCGGCAACGATACCATCGCAACCATTTCACCCGTACGCGAATTCATCAACATGCCCATCGCGCCCTTGGCCTGGTACTTTTGCATGGCGGCCGACAATTGTTCGTAAAACACGGACTGTACACGTGAATCCAGCGACAATCGCAATGGGTCTTTGTTTTCGCGCAGATATTTGTCGTATGTGCGTTCGGCCCCTTCTAACCCGGTGCCATCATTGCCAACAAACCCGACAACATGCGAAAACAGGCGGCGTTTCGGATACCGGCGGGTTTGCACCGGTTCGATATCCAACCCGGGCAACTTGGCCTGGGTAATCATGTCACGCTGAAAATCGGTGGCCAATTTTTTGACATAGATAAACCGCCGCTGGGAATTAACCAGTTTCAGTGCATCGGCCAACGTGTATTCGTACGGCAACGCCTGGTGAATCAGACGCGCGACGGCGTCCCGGTCTTTGACCTGGGGCGGGCGCAGAGTGATGTGGCCCGACATCACATTTTTGGCCAATATGTCGCCATTGCGGTCCACAATATCGGCGCGCGCAACCGCCCATGCGGCCGCCCCGCCCCCGCGCCGCGCGCGGTCTGTCCCCTGAATCCCCAGGTACAGGGTTTTAATCACAAAAATCGAAAACGCGATTACAAACAAAGAATAAACAAAACGCAACCGTCCGCGCGCCGTGCGGTCCCCGCCCATGCGCCCAAATCCGTTTTTAAAAATATCCTTGCCTACTTCGAACATTATAATTCTTTGACGGGTAAATCCGTGATTGCGATTGCTTTTTGGAAACTGATGACTTCGGCGCGGGGATGAATGCTGACCACCAGATTACGCAAAATTTCCGGCCGGACATAGGATGCGAAATTCGCCGCCGCAACGGCCGTTTCCTGTTGTGTTTTGACGATGTCTGCGCGAACGCGGGCGCGCGTCTTGTTCTGGACGCGGTAACACACCTGCAAACCGGCGGTCAACATCAACACCCCCATCGCCAGGCCAATTCCCCACTGAAACATTTTTTCGTCTTCGTTCATTGCGTCCCAACCCCACAATTATATATCGAACACAGTTTATCATAAATTCTGTAAAAAACGAATCATAGAATTCACGCCGCCCAGTCTGCCCGTCCCCAGATTCAGGTCCAGTGCGGCGAATTGACCCGACAAATCCATGTCGCGAATTTCATTTGGCGTTTTGCCATCGACCATCGCAACCAAAATCGCCACAATCCCCCGCACCAGCGCCGAATCGGCCCGGGCAAAGAAATGATTCCCCACGCGGCAAATATCAACCCGCGATGCGCACCCGGCAATTTCATGGCACACCGCCCCATCGGGCACCGGGGCCAAACGCGCCCCCAAATCCATTACGATTTCCAACCGCATCACCGGGTCGGTTGTGATTTCCAATAAATTCTTGATTTCCGCGTAATTCATATGTCCCCCGTTACCATCCGGCATCGGTTAAATCCAAATCCAAACGCGCCGCGTCCGACATGCGCGACAAATCCCATGGCGGATCCCAGACCAATTCCACCCGAACTGGCACGCCCCCTGTCACCATTTCAACCGACGATTTCACCTGGGCCAGCAAGTCTTCCATCATGGGGCACGTGGGACTGGTGAATGTCATGGTTAACACAACCGCGTCCGGTTCAATCGCAATATCGTATATCAACCCCAAATCCCAAATGTTAACCGGGATTTCCGGGTCAAAAACCGTCTTTAACGCCCCAATAATATCTTCTTTGGTAAATGCCATTTTATTTCACAATTTCCCCAATAATACGCACCGCATCGCGCATGTCATCCATCGTGTTCCAGGGACCGACCGAAATACGAATACTGCCCCCGATGTTCAGCGCCCGGTGAATCCATGTCGCGCACATATTTCCAACGCGCATACATAAATTGCGGGTCCCGGCAAACGCCCCGAAATCCAAAACATGCATCCCATCCACGACCATGGATAATAATGCCGCATCGCGCGATGTCAATATTTTAGCACGCGGCATTTTGGATAATTCGTCATATAAATACGCAATCATTTCATGCGACCCGCCCCACGCGCGCCACGCATCAATGGCGGGCGACAATCCCGCAATCTGGGTCAATGGTAATGTGCCGGCTTCGAATTTTTCGGGGGCCGCATTTAATGTCCAATGCCCGTCGGGCAAAATCGTATTGACCATGCCGCCGCCAAATTTATCGGCGGGGATGTCATCGGGATTTTTAATGTACATCACGCCAACGCCGGTATCGGCCCCGATTTTGTGCCCGGAAAAGCACAGAAAATCGCATCCCCACGCCGCGACATCAATCGGCGCGTGCGCAACATATTGCGCCGCATCCACAATCGTGATAACGCGCGGATTTTTTGCACGCGCCGCGCGCACAACCGCCGCCACATCTTGGGGGGCGCCCATCACATTTGACATAGCCGTGATAACCAACACATCCGCCACCGGCAATTGCGCCACATCAATATTAAAATCCGCATCCAACGGACAAACCGCAATGTCACACACCCCGCCATTGGCCAAATGTTGCCACGGCATGCGGGCACTGTGGTGATCCAAATCAGACACCCCAACGACCGGTCGACGTGCGGAAAACACCGGCAATTGCCGGACCATACCCACAATGCGGTTCATGGCGTCGGTCGTACCGGACGTGAACACAATCTGATACGGGGCCGCATGAATCCATTCGCCGACGGTGCGCCGGGCATCGGCCACCATATTATCCACCGCGGCCACGCGCGCACAAATTCCGCGCCCGGCATTGGCATATTTATGACGTAAAAAATCGACCTGGGCATCAACCACCGCGGCCGGTTTCAGGGCCGATGCGGCTGCGTCTAAGTATATGATTTTATTCATTTTATGTTTTCTCTTGCTTTTTATGACGATTATAATACACTCTTGCCAAATATCAATAAAAAGGAGAAAAAGATGGCTTTGGAACATGCAAACGATGCAAATTTTTCGGACATGATTGCTGGCGGGATTACATTGGTGGATTTCTGGGCGTCTTGGTGCGGCCCATGCCAGATGTTTGGCCCCATTTTCGAAGCGGTTTCGAACAAATTTCCGGATGTCAAATTTGTGAAATTTGAAATCGACGAATCGAACCGCCGCACACCTGCGAAATTCGGCATTCGCAGTATCCCCAGCGTATTGGCGTTTAAAAACGGCGAAGTTATCGAAGCCCGCACCGGCCTGATGGATGCAGACACCCTGGCGACGTGGGTCATGGAATTAAAAGGTTAATGACAATGGCGTCACAAGATTACAAGACATTGGAACTTGCGCCCAAATACGTTCCGAAAAAATCGGAACCGTACATGTGTCCACAACACTTGGCGTATTTCTATCAGATTTTGACGGCCCAGCGTGACGAACTGATGCAGGACAGTGATTCTGTGCTGAACACCGTGCGTTTGGCCGAAAAGGCGGACACCGCCGGCGTCGGCGACGATTCGGACAAGGCAACGTTTGAACAAGAAATTACGATGAATCTGCGCATGTCCCAGCGTGACAACAACCTGTTGCGTAAAATCAACGGCGCGTTGGAACGCATGGAAAACGGCACATACGGATACAGTGTTGTGTCGGGTGATGAAATCGGTTTGTCGCGTTTGATGGCGCGCCCCCTGGCGACCATGACGGTCGAAGAACAGGAAGAATACGAAAGCCGCCGCGCATAAAACACAAAAAATCCCGGGAAACCCCGGGATTTTTTTCACATCGCGCATGCCATGCACGACGCGGCGCCACTGGTTGCGGTTGCCGATAATTCATAGCACGGATACGTGACCTGTTGCGCTGCGCATGACGCATATGAAATTTCGTATTTGCCGGTGTTGTCACTGCCACTGCTGGTGTCGGTGCGCGTACATAAATCTTCGAACACACTGTATTGCCAACCACTGGGGCAAACTTTACGCGTCCCGGTTTTACCGGTCGGGCAACAATACTTGGTACAATTGGCCTGTTTCACGCATGTCGGCCCATCCAGACATATCATGGGCAACGCCGCAAATGCGCCCCACCCCGGCCCGATTATCGCCAGCGCCGCGATTTTAAACATATGATTTCTTTTCATTTCCCGTTCCTTTTTTGGTTAAAAGAAAAAACCGCCAAAGGCATGGCGGTCGGGGATTTGAAAAATCATACACAAAAATGACCCTGTGACTTTTGGACGCCGGGGCGCCCTTATAATCACAGATCCCCGACCAAATAACAGTCGGGTCAATAAAACACACGGTGCAAAAACATGCACCGACGTTTTGTCGGATTACGACACATCACTGCGCCGTTTGTGTATGGGATTTTCAAGTCCCAGAAGCCAACATCCCTGTTGTCCTTCGGATATACTATAAAATATGCGGGATAAAAAAACAAGTGCGGCGATGGCCGCACCTGGGAAAAAATCAAATCAATCCGTCTTTATTTGGATTTGCGCGGCGCGCGTTTGGACGCGGGCTTTGGCGCGGATTTTTTTGCTGACACCTGCGCGGATTTTGGCGCAGATTTTTTTGTCGCCGCACTTTTGTTCGCCCGACGCTTGGCCGATGCGGCCCCCTGTTGCACGACGGCGCTGGCGCTGTCCTTGGTTTCCTTGATTTCTTTCTTAAAGATATTGATACCGTTGGCCAAATTCTTCATCAATGTCGGAATTTTATTGTGGCCGAACAAAATCAGAACCAACACGACAATTAAAAGAATTTCCCAAAAACCTGCTCTCATTTTATATCTCCGTAATCAAAAATTATTTCGCGACATAGCAATCCACGCCGTCCGATTTCGCATTGCGGCAAAATCCACCCGCCGCGGCGGAATCCGCAAACGCGATGCGCAATCTGTATGTTGTGGTCCCGTTCGGCAATACCGCGGCCAAGATGACAAATTGTTTGCCGGCAAACAAATTCTGATGACCGGCGCGAATCTGACGTTCGGCCTTTTCCGCCAATTCACGGGTGCTGTACGAACCGAACTGCACGTACCAGCTGCCACGGGCAACCTGGGGTTTGGGCGCGGGCTTTTTCGCGGCGGGTTTTGCGGTCGCGGCCGGCTTTTTCGTGGCGGGTTTGGCCGCCGGTTTCGCGGCCGGCTTTGGCGCGGGCGCAACCTGGTCGGGTTTGAATGTTACATCGGCGCGGTCTGCGACAACGCGCACGGGAACGCCCGGTGTTGCATTGCTGGGCTGGGCGGCCGGGGCCGGTGCGGGTTGAACCGGCGCGGGGGCGACCACTTCGACCGGGGCGGCAACCGGCGCGGGTACCGGGGCCGGCGTCGGATTTTCCGGTGCGGCCGGCGCAACCGCGGCGCCATCAACCGTTACAATTTCCGGCGCATCCAAATCAATTTCAATCGACGAACGGGAATCCGACCCGATGGTGCGAATAATGACATAGGTCGCCAGAATAATCACCAGCACGCCAACCCCCAACAGCAACCACGGCTTTTTCGGGCGCGGTGCGGCAAACGGCGCGGCATCCGGCAATGCGTCCAATGTGCTGTCATCTTCTAAATCTAATAAATCCAAGTTGGCATCCATATCGTTATTCATAACGTCCCCCATAAATTCTGTGATTGCATTATACCACAAAAAATCGCACACACCAAATGAATATCCGCGAAAATAACAGGCGGCGCAAAACGCGCCGCCCCAAACTTTATTTTGGCATCTGGCCGAAATTCGGCGGAACAATCAACTTGTGATTTTGTTCCACAATCGGTTCAACTTCGCATTTGTGACAGCATCCCGCAACGGACAGCACCGCCAAAACGCCAACGATTAAAAATTTGTTCATGGTCATATCCCCCTGATGCACATTATATATATGTGCGGCGCCCGGGGAAAGAACAAAAAATTCCCACCCCGGCGCGGCGCATTTATCGCGGCATTTGGACGGCCGCGGCCATCTGCGCGACAAAATCATCCAGCGATACAGTTTCCTGTTTTTCTTCGCCCAGACGACGCAATGTCACGGTTTTGTCGGCCATTTCTTTTTCCCCGACGATGGCAATAATCGGCGTTTTGGCCAACGACAATTCGCGGATTTTGTAATTCACCTTTTCATCGCGCAAATCCAATCCAACATGCACGCCGGCATCACGCAACGCCGCCGCAACATCGGACGCGTAATCGCGATGCTTTTCAGAAATGGGTGTGACGACAACCGGCGTCGGCGCCAGCCACAGCGGTAAATTCCCCGCCGTCGATTCCAACAAAATCCCCATAAAGCGTTCGATTGACCCCAGCAACGCGCGATGCAGCATAATCGGGCGATGTTTTTCGCCATCTTCGCCAATGTACGACAGGTCAAAGCGTTCGGGCAAATTCATGTCCAATTGCACTGTCCCACACTGCCACGTGCGGCCCATGGAATCTTTTAAATAAATATCGATTTTCGGGCCATAGAATGCGGCATCCCCGGTCGCGACTTCGTATTCAATATTGTTCGCGTCCAGCGCATGGCGCAGGCCCCCTTCTGCCTTGTCCCAGATTTCGTCGGACCCGATGCGGAATTCCGATTCCTTGCGCGTGGCCAATTTCATCCACACGCGTTCAAATCCGAACTTGCTGTAAATATCCTTGACAAAGTGCAAGATTTTGACGATTTCACCTTCGAACTGTTCTTCGGTGCAAAAGATGTGGGCATCGTCCTGGGTAAATTCGCGCACGCGCATCAGCCCCGACAGACCGCCGGCCGCTTCGTAACGATTAACCTTGCCGAATTCGGCCAGATACAGCGGCAAATCCTTGTACGATTTAATTCCCTGGCCATATACCAGCATACCGCCCGGGCACGACATTGGTTTGACACAGAACGTTTTCCCATCCTGGGTTTTACCGGAATAATTGTGTTCCCCATATTTGGCCCAGTGCCCCGATTTTTCCCACAACGACCGGTCCATCACCGCGGGCGTTGAAATTTCCAGATACCCTGCCCGTTCCTGGCGGATGCGGATATAGTCAATCAGACGACGATAAATCCGGTATCCCTTGTCATGCCAGAACACCGCGCCCGGGGCAAAATCCGGTTCAAAGTGGAACAAATCCATGTCCCGTCCCAATTTGCGGTTGTCGCGGGCGGCGGCTTCTTCCATGTTCTTTAAATGTTGTGCCAATTCGTCAGCGGACGCGAACGCATCGACATAGATACGCTGTAACATTTTGTTTTTCGCATCCCCTTTCCAGTATGCACCGGCGACACTGCGGATTTTAAATCCGTCGCGGGGTAAATCTTTGCTGGACGCAACGTGCGGCCCACGGCACAGGTCTGTGAAATCACGAAACGCATAGACCGACAGCGCATCGCCCGCCGCGTTGTATTCGTTCAGCCATTCCATTTTGTACGGCTGGTTGGCAAAGATTTCCTTGGCTTCGGCCAATGTGACATCACGCTGGGCAAATTTGCCGTCGGATTTAATCAATGCGCGCATTTCTTTTTCGATGGCGTCAAAATCTTCTTCGGAAAAGCGATGTTGGGTATCGAAATCATAATAAAACCCGTTTTCAATCGCGGGACCGCCCGCAAATTTGACATCCGGGAACAGCTTTTGCACCGCGGCCGCCATGACATGCGCCAACGAATGACGAATCGTTTCAATTGGATATTCTTGTGACATAATTTATACTTCCTGACTTTGCACCGGCGGGACAACCCGCCTGGATTTATTTTCGTGAACTGATTGATTATTGCATTGCGCGGACAGAACCGCAAATAGAAATTACACCCCCGCGGGGGTTGTTGTCGTTGTTGTCGTGAAAGTAATCATAAATTTTTTCATAACGTTGGATATCTTATCGCTTTATCTGGGGCAACGCAACAAAAAATCCGGCGGGGGGCCGGATTTTTTATCATTACGCGGAATAACAGCACTGCTGATTCACAATTTTAAAAGAACCGGTGTTGTCACTGCCACTGCCGTCCACGGGGATACAGCATGACGTAATACCGCCCGTCCCGTCGCTTTTCCCGCCACCGGGGCAATTGACACAAGTATCGATAACAACACCGGGCGTGGGATTGTACTGCCCTATATATGAATTTAGTGGGCAATATTTGCATGATGTGTTGGTATGATACGGGGTGGTGGACGGCGCCCCCATTAATTGCACACCACTGGGGCCGCGCGAACACGACTTGCATTCGGTTCCCGACCAATAACTGCTGTTGCTGCATGCACACGCCACCTTTTGACAGCCGGACAAAATCATGGGGTCAATACGGGAACCCGTATGGCTTGAATCCATCGAAGTATATGACACGATAACAACGTCCGCCAAACATCTGGTGGTGGTAAATGTATTGGTACACTTGTAATAATACCCGCCAGAATGGGCGGACGCGCATACCGACCCACCCTGACAATATGGTTCCAAATACACCGTTGCACCATACGCGGTGGACATAATTCCACCCAAAAACGTCGAACACAAACCGACGGTTTTTATTGCGTCTGTTATTTTTATAAAATTTGCCATTTTCTGCCCCCTGTATTTTGTGAATAAATGCCTGATTAAACCGTCCCTTTGGATTCGGCATACTTTCCCATGCGTCATTCCCAGGCATTATAAGGCGTGGGGCCATTTTTATCAAGCATAAAACGCCCCACCCCAAAACTAAAAATCAATGATGCACCCATACAGCACCGCAAAGAAAAAGCACACCGTCCCACCAATTACGAATAAATGCCAAATGGCATGGGAATACTTCATTTTGCGCCACAGATAAAAAATCACCCCCAGCGAATATGACAATCCCCCCGCCAAAATAAACCACATCCCGCGGGCCGATATATGATTTAACATCGCCGGCAAAATAAACACCAGTGTCCACCCCATAATCAGGTACAGCACAACCATCCATTTGGGTTGCTGTTTGGGGTTACGGATTTTCATCACGGCGCCAAAAATAACAATGGCCCACAAAATGCCGAACACGGTCCACCCCAGGCCGCCGCGCAGATTCACCAGACAAAACGGCGTGTACGTCCCCGCAATCAGCGCATAGATGGCAACGCTGTCCCAGACTTCGAAAAAAGATTCGGATTTCTGGCCAATCATCGCATGACACATCGTTGACCCGAAATACAGCGTGAACATCGTCAGGCCGAATATCGCGCACGACACAATCGCCCATGTGTTGCCGGCCAATACGGCGAACACTTCCAACAAAACCAATCCCGCCATCGCAATACCGATGCCGATGCCGTGGGTTAAAATGTTCAACACTTCTTCGCCGCGGGTGCTGGCGCGTTCCCAACGAAACAATCCGGTTGCACGCAAAACCTTTAACAATCGATTCGCATGCGAATCGCGACGTACGGCCTTTAACTTTGATTTAACTTGCTTTTTCGTTTTGGTCATTTGATTGCCCCCTGGATTCTGGTGCGAACGCGCGCGTCCCCCATCGCCGTCATCATCGAATACAAATCCGGTGTGTTGGTGCGCCCCGACAGGGCCACGCGCAAATTCATGGCAACGTCACCGTTTTTAATGCCCAATTTTTCGGCAATGGCGACAATTTTGGCCCACCACGCATCCTTGTCATCGGCGCCGTCATACACATTTAAAAATTCACGCAACGCATCCATATTATATTCAAATTCCGTGTTGGGCACGTACAGCGCGTCCCAGAAAAACGCCACCGTTTCCAGCGTCTGGCGGTATGTCACAAAATCTTTGCGGATGCGTTTGGGGTTGTCGCGTTCAATGCCGAGTACCGCGGCCAGATACGCGGCGTCCGATACCTGCATCCGTTCGGTGTCGTTACCGAATTCACCCGCCCACGCGGTCACGCGATGCACCAATTCGGGAACCGGCAACGTCGCAATAAATTCACGCGCCCACCACTGCAATTTATCCATGTCAAACAACGCGCCCGACATTGGAATTTTCTTTGGTCGCATTTCATAATCCCAGATAGATTTGGCACTGCCCTTGGACTTGGCTTCTTCGTATCCGGATGCGGCGATGTTGTACAGATATTCCAACACAGATTCCACCGGCCACCCATCACGCAGGAAATATTCCACGTTCGCTTCTGGATCCTTGCGCTTGGACAATTTGCGTTGCCGGCCCGTTTCGGGGTCAATCTTGTCAATTGTCGATGTATGGATGTACAGCGGTGCCACCCACCCCATCATCCGAAACAGTGCCACATGCAGCGGCAATGACGGCAACCATTCTTCGCCGCGGATAACGTGCGTCGTGCGCATAAAGTGGTCGTCCACCAGATGCGCAAAATGATATGTCGGCAAACCGTCGTTGGATTTTATTAAGACAATGTCTTCGTTATTTTCGGGGAACCCGATGGACCCGCGGACGGCATCCTTGCAAAAAATACGCTGTTCGGGGTTGCCGTCGGAATACAGCCGCACCGTCGGCACCGCGCCCGCGTCCATGCGGGCAATAACTTCTTCTTCGCCAATGTTGCGGTCACGGGCAAATTCGCCGTAAATCCCGGTGGGGAAACCCGCGGCCCGCTGATTTTCGCGGATTTGTTCCATGTCGTCGGCCGTTAAGAAACATGGATACGCCAGCCCGCGTGCCAACAAATCGGCCGCAACGGAATGATAAATATCACGGCGCTGGGATTGATGATACGGGCCGTATGCGTCATCGTTGTTGTATTTCAAACCGAATCGATTTAACGAATTGATAATGATATTGACGGCGTCGGCCACTTCGCGTTTGGTGTCCGTATCTTCGATGCGTAACATAAACACCCCGCCCGTTTGCCGCGCCAATTTACAGTCAATCAATGCCCCGTACAGACCGCCAATGTGCATATATCCGGTCGGACTGGGGGCGAAACGCGTCACAAATGCGCCGTCGGGTAAATTGCGATTGGGGAATTTTTCTTCCAATTCGGCAATCGTGTATTTCGGCGCGCCGCCCAAAATTCGTTCAATCGTTTTTTGTGATAATCCACTACGCATTTTTATTTTCCTTTGCCCATTCTGATTTTAATATTGAATAATTGCATTCATCACTGAACGTACCGTCCGGCCACACAATTTCATGACGCAAAATCCCGTCCAGATGAAATCCCATCTTTTCCGTGTTGGCGCGCACGGCCATATTTTCACAGGCGCATTGTACAACCACCCGGTCGAAATCCATGTCAACAAACCCCACGCGCAGTATTTCCGGCATCACCGCGGCGATTATGCCCCGCCCGCGCGCCGATTTTTTTAACCAATATCCCAACACACCACGGCGGCGCACAACACTGGTGCCATTGGCGTATCCAATTTCGCCCAGCAATTCGTCCCCGCACCAAATACCATACAAACACATGTCTTGGCGCGGTGCCCCGCGTTCATATGCCGCCAACACGTCCGATGGCGACGCATAAACGCCGTCCGGCATCCAAAATCGAAACGCGTGCGCATCCGCCGCAAAGATATCAAATATCATCTGGGCGTTTTCCGGGGTTGGCGCAATCGGATGCAACCGATACGGCCCCACCGTTAAATTTTGCGGAAATTCACGCATTGTTTATTTAACCTTGTGTTTCAAACCTTTGGATTTTATACTAATTATATGGAAAAACAAGAAATAAGAACTTTTGGGCGCAGACACGGCAAGAAATTGTCGGCGCGCCAACAAACGCTGGTGGCGACTTTACTGCCGGCAATTACACCAAAATCATCCGAATTGAATGGCGGCGATGCCATTTTGGAAATCGGATTTGGTGCGGGCGAACATGTGCGCGCACTGGCCGACGAACATCCTGATACGATTATTGTCGGGGCCGAACCATTTATGAATGGGGTCGCATCCCTGATGTCGGCGATGACGGACGAAAAAACAAATATGCCCCGCACCGAATATAAAAACATCCGCATTTGGGCCGACGACGTGCGTGATTTTCTGCGCGGCGCGCCAAACACAAAATTCCGCGAAATTTGGGTATTACACCCCGACCCCTGGCCCAAGGCAAAGCATGAAAAGCGCCGTCTGCTGAACGCCGCGTTTTTGACATTAATTTCAAATTATTTGACCCCAGACGGCCGGATTATTATCGGCACCGACCATTGGGAATACTATGATTGGATTGAACAACAGATTCCAAACACACCGCTGGTTATTCGTGGCCGTGACATGGACATGGTTCATACCCGTTATCAGTCCAAGAACAAGGCGGAAACTGCCGCCCCAAAATACCTGATACTGGGGCGGGCATAATTGTTATTTATTTAACACAGCACATCAAATCCGGGCGCCCCGGCATCAAAATCAATCCATCCGGCAATGGCCCACGCGGGCGCGGCCGGATTTTTTCACAAAATGCGTCAACATCCACGCCATTGCGAACATGACGCGCAATACCGCGTGCATACTTCGGCCCGACAGGAATGCGGGGGCGCGCCATGCGTACCTGTGGCGTGGACGACGGCGCATCAGACGCAACAACAACAACGCCATGGAAGCCGGGCGCCGGTATCGCGGCGGCGGCCGGCACATCTGGGGCGGCCACAACGGCGGGCGACGGCGCTGTTTTTGCGGGCGTCGCTGCCCCGGACGCGGGCACCTGCTTTTTTACCAATGCGGGCTTTTTCACCTGGGGCTTTTGCGCGTTGGATGTCTTTTTCTTGGCCGCCTGTTTGGGGGCGGCGCGCGGCGGACGCGCGGGCCGGCGATCCCCGCCTGGTGACGTCACAATGGGCGCCGAAATGGGGCGCGCCCTGGCCGCGGGCGGCGTTCCATACATTTTCAGCAATGTGTCGCGTGTCGGCATATCCCGTTCTGGTTCACCATACATTGCGGGCGCCCCGTACAGGTCATGCACATCCCGCCCGCCACCAAACGCCGGCATCGCCATGACACAGACCGCCATAAAAATTCGTACCATTCGTAACATTCGCCCCATCACCTTGGTTCATAATTAACAAAAAATCGTACGCCATCACTGATACGCGGGCGCATTTTTTGAATCAATCGCCATGCCTGTTCAATCCGCAGGAAATTGTTCCCCAACGCAAAATGCAATTGCCAGCGCACATCGGCGGGCATCACCGTCATCAGCCCATAAATTCGCCCCACAAAATCCGACGCGTCACCCGCATCGTCCGGCATAATCAGTGTCAACGCATCGGCGCGAATTTTATCCATTAATTCAAACACAGTGGCCCATTGGTCCATATCGATTTCACCGATATCCATCCCCACCGCCAGATATTTGTTAAAAAACAAATCATCGCGGATTAAGTGCAGATTATCAACAAATCCCGCCAAATCGGCGCGGCGCAAAAACACCTGGGCACCGGCGGCCCCCTGTTTAAAGGCCGCATTCATCCGCCGCGTTAAATCAGAAATCCCCCCGTCATCCGTCCCCGTTTCCAGGTAAAAACGCCCCAACATTTTAACCGGCATTTTTTCCAGCCACGGCCACATAACGGCAATCGAACTGGGCGCCACAGATATCATGGGCACATTGGCATCGGCAATACGTGACGCCGCGCGCGCCAAATCGCCCGCATCGCCCCCACCCGCGCACCAGGCACCGGTTTTTATTTCTGACAAAAGTGCGTCTGTATCAATCATTTGCTTTTTAGTTTATCACAAATATGGTACAATTAAAATCAAATGAAGAAACAAATCGATTACATCTTGCTGGGGACGCTGTGGCTGCTGGCGGCGACGCTGGGGGTCAGCTTTTGGTTCAACACACAATTCGGGTTTAATATCTTTTCCGGGGCGCATTGGCTGTATCTGGGCCAGTTACAGGCATCCGACACACACATCCGCCCGATGTTCTATGTTTCAATGGTCATTGCGGTGGTGGTGACAATCGCGGGGCTGTATATTTTAATGCAACCGCGACTGCGCCGCATGCGGATGCCCGGATTTGTACGCCGCATCTTTGCGCGGGGCCATAAAAAAACGGTCGGCGCCGACACGTCAACCATTGTATCCGTTCCGGCCGAACCGATTATCACCCCCGCCCCCCAGACGGACAATATCCCGCGCCCACCGCGGTTAAATATGCCGCGTCTGAATAATGCGCAAATGCCCACAACATATACCCCCCAAGTGCCAGGGACCGCGGCGCCCACCGCGCAACCATCTGCGGCCACTGTCTCGGCTGCATCAACCGCGCCCGCCACAACGATGACATCCCAAACACCTGTCGCGCCCACGGCAATAAATTTTGACGAAATCAAACAAATATTTGAACGCACCGGTTACACCGTCAAACCGTCGCCGCGCATTGCGGGGATTCGCCCCGCCCTGTTTGCAATTGGGGCGGACGAAACGCTGTGGCTGGGGGGTGTTGGGATTGAACCCGCACGACTGAACGCGGCGATGGAAAAATTAAATTCGGTCTTTACCGACACACTGGAAGATATTGTCATCCACATCAACGGATTTGTCATCGACGCCCGCGGGGATGTGCCGGACGGCGCGAATATCCAATTGTTTGCATCGCTGGACGAATTGCGCACATATATGGATGCGCATCGCAACCGGGAAATCAGTGACGCCGAACGGGATGATTTCGGGGCGTATTCGGAATACATCGACACCGTTTCCAATTATTTAAACAAGGTATAATAAAAACCCATGGAATTAACACAATCATCTGCGCAAAAGCGATTGGCCGATTTGCACATGGACGACATGCCCGTCATGGAATTCATGCCCGCGCACGCCGCCGTTGCCCCCGATTGGTATCCCCGGTATCGTCAATTGCGCCGTGAATTTATGAAATCTTTAATTGATTCAGTCGAAGATTTGGCGTTCTTGAACCTGTCCCAGGATGAATTTATGGATTTGATTATGGGCAAAAAAATGCCTAAAAATCTGACCATACGGTTGCGGGTACCATTGACATGGGGCGGTAAATTATCGTTGGACAACATGTTTTTATGCCGCACATTCCCGCACAGCCACAACATGGACCGGTTTATTATCGACCAGGCGGGCGCAAAAAAAATCTGGTTGCCCAATCCCGCGCACAAGGTTTATGTTCCCGCGCACACGGCGTCGGGCGGCGACGGGGGCAATGCAACCGAAGATCGTCTGGCCCAGATGGCGGCGCAAATTGCGGCCGGCCGCGGCATGGAATAAGTGGGGGGGCGCGCACATGACACAATCTGAATTTTTATCGGCGATGAAATCCCACGGCGCTGTTATTGCGGGGGGCGCCAGTGACGCGGAAATTTCATTGGCCAATGCGGCCCTGCAACGGATGCGCGCCGCGATGATTCCCGGATATATACAGGAATTTTACAAAACCGCACGCGGCATTATTTTAAACAGTGCCTGTATCTTTGGCCCGACGGAATTGGACAACGGCATTAAGTTCCCCGTCCCATCGATTGTCCAGATTAACAGTGAAATTGAACATATCCCGCATATGCGCGGCAAAACAGTCTTTGGCCGCAATGATTTGTTTTGGTTTGCGTTTGATGCGTTCGGCACATGCTTTATGTTGGATAATCTGACGTTGAACCCGCTGCGCAAATATGCGGACCCAATGCGCGCGATGTCGGAATGTCTGGCGGTGGGACAAATTTAATATGAAAAAAATTTCCGTTTCTTTGTCCGGTCACCAAACCAGCATTTCGCTGGAACCGGAATTTATCGACGCACTGCGCCGGATTGCAACCGCACAAAATCGGGCGATGGCATCTATTATCGGGGACATTGACGCCGCACGCGGCGACCGAAATTTATCATCGGCCATTCGCGTGTGGATTTTAAATTATTTTTCAAATTCTGAAATTTAACCCGCCCCGCCCAAAAAGGCGGGGTCAATATCATTAATCTTTGCGGGCGACAACCGAAACCGCAGACATCGCCAGGATTGCAAACACCAAGACAATCATCATCCATGCGTCGCGGCCCAATGCGCGATAAATCGTGCGATGGTCGCCCCAGACAAATCCATCCAGATATCCGGTTTCCCCGATGGGCAATTGCGACACAACGGTGCCGGCCGAATCGACAAAGGCACTGATGCCGGAATAATTTGCGCGCACGATGGGCAATCCCGATTCAATCGCATACCGGCGCACCATGTCCAAATGCTGGTACGTGCCGGGTGTTTTCCCAAACCAAGTATCGTTTGTGATATTGATGATGGCATGCTGGACGTGCGGGTCGGCCGACGTCAAAGAATCCGAAAAAATAATTTCATAACACACCGCCGGTGCAAAGACAAAATCACCGCCGGCCGTTTGAACATTGATTATTTCCGGCCCCGCCCCGCGTGACAAATTACCCGGCGACGGAATCAATCCCCCCAGCGGCGCGTATTCACCAAACGGCACCAGGTGTGATTTGCTGTAAATTTTTTCAATTTCGCCATGTTCGTTCGCGATCACCATGGAATTGAACAGCCGCCCGTCATCGTACGACAACGCCCCCATCACAACGGGCGTGTTTAACAATTGGGCCATTGGGAAATCATCCCCGCGCGTGACGACAAACGGGTACGTTGTTTCGGGATATACAATAATGTCCGCCCGCGCGTCCGCCGCCCCCAGTGCGATTAAGCGCTGTAAATTCTGTTCGGCGGTTTTCAGCGCCGCCGCGCGCGAATGCGTGCCCTTGTCCGCCTGGGATGTGGCGGGTTGAACAATGCGTATCATGGGGGGGCGCGCCTGGGGCTGCATGGCGGCGCGGCGAATATTACGTGCGCCAACAACGGCCCCAATCAAAACCAACGCCGCAAAAATCCCAAACGTCACGGCAACCGCGCGGCGCCGCCGTCGCAACAATTCAACCGCAGACGCAATGAAACCGGTCACAATAAACCCCAGCCCCAACGCCCCCCACAGCGACATCGAATTGGCCAGCACCGGCCAGGCAAACGTGATATTGGCAATCGGGTTCCACGGAAATCCGGTCAGCACCCATTCCCGCATCCACAAAACCAGCGTCCAAACGGCGGCGAACAAAAACGGCCGACCCCAGGGATTGGTGCGTATACAGCGGATTGCCGCAAACGGAATTGCAAAGATAATTCCCCCCGCCAGCGCGATGCCGATTAATGCGGGCGCGGTCCAAATGGCAAATTGGCGGGTTAAATCTGGGACCACAAAAATGGAATTGACCACCCACCAAAACATCCCCAATGCGTATGCCGCCCCAAACGGGGATGCCCGCAACAATGATTTAAAGAATCCGCGATTTTCATCACCGCCGCGCACCGTTAACCAATACGCCCCGCCGACCCCCAGCACGGTTGCCCACCACAAATTAAACGGTGCAAACCCCAGCGCCGCCATCACCCCGAAAATCAGATACAGCGCATATTGCCCCCACCCGTTTTCACGCAGTTTGAACGAACGCCCCGCCAGCAACCGCCGACAGCACGCATCGGTGCATGCACACGCATCTTCGTCCGCATACGGATTTTTGTATCCCAGTTTTTTCAGCACGTCAATTTCCCTTTGTTCCATGACGACGGCATCACGGTCATCGATATGGTCAAATCCCATCAGATGCAAAATCCCATGGACAACCATATGGGCCGTGTGTTCGGCAACAGAAATGCCGGCGGCGCGGGCTTCGCGTTGGACGGTGTCCAGCGAAATAAAAATATCCCCCAACAAGATGTCATCACCCAATTCAAACGACAACACATTGGTCGGCCGGTCAATTCCGCGGTATTGCCGGTTCAGCGCATGAATCTGTGCATCATCGGTCAATGTAATGGACACTTCGGCGCCGGGCGCATTGGACACGGCCGACGCAATGCGCGTGAAATCAATCTTGTACCGGCGCCACCGCACATCGTCATAATTTATAAATACTTTCATTTATTTATCCCCCCACTGCAACAGGAATCAACGCATATCCCGGCCGCCGGTTAAGTTAATTATATCTTGGATTGTAATGTCTGGGGCGCCGTTGTCCAACACCTGGCGGACGGCGGTTGAAAACGCGTTGCGTTTTGTCTTGCCCGGCCGCTTGCCTTTGGGTTTGGCCTGGGGCCTGGATGTCGCGCGCGGCGCCACATTCGAATTTTTTTCCATCGCCAATTGCACCCGTTCGATGGCATCGTTATAAATCCGCACGGCGGGATTGTTGTCGTCCGCCTGTTGGCAATTGTACAATGCGTTTTGATAATTCTTTAATGCCTTGGCATAATTTTCGCGCGCCAATTTTTTCTGGGAACCTGCCATATAAATCTTGGCCATTTCTTCGCGCGCGGTGCCCGCGTTATAATAAGACGTCGCTTTGACCGTGTAATCGAACAACAAGGATTTGTTGGCATTCATGCGGCGATTGCACTGGACAACGGTCGCGGCGGCTTTTTCATAATAATCGACCGATTTGTTTTGGTCGCCCAGCTTTTTATAGGCAAAGGCCAAATCACTGTACGCCTGCATGTTATCGGGATCTTGGTCAATGGCCTGTTGAAAGGCGCGAACCGCATCCGCATATTTTTTCTGGCGCATCAGTTGTTCCCCACCGTTCAGCGACCGCATAGATTTTTCAATCCCCGCGTCCGCCACCACATCCATCGCCAGATTTAAAAACGGTTCAAAGACTTTCTGTTCTTTCCCGCCCAGGATTTTTTGACCCGCCGGGAACCCGGCCAGGAATGTTTCAACACTTTCGTTTTTGTTGGTGCGGCTTAATACAAATTTGACTGTTTCGGCCCCCAACAGAAAATGTCCGTTGCGATAGATATTGTTCACTTCCAGTGCTGAAAACGCATCGCGCGACATTTTCAGCAAATCATCCGCCGTGATTGCCCCCACGGCATAGGCCGCGCAAACCCACCGCCGCTTTAACGATCCATATTTATACTTTTTCGGCATGTTATGGAAATATTGAAATGCGTCGGCCACCTGTTGCGGGGTTTGGGCGGTGCTTGCGCGCTGGGCAATGCCCGACATATCAGACAGACGCTGATACCCCGCATAAATCAACGCCACCGCCAGGCGTTCATCCACATTTGTGTCGCGCGCAATCCGCGCCAATTTTGGCAAAGTTTCATATTCCAGGTGCATGCGAACCTGTTCATAATTCTGGTCAAATGTGCGGGCGGGTGTTTTCGAATTATTGGCGGTTTGCGTAATGCGACCATCCGCCCCGCGCCGATACGTCCACGTCACCCCCAACCCGTTTGTCGGCCGGCGTTCCCCGCGGTGCACAACGGGCGTCGCGCGATATGTTTCCAATTCTGTTAATCCGACGGCGATTTCATACCAATGCGTATCCAGCATTTTTTTCACGTCCGCGTCCGTCATTATCTTGGGCTGGGTGGCCGGGACCGCGTGGGCATCGGTTGTGATTTCGGTGGAATTGACCGCGCCGTCATGTTCATCGTCATGGACGCGGTCCGCGCCATACGCCAACATCGCCAGCATTGTGTAATACAACACATGCCCCGACAAATTGGGGTTACGTTTGACAAAGGATGAAAATTTTTTATCCCCGCCCGTGCTGTTTTTTCCAACAGACATATTGGCAAATTTTTTTTCCAGCCCGCGCGTGACATGATTGTCCCACAACGCGTATTTGGTCGTCCACATCAAAAAACGAAAAAATTCTGATGTTGCGCGCCGCCCAAAGTTATCGTTTTGTGTCATTTTTTTTACCATATTTCAATTCCCCCAACCGGATGGTTTAAATTCTGTCGTCGTGTGATAAATCAACGCGCGGTGTTTGTGTGGTGATGCCCGCATGGGCAATTTGTTCACCACCCTTTTTAAATTGTTTTTTCTTTGGTGCGTCCGCGTTGCCATCGGCGTATAATTCAAATTGCGGCGAACGCGTTAAATTGATTTCACCGGAACGCAACACTTCGGCGACATCGGTCGGCATCACGGATTCCACCGACTGCAAATTCCCCAGCGCGACAAATTCACCCGACCGCGCATCATATGCCATGGGCCGCTGAACCCATTCAATGAACATGGGCGCCAAATCAAAATTAATTTTCTTATCGGCAATCAGTTTTTGGCCCCGGGCCTGGGCATACTTCATAAACGCCCATCCGCCACCCATCGGGCATTTGGCAATGTCGGCGGGTTTGATATCGCCCGACACCAGGCACGCTTCCAGCCAGCGGCGCCAAACCAGGCCGGCGGATTCACTTTTGCCCGCGCGCAAATAATTCGCCAAATTGTTTGCCAATTCGCGCCCGCGCAACCCATTGCGCAGTGCGGTTAAAACACTGCCGAATGATTGGACGGGATATTTTGCAAACAATTCATGTACGGTATCGGCATCCAACGCGTCACGCTGCGTCCGAAACGTCTGGCGCAGGGCCCACCAACGCGAACTGCACGCGTTGTTGGCCGCACGGTTTGCGGCCGCCACATCGGCCGGCACGCCCCGTTCGGGCAATACCGGTTCCAACATGTGCGGCCCCCCGTTATACACAAATGACGCCAGTCCCAAAAATTCACCCACCGTCAAATCGGGACAATATTCGCACATGACGGCATACATAACCATATATGTTTCTTTTTCTTCCAAATGCCAACGCGCGGTTTCGTATGCCTGGGCCGGGGTTAATCGCCCGGTGTGCGCGCCAACCGCCCCACCCCACGGTGTTGTGCGGTTGCCGATGCCAATGGTCCAAAATCCACGGCTGTCCTGATACGGGGACAGTTCGAACCCTTCGGTCGTGGCCAGGAATCCAACCAGATACGGCGTCACCTGGTGGGCGGTCGATAAAAATTGACCATAAGTATCACCGGCGGTGATTTTGGGTACCGCGTGCGCCATGGCCACTTCGATTGCAGTTTCGTCCGCGGGGGCGCGCGGTGCAATATCATTGTGCGCGGTGTAATTCATCCCCAGCATATACAGCCCCATCATCAGTGTCAGCCGTCCCCGGCGCACAGCGCGGTCGCCAATGTCATTCATGCGGCGCGACGCCCACGCAAAAAACTGGGCCATGTCGGTTTGTTTCAAACTGATTGTTTTGGCAACGGATTTCATGACTTGTTTTTCCCCAATCCTGTTTTCTTGGCGATTTTCGAACGCGCCCTGGCATAGTTCGGCGCAACAAAGGGATAATCATCGGGCAATCCCCATTTTGTCCGGTATTGCTGGGGCGTCATATTAAATTTACGCCGGATATATCGGCGCAGCATGACGTGCCACGTCCCGTCTTCCAGACACTGAATCTTGTCCGCCCGGACCGAATTTTTGATTTGTTCCGGCGTTGCCGACGCCCCGCGCAGAATTTCGGTCGCATCGCGCACCGCATCCGCCATCGACAGCCCGGGATTGGCCGCAATGGCCGCGGCCGCCAGATTTGCCACCGCCAAAGTAAATTCGCTATTTTTCATTTTGTTTTTTACTTTTTTGTACTATGATAAATTATACCACAAATCAAACCCAAATAAAAGCAAAGTAAAACCGAATGAAAGACACCCCTGCATCTTCGCGACCGCTGGCCGATTTAATGCGGCCGGCCACCATTGACGATGTCGTGGGTCAGACGGCGCTGTTGGGGGAAAACGGGCTGGTGCGCCGAATGGTTGACGGCGGGAAATTATCCAACTTGATTTTATGGGGCCCGCCCGGATGCGGCAAGACGACCATTGCGCGCGCGCTGGCCAATTCGGTCGATATGGAATTCATGCCGATGTCGGCGGTCTTTTCCGGCACGGCGGATATTAAAAAGGCGATGGAAGCCGCGCGTATGAACCGCGACATTGGCCGCAACACTTTGTTATTTATTGATGAAATCCACCGCTTTAACAAAACGCAACAGGATACCTTGCTGCCCTATTTGGAAGATGGGACGGTGGTCTTTATCGGGGCGACGACGGAAAACCCCAGCTTTAACTTAAACAACGCGTTGCTGTCGCGGTGCCACGTCGGCGTGTTACAGGGTTTGTCCAGCGAAGATTTATTAACACTGATGTCGCGGGCGGAAAAATTTTTGGATGCCAAATTGCCGCTGGACGCGGCGGCGCGCACGCACCTGGCACAGATGGCGGACGGGGATGCGCGGTTCTTGCTGAACACGGTTGAATACCTGATGTCGGCCGGATTCAAAAGTGATTTAAGCCCGGACGCCCTGGACACGGCGGTACAAAAACGCGCCCCCCTGTCGGACCGTTCGGGCGACGAACATTACAATCTGATATCGGCGGTGCACAAATCACTGCGGGCATCGGACACGGATGCGGCGCTGTACTGGACCGCGCGCATGATGACATCCGGCCAAGACCCGATGTATTTGTTCCGGCGTCTGACGCGCTTTGCCATGGAAGACGTGGGTCTGGCCGATCCGAACGCGATGCAAATGGCATTGGCCGCGTGGCAGATTTATGAACGCATGGGCAGCCCAGAAGGGGACCTGGCACTGACGCAATTGGTCATTTATTTGGGGACCGCCCCCAAAAGCGTTGGTAATTACAAGGCGCAAAAGGCCGCATACGCCGCCGCCCGCGAAACGGGCAGTCTGATGCCGCCAAAGCATATTTTAAACGCCCCAACCAAGATGATGAAAAATATGGGATACGGTGCCGGATACGTGTACGACCCGGACACGGCATCGGGATGCAGTGGTCAAAACTGCTTTCCGGAAACGATGCCGCGCCGCAAATTTTATCAGCCCATCGAACGCGGTTTTGAACGCGAAATAAAGAAACGTTTGGAATACTGGGACACGTTTCGCAATAAAAAATAAGTTTCAATTATCGCGACAAATGATTTGAAAGCGCCGTCAACACATCACGCAGATTGGTCCCACCATCGGTATGCCATGCGTGGCACCCAACGCCCGCACGACGGATTAACCGCGACAGTGTTGTCCCCGGCCCCAATTCATACGCCTGGGTAATATTATACACTGGGAAATTCTGCATAATTTCGTACCAGCGCACGCCGTGCGTCAATTGATCCACCAGGGCGTCCTTGACATCTTGGGGGTTGGACATAACGTTGCCGGTTTGATTGGAAAACCAATTTGTTTTGGGGCTGTCCACGGGAATTTTATCGACCAAAATACGCATCTGGTCCGCCGCCGGCTGCATCAGTGCGCAATGCGCCGGCACCGACACGTTCAATATTTTGGCCAGACGCGCCCCGTTTTTCAGGGCGTTGTCCACGATGGCCTGTAACGCGACGCGTTGGCCGCTGACAACAAATTGGTCAATCGCGTTGTGATTGGAAATTTCCGCATATCCCGTGGCGTCGGCCGTGCGCATCACATACATCAATTTATCATGATCCATGCCGACGATTGCCGCCATTCCGGCATCTTTGACACAGGCAAACCCCATATACGCACTGCGCGCCGCCAACATGCGGACAGCGTCGCCGATGGCCAAACTGCCAACACAATGCAACGCCGAATACTGCCCCATTGAATGGCCAGCCATAGCATATGCTATGGCATGCAAAGGCATGCCAAATTCGTGTTCAATCACGCGCGCGGTCGCAACCGATTGCGCGAACGTCGCCAACGACGTATTTTCCGGCGTGTTTAATTCCGATTCCGGCCCATCCAGGGAAATCTTGCGAATGTCGCGGTGGGCAATGTCCCCCACCTGTTCCAATGTGTAACGGGCCACCGCGTAATCGCGATACATCCCCGCCCCATACCGACATACTGGGCACCCTGGCCGGGAAAAACAAAAATTATTTTTTCAGTCATGGGCAACATATTGACACTAAAATTTTAAATTGTCAATTTTATCTTTTGGGCAAAATGGGGGCGCCCCACACTGTGGGTACGCCCGCCCGATAAACAAACATCAGAATAAAATATTCACGCGCGTGCCGATTTGGGCTTCGTTGCTTTCGAATTCATAATCGACATGGGCCAAATATTGTGTGCGGCCGTATTGGCGAATAACCTTGAAATCAATCCATTCTTGGTCGTAATGGGGACGCGTCGCCTTGCGAAACATGAATCCCCCGCCCAAGCGCCAGTTGGGGTTGATGCGAAAATAAGCCTCTGGCGTTAAATCGATATATGCCATGCCGCGGTCGTTGTCGAAAATCCAGCTGGTCTTTACCGTCGCGGCCAGCGTCAATCCCGCCCATTGGCGCCCGGCGCGCACCCCGGCATAATAAATGGTGTCGGCGTATTCGGGTGTGCGGACATGCGAACTGCCCCCGAATTTCAAACCAAACAACAAATCGGATATGATGCGCGAACTGTTGTCCGACGCCCCCGACAAACGGTAATTCCCACCGATGTCGATGTTGGAAAATCCGTCTTCGTCCCCGTCAAAGTCAAATTGGTAATGTGCATTGATTCCGGCGGAAAACCGATTGCTGAACCCGTATGAAAAATCCTGGCCCAGACGCAGTGTGCTGTCCCAGAACGAAACGGATGTTTGTGATAAAACTTCGCCCAATGCCAACCGGTACATCGGGTCATTGGTATCGTTTTCCGCCGCGCGCGCCGGGGAAAATCCCATGACGCCCAAAACGGCGGCAAACCCAACAGATAAAATTTTATGTGTAATGCGCATGTGTTTCTCTCTCTTTACTCATGTGCCGAACAATTTCGTTTGCGCCCCGCCCGCACATAACGGTTATCGGGGCGCAACGCGTGACACGAATTTTTGTGTTCTTAGAAATAAAAGATTGCCTGTACGCCGATATTGGTTTCGGAATACTTGTCAACCTTGGCATCGCCAAAGCGCGACAGACCCGTCAACGGCGCACCATCGGCGCTGAACGTGTTTGCACGCCAGTAATAGAATTCCAGATTCTTGTCATCGGCGCTGTCATAGATGGCCGTTTTGGCATACAGATTCAATGCGAACCAATCGTTGGGCTGCCATCCGATGGCGGCTTTCAGGCTGGCCTGGTTATGCCAATCGTAATTGCCGAAAATCCCTTCGACATTTAATGTCCAGTCTTCGTCCAGAACACTGAACACGCCGACGCCCCCTTCGACGTACATGGCGTTGTCGGTGTTGGTTTTGTATGCGACAAATAATGTTGCATCATATCCTTCGCCGTCTTTGCCGCTGACGCCGTTACCATATGCGTTGCCGTCCAAATCAACATACCAACCGCGCAGCAATCCATAAATTGTGGATTTGCCGTATTTGTATCCGCCCTTGATATCCAAGATAACGTTATCGGACACATCTTTTTGATGCTGATAATAACCGGACAATGTCGCAATCCATTTATCATTATCGACAAAGCGCCACTGTGCCCCCGCCCCGAACATGTTCAGACCGTTATCATCCATTTTGTCATCCGGACCGTTGGACCATTCAAACTTGTACTTGGACACATCGTATTTCAGCATGGCCAAAACCGCGATACGGTCCGTGATGCCATAGCTGAAATCTTCTTTGATCGAAAACTGCTTCATATCCCATTTGCCAGACGCTTCGTTCAATGTCAATGCGTTGCCATTGGCGTCGTGGATAATAGATGTCGGATTGCTGAACGCCATATCATACGAATTCATGTTATAAGACAAATCCGTGATGGACCCGAACTTGCCCTTTAACGGCTGAAAGAACGGATGCGCCAGATAATATTTGCGACGGGCGGCCGTGCGCGTTGTTTCCGCGCGTGTCATGCGGACATTGGCGGCGCCATTGCGACCCGAATTGTCGTATTGTTTATACAGCGCGCTGCGCTTAGTCGGGGCGGTGTAATACAAATCGCCCGCGTCTTTCATATCATATGTGCGCGTGGATGTGCGTGTTTCGTATTTCTGATAATTCACGTTCTGGCGCGTGCGGGTGGCCGGACCACCGGTCAAATCCGCACTGGACGCGGCGCGCATGCCGGAATTTGTGGCCGCCCATACCGGGGACATTCCGAAAACCGCGACCGCCCAGATAAACAAAGACATTTGCTTTTTCATGATTTAAATTCTCCTTTTGTGAAATATTATATCACAAAACGGGGCCGCAAAAAAGTATAAAAAACACCGGCGATTGCCGGTGTTTTATCTTATAAAATGTGCCGCTTGTTATTGGCGTCGGGGGCACTGACGATGCCTTCGGCCTCCATCCGTTCCATGAATGTGGCGGCCTTGTTATATCCGACCCCCAATCGGCGCTGGATGTATGAAATCGTGGGCTTTTTATCACGAATGACGCATTCTTTGGCCTGGGTGTACAGGTCGGCGTCTTTGTCACCCTTGGACGGGGGCATGCCGGGAATGGACGCGGCGGCGGCGCCCCCGTCATCGCCATCGGTAACGCCCGACGCAAATTCCGGTTCGCCCTGTGACCGCAAGAAATCCGCCACGCGCGTCATTTCATCATTATCAATAAATGCGCCGTGGATACGCACCGGCACGCGGCCGGCTTCGCTGAACAACATGTCCCCGCACGCCAGCAATTGTTCCGCCCCCTTTTCCCCCAGGGTCGTCATACTGTCGATATTACTGCGCGCCTGGAACGAAACGCGGGTCGGGAAATTCGCCTTGATAACGCCGGTGATGGTCGTCGCGTCCGGACGCTGGGTCGCCATGACCAAATGGATACCCGCCGCACGCGCCTTTTGCGCCAAACGCTGGACACAGGCTTCTACATCCTTGCGCGCGACACCCATCAAATCGGCAACTTCGTCGATGATGATAACCAGGTACGGCATGTCGGACAAATCGACTTCTTGGGTTTCGAATTCCAGCGCGCCCGTTTCCGGGTCCGTGCCGACGGCCACCTGGCGCGTGATGATTTCGCCCGCATTGCGTTTTTTGGCGACCATTTCATTGTACCCTTCGATATTCTGGACGCCCATGAGTTGCAATTGTTTATACCGTTCTTCCATTTCACGCACCGACCATTTCAATGCGTTGACGGCCGCATTCGCATCCAGTTTCACAACCGGCGTAATCAGATGCGGGATATCGTCCCAGAATCCAAAGTCAACCCCCTTTGGGTCGATAATCATTAACTTGCACTTATCCGGCGTGAAATGATACAGCACCGACATAATAATCGATTGCACGAACACGGATTTCCCGGACCCCGTGCGCCCCGCAATCAGCATGTGCGGCATTTTCGCCAAATCAAAGTACATGGGATTGCCGCCGATATCCACCCCCAGCGACAGCGGGATGCGATATTTGGAATTCACAAATGTCGGATTTTCAACCAATCCGCGGAAACGCACCGTCTGGCGGTTCAGGTTCACCATTTCCACCCCGATATAATTCGTGCGCGGAATATGCGCGATACGGATGTTTTCGGTCGCCATGGCGCGGGTCATATCCTTGACCGTGTCGGTGATTTTCGCGATGCGCATCCCGGTGTCGGGTTCAAATTCATACAGTGTGACAATGGGACCGGGTTTGATGCCCGCCACCTTGCCATAGACGCCAAATTCTTCAAAGTGCGCTTCCAGTGCAACGGCATTACGCTTTAATTCCGGGGTGACAATGTTTTTGCCAAACGACGATTTTTCCAGGAACATCGGGTCGGGCAATTCGTATTCATGCGCATCCCCGTCCGCGTTATTCGATGCCGCCGCCGGTGATGGCGCCGCAATCGCGGTTGTGCGGCGTCGGGCCAATAATTTGCGACGACGGCGCGGCGCGGGTGCGTCCGCAGTATCCGACGACGGCGCATTTTCATCATCTGTATCATCTGTGGCGTCGTTGTCATCGGCCGCGTCGTCATCCGCATCATCGTCCGACGCGTATTGGGCCGCCGCCGGGCGCGTCAAATGGAACACCGACAACGTCCAGCGTAACGCACGCATCACCGCGCGCAGACACTGGGTCACATGCGCCCACTTAATATGTAATATCACCCCGCCCAGCACCACAAACAGCCCCAGTGCCAGCAATCCGACCAACGCACCCCACGGGCCCATAACGGCCCCGACGTCGGATGCGACAATTGCGCCCATCATCCCGCCCAGCGTCATGCGCGGCGCAATCAATCCAAAACCGGCCGCGCCCGCACAGACGGCAATAAACCCGCGCAGCAAATTGTATTCGGGTGCGCGTTCTTCGCCCCACCCCATCGCCAGCGATAATCCAAACCGCGCGGTGCATAAAAATAAAAACAGCGCCGGCACAAACCCAATGACATAGCGCACCGGCCCAACGATTTGTCCGATAAATCCCTGGGGGCCGAACGTACTGGCAGCGGCAAATCCATCCAGGTACGGGTCATGCCAAAACAACCCCCAGACCAACCATATCCCCAACCCCAACAATGCGCCGCCCACCGCGCGCATCACCAGATTCTTTAACGCGCCGGAAACACGTTCCGGTAAAAACTTTGCTTGATTTTCCATGATTGCAATTTTATCACAAAAAAAGATAAAAGCACAGACCTTTCGTCATAAAAAGACGCCCCGCATGGGGCGCCCGTTTAAATCAGATATTTTTTCAGTGTCGCTTTGACAAAATCGGCCATCACCATACCGACAAAGGCCCCGATTAAAACGTCCGTCGGCCAATGCGCGCCGACCGCAACACGCGACAGCCCAACCGTAATCGCCAGCGTCCACGTAAACCACTTTATCTTGGGCGCCAACATCCCCATCATCACCAATGCCGCAAACGTTGCCGTCGTGTGACCCGATGGCATGGAATTAAATGCCCATTCGGTGTTAAACGGAAAAAATCCGGTAAGTCCCAACGCTTCGTAAAAAATGGGACGGGCGCGACCGACAACAACCTTTATCACGCCGGTAACCAGGCATGCCGACACGATAGAGCAAAATATAAAAAACGCGTAACTTGTCTTTGTTTTTTGCAGAAAATCTGCATAAAACGTCACCAAGCTGAACCGATTTCTGTCATTTCTGAATTTTGGCTTTGATTTCAGGGCCTTTTTAATATAAAACATACCAACCAAAGTGGCGGTCACAATCAACCACGCCTTGGCCTGGAAAATATGGGCCATCACGCGAAAGGCCGCGCAATCAAATTGACGCATAAACAGGAATAACGGCCGGTCAAACCATGCAATCCCGGCCGCGCACAGCACCGCCGTGACAATTGTCGCCACGCCCAGTAATCGCCATTTAATTGTATTATTTTGTCTTAAAAACATTGGTTCCCCCAACCTGCCCTGTTATTGCGAAATTAATTTGTTATAGACTTTCTTGTCCGTCAAAATTTTGACCGCAACGGCGGTCGCCAATGCGTCTTCGTCGGCGCCACTGGTAATCGACGGACATCCGCGACGAATATCGGCCGTCGGCACATCATCGGCGCGGTTAAAATCCTGGGCACGGAAATCGTTATTAACCACGTTCAGGAAAAACGCATCCTGTTGCCCGGCGGTTCGGATATTGGACAGGCATACCAATGGAAAGATGCCCCGCCCGTCAATTGCGCGACCGGTCCCCGTTTTGATGGATTTGTTCAGCAATTCCAACGCCCCGCCGTTTTCCAAATCAATGCGGGTTGCGATGCGCGAACTGCCCGCGGTGGGCGTTCCGACCAAAACCGCGCGGTCGTTTTCGTATAATGCGGCGGCGATGGCTTCGGCGGTGCCGCGTGTCATATTGGACACCAATACGACCAATGGTGTTTGGGTCACGGCGCGACCGCCGGGGACAACTTCAACTTCGGCCCGGGCGGTTTCAACGATGCGCATAACCGGCACCGCCCCAACAAACAACCCCGCCAGTTTGGCCGCCGCGCGTTCATCATCGCCGGCCGCACTGCGTAAATCCAAAATAATCCCCGAAACCGCGTCCCCGTATTGCGCCAACGCTTCGTTCACAATCGCAACCGCCCCGTCCGACACGCGGTGCACAATGATTTCCAGCAATCCCGGATTGTCCCCGTTCCCGCGGCGATGCACCACGTCCGCATCGGCCAACACAATTGTCGCACGGCGCAAAACAATGTTGCGCGTGCCGGTCGGTGTCAGCAATGCAATCTTGGACGTGCCCGAATTAAATCCGGCCATCACAGACGCCAAATCTGCATCCGACATTTTGGGCACGGGCGTGCCGTTGATTTCAGCGATGATGTCGCCAACCTTAATCCCGGAAATATCTGCGGGGGCGCCCTTGTACACGCCGGTGATGCGGAAATTGCCACGGTCGTCGCGCGCCCCTTCCAGCCCCACACTGGTCAGAATGCGGCGGTCTTCGGACATTTCGGCCGCACGCGAATAAATATACCGGCCATTTTCATCCACGCCCCGCATCAGGCTGTCAACCACGATTTGATACATTTCGCTTTCGCTGGCGGCGCGCAGGGCCGCGTCATGCGCGCGCATTTTCAACAGCAATGCGGTCGTTATCTGGCCAAAACCGTCCCAGTCGCGGGCCGCCGGACGCGGGTAATTTGCAATAATGGAATCGCGCCAGACCAAGACCACACGGTCGTCGGTCGCGGCGATATGCGCATCTGGATTCAATTTTTCCAGGCTTTCGATGGCGACATTGACGTCTTTGCCGGCCCAGCTGACGCTGTCCAGTTTTTTGTAAATATCGGCAAAGACCGCCGACACATCAAACACATTTAATCCATCCTGGACCGGTTCATCCGGATGGAACAGGTCTGCGGCGCGCGCCGGCGCCCCGCATGTACACGCAACAATTGCCCAGAAAAATAATCCAATCAATCGCATTGCATTCCCCCCTGTGTTAGAAGCGGCGTTGTTTAATATTCCGTTTCGCGCAGATTAAAATGATACAGAATCACGTTTGAAATATAGATACTGGTGGCGGTCCCCATCACAATGGCAAACGTCATCGCAATGGCAAATTCCTGTAACATGGCACCACCGAACATATACAGTCCGACCATGGCCAAAATGGTGGATACACTGGTCATGATGGTACGACGGAACATTTCATTAATCGACAAATCAATTAATTCCGACATCGGCATTTTGTGATACTTTTTGATATTTTCATCAATTCGGTCGTAATTTACAACCTTGTCATTAATGGAATACCCAATCCCCATCAAGATAACGGCAATGGACGTCTGATTGAATTCCAGGCCCGCCACCGAAAAGAAACCGAACATCAAAATAAAGTCCAGCACCAGTGACACAAAAGACCCGACCGCATATCCCCCGCGGTAACGAATCCAGATATAAACACTCATCAGCACGAACGAAACCAAGATGGCCAAAATCCCGCCGCGGACCAATTCGCCGCCGATTTTGGGTCCAACGATTTGTACCTGGGAATATGTGACATTATCCCCCAGGATGTTTTTGATTTCACGAACGCGTTCGTTTTGCTGGGCGTCCGTGGCCCCCTTTGGCAGACCGACGCGAACCAAAATCGAATTGCCGTCCACCGATTGCAATTCGGGGCTAAACTGGGCCAGCGCGCCGCGCATTTTGTCGATGGTGTAACCGGCGGCCACGGGCGTTACTTCCATTGAAATGCCGCCGGCAAAGTCAATCCCGTAATTCAAACCGCGCGTGGACAGCGACACAATCGACAGCGCCACCAGGATACCCGAAATCCAGTACGACAGTTTGCGATATTTCATAAAATGCAGTTTCATATTAAATACTCCTTTACTGCGGGCACTTATTCTTTGATAAATCCGATTTTCTTGTTCCGGCCGTCCATATAGAAATCAATCAAGACGCGCGACAGCAACAGGCATGTGAACAGCGTTGTTGCCACCCCGATGGACAGTGTCACCGCAAACCCGCGGATGGGACCGGCCCCGAATTGGAACAGAATCAATGAACAAATCAAATTGGTCAGGTTTCCGTCCATAACGGTTTTGGTCGAACGATGGAACCCGTTGTCAACCGCACGCAATGTGGGACTGCCGGCGCGCACTTCGTCACGGATGCGTTCAAACGGCAAGATGTTTGCGTCCACCGCCATCCCCAGCGTCAACACAATCCCCGCAATCCCCGGCAGTGTCAGCGTTGCACCAAACAGTGCGGACACACCGATAATCATGGCCAAATTGACCAACAGCACAATGTCTGCAATCACGCCAAAGCGACGATAGAAAACAATCATGAAAATCATCACAAACAAGACGCCAACCGCGGACCCGATTTTACCGGCGGCGATGGTGTCCGCCCCCAGCCCCGCGCCAACGGTGCGTTCTTCGATAACCGACAGCGGTGCCGGCAACGCCCCCGACCGCAGCAACACCGCCAGGTCTTTGGCCCCCTGTAAATTAAATCCGCCCGAAATCTGGCCGCGGCCGCCCGGGATGGGTTCACGAATGGTCGGCGCCGACAAAACCTTGCCGTCCAGAACAATGGCAAACCGTTCGCCAACGTGTTCGGTTGTCAATTTGGCAAAGCGTCGTGCACCCGCCGCATCAAACGACGTGGTTACGACCGGCATGTTGTTCTGGTCAAAATCCGCCTGGGAATCTTTCAGGCTTTCGCCGGAAACTTCCACCCGGTTATAAACCGCAATCCGCTGGTCCGGGGCGTCCATATACGGCAAGAATTCCGTTCCCGCCGGCGCGCGACCGGTTTCAATCTGGGTTGGGGACACGCCTTCGTTGACCAGATGAAATGTCATCTTGGCGGTTTGGCCAATCAATTCTTTGATATGTTCGGGATTGTCCACGCCCGGCAATTGAATCAGGATGTATTTCCCGCCCTGGCTTTGGATGGACGGTTCCTTGGTCCCCAGCGCATCGATACGACGACGCACAATTTCAATACTGCGCGACAGCGCGTCCGACACCATTTCGTCGCGCTGTTTTTCCGAATAAGACAGTGTTACCGTCCGCCCGTCGGATTCAATGTCAACCGTGTTGCCCAGCACGCTTTTCAACCGGCCCTTGGCACGGGATACATCGTCACTGTCACGGACAACGAACGACACGGTGCCGTCGATGTTGCGCAGATTGGAATAACGGACAACCCCCTTGTCCCGGTCAATCAATGCCGCGCGCGTTTCTTCGTACAATTGCGCGGATTTTTCCTGGAACATGGTTTTGGTGTCAACTTCCAGCAACAACTGGGCGCCGCCCTTTAAATCCAGACCCAACGGAATCGGCCGGACCCAGGACGGAAAATAACGCGCCGCGGACGGCACCATGGTCGGCACCGCCAACAAAACGCCAAACACGGCGATAAAAATAATGGCCAGCTTTTTAAACATATCACTCTACCCTTATGCTTTTGCTTTTTCTTCCACACCCGCGACAGCTGTTTTGCTGACTTCGATAACAACACCCTTGGCGATTTCCAGTTCGATGGTTTTATCCCCAATTTTCTTAATCGTGCCATAAATGCCGGCCGCCATCACGCGGTTGCCCACCGCCAGGGAATCCAGCATTTTCTGGTATTCGGCCATACGCTTTTTATTGGGGCGCACCATAAACAGATACAAAATCCCCAGCACCACCAGGCAATACACAACCATGCCCCAAATGTCACCACCGGGGTTTGTCTGCGCCACGGTATCGATTGTGGCGTTTGCAACGTCGTTCATGAAATCTCCTTTACTTTATTATGGCTTCACAATAGTAAAAAAATGGCGAAGTGTAAAGGAAATAGTTAGTGTTTTCAGATGCGTTCAAACATCGCGTCCAGGTCGGCAACCGGAATGATTTTATACACCGGGCGCCCGTGATTACACTGGCCCGCGCGGGTGGTGCGTTCGATATCGCGCAGCAATGCGTCCATCTGTTCCAGATTCAGCTTTTGCCCCGCGCGCACAGACCGGTGACAGGCGTAATTGGCCAACTTTAAATGCAACCGTTCATGCAGCTGTGACGAATGGCCGTATGCGGCGACTTCGTCCGCGACGGCGCGCAGTACCCCCGCCCAGTCCAGGTCCCAGTCTGCGGGCTTTTCAAAAATGGCGATGGCGTCGTCACCAAACGCATCCAGATGCAATCCGCATGCGCGCATTTCGTCCGCGACCGTCAAAATGGCCGCCACATCTTCGGCGCGCAGATTGACCACAATCGGCGTCAACAGTGGTTGCACCTTTATCGACCGGGTGCGCAGGTGTTCGTACGTGATACGTTCATGGGCCGCATGCTGGTCCACGATAACAAATCCGTCCGCGCATTCGGCCAAAATGTATTTGTTGCCAAATTGACCAATCACATGGCCCAGCGGATGCAATGCCGCATCGTCGGGCGCGGGTGTTTGCGGAACTGCTGCTGTGGGCGCGACCATATCCGATGCGTCCGCGCCAAATTGCGGCGTATCACCCCGGGGGGACGCCGCGCGCGGCGCCGGGGATGCTGATATGGCACCACCACCAAAAATGTTAAATGACGGACGCATTTTGGGCGAATGCACGGCGCCAACCATTGGCGCGGCAAACGGGATTTCAAAATGCTGGGCGGTGGGACGCGGCGCCACCACAGACGCGGCGTCGTCCGCGGCGCGCGGGGTTTCGGCCATCATGGTGCGGGCCAGCGCATCGCGCAATGTTTTGATAATAAATCCACGCACGTGGGCGGGTTCCAGAAAATGAACCTCGGTCTTGGCGGGGGAAACATTAACGTCCACCGAACGCGCATCCAGCGTCAGATACAATGCGCACAGCGGGAATTCACGCGCGTGCATCACATCCATGTATGCCGCCCGCAGCGCCCCGACCAGAACCTTGTCCTTGACCGGGCGGCCGTTGACGAACAAATACTGATCAACCGATGACGCACGGCGCAGCGTGGGTTCCGATATAAACCCGCGCAGCCCCAGTGTTGCATTCGATGCCGACACCGCATCCACGTCCAGCATGCGCCCCGACACATCGTCGCCCATCACCGCCACAATGCGGTCGGCCATATCCTGATTTTTTGGGTAACGCCATTTGTTATTCAGCGTAAATCCAACGTCGGGCCGCGCCATCGCCAACCGTTTGATAACATCAACAACCGACATCATTTCCGCGCGGTCGGCCCGTAAAAACTTTAAACGTGCGGGGGTTTTGGCGAACAAATTTGCAACCCGAATGCGCGTGCCCGCGTCCCAGTCACTGGGGCGTGTGTCCATGGTATTGCAATCCAGACGCCACCCGTGCGCCGCCCCCGTCTGACATGTATCAATCGTCATATCGGACACGGACGCGATGGACGGCAACGCTTCGCCGCGAAAGCCCATATATGTAATGTTCAACAAATCGTCATCGGGCAATTTGGACGTTGCATGGCGGGTAACGCTTTTTTCCAAATCTTCGCGCGACATCCCGCATCCGTTGTCAATCACGCTTATCATCGTGCGGCCGCCGTCGGCGACATCGACGATGATTTGGTCCGCCCCCGCGTCCAGCGCGTTTTCCACCAATTCTTTGACCACCGACGCAGGACGTTCGACCACTTCGCCGGCGGCAATTTGGTTAATCAGAAATTCGGGCAATACGCGTACGGACATGGGGGGGACTTAATTTTTAAACTTTACATCCAAGATTTCATATTCGCGTTCGCCCGACGGCAGACGCACCACGCACGTGTCGCCGACACATTTGCCAATCAATGCGCGCCCGACCGGCGATGTGCACGAAATAACCGCGCGCCCGTCGGATTCAATATCCGACAAAATGCGGCACTGCATACGGTTGCCGTCTTCGTCTTCGGCGGTGACCATGGCGCCAAAGACAACGCGGTCCCCGCTTAGACTATCAATATCAATCACAGACGCGTTTTCGACCACCCCTTCGATAAAGGCAATCCGCTTGTCAATTTGGCGTTGTTTTTCCTTGGCCGCGCTGTAATCGGCGTTTTCAGACAAATCCCCCAGCGACCGGGCCCACTGGACCACTTCCAGAATTTGGGGACGCTGTACTTCCTTTAAATCCTTTAATTCTTTCAACAGCGCGTCAAACCCAGCGCGCGAAATCGGCTTTTTTTCCATAATATAAACCTTATTTTCTTTCCTGATTTTGCTTATGATAACAGTATTCATTTTAATTTTGCAATTGTCAATTCAACAGGCTATACTTTTGAATATGTTCAGATTTACGATTTTAACCCGATTTTTAATGCGCCGTTTTTTCAGCGGTGTTGGCCTGGTCATGCTGGTGGTGGGCGGCATTATTTTCGCCGTGACGTTTGTGGAACGTCTGCCGTCGAACCCGACGCTGGGGGCGGCACTGATGGAATCGTGGGTGCGATTGCTGGAATATGTGCCGCTGTTTTTGCCGCTGGCGGTTTTTATGGGAACACTGGTGGCGTCATACAACCTGACAAAATCAACGGAAAGCATTATTGTATCCAGCGCCGGTCTGTCCCCGTACCAGGCGGCGCGGCCGTTTCTGGTGGGGGCGGCATTAATTGGGATTTTTGCGACGACGGTGGTTAACCCGTATTCTGTCAATATCAGCCGTAAAAACATCACCGCGCATCAGTTGAAACTGGTTGACGGGGCCATCTGGCTGCGCGAAGCGTCGGATAACGGATACATCACGATGCAGGCCAAAGACATGCACGTCGGTGACGACCAGCTGACGTTTAATCAGGTGACCATCTTTGTCCAAAATGCACAGTTTAAATTGACCCAGCGCGTTGTCGCCGATGCGGTGACACTGACGGACGATGGATTGGGGGCCGACCGCGCCCAGATGTGGGGCATGAACGCCGCACGCACCGTGGGCCCGTGGTCGATTCACACCCGTCTGACGCCGCAAACGGTGTTGGACCGGTATTTACAACCGGACCAGATTTCATTCTGGCAATTGCCCGGATTTATCAAGAAAATGGAAAGCATCGGCGTGGCCATGCGCGGCCACTGGGTCCAGCTGTGGACACTGTTGTTTTTACCGCTGACGATGATTTCGATGGCGACATTGGGCGTCGCGTTTTCCCAGACAAAACAGCGCCGCAATTACAGTTTTGGCGTCAAATTTGGATTGGGAATTATCACATGCTTTGGCCTGTATTTTCTGGTCAATATGTTTAACGCCCTGGGGGCGACGGGGGCATTGCCGACGTTGTTGGCAATTATTGCGCCACCGCTGATTATCATTGCCGCGGCGGGGACATTCATCGCCAGTTTTGACACGATTTAATTTATGGGGGACCAACATGCCGATTAAGAAAAAGCACACCACGCGCAATCAAATTATCGTCTGGACCATTGTTGTTGTGGTTTTGGCACTGATGATTATTTCATTTGCACCGACCCAGCACATGACGGAAATCGTTCTGTATCCATGAATTACATCGACATTTTCTTAGAAGCGTTGTCGGCCGAAAAGGGACGCAGTCAAAAAACGCTGGAATCATACGGCACCGATTTGCACCAGGCCCAAGATGCCCTGGGGGATTTAAAGACCGCATCCGCCGACGCATTGGCCGCATATCTGGCGGGGCTGCCCGACCGTGCGACCACCATCGCGCGCAAGGCATCCGCCCTGCGCGGGTTTTACAAATTCTTGATGCTGGAAAAGATTATTTCCGAAAACCCCGCCGTCGCACTGGAAGTGCCCAAGGCGCACAAATCCCTGCCGAAATATTTGACGATGGATGAAATCGAATTGTTGATATCGTCGGCGGGCGATGTGCGCAACGCGGTGCGTTTGCGCGCGATGCTGGAATTGGTCTATGCGTCGGGATTGCGCGTATCGGAACTGTGCGAATTACAGGTGTCGGGGATATTGCCCGGCGCCCTGTTAATTCATGGCAAGGGGGCCAAGGAACGCATCGTCCCCATGCACAACGCGGCGGCAGCATCACTTGGCAAATGGATGGACATGCGCCCCCAATTGGCGCCGGGCGCGATTGGCGCAAAATACGTTTTCCCGTCCAGCGGAAAATCCGGCCACATCACGCGCGACGGATTTTTCAAGATTTTAAAGAAATGCGCCGTGTTGGCGGGCATTGACCCCGCACGGGTCAGTCCGCACGTTCTGCGCCATTCGTTTGCATCCCATCTGTTGGCCGGCGGCGCGAACCTGCGCGCGATACAAACCATGCTGGGGCACGAAGATATCGCGACCACGCAAATCTATACGCACGTGATGCCGGACAGATTAATCGACACCGTGCAAACCCATCACCCATTGGCACACAAGGAATTTTAGCACCATGATAAAAAAATGCGACCACACCGGATGTACCAAGGCCGGCACATGCCGGGCCCCGAAATCCCGCGATTTAAAAGATTACTGGTTTTTCTGCCAGGAACATGCGGCCGAATACAACAAGAATTGGAATTTCTATGCCGACATGACCCCCGAAGAAATAGAAGCGGATTGGGAAAAACAAACCTTTGGCGCCACGTTAAAGGACAAAAATCAGGCCAACACCGACGCGGCCGATTACGCTAAATTTATCAATGATTTTCTGACCGGGCGCGCGGCGTTCGACCACGTGGCACCGAAAAAATCGGTCCCATCGCAAATCGTCGCCGCGTTAAAGGTTTTGGATTTGCCCGTCACTGCATCGTGGCGTGAAATCGCGGCGCGTTACCGCGCATTGGCAAAAAAACACCACCCCGACACCGCCGGGGGCAACGCGGAAAAATTCACCCGGATTTCGGGCGCATACGACACGCTGCGTAAACATTTCGGCAAAAAATAAAAACGCCCCGACGGGCGTTTTTTTACATAACAGCCATCTTGGCCATTTCATCACGAAACAGTTGTGGCTGGGTTTCTGTTCTTTCAAAACTTTTGACGAACAAATAATCACTGAGCCTGTTTAAATACTGGATAACCGGAATCAGATTCATGCCGTATTTTTCGGCGTCCGAGGCATTACGTTCCGCTTCCATCATTGCGACGACCAGACGTTCCGAACGCCGGCAAATCGCCCGTGCCAGTGACACGTATCCGCGCGGATTGATAAAGTGCGGCGGGATGGAATTGTTATGCCCGGTGATATAGTTTTCCAATTCCCACAGATGTTGCGCCACGCGTCGTTCATCCACGTTTTTATAATAAAAATATCCCATCAGTTCCGACAGAAACGTTTGGATGTCATCAAACGCATCCCCCGCCACCCCCAGCGCACAGGACAATTCATCAATCGTTCCCATGATTTCAATCACGGGATGCGTCTTGCTGGCCATGCGGTCGGGGTTTAACTGGGTCATCCCTTTGTCGCCTGACTTTGTGGTGATAAGTGCCATTTTATCTCTCCGCTTTATCGGGCGGGGTGGGCCCCCGCCCATCATAACATCAGACCAATTCACATCCGCCGGCGTGGCATGCGGCTTCTGCGCCGAAATTGACGAAATTCTTTTCTTCTTCGATTCTTTCCAGATGCAGTGTCGGAACGTTTGCCGCAAACGATTTATACGCATCTTCGTTTGTGTCTTCGAACGGGGCCTGGATATATGTCGCGTCCGAATACGGCAACAAAGAAACGCCGGTGTATTTGTCGCGGTTCGCCCACATCCATTCACGCACGTCGTCCCATTCGTGGTTCTTAACGTTACATGTGCACGACACGTTGTTGTAATTTTCCCCGCGCACGTGTCCCGGCACAATCCAGTTTTCGAACATGAATTTGACACGATCCAAGAATTGCAGCGCGGTTTCATTACGCCGTGTGACCGCACCATCGGGGGCGCGAATAACCATGGAAATCACGCCGTTTTTGTCCGGGTTCATCTGTTCGTCTTCGATTAAATCCGGGAAATTTTCCACCATATAATTATACAGCGGTTCAATCTTGTTCACGCGCAGACGACGGATATAGTGTTTCGCGTGCCACGGATGAATCCCACTGGACGTCCCCAGTACCAGCGACCCCGTACCGTCCGGTTTGATGGTGGTCAAACGGTCGGCCGTTTTGATGCCGATGGCATTGGCAATATCGGAATTTCCCTGTTTTACTGCATCGACAGCCGCCGCGAAATCCAGTGTGGTCAAATCCGGGTGCGATGCGATACCGGTCAACGACACGCCAATCAACGCCATATCGTCGGCATTTTCTTTCCATTTCGGGTCGATGTATTTGAAATCGGTGTACGATGCCTGTAACGTGCCCAAAACCGCGGCGTAATAAACGCGTTCGTTAAAATCTGCTTGGGATTCGACACTGCCCAGGTTGACCGATGTCAGATTACAAAATCCCTTGGACGGCATGGAAATTTCACAGCATGGATTGACCAACCAGTCGTTCGCATTCGTCCACACCACGCCCGGTTCACCGCATCCGGATTTCTGGCACTGAGTGAACACCTTGTCAAAGTCTTCGCGGGTGGTTGACGCGCGGTCGAATTGGACAGAATTATTGGCCAGCGCACGCTGGGGATTTTCTGTCCAGAATTCACCTTCTTTGGCGTGCAGCATTAATTCATCGTCTTTGTCGAACAGACAAATCATCGAACTGCGGCGGACGCCACCGGCCAAAACAGCTTCGGAAATAAAGCAGCAAATGTCATAGCAATCCAGCGATGTCAGACGGGTTGCACCGGCCGCGATGCGCGCATCCAGCAATTTTTTAACGTTGTTCAGTGTCCCGCGCAATGGTTCTGGTCCGGGTGCGGCGCACATGCTGGAATGAATCAGCGCGCCCTTTGGACGGATGGACGACAAATCAAATTCGATGTCATCACCGGTGACAAAGTACGCATTAAACAGTTCGCGCGTGCAATCGGCCCAACCTTCGATGGAATCTTCGGGGCGGAACACTTTTTTATTCCCGCTGCGCGGTGCGAAATCCGGCAATTTATCGATAAAGTTGCGACGCACGGAAAAACCAACCCCGCACCCGCACAGCAACAAATAAAACAAATCTGAAAACGCCGCAATCGAATCAATGCCGATGGCGGAACAATTGTACATACGGGCGTTGTTTTGGAAAATGCCATACCCGCCGAACTGCATGGAACGCATGGACGGCAAAATCTTTTTCTGCAATACCAATTCATAGGCACGTTCAATCTTGTCCGCGACCTGGGGAAAGCGCGACAGGTGCATCTGCTTGTTCCGTTCGATGGTTTCGGCCCATGTTTCACGCCGCTTTTTTTCCGGCATGTATTTGGAATATTTCATGTAATACGTCAAATCAGACAACAGCTTCAAAGATTCATTCATATCTGGCGCCCTTCCCTTTGCCTTGGTTTATCCTGTTTTCTTTTTGAATCCCCCGCGTCCAAAAATCAACAGATAGTGTTATTATTAATGATTCGGACACAATATATAGTATTAATACATCCCCCAGATAAAAAATATTTGGTGGTTGAACATTATTTTCTCTTGACTTGGAAAGGGGGCCGATTTCTGCTGGATTGGTGCATTTCCGAATCAAGCAAAAGCGGTACAAAAATCGACTTCGTATCAATATTTTGATGAAAATATTCTTTTTTATCCCATATCTTGGGAATCGAATCATAAAAAATCCCCCATCACGGGGGATTTTGACGGATGCGCACGCACCCATTAATTTTTTGTGTTCAGATACGCGATGGCGTCCATAGCCGCACTGCACCCGGTGCCAACGGCGGTCGCAATCTGCATCTTGATTTCCGATTGCACGTCGCCCGCCACAAACATCCCCGTCGGCAATTCGGCCGGAATTAATCTGCCCATGTTGTCACGGCGCACATCTTCGGTTAAATAATCGGTGTTGGCTTCGTGCCCAATCGCAACAAAGATACCATCGACAACGATTTCCGTGTCATCGGTTGTGGTGACAACCAACTGGTCGGAATCGGGCAATTTGGCAATCTTTTTCAAATCCGTATTAAACAGACATTCGATATTGTCGCGTTCGGACACGCGGTTGCGCAATACGGCTTCGGCGCGGGTGAACGCCCCCTTGCGATAAACGATTTTCACGGTCTTGGCAATGTCGGCCAGATACAGCGCATCGTTCAGCGCACTGTTGCCACCGCCCAAAACGATGACCGTTTTGTACGCATAGAAAAATCCGTCGCATGTCGCACAGTACGACACACCCTTGCCCATCAGTTCGCGCGCGCCTTCGATTTCCAGTTTGCGCGGCGATGCACCGGTGGCCACGATAACGGTTTTACCAACGTATCTTTTGCCGTCGTCGCCCATGATGTTAAATCCACTTTCCGCGTCACCCGAAATGGTTTTGGCGGACACGAATACGATTTCCGCACCGAATGTTTCGGCCTGTTTCTTCATGAATTCGGACAATCCCAAGCCACTGCCGGCCCAACCGGGATAGTTTTCCAGAACCGCAATCCCCGCGGTCTGGCCCCCCAGACGATCACCGCCCAGGACCAGTGTTTTTTTGTTCGCGCGCGCGCAGTACAGCGCCGCCGTCAGCCCCGCCGGGCCCGAACCTAAAATAATAACGTCATACATTTCCAGCATGAAAAATCTCCTTGGTGTTTCGGGGCCAGCATAACATATCCATTCCAATCGCGCAAATTAAAATAAAAAGATGGATTTTCCCACATCAATGGGATATATTTTCAAAATAAATCAAAGGAATAATGAACCATGTTGGACATCAAATTTATTCGTGAAAATCCGGATACGGTCAAACACGCCTGTCGGGTCAAGGGGTTTGACGACGTCACCGACGCCATTTTGACATTGGACGCGCGGGTGCGTGAACTGAAAACCATCACCCAGTCGAAAACCGCGGAAAAGAATAAGATTACACGCGAAATCCCCACCGCCACGGACAAGGCGCCGCTGATTGCCGCGTCCAAGAAAATCGGCGAAGAAATCGCGGCCGACATGGCGGAACTTACGGCACGCGAATCTGAATTAACCGACCTGTTGCACCGGGTGCCGCAAATCCCGGCGGACACCGCCCCCATTGGCGCCGACGACAGCGAAAACGTTGAATTGCGTCGCGTCGGCACGCCGCGCACATTTGATTTCACACCGCGCGCACAGTGGGATTTGTTGGACATGAACGGCTGGTGGGCGCCGGAAAAAATCGCACAGATTTGCGGGACGCGCACCTATTGCCTGATGGGCGAAGCGGCCGAACTGGACCTGGCGGTGCAGACATATGTCATTCAGAAACTGATTCAAAAGGGGTTCCGTTTCGTGCAATGCCCGTCGATTACAAAGCCCCAGACCATCTTTGATGCGGGCCACTTTATGGGCGCGGACCAATCGGTCATGAACGATGACGTATTCATGCTGACGGGCACCGACAGATGTTTGGCCGGGACGGCGGAAATTATCCTGAATTCACTGCATGGGGGCGAAATCTTGAATGAAAAAGATTTGCCGATTATGTATGCCGGATTTTCCCCCTGTTTCCGCAAGGAAGCCGGCGCCGCCGGCCGCGACACACGTGGTCTGGTACGGTTTCATCAGTTTAACAAGGTTGAACAGTACATCTATTGCACGCCCGACCAGATGGCGTCGATGCACGAATTTTTGCTGCGCAACCTGTGCGAAATTATGGAAGATTTGGAATTGCCGTACCGCGTTATCGCCAACTGTACCGGCGACATGGGATTTAACAAGGTGTGCATGAACGACGTCGAAGCGTGGGTGCCGTCTGAAAACACGTACCGCGAACTGGGCAGCTGTTCGTCAATTGGCACGTTCCAGGCACGCCGCACCAACACGCGTTACCGCGCGACCGACGGGTCGATGCAATTCTGTGCGACATTGAACAATACGGGCATTGCATTGCCGCGCGCATTGGTGCCGATTATCGAAAACCATCAAAATGCCGACGGGTCCGTGAACATCCCGAAAAAGTTGCAACCACTGATGGGTGGGCGCACCAAAATCGGCGGTCGTCACATGTAAAAAAACACCGGCAAATGCCGGTGTTTTTTTGATTACAGATATGAATCCGGACGGTCGTATTCACAAATCTCGGTCGCGTAAAATCCATCACGGCGCGCATCACGGGACCGGATAAAGCGGTAACAACGCTGATTTTCATACCGGTGGTCGGCAACGTTTGACGCCACATTGACATAAATATAATCGTCGTCATCGGGGATTTTATCCACAAATCCGCCATACACATCACCGGAATTGTCGGATGCAAAGAACTGTTCAATTCCCCCGTCGTCACGCGCCGCAACAATTTCCGCCGTTTTCGGGCACCGCAAGATATAATTGTCGGGCGACGCCATATACTGTAATTCGCACGTGCGCAACATATCCGCCGTCACATTGCGTGCATGCGCGGCAAATCCCACGACCAAGACAAACATGGCCAACATTAAAATTTTCTGCATTTTCCCCCCCCACTGGTTTATCAGGGACATTTTATCACAAAAAAGACGCTTAGTTGTTGAAAATTTCAATTTTTAGTTTACCCTGTCCCATATTATAAAAAGGTAGAAACATGAAAATTCGTAATATCGCGATTATCGCGCACGTGGACCATGGGAAAACAACCCTGGTGGACAACATGCTGAAACAGGCCGGCACATTCCGTGAAAACGAACGCGTCGAAGAACGCGTCATGGACAGCGGCGACATCGAACGCGAACGCGGCATTACGATTTCGGCCAAACCCACATCCATCCAGTGGGGCGAATACAAGATTAATATCGTCGATACCCCCGGGCACGCGGATTTTGGCGGCGAAGTGGAACGTATCTTGTCCATGGTGGACGGTGTTGTCTTGTTGGTTGACAGTGCCGAAGGCCCCCTGCCCCAGACCAAGTTCGTATTAAGCAAGGCATTGAAACTGGGCCTGCGACCGATTGTTTGCATTAACAAGGTTGACCGCGCAGACGCCCGCCCGGACGAAGTTTTGACCGAAACATTCGATTTGTTCGATAAACTGGGCGCGACAGATTCCCAGCTGGATTTCCCGTATCTGTATTCGGTTGGGCGCGACGGATGGGCCGTGCGCGACATGAACGACGAAAAGAAAGATTTAACCCCATTGTTCCAATTAATTGTGGACCACGTCCCGGCCCCCGATTGCAACGGGACGCGGTGCCAATTGGATGCGCCGTTCCGCATGCTGGCCACCACACTGGAAGCAGATCCGTACGTCGGGCGCATTTTGACCGGTAAAATCGAATCCGGCACCGTTCGCGTCGGCCAACCGGTTCGGGCGATTAACATGAACGGCGACGTCGTTGAACAGGCAAAAATCACCAAAATCATCGAACACCGCGGCGTGGAAAAGGTATCGCGTGAAACCGCATCCGCCGGGGACATTGTTGTCGTTGCCGGCTTTTCCAAGGCGACCGTGGCGGACACCCTGTGCGATTTAACGGTGACCGAACCCATCCCGGCATTGCCGATTGACCCGCCGACCCTGACGATGACATTCTTTGTGAATACGTCGCCGCTGGCGGGGCGCAGTGGGGGCAAAAAACTGACATCGCGCATGATTGGCGAACGCCTGTTCAAAGAAGCGGAAACCAACATCGCCCTGAAAGTAACGCAAAGCGCGAACAATGAATCATTCGAAGTGTCGGGCCGTGGGGAACTGCAACTGGGGATTTTGATTGAAACCATGCGCCGCGAAGGATTTGAATTATCCGTATCCCGCCCGCGCGTTGTCACGCACACGGATGAAAACGGCAATCTTCTGGAACCCATCGAAGATGTTGTGATTGACGTTGACGATGAATTTTCAGGCGCGGTTATTGAAAAAATGACCATGCGCAAGGCCACCATTACAGAAATGAAACCGTCCGGCATCGGCAAAAGCCGTATCGTATTTTCCGCGCCGTCACGAGGTCTGATTGGGTATCTGTCGGAATTCCGCACCGATACGCGCGGCACCGGGATTATGAACCGCGTCTTTGCCGAATATGGTCCGTATCGTGGCCCCATTTCGCAATACCGTCCGGGCGTTTTGGTATCGATGGAAAACGGCGCGGCGGCGACATATGCACTGTTTAACCTGCAACCGCGCGGAACGCTGTTTATCGACCCGCAAACCCAGGTTTATTCGGGCATGATTATCGGCGAACACAGCAAAGAAAACGATTTGGAAGTCAACCCGATCAAGGGCAAGGAATTGACCAACATGCGCAGTGTGACGGCGGACGAAAAACTGTTCTTGGCCCCACCGCGTAAAATGTCCCTGGAAGAAGCGCTGTCTTACATCCAGGACGACGAATTGGTCGAAGTCACACCCGACACAATCCGTCTGCGCAAGAAAGAATTGGACAGCAACGTCCGCAAAAAAATGCGTAAAAATGACCAATAAAAAAACCGGCCCCGGCCGGTTTTTTCTGTCACAAATGCGCATGGACAACGGGCGGCGGCTTTGATATAATTTACATGTGATTATGGAATGGGAAATAAATGTCTGTGAAACGTGTGTTTTTATTTGCCGCATATGACCCACGGGGCGGTGTCGATGACGCATTGGTCCAGTATGTGCGCGCACTGTCTAAATTTGGTCGGGTTGTGCTGGTGATGGACAATGACGCACCGGCCGGCGAATTACAAAAACTGGCCCCGTATGTGCTGCACAGCGATGCCGTACGTCACGGCGAATACGATTTTGGTTCATACAAGCGCGCATACATGTATGCGCGCGCAGCGCGCATGCTGCGCGATTGCGACGTGCTGTATTTGGTCAACGATTCCGTGTATGGACCCCTGCGGCCGATTGGCGAAATGTTGGACGCGATGGAAAATCTGGATGCGGATGCGTTCGGCCCGGTGGCCAAGCCCCACCATGACCACCCGCATATTCAATCCTGGTTTATTGGGTGCCGGCCAAGTGTTTTTAACGCCCCATGGTTTGATGAATTTATGACGTCCGTCACCCAACAACCGGACAAAGGGATTATCACAAAACTGTATGAACAGGGATTTTCCCGCCGCGTTACGGAAAACGGGGGCACATGGAAATGTCTGATGACAGTGCCCAACCGCGGGATTTACAACCGCGTGTGGGATTTGTATCGACGCGGCCTGCCCTTTTTCAAAAAGGTTGCATTCACGCGGCGCCGCGGCGCGCTGGGCGGGCAAATTCTGCGGGTGCTGGACAATGTGACACCGACCATGCGGCGCGCCATTATTCACAGCGCACGCCGCGTATATGGTGCGCAATACGTCGATAAAACACTGACCCGCAATCCGCTTAAAATCATGTACCGCAACGTACGCCACAGTTTACACAAATTATTGGTAGAAGGCATATGACACACAATTCCAAAAAACTTAAACGCATCGCCGCCATTACCATGGCCCGCAACGACGATTTCTTTTTATCGCGGTGGATTGAATATTACGGCGCGCAAATCGGAACGGAAAATCTGTATATTTATCTGGATGGCACGGACCAAAATGTGCCCAAAAATGCGGGCAACGCACACGTCAAAAAATTACCGCACACCGATATGTCGCGCGCCGCGGGCGATAAATACCGCATTAATCTGATGTCGGATTTGGCCGCCGATTTGTTCGCGCGCGGATACGACATTGTCATCGGATGCGACTGTGATGAATTTCTGGTGGTGGACCCGGAAACCCAAATGTCACTGGCCGAATATTTATCCAATAACGCGCGCCACAAAACAATTTCCGGATTGGGATTGGACGTGGGGCAAAATATGCGCATGGAAAAATCATTGGACCCCGTGCAACCGATACTGGCCCAGCGGCAATACGCATTGCTGTCCACGCGATACACCAAACCCGTGGTGTTGACGCACCCCGCCCGCTGGGGCAGTGGATTTCACAGCGTCAAATCCCACAATTTCCATATTGATAAAAACCTGTACCTGTTGCATTTTGGCGCGGTGGATATGGACATGCTGGTGACCAAGGCCGCCGCCCGCGGCCCCGACTGGGTTGCGCATCTGCGCCGGCGCGGCAACGGCACCATCAATCTGGTGACGAACAAAACCACCCGCGGTAATGGCGCCATCGCCGCCGCCCGCATTTTGCAACACATCGCGCGGCCCATTTACGCATGGGATAAACCGGGGATGCTGGGGCTGAAATGGGTTGTAAAAATCCCGTCGCGTTTGCGCACGACGGGGATTTGATAACGTATCTTAGAACCGATTAATTAAATCCGTGATTTGGCCGGCAATCACATCCGCGTCAAAGCGATGCAGCGCGTCCGCCGCGCGGCGCGTCATGGCGTCCATATCCACGCGCCCGCGCCAAATGTCGTTCATGTGCCGCGCCAATGCCGCCGCATCACCCGGCGCATACAGCAATCCCGCCCGGCCATCCATTAAAATTTCACGCGGCCCATTTTTGCAATCGGATGCAATGTTGACGGTGCCGACGGCGGCCCCTTCGATTAATACGGTGGGCAAGCCTTCGCTGTAACTGGATAAAATATTACCCATGGCGCCCGCCATAAATCCAAACGGATTGGATTGCGGCCCGGCAAAGACAATATTGTTTGCCGCCGGCAATGATGCCGCAATTGATTTAAATCGGTCGGCATGACTGCCCCCGCCAACAATGACCAGACGCACATCCGGGCGCCCCGCGTCGCGCCAAAACATGTCAAACGCCCGCAGTACGGTTTCAATATCTTTGTCCGCGTACAGGCGCGATACACAGCAAAAATAGTTCCCAAATTCGGGCGCATCGGCGCTGTCCGCCCGCGCGCGCGCGGCGGCGACATCCATCGGGTTATAAATGCGCATGATTTTGTCCGAAAATTGCGGATACATCGCGCGGAAATCATCGACGAACCCATCGGTCAGCGTTACCATCATGTCATAACGCGGCAAAAACCGGATATAATTGCCATCGACAAAGCTGTTGATGGACGAATGCCACCACGAAATTTTTGGCCCGCCCAGGCGGCGAAATTCGCGGTCGAATGCAAAGTTATAATAATCGATAAACACATCCACATCGGCAAAGCGTCGCACATCCATCGTCATGCGCCGGAACCATCTGTAAACGTCGCGCGCCGCGTGTTGGATAATCCGCCACAGGAAAAAGTGCGCCAAATCCGTCCCCAACCATTTCAGTGGGTAGAGGGCATACGTTTTAATCTGGGGATGGGCCGCGAACCAATCGCGATACACCGGTTCACGCAACGGGCAGTATGTAATCAGGATGATTTCCAAATCCGGATTTTTCATCAAAGCTTCTAATGTGCGGATACATACCGATTCAACACCGCCAATTTTCATATCCCGCAAACAGATGGCAATCTTTTTTTTCCGCATACGCCCCACCCCGCCTATTTTATAAATTCGCGAATTTGTGTTTGTAATTTTTCCCATTCGGGGTTCGGCGGCGTCGCCAGCGCGCCCATTTTATCCAAATTGCGGAAACACGCCCGCGCGGCATCCAAATCCGCGTCCGTATTCAAATACTTGATTTTGCGAAACGCCCAGTTGATAAAATACCACAGAAAGTTTTGTGACCACATACGCATCTGGTACGCGCCGGCATTTTTCTGGTACAACGCGAACGCATTTTCGATCCCCGTGCACAGGCTTTGCATAATGCGCAACTGTTTGGCGGACAAAACAATCCCGCCGAAATTCGGGATATAAAAATACAGCGGTAACGGCGCAATCGTGACACGGGGCCGCTTTAACATAACGGCCGACCACCACGGGAAATCTTCGAACAAAATCCCCTTGATAAACGGGGTGTCGGCAATCAAACTGCGGCGATACAAATTCTTCCACACCTGGCAATGTTTAATCAGCCATTTCTTTTTCGGATTAAACGCGTTGTGTGTGCGTTCGGTCGCGTATTCAAAAATATCGTCGGTCACGCGCGTTGCAATGCGGCGCACATCATATTTTTTGCGGATGCGGCGCGGGATGACGTTGTCGGTATCCATATGCAAAATGTGACGCACCATCAATTGCGGCCGGTAAATGCGGTCATACGTGAACGACACGATATCCGACCCGTCACGCACGGCCAGGTGATGCGCAATTTCCATCGTTTGCGGATGAATGAAATCATCACTGTCCAGATACAGGACATATTCCCCAGTGGCGATTTTCATCCCCGCATTGCGCGCATCCGACAGACCGCCATTTTCCTTGGTCACGATTTTAAAGCGACTGTCGCGCGCGGCGTATTCATCCAAAATGGCCGCACTGTTGTCGGGACTGCCGTCGTTGACGCAAATCGCTTCCCAGTCGGTGAACGTCTGGTTTAACACACTGTCCAGACAACGACGCAGATATTTTTCAACATTATAAACGGGTATGATAATCGAAATCGCCGGCATGATGGCCCCCATGGTATCATTAATCTTTGTACATTTTGTTAATCATAACGTCGGCAACGGACCCTGGAATCGGCCGCTTGGCATACGGTGAATTGTATGTCGTTTTTTGAAAAAACGCCCCCGACGTATATTCATCAAACAGTTTTTGCGAAAACGGTTCATTTGCAATCGTCCACCACACGGCGTGCGTGGGGTCTTGGTCCACGTGCGGCATGGCATCGAAATATTTCCGGGCCACCGCGTCATTTTCGACCAGGGCTTTGAACATCAATTGGTGCATGAAATAATCAAATTCGCGCGGTTCGTTCATCCAGAAATTCAGGATGGTTTGCCGCCACGCCGCCAACAGATATGCCCCGCGCCGCGCCCGGATAAAACAGTTTTGCATGTACGAATACGCCTGGCCAACCTTGGTCCCCGCCATATAGACAAAGAAATCCTGGTCGATAATCCATTTGGGGATGGGCGCGGTTGCAAACCCGGTTGAATCCAGCCAGATGCCGCCGTGTTGGTACAACAATTCGACGCGGCAAATATCGGCAAAGTGCGCATTTTTAATCTGTCCGCGGCGCCGTTTTTCCATAATCACGTCCGGCAGTGTGATGTAATCCCACAGCGTGTTTTCATCCAAGACGACCAATTCCTGGGTGCAATTTTTGCGAATACTGCGAAAACATGCCTTGACCAATTCGGGGGCGTTTTCTTCGCCCTGTAACCAGATGGTAAAGATTTTTTCGTTTTTATCGTCACGCACCGGTGTGGTTTCGGTAATACTTCCCGGCGCGGGGACATAGCGTTTCAGATACTGCGGAATGGCCCGCGCGGCGACATCGCACCGCCGGTCGCGGCGCACATCGCGCGACCGCCAAAACGGATTCAAGATATGTGCACGCACCACAATATCCGTTAACGCCCATGTTCGACTTAATTTCATTCCCGTCCCCTTGGCTGCCTGGTGTGTTATGCGTTATTCCGCGCTGCCTGCGTCGGCATCCGCGTCCCCGTCCGCCGGACCCGTGGTCATTTCCTCGGCGATGCCACTGGCGCGCGCCATGATTTTATCCAGCAATTCTTTCTGCACGTCTTCGCGGTCACGCAACCATGCGCGGGCGTTCGCTTCGCCCTGGCCCATGCGTTCGTTGTTGTATGAATAGAAACTGCCGGCCTTTTCAATCAAATCGTATTTCACGCCCATGTCCAGAATTTCACTGATGCGGGAAATCCCTTCGCCGTACATGATTTTGAAATCAACGGTGCGGAACGGCGGGGCAACTTTGTTCTTTACAACCTTGACCCGGGTTTCGTTACCGACAACGTTTTCTTTATCCTTGATCTGGCCGGTGCGGCGGATATCCAAACGCACAGACGCATAGAATTTCAACGCGTTACCGCCCGATGTTGTTTCAGGATTGCCGAACATAACGCCAATTTTCATACGGATTTGGTTGATGAAAATCAACAGCGTATTGCTGCGCGACACCGAACCCGCCAATTTCTTTAACGATTGGGACATCAAACGCGCGGTGGTACCGACAAAGGAATCACCGATTTGCCCTTCTAATTCCGCCTTGGGCACCAGGGCCGCCACGGAATCGATAACCACGACATCGACCGCGCCGGATTTGACCAGTGTGTCCGTGATTTCCAACGCCTGTTCACCGGAATCGGGCTGGGAAATAATCAGGTTTGACACATCCACGCCCAGCTTTTTCGCATAGGACGGGTCCAGCGCGTTTTCCGCGTCAATATATGCGCATGTGCCGCCCAACTTTTGCGCTTCGGCGACGGCATGCAGCGCCAGTGTGGTTTTACCACTGGATTCCGGGCCATAAATTTCAACAATGCGCCCGCGCGGATACCCGCCGATACCCAGTGCAATATCCAGCCCCAACGACCCGGACGAAATGGCTTCGATACTCTGCTGGGAACCATCGCCCATTTTCATGATGGCTTCTTTGCCGAACTGTTTTTGAATTTGTGCCAACGCGGATTCCAGTGCCGGATTCTTTGCGGTGGCGGCGTCTTTTACAACTTCTTTCTTTGCCATAAAATTTCCCCTTTTTTCATACTGTCATCTTACAGGGAATTTTGCCCGCCCGCAATAAAAATATCGGGGCGAATACCCCGATATTTTCCTTATTTTCTGGACCACAGAACCATGGTGGATATGACGCCGACCGCCGCCGTAACCAACCACACCGCGGACGTCGCCCCAAACACGGTAATACACACCGCCGCCAGCATCGGGGCCAAGAAATTGGGCAAATTCACACTGGTGCGGAAAATGCCGTAATATTTGGGTTGTTCGGATTTTTTCGCCGTGTCAAAGAACAGCAAATCATGCACCGATTCCATGCACGCCCCCGATATCTGCCACAGCACAAATATCGCCAGCAACGTCCACCCCGTCGCCACCGTCGCCCACGCAGAAAAGATTGCAAACGACACAAACCCGGCCGTCAACCAGAACCGCGCCCCGAACCGTTTGACCAGGCGACCCATGGGTTCACTCATCACTATATACGGGATAATCCCCAGCGTTAAAATCATGCCCAGCGTTTCTTTGGAAAAACCGTTTTCAATCACCACAATCGGCACGTACAGATACCGCATCGCGCGCAGCGAATAATACCCGAAATTCACCACATACGCGCGCAGCATTCCGTCACGCCGGAAAAACGACACCGTATTGCGCCACAACGCGCGCACGGTCTTGCGGGGATTGACGGGACGGGCCTTTTTATCTTCTTGGACGATGCCAAAATATTTAAAGAACATCCATCCGGCGGCATAAATCACGGCGGATGCAAAGAACGCCGCGCGGTTGCCAAAATGCCCCGCAATCGACACCGCAATCATTGGCGCAAACAGCGCGCCGATATTTAACCACAAGTGATAGCGCGCGTTTAATTTGGCCATGCCGATATTTTTGGAAAAATCCGACATAAACAGCGGTATCAACACGCCGACCAGCGTAATGGCGATCCCGGTCGTATAATCCAGCGCAATAAACGTGCCGGGCCGTATGGAAAAGCTCATCATTGCATAGCACACCGCCAGCATCAGCATGGAAAAATAGAACAGCTTTGCCTTGGAAAAATAGCGGAACAATTCATTCGCAAACAGCGCCACAAACATGCAAAACGCCGAATACAGCGCCACGTACATCCCGACCACTGCGGAACTGCGAAAAATTTCCAGGATAACCAGCGAATAAACCGCATTATAAATCCCGTCCGCAAATCCGGTGAACAACCCCAGATTTGCAAACGAAAACCCACTGACAGATTCTTTGACAGAAATATATTTATCTTTGGCCATGTGTTATTTTCGAATTGTTATTTTGGCAACCGCATCATAACCGAAATACGTGTTTATACGGCGCCGGATTTCATCGGTTTGATATGATAATTGCAATGCGAACGCCGGATTTGCAGCGCGCACCGCGACATTGAATTGATTGTCACCCGCCCGTCGCAACCCCGCCAAACGCGCGACGGTCGCGATATCCGCGCCCATAATTTCGTCCCAGCGATTGGTTAAATCCGTATCACTGGCGCGTCGTCCGAACATGCGCATAAAACCGCCCATGACGCCCGCAATGGTTTGCGGGCGGGCGGCGCGAACACTGAACTTATTTGCCGGGTTTGACATAGCTGTATTCTTTCGGCATCAGGATAAACATTTCACCCTGGGCATGCTGGCCGTGGGCGAATTTGTATGCTTCGTCCCCCTTGCCAAAGAAGATGTCGGCGCGAATCCACCCGCGGATGGCCGACCCGGTATCCTGGGCAATCATCAGACGACGGAACCGGCGTCCATCGGACAGATTTGTGCTGACATACACCGGCAGACCCAATGTATAGATGGAATCATCCATGGCAATGCTGCGAATTTTCGACAACGGCGTCCCCAGTTTCCCAATCACATCTGGCGGCACGGATTCATAGAAATAGACATAGCGCGGATTGCCATAAATCACTTCTTTGGCCAATGCGGGATTCTTTTTCAAATGGGACCAGACCGCGTCGGCGGAATATCCGCCCTCTGGCCGGATTCCCTTGGCCCGGACCTGTTCGCCGACGGATTTAAACGGCATGTCGTTGACGGCGGCAAAGTTCAATTTAACCTGACTGCCATCTTCCAGTTTCAGCATGCCGCTGCCCTGGATCTGGATATTTTGCACATCGACAATGTTTGCCCAGTACAAAACGCGGCCAATTTGTTTTTCCACAATGTCTTTTTTCGGCACACCCTTGTAATTGCGGCCGTCGGTCGGCACACCCATCAGCGGTTCGTTACACTGGGCGGTTTTTGTCCGACATGCGGGGATGACCGGGGAATAGTAACCCGTGTATGTGCCGCGGGTGCCCCCTTCGTCATTGTAAATCTGATACGGTTGGAAATGCGATTCAAACCACGCGCGCACGGTCGCCACGTCCGCGGACGCCGACGGCAGATTGCGGCACTTTTCTTCCAGCAGTGCGCGGTCCGGAATCACGCGGCCGGTGTATTGAATCTTGGCCTTGCACGTGTTGCGAAACGCCTGCAACGCGTAACGCACGTCATCATCGGTCCATCCCGGAATCTGGGCATATGACACGCGATGTAAATTTGACGGCACCACGGAATTATCCGACCCCGACGTGTACGACGGCGATGACAAATCGCATCCCGCAACCAACATCGCCAGCAATCCGGCCGTCGCCCAGCCACAGGATTTTTTTACCAACATTGATACTTGTATCATTTTTTGTTGTCCCCCACCTTGTAAAAATATCTTCTTGGTGCTATATTATCATAAAATGATGCGCAAAAAAAGGAGCAAACGCATGCCAAAATTTAACATTATCTCGCAATTTTTAAAAGACATTTCTTTTGAAAGCCCGAACGTCCCGGAATTGTTCTTTAAACAGGACAACGGCCAGGCAAAATTGGAAATTAACATCGACATTCAGATCAAGGGTGCGGAAAACAACCTGTTTATGGTTGATTTGATTACCAAGGTGCATTCCAAACTGGAATCGGGCGACAAATCCATCTTTATGATTGATACGACGTTTTCCGGCCTGGTCCAGATGGAAGAAGAAAAAGACGAAGAAGCCAAAAAGCGCACATTATTGATTGATGTTCCGACCCTGTTGTTCCCGTCGGTGCGCGCGCTGATTGTGCGTTTGACATCTGAATCCGGTTTCCCGACATTCGCGATGCAGCCGGTTGATTTCGCCCATCTGTATGAACAGAAACAAGCGGGCGCCGCGGCAAACGCAAAATAATATCCCGACGGATAAGCAAAAACCGGCAAATGCCGGTTTTTTATATATCTATTTTTCCGCGTTCAATCCCATGCGGGCCCAATATGTCGCCAATGCCGGCACCAGAAAAATCACCACCCCGCCAACGCCCCAGGCCACCAACCCATTACGCAGATATGGCGACACGCCAACGCGTGGGCCGCCCAAAAATTCCGCCATGGCGTCGCCCACATCAAACGCAACCATGGACACTGCGACCAATGCCACCAACGCGGAATTAACCAAAAAAGCATGGACCAGCAGGTTTTGCCGGCGCTGCAATTCATTACGGGATTTGGAAATATATTTTTGTTCGGCGGTCATGTTAATTTTACTATATCAACCGCCGATGATTTTATAAATAGGAACCAATCCCAAAATCGCCAAACCGGGCCATATTGCTGTGCGCCAATGCGATTGCAATCGCATCCCCTTCGTCCGGGGATTTGGGGTCGGCCGCCGGTAACAAAATGCGCACCATTTTTTGAATCTGGTCTTTGTCCGCATGACCCGCCGATGTCAGGGCTTTCTTAATCTTGTTGGGTTCGTATTCGAATACGGCGATATCACGCGATGACACAGCCACAATCGCGGCCGCGCGCGCCTGGCCCAACAACAATGTTGTTTTTGGATTTTTATTCACAAAAATAACTTCTATGCTGCATGCGTCCGGCGAAAACTGTTCGCATACGTCCGACACCCCGCGAAACACCGCCGCCAATCGCGACGCCAATGTTCCCGTGCGCGGCGGCAAAATAACGCCACTGGCGATATATTTGCGATTGTTTCCGACACTGTCTATCACGGCCCAGCCGGTATGAACCAAACCAGGGTCAATTCCCAATATTCTTGTCATGGGCACATTATACGCCATTGCTTGGCCCGCGCCAAGAATATTTTGCCACTGGACATAATCAGCCCCAGGCGTTATAATACCGGGCATTGGCAGGGATGAAAATATGCCTAATCTAAACGCTGGTTTAAAACCGATAATATTCCCAAAATAACAGCCCCGGAAATCCGCATATCTTATTCCTGATTTTATGCCGAATCTAAACCAGCGGTTGCCATGTGCATATGCGGCAACATTGCATTATGGAACGCATACGGTACCACTGACCCCATTAAAACAGACCAGCCCCGCATTGGCGATAAATTTTGGTGGCGCAACACATTTTGGTGCCCTGTTTACCGATGGTGCCCCCACAGACACACTGCGCATCAATATTGGTGGGGTAAAATATTGGCTGGGCGAATTCTGTGCCCCCGGGACATACGCCCCGGCCGGCACAAATACATGCATCGCGTGCGGAATGGGTCATTTTTGCACGGGCGGTCACCACCGCGCCCCATGCACATACGGTGCCATTTCATGCACCGGCATCAATCACGCGACGGACGCCGCATTACCCGCCGGCGCCGCGGTCAATGTATTCATGACATCCGACGACGTGAACACATATATTCCGCCGACAGACATAACCCAGTGGGCAAAAATATCGTGTTGCTCAACTTATGCCCCGGGTGGGGCACTGGCCGACAGTAACATCCCCGACAGCCTGAACAACAAGAATACGGCGTGTGCCGATGGCATCATCGGGCCGGGAACCTATTTATTTGTCGCGCGATACCCCACCACACAATTTGACACATCAGATTGTATGACCGCAACGCCGGGGCTGTCCAATGCCTTTGTCGCCGTATTCGATCACGCCGTCGGTCACCGCATTATTCATGGCAACAATGTGTTCCAACATTTTGTCGATGTTAACAACGCCCCATATCAATCGTGGACCATATCCACCGCACCGGTTGGGCATTGGTTGCAAAACACAAATCAAACCAACGTATCCAATATCCCGGCCCAGGCAACGGGACTGACCATGTGCGTTTTTGAATTAAAATAAAAACGGGCACGCGCCCGTTTTTATGCGTATCCGCCCGATTTTATGCGGCGGCGGTGAACACCTTTTGCACGTCGTCGTTATCGTCCAGCGCATCAACCAGTTTTTCCAGTTTCGCATACGCTTCGTCATCCAGGTCAACCGGCATGTTGGCAATCCATGTCAATTCTGCGTTTTCGGGTTCGCCCAGCGTGTCCGCCAACGCCTTTTGCACAGTGATGAAATCATCCGGTTTGGTGGTGATGATAAATCCTTCTTCGGATGTTTCCAGATTGTCGGCGCCCGCATCCATGACGATTTCCATCATTTCATCTTCGCTTTTGCCGATGGACGCCGGATACATGATTTGGCCCGCGCGCGTAAACAGGAACGACACCGACCCTTCTTCGCCCATATTACCGCCGTTTTTGGCAAAGATATTGCGTACTTCTGGTACGGTACGGCGGGGATTGTCGGTCAACGCTTCGACAATGACGGGAACGGCGCCGGGGCCATAACCTTCGTACCGGACGGCGACATAGTTTTCGGTGTTGGAACCGGACGCCTTGTCAATCGCGCGTTTAATATTATCGTTGGGCATGGAATTCTTGCGGGCGTTCAAAATCGCCAGACGCAGACGCGGGTTATTATCCGGGTTTTTATCCCCCAGTTTCGCCGCCATTGTAATTTCACGTGCCAGTTTGGTAAACAGCCCGCTGCGCGCGGCATCGGCCGCACCCTTTTTGTGCTGGATATTATGCCATTTGCTGTGTCCACTCATCGTTTGACCTTTTTATTTATTAGATTATAATTACGCCAAAAGGATAACAAATGATTGGCAAATTGCAAGGCATAGTTGATTTTATTGGTGACGGGTTCGTTATTATCTTGGCCGGCCCCGTCGGGTACAAGGTTTATACCCCAGAATTTCTGACCCCGAAATCGACGGTGGCGTTGTGGATTGAAACGGTTGTCCGCGACGATTCCATCCGTCTGTTCGGATTTACCAGCATCGCGACCCAGGATTTGTTTAATCAGCTGACCACGGTGTCCGGCGTCGGCCCCAAGGTGGCCATGGCCATCCTGGGGACTATAAAAACAGACACACTGCTGTCGGCAATTGCGACGGGCGACGCCAAAACCATCGCGACCGCACCAGGGGTCGGGAAAAAGGTTGCCGAAAAAATCATCGTCGAATTGAAATCACGCGTCGGGGGCATTTCGCTGGATTTTGGGGGTGCGCCGGACGCGCTGGGCGATTTGCTGGGCGCACTGGAATCACTGGGGTACCGACGACTGGACGTGGTCGATATGGCGCAAAAATTGGTTGCGGACAACCCGGGCATGGGGGTCGAAAAACTGGTGCCGATGGCACTGAAACAAATAACGGTGAAATAAGAAATGAACAACGTGGACACAATCTTTGCGCTGTCGTCGGGGGGCGGAAAATCCGGCGTTGCCGTCGTGCGCATCAGTGGCGCCAACCTGCGGCCGGTGGCGGACAAAATGGCGGGCCGCGCCGTTACATCCCGCATGGCCCATCTGGCCAATTTGCGTGATGACAATAACCAATTGATTGACCAGGCGTTAATCCTGTATTTCCCGGCACCACATTCCTTTACCGGCGAAGATGTTATCGAAATCCACTGTCACGGGGCACCGGCCGTTATTCGAAAAATCTTTGATTATTTGGCGACGCAAAACATGCGCATGGCAACGCCCGGCGAATTTTCACGTCGCGCATTTGACAACAATAAAATGGATTTGGCCGATGTTGACGGATTGGCGGCATTGCTGGACGCGCAAACCGACCGCCAGCGTCAGGTGGCGCTGAAATCTATGACCGGCGGCGATGGACGCGTCTATGACGCATGGCGCGGGCAAATGATTGAAATCGCCGCATACAGCGCCGCCATCCTGGATTACGCCGATGATGATTTACCACCCAACATCGGGGCCAGATTACGCGAACGCACCCAAAAACTGTATGATGAAATCCGCACTGCCCTGTCACACTATGGCGCGGTGCGCGCGGTGCGCGGCGGGTTTAACATCGCACTGGTTGGTAACCCCAATGTGGGCAAATCATCCCTGTTTAATCGTATGGTCGGCGCCAACCGCGCCATCGTGTCGGACGTTCCCGGCACCACGCGCGATGTGGTCACGGCCAATCTGGATATTGACGGATACATGGTTAATTTATCCGACACGGCGGGTCTGCGCGACACGACGGACGCGGTCGAAAAAATCGGGATTGAACGCACATATGATGAAATTGAAAACGCGGACCTGGTCCTGCGGGTTGTGACGGCCGATGACACGGAATACAAATTGGCCGACAACGAAATTCTGGTCGTTAATAAATCGGATTTGGCGGGGGCCGCGCGGGCGGATGCAATCCAAATATCTGCCAAAACGGGCGACGGGATGGACGAACTGATGCGCGCGGTGCGCGGGCGCATGCACGAACTGATGGACGGGGCGGAATCCCAGCTGGTGGTAAATGCCCGCACACATGGATTATTGTGTGACGCGGCAAACGCGTTGGCGGACGCAATCGATGCCGGCGATAATTTCGATATTGTTGCGGAAAACGTACGGGCGGCGTCCGTTGCGATTGGCAAAATCCTGGGCACCATCAGTGCGGCCGACGTCATGGACGCAACATTTGGTCAGCTGTGCCTGGGGAAATAAGCGCAAATCAATCGGCCTGATAATAACATTCCCCGTTATACAGTCCACGCCCGGTTACATCTGAAAATTCGGTGTTCGCAAATTGCCGGCATTTGTTTATCATCAATTCACTGTATGCCATCCCCCCGTCTGGGCATGTCCCGCAATACGTTTCCATACCCCATGCGCCGTCCGTCAGACCGGCCGGTTGCAGATATTGCGTCTGTTGCGTGCAATGACAATACCCATACATATAACATTCATTGACAAAAGAATACGCCGCACTCATACGTGCATCATGCAATATTTCGTCGGACATGCCCAATCCCTGGTTATACAGAAAATCTTCGCCATGCCGATATCCCAAATCTGGGAAATAATCATGGGTCAACAATTCATCCAACGCCTGATTCCCCACATATCGGTTTCGCGTTGATGTGATGCAGTTGGCGACGGCGGTTGCCTGGTCTGTTTCACCCGACAATGCCTGGGTCGCACCGCATGAAATGAAATAGACGCACATATCGCACGCACTGCCCGCCCCCGTGATTTGGGCGAACGAATTTGCACCCCAAAATGCCGCAGATAAACCGACGTTTGGAATCGGCAAAAATCATAAGCAAAAAGGGGGCAGAAAATGGGGATTTTTAATTTTAATATCACGCACAGGATAATCGTCCCATTGCATTCGGCATGGTTAAATCATGCCCAACGCCACGCATTATAACGCATTGCGCGTTTTTCCGCAACATTAAAAAATCCCCCGGTGGGGGGGATTGTTATTCCTTGCGCGTGGGGTATTTCCCATCAATCAAGTTTTGACGCACAACGTGGTGTTTCACCTTTTGCGTGCTGGTCATTGGCAATTCGTCGGTCGTCATGGCAAAGTGCGTGACCCATTTGTAACTGGCCACCTTTTTATTGGCCATGGCCACCGCCGCCGCCAAACGTTCCAACGTCATATCGTCATCCACACTGAACACGCCGTATGCAACGGTTTTGTTTTTTACCCGATGTTCGAACACGGCGACGTTTTTCACGCCCGGGATTTCCATAAACAACGCTTCCAATTCATTGGGGTAAACGTTTTTCCCGGAATCCAGAACAATCACCTGTTTCTTGCGGCCGGCAAAGTGCAATTCGCCGTTTTTATCCATCGTCACCATGTCGCCCGTGTTAAAGAACCCGCGTTCGTCGAACACGACCGAATTGGTGTCGGGATTGTTCAGGTAACCACCGAACACCTGGTGACCACGCAGCCACAGAACGCCGACGCCGTCTTCGTTTTTATCACGAATTTCGCAATCGTTGTTTGTGGTCGGGCCGCCAAATGCAAACGGGAAACGTTTCTTGGACGGTTTGGAAATGCAGATTGGTCCAACCGTTTCGGTCAAACCGTATCCCTGGATAAATGTCAGACCCAACCGTTCATAGAATGTTTCCACTTCTGGTTTGGTCGCGGCGCCGCCGGCAATCAGAACGCGGGCGCGCCCGCCGAATACGGCGCGAACCTTGTCCTGGATGTTATGCACGACAAAGCCCAATCCAACCTTTTCCAAGAATTTGCCATACTTTAACGCAATGGACGCAATCCACCATTTCTTTTGTGATTTGATGGTGTCGATGATGCGGTTACGAATAACTTCGAACAGGCGCGGCACCGCCGGGATAACATGCGGGCGGTATGTTTTGAAATCTTCCAAAATTTCTTTTGGGTTAACGGTCGGTTGCAACAAAACGCCCGCACCGTAATGCAATGTCGCCAGCAATTCCACCGCAAAGCCAAAGATGTGATACATCGGCAAAAATCCGTACATAATATCGCCCGGCCCAATCCAGTCGCGCATATCGTCCAGCGAGTTTGCGCATTCAATCAGATTAAAGTGCGTCAACGGCACAATTTTGGGCGTCCCGGTTGACCCGGATGTGAACGACATCGTGGCCACGTCCAGTGTTTCCACCGGTGCCGGTTTTAATTCGGGGTTAATCGCGCCGTCTTTTTGTGTGATGTCAAAGAATTTGAATTTATCGGTTTTGTAAAAGAACGATTTTTCCGCGCACACGATGTGACAATCCGTTGACGTCATCATGTTGTCGTATTCAAACGGGGTTAAATTCGTGTCCAGCAATAACGCCGTCCCCCCCAGATACCAAATCGCAAACAGAGTAATCGGGAATTGGGGAATATTGTGCGACAGCACGCCGACAATCATTCCACGTTCAACGCCCGCATTGGCCAATTCGGCGGCGCGGCGTTTCACCAAATCCACAAAACCGGAATAGGTCACACCTTCGCGTACCAGGAACAAATTGTCCGGATATGCGGCGACCGTTTTTTCCAGTAACTGATACATGTTCATAATAAAAAATCCTTGTTGTTTTTATATTGGACAGGAATTATTATACAGTCCAGAAGAAGGAATGCAAACATGAAAATACTGACATTGAATATTAACTCTATCCGGGCGCACGCGGAAAGTTTTATCGATATTCTGCGCGGTGGCGAATACGACACCATCATGGTCCAGGAATTAAAGGTTGAAACCGCCGGTTTTCCGCATAATTTATTCGATGAATATGGATATAATGTCAAGGTTTTTGGCCAAAAATCATGGAACGGCGTCGCCACTTTTTCCAAGCATTCCATCGAAGACGTCACCATGGGGTTGCCGGGATTTGCGGATGTCAATGCACGCATGCTGGAATGCGTGGTGGACGGCCGCGTGCGGCTGATTAACGTGTATATGCCCAACGGCGACACCGTCGATTCCCCGAAATTCCCGTACAAATTGGATTGGATGGACGCGTTCACAAAACATATCAACCAATATTTAAATTCACCCGAACCCGTGATTATTGCCGGGGATTTTAACGTGGCATTGACGGACCGCGACGTATGGAAACCGGCAAATTATGTCGGCATCGCCATTGCGGCGCCCGCCGCGCGCGCCATTATGCAATCGTGGCTGGATGCGGGATGGATGGACGCATGGCGCCATTTCCACCCGGATGAAATTGATTACACATGGTACGGATATCGCGGCGGGGACACTGTCGGAAAAAAACAGGGACTGCGTCTGGATTATTTTATGGCAAATCCCGCGGCCCAGAAATTAATCCGCGCATGCGAAATCGATATTGAACCGCGTTTGGCGACAAAACCCACCGACCACACCGGATTGGCATTGATATTGGATTAAACCGTTAATCACCAACCCGTGCCAGGTCGTCCCAGGCCTGGTATTTTTTATCGCCCGTTTCGTGGTATTCGTATGGTTGCCAATCGTTGGAATACATGCCAAACAATTGCGTTACCCGGTCGCGCGCGGCGTCAATCATTGCCCGGGCTTCGTCACCGGAATATTCAATCACGCGCACATCGCGGTTACGCAACTGCAAGAACTGCATAACCGGGGTTTGGCTTTTGATTGTGGTGGCGATGGGGAACCCGCCGGATTGCATCATCAATGCTTCCAATGGCAACTGGGGCATGGTGCCGTCCAGTAATTGTTTTTTCGACGGCGCGGCGCCGGTTTTAATGTCCATCACGCAACCGTCCCAGATGCGGTCGGCCTGGGCCCGGACGGTGCGACCGGCAATACGAACAAATCCGCGAATTTCCGCGTGCGCGTCCGTCGCCGCCCCCAATGCGGTGGCGACCACCGGCGCGATTTCCAAGAACCGGCGATGCCAAAAGTGAAAGACAATTGTATCCGCCCCCAACAGCGCCAGCGCCCGCCGGTCCATTTCCGCGACCAGCGTCGCCGGCATGAAATCGGTGGCATCTTCGATAACGCCATGGACCAGATTTCCAAACTGACGCGCGTCGGGCGCGACCCAGTAATCGTCCATCGGGTACAGACGCAATATATGGCGCGCATAAAACGCATAGGGATTGTGTATCAGCAATTCCAATTCGGTGACATACACGTCCGACCGGTCGGCCGGCACGCGCGGCGCCGCGTAATCCAGTGGTTCAAACGGCACATTGTCCACCGCACGCACCGCATCCAAAATGTCCGGCGCGGTCGCAATTGCACCACGCATGGCGACCGCTGCGCGCGACAAAAATCGGGATTCGGTTGTCTGGGCGCCGCCGGCGGTGCGACTGCGCAACCAATAGACATCCGGCCCGCACGACAAATTCATAAAATCCAGCGCCATCAGCGACACCTTGCGGTCGGGGGATGGCAATCCGATTTGGGCGGCAATCGGGCGCGGCAACCACGCGTTTTCATATCCGCGTGCGGGGAACATGCCTTCGTTCAGGCCGGTTAAAATAACAACATCGGCCGTCTGCATACGCGATTCAATCGTCCCCAGTACCACAACCGATGCGCCGTCGTTCATCGCCGGACGCACCGCGACGCCCGACAATGCGTCCGCAATCAATGCGCGCGCATCATGCACGGTGATGTCAATCTGGTTGGATTTCAAACAATCGGACAATATTTGCAGCGCCGGCCACAGGGATGCAAACGCGTCATCGTCGGCGCAAAAACCGGGGGCGAATATTTCGGGCCGTCCGTCAATCAATTGCACCAGCATTGCAAACAAATCACCACCGGCGGCAATCCGCGCACGGTCAAAATCATCGCCGCCGCGTTCAATCCAATCATCAAACAAATTTAAAATGGCGCGGCCCGCGGCGGTGGCCGCCCCCGATACCCCGCCCGAAAAATCCGCGTCAATGGCCCGCGCGCGCAGTGCGGCGGCCAATCGCTGGTTCCCGGCGGCGTCGGGCGTGATGATTAAAACACTTTTGCCGGCGGCAACGCTGCGCGCCGCGATTTCTGCGGCGGCGGCGGATTCTTCGCTTTCGCGGGCGCATTCAACCAGGTGACAGTTCTGGGCCCCCACTGCGTTCGCGCCCCCATTGGAAAACGCCGCGTTCCAAAAATCAATATCCGACGCCCCGACGTCAATTGCACGCACCGCGTCGGGCGCCACGCCAATGCGGTTTAAAAATTTGTATTCCGCGTTGTACGGATGCGTGTCCAATTCAAATTCATGTGTCGCCCCATCAATTTTCCCGGGTAATAAAATATACCCGTTCGGCAATTGGGCCGTGTGCACCATTAAATCCGATGTGGCGGGAACACTGGCGGTGGAACCACAGACAATAACGCGAAAATATTTGTCGTCCATATGCCGCGTCCACGCGCGGATGTCGGCGTTGCGCCGCTGTGTCTGGGTGGGACGATGGCCCGCAATATCACCCGCGAACCGCCCCAGGATGTTTAACAAATCCGCCTTGGACTGGAAATGGGCGGCAAACCGGTCGCCCACCAACGCGTCCCAATCGACGGATGCGACATCGATTCCTTCGTTTTCCAGATAATCCGTCATGCGCACCAAATCGCGCGCAATGGGCAACGCATTTGAAATTGTGCGAATGTGCGCGTCGGCCGACAACAGTTTGGATAAAACGATAACGCGTTCCTGGTTGCTGATAACGTCTGTTGGGATATCATCGTCGTCCATGTCGGCGGGGTCATCGCTGCCTTCGCCCAGGGGGACCAGGCGCGGCAAAATAATGGCGTGGCCCATTTTGTCCACCAACATTTTTTCAATTGCGCGCACCGCGCGGCGACTGGGGACGAAAATCAGCATGTCGGCCAAATGCGCGGCGCCGCCGCCCGCACATATCAGTTGCCACAGCGCGTCCATCATGCGCGCCGGATTGGTCGCGTAAAAGATATTGTTATTTGATGCCAATGACCGCCCGCACTTTATCGATGCCCGTTTTCTTTTCCGCCGATGTTTCCAAGATTTCTGGAACCATGGCCCCATGGTCGGTGTGACAGATTTGCGTCTGGGACGCTTCGCGGATGCGCTTGTCTTTCTTGGTGTAAATAATCTGGTACCCGATGGCGTGCGCGTCGCAAAAATCCATCAAATCCAAATCGGCGTCGCGCGGCCCGATGCGTGAATCAATCAGGATGAATAAACGCTTTAACTGGCGGCGCGTGGTTAAATATTCTTCCAGTCGTTCCAGCCACCGCATGGCGTCCGTGCGCGAAACGCGGGCATACCCATATCCCGGTAAATCAACAATCATAATCCGGTCGTCGATGTTAAACAGATTTAACGACTGGGTCCGGCCCGGGGTGTTGGATGTTCGGGCAACGGGCGCGCCCACCACCGCGTTAATCAGCGATGATTTGCCAACATTGCTGCGCCCGACAAAGGCGTATTCTGCGAACTGTGTCCGCGGCAAAGATTTTACCGTTTCAAAACTGCCGACAAATTTAATCATGGTTGCCCCCCTGTTCAATCAGGCGTTTGTACGCTTCCTTTTTCGATATGCCGGCGCGCGCCGCCAGTTGCGCCGCGGCGGATTTGGTGTTTGCGGCCGCAACATCGTTCACGATTTCCGTGATTTCCGCGTCCGTCATCTGGCGCCGCGGGGCGGCGTCCACGCAAATCACAATTTCACCGCGCGGCGGGTCCATAAGCATTAAATCCGCGGGATAACCGATGATGGTCTGTTCATACATCTTGGTGATTTCGCGCACAATCGCAATGCGGCGTTCGGGCATGACGCGCGCCAGTGTCGCAATCGTTGACATGATGCGATTGGGACTTTCGTAATAAATAATCGTGTGTGGGATTTTGTTGTCTTCGCGGACTTTCTTTTCATCAAAGAATCCACAGAACGTAAACCGGTCGGTCGGAAATCCCGACAGCACCAGTGCCGATATCACAGCCGTGGGACCCGGCACCACCCACACGGGGACGGCGGCGGCCCGCGCCGCGCGCACCAGACGAAATCCGGGGTCGCTGACGCCGGGCATACCGGCATCCGACACGGCGGCGACGGATGCGCCGGCCTGAATCTTTTCAATCAAACCGTCAACGACACACTGTTCGTTGTGTTCATGGCACGAAACGCGCGGCGTTTTAATATCAAAATGCGCGGCCAGTTTGCCAAAAACACGCGTATCTTCGGCGGCGATTAAATCCACATTTTTCAAAACATCCACGGCGCGCGGCGACATATCGGATAAATTTCCGATGGGCGTGCCAACAATATAAAGCCCAGATTGCATTCGATATCCTTTTGTAGTAAAATGATACAGAATAAAATGGATAATTCAATGCTTATAAACAGAATTTTTGGCTTTTGTGTTTCACTGTCTTTGTTGGCGTCGGCCTGCACGCCCCAGGCGGACTGGTTTTCCGAATATGGGGAAATAACGCCGACCGAACCCGCGCAAATGTACGGCGACATGAACGGCTTTGGCGGCGCCATGCAACAATCGCCCATGGGACCGGAATTTGCCACCCAAAACATCGCGGTGTTGTTACCGCTGTCGGGGGCGAACGCTGAAATTGGCCGCGGCATCCGGACATCGGTGGAAACCGCCGCTTTACAGCAACCGCTGAACGGTGTGACCATGACATTTTATGACATGTCGGGCACCCCAACGGAAAAACAAACGGTTGTGACATCGGCGCTGGCGACCAATCCGTCGGTGATTATCGGGCCGGTCTTTGCCGACGACGTGCGCATGGTCCGCAGTATCAAGCCAATGGAACTGCCGGTCCTGTCGTTCAGTTCGGATACAACCGCCATTGGCGGCGGCGTTATGACGATGGCATTAATGCCCACGCAAAGCATCGAAACAATTATCCGCGAAATGGGCCCGGACGGCGTGCGTAACATGGTGATTTTGGCCCCTGATACGGCGTCTGGGAAACTGATGGCCGCCGCCGCGGTCCAGGCGGCAAACATCTATGACTTGCCGGTGTCAGGTTTGTTTTACTATACGGAAAAGGACACAGATTCCATCAAAAACGCGGCGTCCCGCGCATCAATGTTCACCGCGCGCAGTGCGGCCAACACCCGCGCCCGCGAAATTTTGTCCGATATTTTAACCCGCGAACAATTAACGCCCCAGGAAAAATCGTCGCTGAACCGGCAACTGGATAAAATTTCCAAATCGGAAACACTGGGGGCGGCGCCGTTTGATGCGGTCTTGTTCCTGGGGGGGGCGGCGGATTCACGCGCATTGGCGTCATTCCTGCGTTATTATGGGATTGGGGCGCGCGACGCACGGTTTTACGGAACCGCACTGTGGGATGGGTCGGACGTCATGCGTGATTTTACAATGTCCGGGTCGAAATTCGCAACATTGCCCGATATGCCGGACCAGTTTATCAATGTGTACGAACAGGTGGCCGGCCGCGCGCCATCACGCCTGGATTCGTTTGGGTATGATGCAACAAACCTGGCGGTGGGGATGATTTATTCGAACAAGTCCCAGGCGGCATACCTGTTGGACCCCAGTGGGTATCGCGGGGTGGACGGATTACTGCGCATGCGGCCCGATGGGACCAGTGAACGGGCCCTGGGGATTGTTCAGACGAACGGCACGGACACGCCGCGCGTGGTGCGCGCCGCGGCGTCGAATTTTATGGTGCCGCTGTATAATATTGACCAGCGTAACATCAGCGCCGCGCGTGAAATCCCACTGATCAGCCGCGGTGTGAACCCGTCCGACCATATTCAGATTCCGGCACGCTTTGCCGATAAATATAAATCGAAAACATACGGGGCAACAATGACGACGTCGCCCGCGCATGCGCCACGCGCGGACGCGATGATTGTCCTGCCCGAAGATGACAGGGACGCCGTCACCACACCGGATTTTCAACCGGTCGCCCTGGAAAGCATCCAGCGCAACTTTATCGACAGCGTCGAAATCGAAGAATAAAGCGCCCCGCCACCGGCGGGGTGTTTTATTCAGAATTCATACACATACAGACGATGCGGATAACGTCGCCCGTTAAACCAAACACCCCCCTTCAGGTCGATCACATGCGTTGCCCGTCAGCCCGGAATTTCAAAGTTTAATGAAATTAATACAGGAAACACCGTCTTGTATCGGGCCAGCATGGGCGTCATGCATGGCCCCAGGTATGCGACGGCCACATCAAATTTTTAGGATGCGACGTCCAGGAATTCAAACGCATCCATCCATTTAATGATGATGTTTTTACAAAACAGGTTGCGCATACGCGCGCAATGCCCGGACAACCGCCACGTGATGGATGTGGACGGATGGCTCGTTTGGTGGCTGGCGCCGGAAAAATGCGCAATAAACGTATTCGGTAAATTTGCAGGCCCAATAAAATTCCACAGATGCAATAACGGCAACCAAGCACCACAAAAAATCTTCATAATCCCGCGTCCTGGATAAAAAACAAACGGCCGTGATAAAACACCCAGGGATTGATGGGAATCAATACGTTGTATGATATTGTTGACCGGTTGCAAGCCGCAGTTTATAGCCAAACGCCCCCGACACGGTGTCCCCACAGGTTTGATATAAATTATAGCAGATAAGCCCCAGAAATAAAGAAAATTATGCCTGGCCCCAGCCCACCACCAATGCCACATACAAAAATACCGACCCATTCGGGTCGGTATTTTTCTTGGTGGGAGTGGCTGGATTCGAACCAGCTCAGGCTTAAGCCAACAGATTTACAGTCTGCCCCGGCTCTCCAACTCCGGCGCACGCCCAATCTTGTGAATTGTAACCACGGGGTGGATACAAATCCTGGTGCGGGCAGCGGGAATCGAACCCGCATTTCAAGCTTGGAAGGCTTGCATACTAGCCTTTGTACTATGCCCGCAACAAATTGAAAGCGTCGTCATTATATACCATTTTTCCCAGAACGCAAGTGTTTATTGCGTGCCCCAATTTTTTATCCCCATACTATCGTTTGGATTGAAAGCCCGGGAAACACTTGCTATTGTATTATGTGCCAAAAGGAGTTTTTGTATGAATCATCAGTTCTTTAATGTGTACAATACCAAACCGATTCCACGTAACGCCCAAACCCATTACGCCGCCGATATGTACCCGCGTATCCCGCGCAACACCCCGATTGTTGCCGCCCCGGCGGTGCGCGACGGCGCCATGCGCGTGAACCCGAAAATTTATCATGATGCGAAAAATGCCCCGGTTGTCAAAATCACGGTTACCGTGTCTGTTATGCCGATGACGATGGGGGTGAAAAAGCGTCATCACCCGGCGCATGTCAATAAATTGGCGCTAAACGAATACTTTGACAATATTGATGCCGCGGACAAAATCGCGGCGGCCGCATGGTTGAAAAATGTGATTGCGGAACTGGAACGCGCAGACGCGGCCCGTCGCCAAGAAATGACCGAATTCGAACGCGATGCGATTTTAAAATATCGCGCGCAATTGTTTGCAGACAACCAGGCCAAAGAACAAATGATTCAGGATGCAACCGCGGCGTATTATGCCCAGCAACAGGAAATGCGTGACCGTTTTATGGCGCGGCATTACGGCGTGAAGATTAAATAAGAATTGGCCGGTTTTTTCCGGCCATTTTATTTATCCGTGCATGTTGGAACCGTTCCAGCAAAACGGCGATAATCCACCCACGTGTTGTGCCGACATTAAACACCGTGCCGAATCCGCATATCTCCTTGTTCCAATCGGACGAATGTTCATAAAACAACATTTGTTCATCGTACCACGGTTTAAAGCGGACTTCGACTGTGACATTTTGATACGTCGCCAGATTAATCATATCACGCGTTCGGACAAATGCGCCGTCGATTTTAACGCCGTCGGGTAAAACCGTTACCGGCCCATGCGTGACCCAGTCATCCATATGCGTGGCGTCCAAAATCAAGATTAACCCATCGGTAACATAGGTCATGTCGGTGGCCCACTGCACGGCGCGGGTATTGGCCATATGCCGCGTTGCATACACAGACGCCCCATATTGCGTCATGTTGTGATTGCATAAATCCACCACCCGCATCAGGTATTCCATATTAATGGCGGCGCCGTCCGGGGCCTGGTTGGATAATTTGCACCGGGTGCGCGCAAACATCGCATCACGCACATATCCCGCGTTCGCGGCCGGATAAACATCTGCGCCAAACGCCCGCCCGGCGGATAGTAATAACAACAACACAGCTGATATCATGACAATGCCGGTAACGGTGCGGTTGGAATCATGGGAACATCGTTGAACGTTTTAACGCCACTGATTGTTTTATCCCCGGTTTTATGTACGGTGGCGCCATCGCGTCGCGTCACATAATCAACACTGGCCACATTTGCAAACACGGGCGATGTCGCACATGCCATGACCAACAAAATCCATTTCATTCTTTTTCCCCCAACAAAATAAAAAAACCACCATTGAATCAAGGCGGTTGGGGTTTGATAACAACATCAGGCGTTGCGTCGTTTATTCGATATATTCACGACACCCCAACCGTTTATAATGTTGGGTTTTTGCCCGAAATATCGGACACCTGATGCGGGTTATCAAGCCCGACAACGAAACACTCGTTGATGGTATCAATTATATCATATTTGGGAAATGGTGCCACACATTTCTGCGGCGTGTGCAAAATGGCGAAATGATGCCTTGCACGAAAACGCGCGATGCGTTATAATGCGTGGCGTCGGGCATGATTTAACCATGCCGAATGCAATGGGACGATTATCCTGTGCGTGATATTAAAATTAAAAATCCCCATTTTCTGCCCCTTTTTGCTTATGATTTTTGCCGATTCCAAACGTCGGTTTATCTGCGGCATTTTTGACGGTAAATAATGGGCATGCGTTGACGCCGGGGGGGCACTGCATGGAAGATTCCATCACAACGGTTAAAATAGCTAATGGTACCAAAACCACGCAATTATGCGCATACGTAACGCCCAATTGCGTCACGGGATGTTTTTGTTGCCCGACAAGCACGTTTGTCATCTGCAACTGTAACCCGGGGTATCACATGGTCTATACCCCCGACCGTGACGGATGCACATGCGAAAAAAATTGCGCGGCCGGATTTTACGGCGACGGCAGAGTGTGCAGTCCATGTCCCGCGCCGGGCACCACGGACGCGGCCATATACTCAAACCAAATCACAGAATGCTTTGTCCCCGCGAACACGAACATTACCGATAATTCGGGAACGTATCAATACACCGCAAACTGTAAATACACAAACTGAAAACACAGGTGGTTTTTTATTGTTATTTAAGTTATCACATGATAGCATTAGGAATGAATCCACAGGGATGTGGATTCAAGGGCATTAGTAAGCCTTGTCTAGAACCGGTGCGAAGGCATCGTAATCGTTAGAATAATCGGCGCGTCGCACCGTTATTTTCCCACATTTGCTGGGGTGCCATTGGTTCAATACAATACGGGCAACCGAAAGGCCAATGGAATCACTGTTCTGGATGATATTACTAACACCCCGGCTGCCTGTTTTTCTCTCAAAATTATGGTGGTCGTTTTTTTGTTCGGTTTCGAATGACCCCCTGGATTTTATTCAGATGCGTGACCGAACAAACTTTTTCTTATCCATAAAAAATACCGGTTAACCCGGTATTTTTTATTTGATGGGGGGAAAGCAATCCCCGCCCGTTTTGGGACAACAATTCATCCCCAATTCGCCCATGTCCATCAGAACTTCGTCCGGGCAACATCCGTTTTCATCGGGCGTGTCACAGACCGCGCCAACGGGCGCCGCATTGGTCTGGGCATCCGTGGTTTCTGGCGCCGTATTACCGGCCGCGGGTGTGGTCGTAACCTTCATCGGTTGGAAACACATTCCGTCGCCCGATGCCGGACAGCAATTCCATCCCGCATCCCCCATATCGGTAAAGATTTCCCCCGGACAGCATCCATTTTCATCCGGGTCGCATGTTGCGGCGGGCGCCTGTGTCGTGGCACTGTCTGCAACCGGGACACGGTTAACCGCAATCGTGCGCGACGCGCGGCCGGACGCACTGCGAACACAGTTTTTACGATACGTATTGCGCAATTCGGTCAATTTGGCCGCGTCGGCATTTTCATCCGCGGCCATGGCATCAATTTGGGCGCGAACATCGTCACATTTGACGCGTTCGGCAACCCCCGCCGCCCAGCACATCCCCGGCCCCATGACGGCGAACATCGCGAATAAAATTCGTTTATTCATCATTTCCCCCGGATTGGCATTATTCGTTAATCACCCGTTCCATCTGCAAGATGAAATCAATCGCCGGGTCGGTCAGACGTTGCACCTTGTCCAGGAATTCGCGCGCTTCGCGTTGCATGTTCAGTTTTTTATACGTATCAATCACGATTTCGGTCTGGCCCGGACTTTCCAAGTCCACATCACTTTGCAGTGCGGTCGCGATTTCAATTTCGCGCAAGGCCATAGTCTTGTAATGTTCCACGTTTTCCGGACATCCGCGTTCAACCAATACAGTATATGTGTCCGCATTGAGCAGATGCGACCCCGCATCCGAACTGTTTTCGGGATAGATTCTGTTTAAAATCAATTCTTCGATAACGGTGCATGTCGGTTTTAAATCCGCATCCGCCACCACCGCAGTTGGCGACGCCACCGCATCATTCGGGGCCGATACCGCGGGACGCCGGATTGCCATACCAATCATCAGCCCGCATGTGAACAATCCCGCCAATGCGATAATCCCCCAGATTTTCTGGCGACGGCTGCAACACGCAACGCGCGGTGCATTCTGCATAGATGCCTTGGTTGTTTTTGTTGTTTTTTTCATGTTTCCCCCCTGTTTTGTTTTGATTAATTAATGGACGATGCCATCGGTGATGGTAATTGTGCGGTCCGCGCGCGCGGCCAAATTCATGTCATGCGTGACAAACAGCATGGCCATTTTATTTTTGCGCACCAAATCCAACAGCAATTCAAACACCGCCGTCGCATGCGCCGGATCCAGACTGCCGGTCGGTTCATCGGCCAGCAAGATTTCCGGCCCGTTTGCCAACGCGCGCGCGACGGCCGTACGCTGTTGTTCACCACCCGACATTTCACCCGGCAAATGACATGCACGATGTGCAACAGACGCCGCACGCAGCAATTTCTGGGCGCGGGCGCATGCGGACGCTTCGTCCATATGGTTTGCCAGCATTGGTAACATCACATTTTCCAATGCTGTAAAATCCGACAGCAAATTGTGACGCTGGTACACGAAACCGATTTTACGGCGACGCAAATTGGTGCGCATTTCGTCGTCCATTTTCTGAACGGCCGCGCCGGAAATCAAAATACTGCCCGATGTGGGACGGTCCAGCAGCCCCACGCATTGCAACAGTGTGGATTTGCCCGACCCCGATTGCCCGACCAATGCGATAATTTCCCCACGGCGCAAATCAAAACCACCGCCGCGCAGAATTTGCAGGGGCTGGCCCCCTTCGACAAAGGTCTTTTTAATATCGCGCACCGACAGGACGACATCGCCCTTGGCCACCTTGGATAAAGAATTCAAAATATTTGCCATTGGTGATTATCCCCCTTGCCTATTCATTGCGCAGAACGTCAACCGGGTCCGTTGCGGCCGCACGCCATGCGGGATACAGTGTTGCCAAAAACGCCAGCGCAACCGCAATCAGCGCAATTCCCGCAACGTCCGTCCACACCAGTTTCGACGGTAATTCTGACAGGTAATATAATTCAGACGGGAACAAATCGCGCCCGGTTATCCACTGGAAAAACTGGCGGATGGGTTCGATATAAATCGCGACCAGCACGCCCAGAATTGTCCCAAAAGCTGCGCCGATGACGCCGATACTGGTCCCCGACAGGATAAAGATTTTCATCATCGATTTGCGCGACACGCCAAACGTGCGCAGCACGGCGATATCCTTGGATTTATCTTTGACCAGCATCACCAGCGACGACACGATGTTAAACGCCGCCACAATGACAATCAGCATCAAGATTAAAAACATCACGTTGGATTCGACCTGTAATGCGCCGACAAAACCGCGGTTCAAATCCCGCCAATCGCGCACCACAAATCCCCCCGGCAACAATTCTGTCAACGCGTCGGCGACGGCGCGGGTATCTTCGGGATTATCCAGGAACAAATCGATATGCGTCACCGCATCATTCAGGTTCAGGTATTTTTGTGCGGTTTCCAGCGGCATAAAGATATACCCGGAATCATATTCGTACATCCCCATAAAGAATGACGACATCACCGGATACGACATAATGCGCGGCATGGTGCCAAACGGTGTGGCGGTGCCCCCATTTGCCGATATCAGCGATACGTTATCCCCCATCGTCACACGCAGACTGCGCGTCAATGAATTGCCCGCGACCAGTTCGCCATCGCGAATCTTGTCCAACGATTTGCCGTAAATTCGTGTGCCCGTCGCCGTTTTGGCCGCCAAATCCGACATGCGAATACCGCGCACCATCGCGCCCGAATTGTTGCCGTTGGCCGATACCATCACCTGGCCCTCTGCAATTGGGACTATACCCGTGGCGTGGGCGGCGACAACGCGGTTCTGGCGCATTTTTTCAATCAGATAATCGTAATCGGTTATCGCCCCATCCTGGTGATAGACGACGACGTGACCGTTCATCCCCACAATGCGCGACAGCAACGTGTCGTGAAATCCGCCCATGACCGACATCACCACAATCAGTGTCGCCACCCCCAGCATAATGCCAATCAGCGATACCCAAGATATCACGGACCCGAACCCCCGGCGGCGCGCCCCCAGGTATCGAAATGCAACCTTTCTTTCCAGTTTTGAAAACAACATTTGTCTTTCTTTCCTATTCACTTAAAAAATTGCGCAATGCGTCGCCATACAGCGGTGTCATCTGGGCCGGCGTTTTTTGGGCATCGACAATTGAAATCACGCGCGGCGACATAAATACCACCAGTTCCGCAAACGGCGACACCAGTGTTTCGGGCGTTGTCACGAACGAATGCGTGGGAATCCCGATAATCACATAGTTATCCCCCACATTGGACGGAATGTTAAAGGATGTCAGTTCACCCTGGCTGGTGCGCAGAACGATTTTGGCATCAATCTTTTTCCGGCCGCCGTAATCACCGTATTTCGCGGTCGCCCCAATAATCAAATCTGTTTCCAGACGTTCTTCTTTGCCGCATTGGCCGATATCAAAGCGCGACTGCCATCCGTTGGGAATTACAAACGTCCCCTGGGATATCAGGACGACATTCGACTGCTGGGCCAAGAATTCCTGTAACGTTTTGGTGTTGATTTCTGGACTGACGACCAGTGCGCGGCCGACAACGCCGGGGATGGACATCTTGATATTTTTATCCCCGAACGCCGGCAACAAATTCATCCACACAATCGGATTGTCCGTGCGCGGATAAACACGGTACACGTCAATGTCCCACGCCAGCATGTATTTTTTCGACGCGATGTCGGAAATGATTTTGGCAACTTCGCGTTCGGTTTGATAATTACCTTCGAATGTGACGGTCTTGTCCTGCCAATCGACCAACAGATTGCGCATATCGGCCCCGTGCATCGCGTCCAGCAACGCCATAATAATGCTTTCGTCGCGGGGCATTTTGACCAACCATTTCGCCCGGTGGTCCAAATGCAATTCACCGGCGGCCGCGTCGTATGAATAATACGCCTTGCCCATTTTGGCCATCAATTCGACCGCGTCGGCCAGACTGCCCGATTGGATGGACCCGGTGATTTTTTCGATTAAATCTTCGTCTTCGACGACCGCGATGTCGGTCCCGTCCAGCAATTTGTCCAGCGCCTGTTTCACGGTCAGTTTGGTGAATTCATAATCCGACACCTGTAAATCCGGCAACGGGTCGCCGGTGCCCAGACGCACGATTTCGATTTTTTCTTCGGGGACGACGGACACAACGCTTTGGTTGTTCCAGTCAACCTTGCACCGTTTGGGCAAATCAATGGCAAAGCGCCGCGCGGTATCGGTGGTCAGCGCCGCCTTTTTCGGGAAAATCGGCACGGAATTTTCATCAATGACCAATTGGTCCACAACGGTGACGACGTCGTATTGGGGTTCTTGGTCCCGCTGGAACTGGGCGCACCCGCTGCAAAATGCAAAGCAAAAAACGCAGCACGCCGCCGCCAACATTTTGCCCCACAGTGTTTTCATAATCATCATGTTTGTTTCCTTTGCTTGGCCACCTGTTACTGGATGTTCATCACCTTTTCGAATTCTTCCAGTGTCATTTCATGTATCGGTTTTTGGGTGGGCGTGGTCAAATGCCGCACACGTTCAAATTGCGCGTTAAATCGTTGCAAAACCCCCGCAACATCGGGCGGCAATGCGCCCGCCGATTCCAACCGGCGCCCGTATTCGACAATGTATTCCAATGTGTCGGCGGCATAAAAACGCCCCACATAGTTTTCCATGGCGATGCCACCCTTTTGCACGCAAATCGCAGACATCACCATCATGGTTTGGTTGTAAAAATTCGCCAGCTTGATAAAATTCTGAACCGATATTGCCATGGGGCCTTTCCTGTGTTGGTTACCCCATTATAAAAACTATTGCCACCCAAAGGCAATTAAATTATAATACAAATCATGAGAATAAAATTCATCAGCGTGTTTTTCATCCTGGCGGCGTGCGCTTCCCCCAACCGGGGCAGCATTGATAACGCCACCGTTTTGAACTGGGAAAACGAAGCTGTAACCACAGAACAATTTGTCCGCGACCACAAGGCATGCCTGGGGATAAAAAAGCCATCCTATATGCCGCGGTCACGTTTGTCGAAGTTGCTGTCCCCGAACCAAAGCGGGATGATGCCCGACTGGGACGGGTTGTGGGTAACATTTCAATCGAACGAATACCGGGATGTTGGCCAGCGCAGTCTGTTGTCCGTCCCGCGCAACACCACATCAAAATCCGTCGGGGCGTATCGCAAATGTATGTTCCGCCGGGGATACTTGCTGCGCGCCAGTTAAAAATTTATCCGCCCCCCTTTGCCCGGGGGCTTTTTTATGGTATAATTCGGGTCATGAAACGAACAATTTGGTTTTGGGTATGCTTTGTTGCGGCCATTGTGTTGGCCACTTATTTTGCAACGCGTATTATCATGATTTCACTGGGGCACGGAAAACTGGCGGTGGTTCAGACGATTTCCATCACGACCGATGCCGGGAACAAGGATTTGACCGGTCTGGCCGCGGCGGTGGGCGTCGCACCGGGCACACATACGTATTCCGCGGATTTGGACGCGATTAACGCGCGCATCGGCGCCGTGCCGGGGGTAAAAAAATCCGCCGTGCGCCGGATGCCGAACGGCAATCTGTCGGTGCGGGTGAATTTGTACCGGGCGGTGGCGCTGTGGACGGATGACGGGCAAACGTATTACCCATTGTCGGCGGACGGGACAATTGTCAATCGCCCGGGCGCCGAACGCGACGACGGCGCGATTGTATTCCGCGGCCCGGTCCCCGATGACATCACCAGTATTACCAAGGTGGCGCACAACATCGCAAACACGGTGGATTATCTGCAATGGATTGAAAACCGGCGCTGGAATTTGCACACGCGCGGCGGGATTGTTGTCTTGTTACCAGAAGATGACCCGGTTGCCGCCATCAGCACACTGATGGTGCTGGACAAAAATCATGCCATTTTATCGCGGGATTTGAAAACCATCGACATGCGCGACAGCGCGCGCATCCTGGTGAAATAATAAAAAGGGGTGGGGAATTGAACCTGTTCGATTCTTCTTTTCTGTGTTTGGACATTGGAACCGCGGTCGTGCGCGGCATCGCGCATCGCGTGCGGTCGGCGCGCATTGAAAAATCGGCCGTGTTCGCGGTGGAAAGCTATGACACGGTGTTCGCCATCAAATCTGTGGTCGATGAATTGGAACGCCAAATCGGGACGCATTTTGATTCCGCCTTTGTCACCGGGGATTTCGGCGACGGCGTGTTCGACATGATTGCAAAAAGCACCCAGTGGTCCGGCGAACATAAAATCAGCACCACCGACGTGCGCGCCCAGATTGCGCAAATCACCCCGCCGGACGGATACACCCCGATGCACGTTATCCCGCTGCGATATGACGCGCCGACGGCACGCAACATGCTGACGCCGGTGGGACATACGGACCGGCAACTGATATCCGCATTTGGGGCGATTTTCTATCCGTTGGTGCGGCTGGATGAAATCTATGCGTTTTTGCGCCGCGCCCATATCCAGGCGGACGGCCTGATGGATTCTGCGTTTTTAATCAGTGCGGCACTGCGCCCGCGGGGCAAAACGGCGTTGCTGATTGATTTGGGCGCGGCCCAGACCACCGTTTCCATTTGGACCGACCGGGGGCCCGTATTTTTCAAAAAAATCCCCCTGGGCCAGACACAAGTTACCCAGGAAATCGCCGCCAAATTAAACATTGATTTCGACGACGCGGAAAAGATAAAGCGTCTGGTCGCCAGTGCCGTCACCCGCGAAATGGACCGGTTTACACCCGCGGACACGGCATACGATTTTTCGCGCGCGGACGTCAACGACGTGGTGTTGCCCATGCTGGTGGATATGATTGCCGCGGCAAAAGATGCGGTGGCATCCGCCATTGGAAAATACCACCCCGCCCAGATTATTTTAACCGGCGGCGGCGCCGACATCGACAACATTGATGAATTTGTCGAAAACGCGTTTGCCATCCCCGTTACAAACGAACACGCCGACGCCGCGGTGCGCAGTTTGGCGGCCCACATCTGGGCGGCCCAGGCACCGCGCATTCGCGCGTACCAGGCGCGCATGATGCGCATGCGCACATGGGGCGACCGGATTGGAAAACTGTTTCGCCGGCGCCGGCGCGTGGCGCGCGCCCGCTTTGTCCCCGTGTTGCCCAGCACGCTGGCCTTTGACATGAAAAGCCCGCATACGTACACCCTGTTTAAATCGGGTGGGATTTCCATGATACACGTCGATGTGATGGACGGATTCTTTGTCAACCGCATGGCGGGCGGAATTGATGAAATCAAATATATCCGCGCACACACCGACGCGCATCTGCATGTTCATTTAATGACCGAAGGGCCCGCCGTCTGGGCCGCCGACGCCGCCGCGGCCGGTGCCGATACCATCATCGTGTCGGCCGGAACATCGGGGGTGCGCGCCGCATTGCGCACCATTCGCGAACGGGGCCGGCGGTGCGGCATCGCCATCAGTCCCGATGCGTCGGTTTCCATATTAAAACCCATTTTGCGCGACATTGACGAAGTATTGATTATGTCGGTGCGCCCCGGTGCCGGCGGCCAAGAATTCATGCCGTCCGCCCTGCACAAGATTTCCGTTCTGGCGGCGACGCGCAAAAAATACGGATTAAAATTCACCATCACGGTCGATGGCGGCATCAACCCGCAAACGGCGCGCCAATGCTGGGCCGCAGGGGCCGACATGGTGGTTGCGGGCACATATCTGGCGCGCAGTGCGGATTTCCCCCTGGCGGTGCAATCACTGATGAAAGCGGAATAAAAAAATCCCGGGGCTGCCCGGGATTTTTGATTCAGATACGCCACAACAAAGTCTTGTCATTGGATGTTTCTGAATTCGGCGTGTGACGAATTCATAGGGATGTGGATTCGGGACCGCAGAAAAGCCCTTTGGTCGTGTGACACGCAATACGTGCATCTGTATCCGTGGTTGCTGTTACAACCGTTCAAATGATGACGCGCCCCGCCACAATATTCAACAGGGACCATTTCCCAACGCATGATTTCCGGGAAAAATTATTCTGAAACCGTGATTTTACGACCGTCGCCGGCGGCCGTGATATGAACATGAATTGTGTCCGCGGGCAACGCGCCGGCCGCGATTTCCGGCCATTCAATCAATGTGATGTCATGGGCAATCGCGTGGTCCAAACCAATTTCGGTCAATTCGGACACATCTTCGACGCGATACAAATCAAAATGCGATATCCCGTCATAATTTTGCACGATGGTAAATGTCGGACTGGGCACGACGGTTGACGCCCCGCGCAGCGTTTGAATAATCGTGCGCGCAATTTCGGATTTTCCCATACCCAAATCCCCGTGCAACGCCACACATACCGGCGCGCGCAGCGTCCCTGCAAATTCGGCGGCAAATTGACGCGTTTCATCCAGATTGCGTGTAATGTATTCTTTCATGGGGCCCCTACTCTAACAATAACAAATCATCTTCCAATTTTCGAATGGCGTCGCGGTATTCACTGGCTTCTTCGAATTCCAGGTTTTCGGCCGCGGTGCGCATCTTCTTGGTCAAATCCTTTATCTGCTTGCGGATGGACGCGGCGTCCATCACCCCGCCCGATTTGTCATAGACAAAGCGACGACGGCCGTCCGTCTTTTCTTCTTTTTCACCAACTTCGGCAAAGACAGCCTTGGTCACGGTTTTGGGCGTGATGCCGTGCGCCGCGTTGTACGCCATCTGTTTTTCACGGCGACGCGCCGTTTCGGTCAATGCCGCCTGCATGGAATCGGTAATTTTATCCGCATACAAAATCACACGGCCATTTGCGTTTCGCGCCGCGCGGCCGATGGTCTGAATCAAACTGCGCGTTGACCGCAAGAAGCCTTCTTTGTCGGCGTCCATAATCGCGACCAATTCGCATTCGGGGACGTCCAACCCTTCGCGCAGCAGGTTGATGCCGACCAGCACGTCAAATATCCCCAATCGCAAATCACGCAGCAATTCAATACGTTCCAGCGTTTCAATATCACTGTGCAGATATTTCGCACGCACACCGTTTTCGTTCAAATAATCGGTCAACTGTTCCGCCATTTTCTTGGTCAGTGTGGTGACCAAAACGCGACCCTGGACGCGCTTTACTTCGTCCAGCAAATCGTCCACCTGGTGGGCGGTTGGTTTAATGTCACAGACCGGGTCCAACAAACCCGTTGGGCGAATAACCTGTTCGGAAACGATGCCGCCCGATTGTTCCAATTCCCATGCGGCGGGCGTTGCGGATACAAAAATCGTCTGGGGGCGCAACGCGTCCCATTCATCAAATGTCAGCGGGCGGTTATCAATGCACGCCGGCAAACGGAATCCATACTGCGACAGCGTTTCCTTGCGCGCGCGGTCACCGCGTGACATGGCCGAAATCTGGGGGACGGTAACGTGGCTTTCGTCAATAAATAACACCGCATCCCGGGGCAAGTATTCAAATAATGTCGGCGGCGGCTGGCCGGGGGCGCGCCCCGACAGATACCGGGAATAATTTTCAATCCCGCGGCACGTCCCCGTCGATTCCATCATTTCAATATCGAAATTCACACGTTCCCGCAGACGCTGTTCTTCGATATACTTCATATTTTCATGAAAGTAATCCAACCGCTGTTTTAAATCTGTTTTGATTTGGCCGATGGCCTGCAAAATGGACGGCATGGGCGTGGCATAGTGGGTATTCGGATATACGGCAATCCGTTCCAGTTTATGCAGTTTGGCCCCCGTCAAAGTGTCAAATTCCCATATTTCTTCGATTTCGTCCCCGAAAAAGGATAATTTCCATGCGCGGTCCAAACTGTGCGACGGAAAGATGTCCAATGTATCGCCCCGCACCCGGAAATCCCCACGTTCAAATGCGACGTCATTACGCTTGTACTGAATATCGACCAGCGAACGCATCACATCCTTCATCCCGATTTTGTCGCCCGCATTCAGGACAACTTTCATCCCCGCGTACTGTTCCGGGGAACCCATACCGTAAATCGACGATACGGATGATACGACGACGACGTCCCGTTCTTCCAGCATGGCGCGCGTCGCACTGTGGCGCATACGGTCCAACTGTTCGTTGATGGACGCATCCTTGTCAATATACGTGTCGGTGGTGGGCATATACGCTTCTGGTTGATAGTAATCGTAATAAGACACGAAATATTCAACATGGTTGTTCGGAAAAAAAGACTTCATTTCCGTGTACAACTGCGCGGCCAGAATCTTGTTCGGCGCCATAATCAGCGCGGGCCGCCCCAAATTTGCGATAACGTTCGCCATGGTGAACGTCTTGCCCGAACCGGTGACCCCCAGCAAAACCTGGGAACGACGGCCGTCACGCACGCCGGCGGTTAATTCGGCGATTGCCCCGGGCTGGTCCCCCATGGGTTGATAATTGCTTTGAAGATCAAAGATTTTTTTATTCACAAGTTTAAATATAATCCATTATAATCAAATTACAAGGGAAGAAGAGAATGGCATTAAAACCCAGAACCAAACGCAGAATCTTTTTATATATCGCAAGCCTTATCGGCGCCGCGGCCATTGCAGTCGTTGTTGTGCCGCCGATGATTACCCTGAACAATATGGCGCCGCGCATTGAACGCGCCATTGCCGAACAAACCGGCATTACCGCCAAAATCCAGGGCAAGATTAATTTCAGTCTGCTGGGCGGGGCGACCATTGTCGCGCACAATATCGCATTCGACGGCGGCCATGTTGACGCCGCGTTGGTTCGTGTCCCATTGGCCAGTCTGTTTGACTTGGACAACGCGCCATTGACGTCAAATCTGATTGTGTACGGGGCCAATGTGACGGTGACGCATTTGGTGGCACTGGATATCCCCAATGAAATAAGCGTGCACAATTCCACCGTCGAATTTCTGGGCAAAGATTATGAAATCATCCAGGGCACCCTGGTGGGCGGAACGCTGCGCGGGATTGTGCGCACGAACCAGCACAAGTATGAAATCGATTTCACAGGCGATGAATTTGTCATTAAAAACCGAACCAACGATTTATTGATTACGGGCCAACTGTTTTCCGACGGGTCCGCGCACGGTCATTTTTCAATTAAAACCGACGACATCAATACTTGGTTTGAATTTGCGGAACCCAAAATCAACCGACCGATTAAACTGTCGATGAATTTTGATTGGGACGGGGGATATGGATTTGTCTTTTCCGATATCCGCGGGGATAATTTTACGGGCAACATTGAATTGATGCCCGACGGGCGGCGCAATATTCAAATTACGGCGCGCGATTTGGATTATGATTTTTCATTTCTGGCGCGGCCCGGGCGGTTGTTTTATGAAACGACATTCAACCTGGATTTTACGGGGGATTTATCGTTTGCCGGGCGCGAATTTCATCATCTGGCCGTGCGGGCCGTCGGCACACGCGACAGTCTGCAAATCGCAACCCTGGTCGCGGACGACATCACGGTCACGGGCGGCGTTATTGACGCCGATGGCGCGCATAATCTGATGATTGCGATGCCGCTGGACGGGCGCAATGCAATGTGTCTGTTTTCGGGGACGCCCGACAATTGGAAATGCAGTGAATTTACATACGGTAATGCCAACGGCAGTCTGTCCGTCGCGGACGGCAAATTCAACATCGCAATCATGTCGCCCGACCCCATGCCGGACAAAGATGCAATCGCCCGCCACGTTGCACGGTTGGGGGACACGGGCACACTGAATTTTCAGTTTTCAGATATCGCGGGCACGATTGATTTTGCCCCGCGCCGCATTGCCCCATCGTATCAGTTTGCCCGCGACCGGCGTTTGGAATGGCTGGGCATGGACATGGTATTCTTGCCCGATGCGATGATGGCCGCGCGCGGGGACTTTACATGGGACGGGGAAACAACGGAATTTCAACCGCACAGCGGCGATTGGCATATGGCGATGCAGGGCGATTTCTTTTACATCCACGGCAACAATTTCAAAATGTGGGCGCCGAATTTGGATATGCGCGCGCTGAACAATCTGGATTACAGTATTTCCGGCAATTACAAAAACGGCAACATTTCCGATTTGACCATCAAAATCGCGGACCAGGTTTTCATAGGCAGTCTGTCTGGCAAGAATTTAACACTGCACACGGCATTGCTGAACGTGGACAGTTTTGTTTCCCAATACTTTGTCGATAATTACGAAGAACAGCAATACCTGACCGGCGCGCCGCTGATGCTGCCGTTTGGGGTGGGGATTAACGTATCGCTGTCGGCGGACACAATGATTTACAACGGCAACGCGTATGCAAACTTTGTCTATGCCCTGAAACCCGGCGTCCAGACGTTTTCCATCACCGATAACAATCGCGGTAATTTGTTGGCGACCGTTCGCGGCGATAAAAAGCAATACACCATTTCATTGCAATTAAACCGCTTTGTCATTGGGGAAAAATTGCTGTCAACGACAATGCCCATCAATATTTCCGATACAACAATCACGGCCGTTATCGACATGGCGACATCGGGCCAGATTGCATATGACGTGTGGCACAACCTGACCGGGACCATGGACATGACGTTCGATGGGGGAACGCTGTGGGGAATTGGGGTGGATGAATTCTATGCGGCGGCGCCCGATATCACGACACTGAACGCGGAATACGCATTGGCGGCAGCCCTGGAATCGGGCCAAACCCAGATTAAAAAATTACAAATCATCGGCCGGTACGCCGACGGCGTGTTTGAAACGACGGCGCCGCTGATGCTGACGATGCGACATGCGGACGCCAGTGGCAGTTTGGAAATCCGCGCATCACAGATGACGGCGCAATTAAACCTGACGCTGCGCGGGACATCGCCGATGCCGGCACCCATCGCGTTGACAATCGGGGCCGGTGACGTGCGTGATTATTCGCTGTCGCAAATTATGATTAATTTTGATCCGGAATTTATGCGGGATTTCGTGCGTACGCACGGGCGGTTTTAACGAACGCGGCGCGCATGAATTTGGCGCAGAAATTCATCACGCGACAACGGACGCCCGGCGGCATCCGCGTAATATTTAACCCCGCCATGACGGGCGCAGTAACACCCATCCGCACAGAACCGAATGCCCCGTTGGCCCCGAACCAAAATGCGGTCGGGTCCGATTAAATCCGCACGCGGCCCGCGCACCAGACGCGCCGCCGCGGCCGACCACCGATTGGTTCCATCGGCGACATATGGCGCATACAGCACCCCGCCCCGCTTTACCAGGCGTGATAAATTATACTTGTGACTGTTCATTTCCAAGACATAGGATTGATACGGGCTTAAACGCAAACGTTCACATAACTTGGAAACCTGTGATTTGGCATACATGCGTGTCCCCCCTGGTGGTCATTATATCCGAAAAAAATCAATCGCCAACAGGCATAAATTCATAATAAAAACGCCGGCATTTACCGGCGTTTTTTTGGGCTTTCAAATTCGCAATTAATTCTTTTTGCGAACCTGGATGTGCACTTCGCGCAGTTGCTGTTCGGTGACTTCGCGCGGGGCGCCCAGCATTAAATCCTGGCCGCGTTGATTGGTCGGGAACGCAACCACTTCGCGCAGGTTCGGTTCATTCAGCATAATCTGAACCAAACGGTCAATCCCAAACGCGCATCCACCGTGCGGGGGCGCACCGTATTGGAACGCCGCGTACATGCCGCCAAACTTCGCCTTGACATCATCGGGGCCGTAACCCGCGATTTCAAACGCGCGCACCATGGTGTCTGGGTTATAGTTACGCAAACCACCACTGCAAATTTCATTGCCGTTCAAAACCATGTCAAACTGGTTCGCCTTGATTTTCAGGGGGTCGCCGTCCAGTTCGCCCGCCGGCAGCGAAAACGGATTATGACCGAAATCAATCGCACCGGTGTCTTCGTTCAATTCATAGAACGGGAATTCTTCGACCCAGCACAGACGGAATTCTTTTTCATCAATCAGACCCAAATCATGGCCCAATTTGGTGCGCAGTTTCCCGGCAGCCTTGGCCGCGGTATCGGCCGCGTCACAGACAAAGAACAATGTCGCATTGTCGCCCGCAATCGCGCGCAGCTGTTCAATGCGTGCCGCATCCAGTTTCTTGGCGACGGGCCCCTTGGCTTCTGCGGCGAACACGATATATCCCAATCCGCCCAGCCCCAATTCGGATACCGCGTATTCCCCCAGCTTGTCAAACCAGGAACGGGGCCGGTCCGCGGTGTTGGGCGCGGGAATCGCACGCACGACCGCGCCGTTTTCAATCGCGGACGCAAAGATGCCGAAATCCGATCCGCGGAAAATTTCCGTCACATCATTGATGATGATGGGGTTGCGCAAATCGGGCTTGTCACATCCGTATTTCAGCATGGCGTCGTCATACGGGATGTGCGGAATTTCATCGGCGATTTTGGCATCCGGGACAAATTCACGGATTAACGCCGGAATTAATTCGTTGCCGACGGCCTGGATATCCTTTAAATCGACAAAGGACATTTCCAAATCCAACTGATAAAATTCCAGCAACCGGTCCGCGCGCAAATCTTCGTCACGGAAACACGGCGCGATTTGGAAATAACGGTCAAAGCCCGCGATTTGCAGCAACTGTTTAAACTGTTGCGGCGCCTGGGGCAACGCATAGAACATACCGTGATGATGGCGCGACGGGACGATGTAATCGCGCGCACCTTCGGGGGACGACACGGTTAAAATGGGTGTCTGGAATTCGGAAAATCCCATATCCCACATCTTATCGCGCAGGAATTTCATGACGCGGTTACGGGTCAAAATGTTTTTATGCAGACTGTCGCGGCGTAAATCGACATAGCGATATTTTAAACGCAAATCTTCGGCGACGGCACCGTCATCACCGAACACCTGGAACGGCAAAACGTCCGCATTGGTCAATACCTGGAACGATGTCGCCTGGACTTCGATATGGCCGGTCGGGATTTTGTCATTGATGGCGGCCGCATCGCGCGCAACAACCGTGCCGGTGATTTGAATCACCGATTCCGGGCGAACGCGTTCCAATGCTTCGTCCCCGCCGTCAAAGACAATTTGCGTCATGCCATAATTATCGCGCAAATCGATAAACAGCAACGATCCGTGGTCACGTTTCCGGTGCACCCACCCCGACAGTGTCACCGTTTCGCCGACGTTGGACGCGTTCAGTTCACCACAAGTATGGGTTCTGTATTTTGATTTCAAAGATAACATTTCGGTCCCTTTTTTTCTTTGTTCACATTCGGGCCCGGAAAAAACAGCAAGCAGAATTTCGGCACCCGATTGAATATCACTGGTTCAGGGGCGCGGAAACCGCGCGGTGCCACCCTGAATTTATATCTTTGGGTATGGACAAACTTTCACTCTCTGCTTGTCAGGCATGTCATCGCGAAACCGTCCACGGATTTATAAATCCTGGTGCCCTAAGCAAGAATCGGACTTGCGACTCGTCCTTACCAAGGACGTGTTTTACCACTAGACTATTAGGGCGATTGGTAATTCCCGCCAATTATAGGGTTATAGAATAAAAAATCAAGGATAAAAAACATCCCGCCGATTTTGGCGGGATGATTGGCGGCGCGCCCCGTTATTCAATACAGCAATTCACCGCATTTTTGACCCAGTTTTTTAACTTTGCCATGCCGCCCGCGGCCGGGACGTCGGGCATTTCGGCGGGCGCGGCCTTTACCGGTTTTTTCTGGGATTTTTTAACATATTTTAAATCCGCCCCGTCGCCGCCCAGCATTCCCATATTCAATCCCCAGAAAATGCAATACAACGCATATGATTCATCGAACAGTTCGTATGCCTGGGTGGCGTCGCCGGCCGCCAATGCCTTGGTCCCAACTTCGAACAAACGCATGGACGACGCCAACAGGTGTTTTGATATGCACCAAACTTCGCCTTCGTACGATGGGATGATTTTTTGCATCATCCGCTTGCGCATGTCGCGGATTACGTTGATTTGGTCGTAAAATTCATGCTTACCCGTTTTGGCACCGGAAAACATCAGATGTTCTTCGATGGATATCAGATTCATGATGCCAATCGACAAATCCTGGTCGGATGATAAATCCTTGGGATTGACCTTTTTCGCGGCATCCATTTTTTCAACAAATTCTTTTACACTTTTGATTTTTTGCATCCCTGTCCCCCTGTGTGGTTTAGCATAATGTCAAGACCCAGCTGGCAATCGCCAACGCAATTACCGGCAGCGCAACCTTTTCAAACGGAAAGTGCGCATGCCCGCCATTTTTTTCTTTCATCCAATCGTATAATTTTTCCGTCATGATAAACAGCGCCGCTCCGATTAACGTCCCCAGTAACAGCGGGTCAATACGGATAAATCCGAAATACAAACACGGGCTGTACGTCACCGTCCCGACATAGGCAAATCCGATGGTCGCCACCGATAAGGCCAGCACCAGCGCATTGCGCCCGGCAAAGCGCCATCCGCGCCCATCCATAAATTTGATAATCCAATATCCCATAATCGCCAGAAACGCCCCAACCCAGACGCCCACAACCGCATCCGGCACGCCCATGCGCCGGGTAATCGGCAACGCCGCGCCAATCGCCACCGTGCAAATCGGGCACGCGGGATTGGCCATCACGGACATCGGCAACATCGCCGCCAAAAATCCAATTAATTTTTTCATGTTCCTTTCCTTATATTTGAATTTCAATATATATTATTATTCATAGATATCAAAAAGTCAAACAATTTGTTTGATGCGGCCGTAAAATATGCTATACCTGTTATTAAACCAAAGGAATTTTTATGGCCCCAGACGCCCTGCCCGATGTTGTTATTACCCGGCAATTGCCACCGCACATTATGGCGCGGGCCGCACGCGGGATAACGTATATCGCGCACCCCGTGCGATTGCGCATTTTGGAATTTCTGGACGTGCACGGCATGTCGTCGGTGTCCGCGATTGCGCGCGGCGTCGGGATTGAACAAATGATTGCGTCACAACATTTAAAGAAAATGCGCGACGCCCATCTGGTCACGACCACCCGGCGCGGGATATTTATATACTATGAAATTGGCGCCGAATACCCGGCCAGCATTTTCGTCTGTCTGCGCAAACTGTTCGGGCACATGACGGACCAGTTAAAATTTCTGCGCGATGATTACCGTGAAATTTTGCCAACCGATTACACAACGATGTCGGCCAACCGCATTAAATTGTTCGCGCATGCGGATAAAATGCGCATTCTGGAATATCTGACGTATGCGGGGGAATCATGCGTATGCGACATTGCGCGCGCGACCGATATCGCCCCGGTAAAGATGTCCCAGTATTTGAAAAAGCTGGCCGATGACGATTTTGTCACATCGCGGCGCGCGGGCCGGTTTGTTTATTACGCAATAACGCCGGGCGTGCACAAAACGACAATCGGATGTATCCACAAAAGATACGATCGCGTCGGCGACGCATTTTGATAAAAACCACCGGCATTTGCCGGTGGTTTTACGAATGTATTCCGGTTATATTGTCGGTTAATTGTTTAACCAATTTCAACTGAACCGGATTCATTTTATACAAATTATGAATAATATGCGCGACGTTTTTGTCGTGCATATACGGCGCGGCGGTTTCCTGTAAAAACACGCCCATTGGAATCTGAAAAAATTGACACAACGCATGCAGGCGTGATGCTGACATGCGATTACCCGCAGTTTCATATTTTTGAATTTGTTGAAACGAACACCCCAGCGCCTGCGCCAAATCTTTCTGCGACATGCCGTGTCGCGTACGGTGCATTACAATCAGTTGCCCTAACCGTCTGTCAAAGTCGGTCAGAACCACGGTTCTTCCTGCCATGGCTACCCCCAATTTATGTGGTTACAAAAAAACCGCCGCATAATATGGGCGGGTTGGAGGTTAGTCTTTGCATACCGTATGCGCACTGCCTATTCAATATATTCAGCAGCCTCCAACCCATATACAGGTTGGCGTTTAACGCCCGCGCGGGCGACGGTAAGCGAGAGACTAATCTCGCATAATAGGACCCCTATTACATTTTGGATTATATCCTAAATCTGCTGGCTGTGCCAGCAAATAAAAAAGCCGCCTGCGCATAAAAACAGGTGGCCAAGGGGTGTTCAAAAATCATACTGAATAGATGACTCCACAGACCTTTCGATCAGCGGCACCCCCGGGCCAGGACACGGGGATATAACGGTGCGATGACACCGCTTATTCCTACTATTGACGATGCGTTATCGCACCGATTCAGTATGGGCTTTTGAAAACCCGAACCCACATCCCTGTGGATTCATTTCATATTGTAACACGCGCGACGCGAATTCACAATAAAAAAACGCCCCATCCAGGGCGATTTAATTTTGGTAGCGGGAGAGGGAATTCGCCATCGGCTGACGCCTTGGCGGAACATCGCAAATTTGCGCATTCGCGCAACCGGCATACTTCCGTCTGCCTATTTGCTTGTTTGAACCCCCTTTCCTCGGGGCTTCTGCGTCCCTGTACCAAAATTAAAACCGACACAAGGTCGGTTTGAATTTTGGTAGCGGGAGAGGGACTTGAACCCCCGACACGCGGATTATGATTCCGCTGCTCTAACCAGCTGAGCTATCCCGCCAACGCGTCGCATTATAACAAACAATTTTATAAATGCAAGAAACAATTCGTTTGCTTTTGCATCGCCGCCACATTATCATAATTCTGACATCGGGGGTTCCGATGTTGGGCTTTAACACCCATTGTATGCACGTCTGCGCAGACGTTAAATGCTCCTGCATATCTTGGCAGGAGTGCGATGTCATATATCGAAAGCATCGCGCTATTATGCATACAATAGTGTTAAAGCTCCTGCCGTCCGATTTGTGACGGCTTTTTTTAACAAAAGGTATGCAAAATGTACACAAACTGGAAAACACGCGAATTGATGGCACGAATGGCCGCAATTCCCATGCGAACCCGAACCGCGCGACGTCGCATACGTGACCGCGTCCGATTTGCCAATATCATCGAAACCGTGTCACAAAACCGATTACCACTGAAAAAATACGAACACAAAATACCCATCGCGTTTTGCTTTGACGTACGGGGATGGAAATTGGCCGCGGTATCAATACAGTCTTTGCTGGATGTGTCCCACAACCGATGCGATTATGATATTTACTGTGTCACAGACCACACTCTGGACGCGACCGCACGAAAAAAACTGACCCGGATGGTGCAAAGTGCAAAATCCGATATCACATTTCTGGATGCCAATCATGATTTTGACCAATCATATCGCCACAAATGGCCCATCGCGGTGTATTATCGCATGATGTTGCCCAAACTGTTGCCGAATGTTGACCAAATTATCTATGCCGATATTGATACGATTTTCTGTCACGATATGATTGATATATCCCGTCTGGATATGGGAAAAAACATCTTGGCGGGGGTGCGTGATTACAACAACGGATACATTAATTCCGGATTTCTGGTCATGAACCTGCGACAGATTCGCACGGACAGGCTGTACCAGAAATGGATATCCGCATCACGCACCAAACGGTACAAGAACCCGGACCAAGACCTGTTGAATTTCACAACGCGCGGCCGTACGATATTTCTGCCGTTGAAATACAATTTTCAACCCATGCTGGGACCATGGATTTTCAAGGCACACACCCAAATGGAAATTGACGATTTGCGGCATAACCTGGTGGTGTTGCACTTTTCCAATTGGATGAAGCCGTGGGACGCGCCTAAAAAACGCCCCATATTTTCAGAAATCTGGTGGAACACGGCGCAAAAAACAGGCCTGTTTACCGGGCAATGATTTCATTCATATCAAAAAACGTTAATTTTTATAATAAAATGCGATTGAATACATATCCAAAATAGTGTATATTTGGGTTTATGAAAAAAATCGCATTTATTTTTCCGATAATGCTGCTGTGCGCGGGTGCGCACGGGGCGACCGATATTAATCCGTTTTTTGGGGATAACAATCACCAGCTGGCATTTAATTTCGGATATGGCGTCAACAGCGGGTTCTTAATCCCGCCACCCACGCAGTTTGTTCCGTTTATCATGCTGCATTTTCAGTATTCCCAGCCAACCACGTTTTTCAAATTGCCCGCCCGGCAATCAATTAACATTGTCCAGACCATCGGGTCGGGCAAAAAATACGGCTGGAACTGGGACAAATACACCATTCCAATTGCCTGGCTGTCCCAGGATGTCGCGTTATTCCACGGCCGGCGGTGGTATTTCGGTCCCGGTATCGGCGTCGGTATGCAGGGCAAGGAAAACGAACGCATCGGGTCCAAACTGGTTTTTGGGTTTAAAATCATGGGCGGATACGCCATCACGGACAGTATGCGCGCCGAATTGTTTGTACAACATTTTTCCAACGGCAACACCGCGCCAGAAAACAATTCATACGCGTTTTACGGGGCGGGATTTTCATACAGTTTTTGATTAAAAAACACCGGCAAATGCCGGTTTTTTTATTCATAATAACATTTGTTATATGACCATTTATATGTGCCGGTTGAATCACTGCCATCGTTCAGATTTACCCAGCAATTATAAATCACATCATTGAACGCATCGGATTTTCCGGATTCGGGACATGGTTTACAGGTTTGGGTGGACGTATCATAATATTGGTTTTCACCGGAACAACGCGAACATTTAGAGCCATTTTGACTCCAATAAGCAAAATCACTGGGGTTGGTACTGGACGGTTTATATGATGATGAACCAGACGGACAGGCAATACATTTACCGGGCGTGCCCATTTCGAACACTTTATTTGGCCCACAAAACCAGGTATCAGGTGAACATCCCTGCATAGTATTGCCAGACAGGCTAGAATAATTTATACATACCATTTCAAAATTACCGCTGTATAACCCGGCCGCCAGGTACATATTTGCGCATTTATATGTACCCGTAAACTTGTTTGTACCGCTGTTATCAATTTTAAAAGCTGCGTTCAGGGTCCCATTTGAATCCACCAATTTTCCACACAACATGTACGCATGGGCACCGCCAAAAAATCCCGTAAAAACAAAAGAAAAAAGAAAAATCCCCCCACCCATAAACAAACCACCGTTTGGATTAGGCATGTATTTGCAGGAAAAAGGGGGCAGAAAATGGGTATATTATCAAAGAAAAAAACCACCAAAAAAAGCGGTGGTTTAGATTAGGCATATATTATACCAAAAATCCCAGATTTTTCAACCGGATTTAATCACCATTCGATGGGCGACGCCCCATGCGCCACCAGGTATTCGTTTGCCCGGGAAAAGTGGTGATTACCGAAAAATCCCCGGTGCGCCGACAATGGCGACGGATGCACAGATTTCAGCACCAGATTACGCGTTGGGTCAACAAATTCCCCCTTGCGCTGGGCATAAGATCCCCACAGCATATATACAATATTGTCGCGCGTGGCGGTGGCGCGGATAACCGCATCCGTAAATTGTTCCCAACCGCGACCCGCATGCGATGCGGCGGCATGCGCCCGCACCGTCAGTGTCGCGTTCAGCAACAATACCCCCTGTTTGGCCCAGGATGTCAGTTCCCCGTGCGTCACGCTGGGCCGCCCCAGATCGTTTTCAATTTCCCGATAAATATTAACCAGGGATGGCGGAATTGGGGTCGGCGGCAAAACGGAAAAGCACAGACCGTGCGCCTGGCCCGGTTCGTGATAGGGGTCCTGGCCGATAATGACAACCTTTACCTGGTCCAGCGGACACAGGTTAAATGCGTTAAAGATATTGGCCGGCGCGGGATAAACGGCCCGACCAGACATATATTCACCGCGGACAAAATCAGTTAATTTAACAAAGTATTCCTTGTCAAATTCGGGGGCCAGCGCCGTCTTCCATGATTCTTCGATTTTTACGTTCATATCAGTTCCTTTATAAATCCCTGTTGTGCGGCCTTCCACAAAACAACGTCAATATAACCACGCGGCAAACCCGTTTCGCGCACCAGGTGTGCGAACATGTCATCGCACGCGCGGCGCACATCCGCGTCCAGGTTTGCGTTATTAATCTTGTCCCGCAATGCCGGATTTTTTGCATATACGGCCCCCAGACGCTGAATCCAGATATCGTATTTGACCACGTCCAGCCCCAGGTTACGCCCCAAATGGTTGGCCGTAATGCGCCCAATATGGGGCAGACGCGCCAGATAATCCAACCGCGCACCGGCCGCCGCGCACGCATAATACCCATCGCAATACGCCACGCGATTTTCCCAGATTTTACAAATGGCGGAAATTTTATTTTTGTTTCGGAAAATTTGAATGATTGCGTCGAAATCTGCGCCGCCACGGCGCGCCACGCAATCCATGATTTCGGCGTATTTACGCTTGGCCGTGGTTTGGGAAAAACCGCCGGCCAAAATAACATAAACCGCGGCGGCAAAAAATTCATCCGGATTGCGCCGCCGCGGATTGGATAAATTTTCCCGGATTTCATCGAACGACATCGCATCACTGTCCATTCCGGCATCCCGGATGTGCGCATCCAACGTCCCCAACCAATCCGCGGTGAACATATCCATTACACGTCCAAATTTGCATCCAATGCGTTTTCAACAATGAAATCGCGGCGCGGTTCCACGACGTCGCCCATCAGCATGGAAACGACTTCGTCGGCCTGGGACGCATCGTTGATTTTGACCTGGAACAGACTGCGGTTGTTCGGGTCCATGGTTGTTTTCCACAATTGTTCGGCGTTCATTTCCCCCAAACCCTTGTACCGCTGAATCTTTAATCCGGTTTTGGCGTATTCGAATGCCGTATTCAGCAAGTTCAGCGCCCCCCAGATTTTCTGGGATTTGGATTTCACGCGCAATGTCACGGGCGTGGCGAACGTATCGATTAATTCATCGCGCCCATCCATCCGCAACCATGCGCGAATTTCCGGACCGTTGATTTTGTCGCGCGACAACATGTGCGATTCCGTCACACTGCGCAGGGTGCGCGTGATGACAATCCCGGCCGGGTCGGCGGTGACTTTCCAGCCACGTTCGAATTCCAATTCCTGGGCGTCCAGCATTTTCGCCGTCGCCGCCAGCGCATCGGGCGTTTCGTTATCAAAGACGCGGTTTAATGCCAACGCTTCGACAAAGCGCAACGGAATGATATGATGCACGCCCTGTAACGCGTTGCGCATGTTCAGAATCAATGACAACAAACGCTTTAAATCCGCACCTGAAATCTGTGACCCGGACGCGGTTTCAATCAATCCGTCGGCCGCCAACTGTTCCATCAGGTAATCGTCCATTTCGCGTTCGTTTTGCAGATAAATCTGCTGTTTACCGCGGGTGACGCCATACAACGGGGGTTTCGCAACATAGATGTATCCGCGTTCAATCGCCTGGGGCATGTGACGGTAAAAGAACGTCATCAGCAACGTTTGAATGTGCTGTCCATCGACGTCCGCGTCGGTCATGATAATGACCTTGTGATAGCGCATTTTTTCGATATCAAAATCATCCTTGCCGATGCCGGCGCCCATGGTTGTAATCAATTGGCCGATGGTATCCGACCCCAGCATTTTGTCAAAGCGCACGCGTTCCACGTTCAAAATTTTTCCGCGCAGCGGTAAAATCGCCTGGGTCTTTCTGTCACGGCCCTGTTTCGCGGTACCACCCGCAGAATCCCCTTCGACGATGAATAATTCGCATTTGGATGGGTCACGTTCACTGCACCCCGCCAATTTGCCCGGCAAACCGCCCAATTCCGGCCCCGTTTTTTTACGGGACAATTCGCGTGCCTTGCGCGCGGCTTCGCGGGCGGTGGCGGCTTCGATAATTTTATCAATAATGGTTTTGGCAATCGCCGGATTTTCGTCCAAGAATTCATACAGCATTTCCGACACAGTGCTTTCCACAATCGGGCGCACTTCGGATGACACCAATTTATCCTTGGTCTGGGAACCGAATTTCGGGTCCGGGATTTTCACACTGACAATGCTGGTCAGACCTTCGCGGAAATCTTCGCCGGACAGGGCGATGTCTTTTTTCGTGACCTTTTCCCCGATGTATTTGTTAATCGCACGTGTCAGACCCGCACGGAACCCCGCCAAATGCGTTCCCCCGTCGCGGTTGGGAATATTGTTTGTAAAGCACAGGGATGTTTCCGTATATGCCGTCGTCCATTGCAAAACGATTTCAACATACGTGTCATCGGATTGCTTTATCATCTGGATGGGGTCTTTGTTCAGCAATTCCTTGGACCGGTCCAGATATGTGGCAAATCCCTTTAACCCGTCAACAGAATGGAATTCACGGACTTTCTTTTCGGGGCCGCGCAAATCTTCCAGAATAATTTTGACGTTCGCGTTCAGGTATGATTGTTCGCGCAGCCATGTTTCCATGGTGTCGAAATTAAATTCGGTGCCGGTAAATGTATCGGGGGACGGTTTAAACGTAACCTCGGTCCCGTGTTCAATGCCGGTTTTGTTTTCTGTGATTTTCAAATCCGATGTCGGCACCCCATCGGCAAATGACATTTGCGCTTCCTTGTCGCCGCGCCAAACGCGTACCTCTAACCAGGTGGACAATGCGTTCACAACGGATACACCGACCCCGTGCAGACCGCCGGACACCTTGTACGCGCCGCCGCCTTCGTTGTCAAATTTACCACCCGCGTGCAGTTCGCACATAATCAGTTCCAGTGCAGACCGCCCCGTTTCATGATTGATGTCAAACGGCATCCCGCGCCCGTTATCACGGATGGTCGCAGACCCGTCCGCATTCAGCGAAACATAGACCGTATCGGCATAACCCGCCATGGCTTCGTCAATGGAATTATTGACGACTTCGTAAATCATATGGTGCAGACCGTTGCCCCCTTCGCCGACGTCGCCGATGTACATCCCGGGGCGTTTTTTAACAGCTTCCAACCCCTTTAACACCTTAATCGAATCACCGGTATATTCGTTATTCACAGCCATTTAAATTCCTTTCTTTTTTCTATGCGAAACATAGCAATTTCTGGTATAATTATCAAGGAAAAAGGATATATTCCATGAAGTTTAAATTACTGTATTTTGGTGACATTTTGATTAACCCGAAAAAGCGGGCCCAACACATATCCGATATTCGGATGCAGTTTCACCCCCAATTAAAAAAACTGGTGGAACACCGGCCCTGGGACAATTTGACGAAATATATGATGCCGGGCGCCACAAAAAGCCCCATCGTCACAAAACATATCGGCGGCATTGACTGGAACCCGATTATCACGCCAAATCTGAAATTATTGGCGGAACTGGATATCCAAATGCTGCACCCGGAAATTGTGGGCGTGCCGCATTCGGACATCGACAACCGGGTTAAAACATTGCTGGACGGGTTGCGGTGCCCACAAAACGAACACGAAATCGGACAAAACACCCCGCATGATGCCGGCCCGATTTACACGTTGCTGGACGACGATTATCTGGTGACCAAACTGTCGGTCAATACCAGCCACTTGTTGTCGGCGGACATGTTTAAAAACGATATGTGTCATACGCCCGACACCGTGTTTATGATGATTGACGTCAACGTTCGCGTCGCCGAAGGAACACTGGAAAATCTGCCGTTCATGGTGTGATGGGCAATTCTTGATTTTTTTGGGGATTTGTGGTAAAATAATCCCATAAACAATACGGCCGCAGATGCGGCCTTTTTTTTAATAAAAAATGGACATCCAAGATGAAACAAATCTGTGACAATATTTTTATCGGCAACGACTGCGATTGCGCCCACCAATTTAATAACCCGGAAATATCCATCATTCACGCATGCAAAACATGCCATCAGCGGACATTGATGTACCGACGCCCCCTGCCCCAGGACCACCCGAATTATCTGATTTTACAAAAAGACAATCACCTGTACCTGAATATGGTGGATGCACCGATTGAATTCATGCCCCGGTTTGCGCATCCGATGTTTGCGGCCGCCATGGAATTCATTGGCAACCGCCCCGTTTTAATCCATTGCAACCAGGGCCGGTCACGTTCCGCATCGATTGCAATGCTGTATATGGCCATCCAAAACAAAATCCCGCAATCGTCATACGCGGACGCGGCGCGTGAATTTGCGTTGATGTATCCCGAATTTGCACCGGGCGACGGCATCCGAAAATACATGCAAAACAACTGGGATTACTTAATCCGTTTAAAAGCGTAAATATTGCGGATATGGCGATGAAAGTATTTCCCATGGGACGGCGCCGCCATCAACGCGTCAAAAACATCACGCGGCACATCGTCATATTCATATACGGCGCCACTTTTGAATTCGATAACCAAAACACCGCCATCATAACCAACGCGGTTTAAATTGCTGGATTGGACGGGAACCATGGCGCCATGTGCGCCAATGCACCAGACACAGACCAGAACACACCAAATTCGTTTCAAACCAATTCATCCATGGGGATTTTTTTCGCCGCAACCAAGGCATCGGTTAAACTTGCAATAACGGCGACGCGTTCGGGGCTCAGTTTATACAAATTCATTATGATTTTGGTCACACGGGGGTCGTGGGAGTATGGGGCGTCGGCTTCTTCCAGAAACTGGCCCGGGGGGATTTGCAAAAATTCGCACAGCGCGTGCAATCGCGACACAGACATGCGGTTGGTTGCGGCTTCGTATTTCTGGACCTGTTGGAACGAACAATCCAGGGCCGCCGCCAAATCTTTCTGGGACAATCCGAAACGGGTGCGATGAATGGTTATTAACCGCCCCAACCGTTCGTCAAATCTGGTTAAACGTTGTACTTTCCCGCCCATAGCGCCCCCCGTGGTTCAATAATTTAAATAAAAAATGGGGCCGCCATACAAGTATAGGGCGGCCGGGGCGTTCGAAAATCAGAAACAATCATGACTCTGTTGGTTTTTCGGGATAACCCGTATTTTATTACCAACAGCGCCCCGGCCATTTTTTGGCACCGGGGAACATAACGGTGCGATGGCACCGCTTATTCCTACTATTGACGATGCGTTACGCACCGATTGTTTCTGGGCTTTCGACAGCCCCGAACCCACATCCCTGTGGATTCATTCATAATTATATCATCGTGAAATGCAAATAACAATAAAAAACGGACCACACCGCCGCAATATTACATCAGCGCGGCGGTAATTTGGTCCTGCATCTGGAATGTGCCGAACACGACCCAGGCAATAATCACAGACACCAGCAAGATGCCCGAACTGTTTAAAATATTGGACACACGTTCCATTTTGCGGATGGATTCGTCCAGGTAATCGTTCGCGACATGTTGCAAATTCTGGTCAAAACCGTTCATTTCTGCATAAATCGCCAAATCCCCGATGATTTCGTCGTCTGGGAAATTACGGCCCGTGTGGGTTAACGCCATACCCAAATTATCCCCCCCCACGATATAGCGCAACGCCGCGTCCAAAATCCCGCGCAGATAACGGTTGGCATTGTCGGCCAGCATGCGCATCGCATCCGGCACCGATACCCCGGCAGCCACCATCGCCGACAATGACATCAGCCAGCTGACCGAAACGCGAATTTTGTATATATTCCACGGGGGGAATTTATCGAACCGCGCGCGCATACGCCCGGCCCAGTTTGGCAAACTGAACCAAATAATGGCGATGGCCATGACCAACGACATCAAAACAACAAACCAATATTTTTTTGAAAAATCCGCCAACCCAATCAGTGATGCCGCCGCCCCCCGCCACACAACACCGGGGCCGGCCGCATCGGCCAATGGCGGCACCAAATACAGCCCCACCATAACAATAATCCCGAACGTCAGCACCAACAGAAACAACGGGTACGTCACCGCCGACGCCATGGCGCGACGAATGCGCGTTGTCCCGTCCACCACGCGTCCGACATTTTCCAACGCCACCGCCAAATTTGCCAGATTACCCGACGTCACCAACAATGTTTCTTCGGGTGGGACCCAGCCGCGCGTTGCTTCGGAAAACGGCATCCCGCGTTCCAAATTCTTTTGCCATTCGCGCATCACGATGGCGAACGGTTCGTTTGGTTTGGTGCCCCCCTTGGATTCAATCATTTCCAGACGGCCCAGCGCATCCATCAACGTGAAATCATTGCGCAACAACGACGCCAGTTTACGACACGTTGCCATACGCTTTTCCGTGTTCAGACGAAATACCAGTTTTGCATACAGCAGTTCCAGCCGGTTCATATCAATACACCCCCGGTTGGTCCAACAGCCCCACCCAGCGTTCCAATTCATCCACGCCGATAATCCCGCGCAGCATTAATTCCATGGCGGCTTCCTTTAACGTGCGGCCCGACAGACTTTCCAGCCAGTACCGCACCGCACCATCGGTATTGCCCGCCAGCGCCAGGCGTAAAAATTCGCTGTTGGTGATGATGATTTCGCCCGCCTTGATCCGGCCCAGTGTACCGGTACCGCGGCATTCTTCGCAGCCCGCACCGCGGACATACACCTGGCGCAGGCCCAATTCCCCAAACGCCGCCAAAACGCGTTTGTATGCCGGATGGTTCGGCTGGTCAATCAATCGTTCACGGCAATACGGACACAGTTTTTTAAACAACCGCATCGATATCAGACCGCGCATCATGGTTTCTTCTTTTAATTTAAAACCTTCTACGCCCATGTCCAGCAATCGGGTCAACGCCGCCATCGCGGAATTCGCGTGCAGGGTTGTCCACACGTTGTGACCGGACAAGGCCCCTTTGACCGTTAATTGCGCGGCGGCCAATGTGCGGATTTCCCCAACCATCAGTGTGTCCGGGTCACTGCGCAGCGCGGCGGCCAATGCTTCGGTAAATTTTTCTTCGCGTTGTTCTTCGTTCGACGCGTTTGTCACGGGCATCTGGTGGGCGCCAAAAATCTTTTGTTCGGCCGGGTCTTCCACCGTAATCAGGTTGATTTCATAATGCCGTTCTTTCAGCATTAATGACATGTTGCGCACCAGTGTCGTGGATTTCCCAGAACTGGTGGGACCGGCAACCACGACCAGACCGGTTGGGAACGAACGCAAACGCATCAGTAAACGCTGTTCGTATTCGCCAAATTCCTGGGCGGTTTTGATGCCCTCTGACGGGTTGTCATACAGCAATCGCATAACGACATACCGACTGCCGAATGCGATGGGGTTAAACTGCATACGAATACCCAAGATGCCCGCCGGCAGGTATAAATCCTGGGTCCCGCGCAGGGGCGTGCGGCCGTCTTTTTGCGCGGATTGGTATTCATTCTGGGCATAGTTGGCGTTGGAAATATCGGCGGATGCAAAGGCCGCGCGGACAAACGCTTCGCCCCATTGGGTGTTGTATTCCAAGACCGGCTGCATACTGCCGTCAATTCGGAAATAAATGGTGGTTTGGTCGGCGACTTCGATATGAATGTCGGACACCTTTTGCGATGCGGCCTTGGCAATGATATCGACAAAGTCTTTCTGCATCTGGTTGTCGTAATCCAGACGTGAACGCGATCCGCCACCGCGCCGTTCGTCATAGATTTTATATATCGCCGCAACCAATCCCAAATCGGAATAAAACGCCGCGCGCATGGGGCGATTTTGCTTGGCCAATAAATCCAGGAATGCCAACACGCGCCCGTCATAGCGGTGCGTGCGTGATATAATAATCTGGCCGTCGGAAAAATACGCGATTAATCCCTGGGTATCCTTGGGCAATTCCAGCGCCCCGCCCGCCCCCGTCAGCAAACGGTTGTTGTTTGAAAACAGAAAATCAACAATATCCTTGGACGGGGCATTTTCCATGCCCGTCGGCACGGACGGGGTGTTCGTCAGGTTTGAATTTAAAATTTCTTTGTCTGTGTTTGCCATGCCATGCCCCGTGCGGGATTAATTCGCGCCGCCAATGTTCAGATTTTGGGTAACGCCGTCTTTGACAAAGACGACCCCGTCATCCAACGAAATGGATTTCACAATGTATCCGTCCAGTGTTTTGCCCACGGACAAACGCTTGTTCTGGCCGGTGGTTAAATCTTCGATTGTGGCCTGTAACTGGGACCCGGCGCCGATAACGTTGATTAAGCGGTAATTGTCGGCCAGTGGGGCCGCGGACATATCATCGGCGATTGTCGCGCGCACGGACGCGGTGACCGCGCGGGTCGCGGCCGCTTCTACTTCGGATTCCAGGGTTGCCTTTTCTCGGGCCAAACGGGCCGCTTCGGCTTCCAATTTGGCCTTTTCGGTTTCCAGTTCTTGTTGTTGCGCTTCGGCCCGGCCCGACAAAGTGTCGATTTCCATATGCAGCTTTATCTTTTCCGCCGCCAACCGGTCCAGTTCCAAATCCAACTGGGCGCGTTCTTTTTCCAACTGCATCAAAACCTTTTCCTGTTCCAGGTCGGTAATCTGTTGGAACAGCGAACCGTCCACCTGGTACGCGGCAACACTGTCCGCGGACAATTCTTCCATGGCGGCGGCATCGTCATCGGTGTTCGGCGTGGTCGCCCCAATTGCGCCGCCGCACATCACCATCATCCCCAGAAACGCAACGCCCCAGATGTTGAATTTATTTCGCATAGATTATCACCTCATAGTTCCAAGTTTTGGTCGCCGCATTCCATGCACAGCGCGTCATATACACCCCGCCAAAGGGTTCAAAGATTTGCATAAACTGCATCGGCACCAGTTTTGATGACGCCGCCACTTCGACCACAGGCAAATTGGCGGTTTCAATCCCGTTTGTAATCGTATCCACGACCAATTCAATGTCCACCGGGGTGTCAATTCCCTGGAACGCGGACATGACGTCGCGCATAATCGTGTCGCCGTCACGTTCGTCAATCGACGCCACCGGCGGCAGTGTCGGCAATTTTGCCCGAACGGAAATTTCGGATTCCGATTTTTCCTGGACCAGGGCGCCCGGCATCACCGTGTCACCGTATTCATAAAACCCGCCGATGGTTCCAAATGTCCGCTGTAAATCCACCGATGCATGCGTTTCGCCGCATTCGGCCGATTTTTGCACCCAACCCGGCACGGGCTGCATTAAAAATCCGATGGCCTGGTAACATAACTGCGCCCGCGCGATGGGGTCCGGCAAATTGTCATACGGCATTTGCAATGGCTGGGGCGGCGGCGTTTTTTCAATTTCATATGCCGCATCCAGTTCGCGATTTTTTTCTTCGATGCGCCGCTTGTATTCCGCGGCCAATTCGGGGTTGATGGTCGATACCTGGGGGCGCGGGGTTAACATCTGGGTAATGGGCCCGCGAAAGAAATATAACAACCCCAGTGCAAAGACCGTAAATATCACCAGCGATAACAAATTCGTGCGCACCCGCCCGATGTAATGCAAGACCGCGCGGGCCCGACCCGTTACGATTTCATCCAACCGGCGCTGAACGGCGCGCGGCATTGCCCAGGATTCGGGGGCAAAAAACGCGCCCCAATCGGGAATTGCCGCCAATTCGGCGTAATGGGCGCGGGCCTGGTCTTCGCGGCGGAAAATCTTGTCTTCCAGAATAATGCCGTTACGCACCGCGACAATGTAATACGACCCGTCATCGGTCACAAACGCCGCCAGAAACGACGAAAATTCGGCAAAAGCTTCCATCACTTCGGCCGCGGCGCTGGGCATGCCACTGCGGTGGCCACTGCGTTTGGAACCCAACGCAATCATCGCCCGGTATTCGGTAAATAAATTTAATTTCTTGTCAACCGCAGACGCCAATTCACGCGCGTAATTGCGCGCCGCCGCATCAACCGCAACCGGTTGCCAAAACAGCCCGACGGCATATTTCTTTTTGTCGATGATGATATATTGATGTGTCAAACGCGGTTCTCTCTCTGCTGTTGCTGAATTATACCACAAAAACCGGGCACAGTGCAAACACAGAATGGGAACATCGGCGCAATAAAAAAACAGGGGGACGCACCCCCTGGAAAATATCAAACCGATTTTACTGGGCCACCGCCACCCCATACAGGCCGCCCGTTTGCGAAACCGGCACCGCCTGGACCGCGGTCGGTTGGGCCACCATGTATGCGCCGGCCGGCGCCTGGACCGGGACCATAATCATTTGCGGCTGGGCCGGGGTCACGTATTGATACATCTGCGCGGGGGCCGCGGTTGCGGTCTGTTGCATGACGGGGACGGTTGTCGCCTGGCCGTCATAGATGGGATATACCTGGCCCTGTTGGGTGGGGGTTAAAATCTGTTGCGCGGAATCGACGGTCTGAATCCGGCGGGGATTGGGGCAATCATAAACATTTGCCGCCAAAATAAACGCACGTTCCGGGCCAAAGACAACCCATTCATTGGGGCGGGTCCGCTGGCTGGTGATTAAATAGGCATTACCCGGCCGCGCCTGGTCCGCGATGCGATTTTCCAAATACCGGCGGGCATCGTCCGCGTCATAAACGGACACTTCGGCTTCCAGTTTATACAGGAACGTGCACCCAATGGGTTCGCCGTCCAGTTTCACCAAATATTCGCTGCCGTTCTGGTTCTTGATATATCCGCCGCACGCCGCCAGCGCCAGGCACATGCAATAAGGCATAAAACGCAGGTACTTTTTCATTTTCGCATTCTTTTGTTTTGTGTGTTTATCGTGTTGGTTCAATTATATCATAATTCGCGCGGTCGCTGAACAATTTTTTCAACACCAAATTATTCAGTGCATGACTGCCCTTGTACGAAACCAAATCGCCCTGGATAAATCCACCGCTGGTGAACATGTCGCCAATGGCGTCAATAATCTTGTGACGGACAAATTCGTCGGGCCAAATCAACGGATTCAGCGTGCCGTCGCCGGCGTTGTTCAACGCAATCACATTCGTTTCGTTGGCGCCGCGGGCCATGTGCCGGGCCTTTAAATATTCCCATTCGGAATATTTGCCGAACGTGCGGGCGCGGGCAATGTCGGCCACAAACGTGTCCACCGACGCGTCATCGCCGGCAAATCGATACTGGTACGTTTGGCTGCCGATAATCTTTTCCGGATAAACCAGTGTGGCGCGCACCGTCAACGCACCGCCGTCGTTTGGCGACAAACGCACATAACCGTTGCTGCGCCGCCCCATCATCAGGTTATGCAGCCCCAGCATCAATCGCGCGCGCCACGGCAATTTCTTTATCAATTCACGCTGGTGCGCGACGATTTCACGTTTGACAACGATGCTGCGCATGGTGCCCCCCACGATGCCCGCGCGCGCAAACGCATCCAGAAATCCGGCCGCACTGCCGTCCAAGATGGGTGTTTCGGGCCCGTCGATTTCAATCACCGCGCGGTCAACGCCCATTAAAAACAGCGCCGCCATCAAATGTTCAACCGTCTGGACATGGGCCCCATCACGGTTGCCGACGGTCGTGTTACGCAAACTGGTGTCGCCCACATTGTCAAACGTCGCCGGGATTTTTTCACCCCCCGGGATATCGGTGCGGACAAAGAAAATCCCCGGCGCATCCGATGGATGAATGGTCATGTGCACCGGCGCGCCGGAATGAATACCGTGGCCGGAAATCTTGATGGCCTGTTTAAATGTGGACATTTAACTTCTCCTTTAACCAAACGTAAAAATTATCATCGATGGTGGTTTCCAACGGGGCAAACGGGATTTGCCTTTGCGCATCGGCGGGCAGTCGCACCCAATCCTTTTCCGTGGTCAACAATTTTGCCCCGCGGCGCGCGGCCCATGCCTGTAACTTGGCAATATCGGCGTCGGTGTATTGGTAATGGTCGGGAAAACTTTTTGTGCGCACGGCGCCGACCGCATTAAAAAACTTCTTTGGATAACCAATCCCGGCAAAGGCCGCAATCGCCGTCCCGGCGGCATACGGATTAACCGTTTTGTTCGCCGCGTAAAAGACGGGAATGTCGGCGGGGATAACAAATTTCTTTTTGGCGGGGGCGCCACGAATAATAATGACCGCATCGGCCCGGCGCAGGGCGCGACGCCCTTCGCGCAGGGGGCCCGCCGGCAACAAAAATCCGTTGCCAAATCCGATTTTTTCATCAAAAACCAAAATGGAAATATCCTTGCGGATGCCGGGGTTTTGAAATCCGTCATCCATGACGATGGGACTGCCCCCCTTTTGCCGGTTTAACAGCATCACGTTGCTTTTGCGGTCGCCGGTGTGAACCTGTAAATGCGCGGCCGCCAACATGGTCGCTTCGTCCCCGATGTTGCCGGTTTGCGCGCTTTTTTTATACCCGCGCATCACAACCGGGGCATCCAAAAATTTCGCAATTTCACGAACAATGGGGGTTTTGCCCACGCCACCGGCCAAAATATTTCCCACACAGATAATCGGACGCCGTGATTTAATCTGGCCCATGCGACGCATGCCGTACACAACCCGCCCCGCCCCATAATAAATCCATGATACCGGGACCAGCAAAAATGCCAGCGGTGTTTTTCGTGTGAACCACCATGGTGTCTTCATTTTCAATCCTTTTGCGCGGGGGCGGCGTTATTTTGCGGCGCGCGCCTGCTTTTTCGCCTGTTTGCGTTCGCGTTTCTGTCGTTTGAATTCCGTGGCGCGCTGGTCCTGTTCCACCTGGTACAGGCCGAATTCCGCATCCATTTCGCGCAATTGACGCACCATGAAATCTTCCATGTTTTTGCGTGCGGTTTCAAATTCTTGGGCACTGCAACGGGCCGGGATAAACACCGGCTGACCAATGTTACACGTTATTTTGGAAAAAGGTAATGCGACCAAATACCTATCCCAGCGGTCCTGGAACCAGGAATGACTGCATGAAAAACACACGGGGATAATCGGCGCGCCACTCATTTTCGCGAAATACAGGGCGCCATCTTGCACGCGCAACGACGGTCCGCCCGGGCCATCCGGCGACAGACACAGGTTGTATCGCCCATCGCGCAAAATCCGCACCCCCTGGCGCAGGACGGAAATCCCGCCCTCAGACGTGCTGCCGTAAATGGAACGCAGCCCAAACAGACGCTGTAACTTGGCCATCATGCGGCCGTCTTTATGGCGACTGGCGATGGCGTAACCACGCATGCCGCCGATACAAATAATCGGGGACAACATCATACTGCGCCCATGCCAAAAGATAAAAATCGCCGGTTTTTTGCGGTATTGCTTGAAAATTTCATATCCCTTGATTTTCTTAAAACATGTGAAATACACGAACCAGATGGCGACCGCCATCAAAATCGCGACCACCCACTGAATCACGGGCAAACGCAAGATTGGTTCCCAAAAAGATTTCCAAATTTTTCTAAATGTCATTTTATATATCCTAACATTATTCAGGCCGGATAATAGCAGCAAAAAATTCATATTTCAAGACAGATAGTACTTTGGCCCCGCCCCGTGCAAGCAATTTGGGGAAAATCCGGGAATTTTTTAATTGACAGCGTCATAAAATCATATATAATGCCAGTACTTCATCGCGGAGTAGAGCAGCCCGGTAGCTCGTCAGGCTCATAACCTGAAGGTCTGTGGTTCAAATCCACACTCCGCAACCAGTTTCATCCCCAGCCAACCTGGGGATTTTTTTTGTTTGGTTATTTAACTATCACCCTTGTTTACACGGTTTTATTAATATGAATATAAAATCGGCAACACCACAAACAGAAGAAAATTGTTACAGACACAACCGTTGGTTGTTGGATGGGGTGCACAAGTGACAGACGCACACGCGCCGTGGTGATACCCGATGAATTACATTACCTGAACCGTGGAAGCCCCCATTAACACATATCCATCATGGACATATGTTGGTTATTTTTCGTTCAGATAACACATTCTGAGTTCAACAATGCGACCATCTGTGACGGCGTCTGGCGTCGCAGTCTGGCGAATCCGGCGATAGTATTCCATATCGAATCCAATCGACATCACAATTGCCGCCCACTGGGCACACAAATATTCACGTGCGACAGATTTCATTTCCACCGTCATCGTCATGTTCAGACATGTCAGAGATTCACCCAACTTTTTTCGCATGGCGGTCAAAATCGGGTCGTCGTCGATATCCGACAATTCAATTCTGGCCATCATTCTGTCAACCAGATCGGTAACATACGAATTTGGGCGCGTGTGTTCATGTGACACGTTTAACTCCTTTTGTTCATTTGGGATGAACCACAAAGAAAAAACCGCCAAAGATAGGCGGTCGGGGAGTTTAGAAAATCAACAGTTGAGTGACCCCGTTTGCCTTCAATATATAGCAAACGGCTCCCCGACCAAAGCCAGGGCAAAAAACGGCACGAAAGGCACCGCATGGAATAACGATGCTTTCGCACCGCAACTGTTGGACTTTCTAAAGGTCCCAAACCCACATCCCTGTGGATTCAGTTACAGTATAACATCACAAAAGCGGAAAACACAAACTTATTCAACATATACAAGAAAAACTTGCCATGGGAACCTAAATCCATACAATACAAATTCCATGTATGCGCATCAAATTTCTTTGTCATTTGGTGGCAGCGTTATCTATGATAACGCTGAATTTTCATTGTCCCCCCGGGCCAAGGTTGGCATTGTCGGCGTCAATGGTGCGGGCAAAACGACGCTGTTTCGTGTTATGACCGGACAAATCCCGTTGGATGCCGGACGCATTGATATGGGCGGGGCGCGTTTGGGATATCTGCCCCAGACAATCACGCTGGACAATCCCGATATGACGGTTTGGGATTTTTTAATGTCGGGCCGGCCCATCGCCCGGTTACAGGATGAATTAAACGCCGCATACGTATCATTGGCCGACAATCCCGACGACGCGGCAATTGCCCACAAAATTGGCGAAATTCAGGATGAATTGGAATACTTTGACGTTTATGGCGCCGAAGATGCGTTGTTGGAATTAATCGAAAACATGCACATTGACGCCGCGTGGCTGGACATGCCGCTGCGTCATTTGTCGGGCGGCCAGAAATCGCGCGTGGCATTTACACGAATGCTGTATTCCATGCCGAACGTGTTGCTGTTGGATGAACCGACAAATCATCTGGACGCAGCGACGCGCGAATTCGTGACGGCATATTTGAAAAAATACAAAGGCACGGTTTTAATCATCAGTCATGACGCCCAATTTTTAAACAGCGTTGTGGACAAAATCCTGTTTATTGATAAGACAACGCATCAGATAACCGTGTTTGACGGCAATTATGACGCATATCAAAACACCATGGCCCAGCGGCGCCGGGCACGCGCCCAACAGATTGAAAAACAAGAACGCGAGATTAAAAATCTGGGGCAATTTATACAACGGGCCCGCGACGCCAGCCCCACCAACCACAGTATTAAAAAGGTCGGCCACACCCGCGAAATTCAGTTGAAAAAGATTCTGGAAAATCGCGTCACGCGCGAGCAGGTGTATAAGAAATTAAAAATGGATTTGCGCCCCCTGCGCGATGGCGCGCGCACGCCGATAATTGTGGACAATCTGTGGTTCCGGTTTCCGGGCGCGCGGTTGATGTATCGCAATTTATCGTTTTATTTGACGCGCGGGGAACGCTTTCTGATTGTGGGGCCCAATGGGGCGGGTAAATCAACATTGCTGAAATTAATCATGGGATTGCACCGCCCCGAACGCGGCGAAATTCAGGTAAACCCAAAGACCGACATCGCCTATTACGCCCAGGAACTGGAACAATTGGATTTGGATAAAACCGTATTGGAAAATGTTGCCCATCCGGATTTTACCGACCAACAGTTGCGGGCGGTGTTGGGCAATTTTCTGTTTTATGACATGGATGTGTTTAAACAGGTATCGGTACTGTCGCCCGGGGAACGCGCGCGCGTCGCGCTGTGCCGGATGTTGCTGAAACGGGCCAACATGCTGATACTGGACGAACCGACGAACCATCTGGACCGCGATACCCAGGCCATTATCGGCGACAATTTTCGCGATTTTGACGGCACCATTATCATGGTCAGCCATAATCCGGAATTTGTCGAACAAATCGGGATTACGCGCATGCTGACACTGCCGACGGGGGGAATTACCGATTATTCGCACGACGCATTGGAACATTTTTACCAAATCAATACGGATGATAAAAAATAAAAAAAAGACCGGGGAAAGCCGGTATTTTTAATTTTCAAAACACGCCCGCAGCGCCGTTCCGTCGTCGTGGGAATCCACGGATTTGTTGCGGATTTCTTCGGCGGCCTTTATCTTTTGACGGGCCAAAATCAAATCCGGATGCGATACAAATTTTTGATGCAGCGTGTCAATCGCATCGTTAATATCCGATTCCATCGGGACAAAGATCGGCATTACAGATGCGGCGGCGGAATAAATGGAATTCTTTAAATCCGCGCGCAAATCATCCATCACGGATAAATAGGCACGGATATGTTCATCTTCGTGTGCCAAAATCGCGTTGTACGAACATGTATCGGGGCGATGGCGCATGTCAATCTGGACCAAGAAATTTTCATACCCGACCGTCGCTGCCACGTTTTTCAAAGCCACGCAATACCCGTCTTCGATTGGGGTGACGTCGCCAATAATTTCATAGTTATCAACCATTGTGGCAACCACATTGCCGTGCAACAAATCCATCGGCGCCAGGGGTTGAACCACTTCCTTGGTCCATTGGGGGGCGTCCAGCGTGATGCGCGGTGTTAATTTATAGACCAGACAATCATCCGCATGCGCCGCGCCCACCACGCACCCCAGGGTTATGATTAAAATCGTTAACCGCGCGCGCATGGATTACAGATTGCCGCCCCCCTGCTTTTTCAAGTATTCGGCCACAAAGTTATTGCCGTATGTCTTATACAATTCTTCGGCCAGCAACACCGACGACCGGCCCGATTCAAACAGTTTCAGCAAATTGCCCAGTCCCCCCAATTCCGTGTTTAAAATCACAGATTCGCCATTGACGGGTCGGGATAACAGAACCGCACGCTTTAAATTCGGATATGCTTTGCCCTGGATAAATGCCATTTCCAGCGGGTTCAAATTCCAATGCGCGTAATCGTTGGCGTCGGCCGCCGGATTGCGAAAGAACAAGACCGTCTGGGCCTGGCCACGGACAACGTCGCCGATGCCCAGTTTGTCCAGAACGTTTGCACGCTGGAACGCGACCATGTATGCCTGGCGGTTTTTGCGCCCTTCTTGCAGGCCGGTGATAAAGTTATCGCGGAACATTTTGTTTTCCAGCATCGGCGCCGTTTCGTCAATCATAATCAGCGACGGGTTCCCACCCGACACGGTGATGTTGTTAATCCGGTGCAAGATATAGGATATGACCGCCGGGGCCAGTGTTTCATCCTGTAAAATTTCTGTAAAATCAAATGTCGTCAAACGCGATTGCAGGTCCAGTGTATCCGCGCTTTCGTTAAATATTTCGCCGTACTGCAACGGGTCAACCCATTTTTTCAGCGCCGCGCGCATGGGGCCGCTGGATGAAAAACAGCTTTCCCACAGATTTTTCAACAATCTGTCACGGTCGGATAAATAATCAAAATTCACCGCCACGGCGCGCGCGATTTCGTCGGCCGACATGGCGTCCGTTTGCCCCGAAATCATGGCCAGCCACCGACGCAAGAATGCCCGGTTTGCGACCGTGTCCGGCATTTTCAACGGGTTTAAGTGCGTTTGGAACGAAATGCCGTCGGTTTTATCCTTGCCCTGCATGGTGACGTATTTCCCCCCAACCGCCAGGGTAAAGATTTCCGCCCCCTTGTTCCGGTCGAAAAAGAACGCCTTTAACTTCTGATGGCGCATCGATTGCGCGATTAAGAATGAAAACAGTGTGGTTTTCCCGCCGCCCGTCGGCCCGATTGTCAGTGTATGACCAACCGCCGCCGGCGCGTCGGACACATGAAACTGGAACTGGTACGGGGTGCCCTGGGCGGTGGGGAACACGACCAAGGGGCCCGGTCCCCAGTCGGAATTTTCAACACCGCGCGGGGTGCTGGACATCGGAATGCTGACCGCGGCGGTGCGGGACAACATTTTAAAGCTGCGCGGGAAAACATCAAATCCCGGAATCAATGAAAACCAAGAAACCTTGGACGCGAAATCTTCGACAACCGGCGAAATACCGTATGATGCGCAAACCTTCTTAAAATCGTCGATGTTTTTCTGCAATTCGTCAACCGACGCCCCGAACAACACAAACAACGGATAGTAATTGACCAGGCTTTGCGTGCCGGAAATGTTTTCGTCCATCGCACTTTGGGCCTGGGAAATTTGTTCTTCGGCGGTGTCTTCGTTTTGGTCGGCCGTCGCGCGGCGTTGGCGAATAACCGTGTTGACGTCGGCGGCCCCCATAATGCGGAACCCGTTCATGCAAATCATTTCCGTTTGAATGGTGCCGACGGCGTTAAAAAATTCTTCGTCCAGATAATCGGGCGATACCCGGAACGACATCATTGCGGCAAACGATTGCGCGGCCCCACTGGTATAGCGCACCAGGCCGTTTTTCATAAAATCAACATCATCGACCGTCGTCAATTCCGCAATCCGCTGGTCACAGACGCTGGGCTGGGGCTTGGTCACGGGGGACAAAATCCGGCCAAAGAACCGCGCCATGTTATCGCGTGCATCGTTGCGCAGAACGGCCGGCTTGTACGGGGCCAAAATGGATTCGATGTAATTGCCGTACTGGTTCAACTTTTCACGCGCGTCGCGCCCGCCCACCGTCAACACAATATAATAATTGTTCAAAAAGATACGCAGCCCCTGGTCGCGCCAGCGGTCATAAATCTTTTGCAGGACGGGCTGATGAAATTCGTAATCGGTGCGTTCGGCGGCCGCATCACGTATCATGAAAAAACGCATTGTGACGTTCGGGTCGCGGATTTGGTTAAACAGTTGCGCCCGCAAATCCAAGAATTTTTCCCGTGTGGGGCCGTCCTGCATACTGGTCTGGACACCGGCGACGCGGTAAACCCGCACCAACGCCCCATCGGTCAACCCAATGGAATTATCACTGTACACCGTTTTGAACGGCAAATAATCGGCATAGTGTTTATATCCGAATTTCGGAAACACCCAACGCGTGATGGTCGGCACATAAATCATCAAGACAATAAACACGAAAACCGCGGCCATCGCCAAAATGACCGAAGTTATCGGGAAACCGCCACCTGCAAAATAATTAAAAAATTCATTCATCTTTATGCCGCCAGTCGTCTGGGAATACGCAGTTTAAACAGTCTGATTTTTGCGGCCACAATCTGGCCCAATTGGGGTTCTGATTTCGACACCGTCGCCAACAAGAAGTGAACCACGCACACCGATATCAGAAAAATCAGCGGTTCGGGGTTCGCGCGGGCGCCATAAATCATCAATTGCACCACAAAAAACGCCACAAAAATCAGGAATTGAATTGCAAAGTTTGCCACGGCCAGCGAATACGGCACATAAAATATGCGCGACGGGTTTGCCAATGCCTTTAAAACCTGCTGTTTCACTGCCCCCTCCTGCTGTGTTAACAATTATAACAATTTCAACATTTTTCAACAAGTACAAAAAGCAAATCGGGGGACAGTGTTAAAAACGTTAAAAACGGCGATTTTTTCAACTGTTAATTACCGGGGGTGATTTTTCAACATTTTTCCAAAACGCCCGTAAATCCCGGATTTTTTTGTTGAAAACCGGTTGATAAAAATTTAAGAACCGTTTTCAACAAAACTAACCGTGCCAACAAAAACAACAAAAATATTAATAAGTATTTGATTTTTTAGAAAATGCGTTTATAATGGCCGCGTAATAAAGGATTTTAAGATGAAATTTTTAAGTTCATTAAAGGCTTGGAAGAAACGCGGTAATGTGAAACAAATTCGCCGTGGCAAGCAAATCATTTTGATTGACCCTGATAATCCGAAGTTTAAGGCGAAACAGGGCTTTAAGAAAAAATAAGTTTCGGCTTATGGCTTTTGGGATGTCCATGGAATGCGTTCTGTGGACATCTTTTTTTTATATAAATTTCACGTTAAATATTCATGCAATCCAATTCGGCGGCGAACGCTTCGCGCAGGGCGGATTCAACCTCTGCCCCCGACAGGCCCGCCATCCGCAGAAACTGAACCTGGGCATCGGTCGGGCGATAAATGGATGCACTGTGGTCTGCGGATTTGGGGGCCGACGATATCCGCTGGGCCGGGGTGAATTCAATCCGCGCGGTGTCGGCCGCCATGGCGGAAAATGAAATGTCGGATGTGCAATCGGGACATGCGTTTTCAATGCGGGCGGTCCCGCGCAATTTCGATTGCGTGTGCGGGCCGGCAATTAATTTTGTGCGTATGGTTACGGTTGTGTCCGCGGCCCCGTGATGCGCATCGATATCAATGTTTAACCGATTGTCATTTTGCGCAAAAACGCCGCCCCGAATTTCAGAATTTTTCCCGGTGTTTTTGATAAAAATGTTTAAAAAGGCCGGCTTTTTATTTTTTATTTTTGCCGATAAAAACACGCGCATATTTTCCCCCGCGACATCGATATCCAACCGGTTTTCGCCGGCGATTTCACCGACATAAATAATGTGCACGGGTAAATCGGTGTGGGATGGAATTTGTGTGGATGGCAATGTGGATAATTCGGGACAAAACACCCCATCGCGGTAAACGATGGTTTCCGCCGCAAAGGTTTTTATATTGAATTCTTGCCACAGGTATGACATATTAAGCGCATTATAAAGGATTTTATCATGGGATTCAATTGCGGAATTGTGGGATTGCCGAATGTCGGAAAATCCACGTTGTTTAATGCCTTGACACAAAGTGCGGCGGCCGATGCACAGAACTATCCGTTTTGTACCATCGAACCGAACACGGGGCGCGTGGTGGTGCCGGATGCAACGCTGCATAATTTGGCGGCGGTTTCTGGCGCGCAAAAGATTATACCGACGCAACTGGAAATTGTGGACATCGCGGGATTGGTGCGTGGGGCGTCCGCCGGCGAAGGGTTGGGGAACAAATTTCTGGGCAATATTTTATCCACAGATGCGATTATTCACGTGGTGCGTTGTTTTGAAAATGACGACATTGTGCACGTCAATGGCCGGATTGACCCGTTGGCCGACATTGAAACAATTGAAACGGAATTAATGCTGGCCGATATCGAAAGCCTGGAAAAACAGATTAAGAATCTGGAAAAAAAGGCCCGCGGTCTGGACAAAGACGCGGCAAAAATGCTGGCCGACGCCATGACGTTAAAGGCGGGGTTGGAAAAATCCATTCCCGCCCGGATGCAAGATGTGGATGCGTCGCCGTTTAACCTGTTGACGGCAAAGCCCGTGATTTACGTCTGTAATGTCGAAGAATCCGCCGCCGCCCGCGGGAACAAGTATTCGGACGCGGTGCGTGAAAAATTCGGCGCAACCAATGCTGTTTTGGTGATTTCGTCACAGATTGAAATGGAAATATCACAGATTGTGGACCCCGCCGAACGCAAGATGTTTTTGGATGAATTGGGCCTGACGGAATCCGGCCTGGACCAGGTTATCCGAACCGGTTACGACACGCTGGGGCTGCAAACATTTTATACCATCGGTCCAAAAGAAGCGCATGCCTGGACCATTACCAAGGGATGCACCGCCCCCCAGGCGGCCGGTAAAATTCACACCGACTTTGAAAAGGGATTTATCCGCGCGGAAATTATTTCACCGGCCGATTACATTTCGCTGGGCGGCGAAGTTGCCGTCAAAGAAGCCGGCAAAATGCGTCTGGTCGGGCGTGATTATGTCATGGCGGACGGGGATATTTGTCATTTCTTGTTCAATGTGTAAATATGAAAAAATACCGGCAAATGCCGGTGTTTTTTTATGCGTCGGCGGCCAATAATTCCATCCGCGCATTGGATTTTTCAATTTCTGCGTCAATGACCGTAATTTTGTCCCGCGCATCCGCATCCCCCGCCAGCAATTGCCCCACCAAATTTTTACGGTCATCGTGCAGACGCTGGATATATTTTTTCAGTTTCAGCGATACGATAAACTTTTCCGCGGCCGCCAAGTCAAAGTTTTGACACGACATCGGCCCGTCAAAGGAAATGTTCAGCGTTGCCAAAAATTCCCCATACCGTTCCGCCAATTCGGGATGCGCATCAATCAGACCGCGCAGTGTTTTTGCCGTGATTTCATCAACGTTGGGAACCGGGGCCGCGGCGGCATCTGTTTTTTTTACGCGACGCCATTGCTGAAAAATACGGTTGCGGTATTCCGCGTCATATTCGCGGCGCAGTGCGTCATCGGTGATTTTTTCCGTTTCTTTTTTCAGAAATTTTTCCGCCTGGGCCCGGCCCCCGGGGGTCGATGTGACGTATGCGGTATTGGCCAATTCCCACAGAAAATCGACCAGGGATGTCGCCCCATCAATGATTTGGCGCATGGCATCCGCCCCGCCCGTCTTTAACACTTCGTCGGGGTCTTTGCCGCCCGTGACAAATGCAAACCGCACGTCCGACGTATCGCGCACAAACGGCAGAATTAATCCGCATGCGCGGGCCGCGGCCTTTTTCCCGGCGTTGTCCCCGTCAAAGCAAAAGATGATGTTGCGGTTTAATTTGCATAAAATCGCAATATGATCTTCGGTCAGGGCGGTGCCCAGTGGCGCCACCGTTTCGGGAAATCCGTTGCATTGCATTTGGATGGCGTCAATCTGGCCTTCGACAACGATACTGCGGCCGGCGCGGTAAATCGCGTCGCGCGCAAAATTCAGACCGAAAATTGTTTTACGTTTGTGAAACATTTCGGTGTCGGTGGTGTTGATGTATTTCGGTTCCGACCCGTCCATCGAACGCCCGGAAAACGCCACCACCGCGCCGGCCGGATTCATAATCGGGAACATCAATTTATCGCGGAAAAAATCATACAGACCATAATCGCCCCGCCGGCACAGGCCGGTTGCAATCACGGCATCTTGTTTGGTGTTGGTGAATTTGTTTGCAATGATGTTGCCGCGCGGCGCGTATCCGATGCGGTATTTTTTTATCATTTCATCGCTGAACCCGCGTCCGCGGATGTAATTCAGCGCCGCCGCGCCCGCGTCCGTCATCAATTGGGATTGAAAGATTTTGGCGGCCGCTTCGCTGATGGATGTGTATGATTCTTCGCGGGCAACCTGGGCCGCGGGTTTGGGGCGGTAATCGGGCATTTTGATGCCGGCCAAATTCGCCAGTTCCTGTAACGCGTCACGGAATTCCATGTGATTGGTTTTCATCGTGAACGATATGATGTCGCCGTGTTCCCCGCACCCGAAACAGTGATAGAATCCCTTTTGTTCGTTCACGGAAAAGCTGGGCGTTTTTTCATTGTGAAACGGACAACAGCCCCAGTAATTCAACCCCCTTTTCGTCAGGGGGACGCGGCGACCGACAACGTCCACAATCGACAGGCGTTCGCGCAATTCATCGGTAAAGTTGTTGTTGTATGACGCCATCGATTAACGTGATTTTTTCTGCATAACGGCGGCCGCCATATCATACAAATTACGTGCCATACGGCCACCGGCAAATACGGTGATCTGTTTGCCATTTAAATGGACAAAGGCGGAATAAAAATCTTTATCCCGTTTTACTGCTTTGTTGGCATCCAATTTATACGATTGGATTTGATATGTGTTTTTATCATCCGTGTGTGTCCAATCGATACGGTTAAAATCCGGCGTAGAAGCCATATCATTCTTTTTCGATACTGCGGGGCCCGGATTAATCATTTTTTTATATAAAAAATATTTTTGAATCAGGTTCATTTCTTACTTCTTTTTTGCAAAGCCCCGTTTTGCAGATGGCTTCTTGTTATTAATCAATTCAATGGCGGTGGCCAGGTCGGGTTGTTCTTTGACCGATACATTCACCTTGTTCGATGAAATGTACGCCCCGTACCGACCCGTCGGATAATACAAGATTTTTGCCCCCGTCGCCGGATTTTCGCCGATTTCAATGGGCTGTGCCTTTTGCGGGCCGGCGTTTAACAATTCGCGCGCAATGTCGGCGGTGATTGTTTCGGCCGTGTATTTTTTTGCCGGCGCGTTCTTTTCCCCGTTTGTGACATACGGGCCAAACCGGCCGATTTTAAACATAATGCCGTCACCCAAATCAACGCTTTGGGAATTGCCCGCGGGGGCGGCGCCGTCTGATGGCGCCCCATCCCCCAGTTTTTGTGTGTAATTGCATGTGGGATAATTGCTGCACCCGACAAAGGCCCCGTATTTGGATAACTTAATCCCTAGCACGCCATCGCATTTCGGGCATTTGTTGTCGCCGCCCGGGAACAGATGCGCATTCATTGCGGCGTTAATTTCGTTGATGATGTCGGTTGTTTTAACCCCGCGCGCGCCGTCAATCATGGATTGTGTCGGTGTCCAGAATCCCTGTAATGCGGGCACCTTTTGTGCGCGGCCGTTCGACACATCGTCCAGCATGTCTTCGGTTTTGGCGGTGAAATTCACATCGACCAAATCCGCAAAGTATTTTGATAAATACGCCGCGATAACCCATCCGCCGGGCGTTGGGTGGAATCGACGCTGTTTGTCCTGTTCAACGTAGGCCCGGTCAACAATTGTGGACATAATGGTCGCGTATGTTGACGGACGGCCGATGCCCAATTCTTCCAATTTTTTGACCAGTGACGCTTCGGTATAACGGGCGGGCGGCTGGGTAAAGTGTTGGTCGGGTGTCAATGCCGCGATATTAATCGCATCCCCCACCGCCAGCGGCGGTAATTTTGTTTCCGCATTGTCGTCGGCGTCGTCGCGGTCTTCGATATAGACTTTCATAAAACCATCGAATGTGCGCGTTGTGCCCACCGCATGAAACAGCGCGTCCACATCACGCGGGCGGATATCGACGGCGACACTGTCGAATTCGGCGTTGGTCATTTGGCACGCGATGGTGCGTTTCCAAATCAAATCGTACAGTTTGGCTTCGTCACCGGTGACCGATGGCGCGGCCCCGTCAAAGTGTGTGGGACGGATGGCTTCGTGCGCTTCTTGGGCATTCTTGGATTTTGTGACATAGATGTTCGGTGATTTGGGCAAGAATTTATCCCCGTACGTTCCGGCGATGTATGCGCGGATATCCGCAATGGCGTCGGCCGACAAATTGGTGGCGTCGGTTCGCATGTATGTAATCAGCCCCGCTTCGTACAATTTTTGTGCGGCGGTCATGGTGCGCCGGGATGAAAAGTATAATTTACGCGCCGCTTCCTGTTGCAGGGTACTGGTCGTGAACGGGGCGGCCGCACGGCGGGATGTTTTCTTTTTTTCAATGGCCGCGACCTGGGCCGCCATCGGCACGGCCATCCGGGACACAATACCGTCCATTTGGGTGCGTGACGCGATGGTCATTTTTTCAATTTTTTGCCCGTCCAATTGCGACAACATGGCGTTGAACGCGGATGTATCTTTTTCGCACCCGGCGGTCAGCGACCAGTATTCGACGGGTTTAAACGCTTCTATTTCACGTTCGCGGTCAACGACCAGTTTCACCGCAACCGATTGCACGCGGCCCGCCGATTTTCCCAAATTGCGGCGCCACAGCAATGGCGAAATCCCAAACCCAATCAGATAATCCAGCGCGCGGCGAACCAAATACGCATCGACCAGGTTTTGGTCAATTTCGCGCGGATTTTCGATGGCGGACTGTACCGCCTTTTTCGTGATTTCATGGAACGCGACGCGATAAACTTTTTTCCCGGCCAGCAATTTTTTCGCGCGCAAAATATCCAGGATGTGCCACGCGATGGCTTCCCCTTCGCGGTCAGGGTCGGACGCCAGATAAACCGCATCGGCCCGTTTTAATTCATCGGTAATCAGTTTAATTTGCTTTTCCTTGCCCGGCATAATCTGCCAGCGCATGGCGAAATCGTTTTCGGTATCGACACTGCCGTTTTCGGGAACCAAATCACGGACGTGGCCAACAGACGCAACAACGCGCCACCCAGACCCCAGATATTTTTCGATGGTCTTGGCCTTGGACGGGGATTCAACTATCAACAGATTCATGATTTAACTTCCTTTGGCGGATAATTGTTGGTCTTTGTGAATATGGGCGTTCTGGCACAGGCCGAATCCAAACATCAAGGATAACAAGCTGCTGCCACCAAAAGACATCAATGGCAACGGCACACCAACCGTCGGCATCAATCCCAAAACCATGGAAATATTTATAAAATAATAAATAAAAAAGTTCAACATAAAACCAAAACAAATCAGCTGGCCGAATCTGTTCCTGCACGTCTTGGCGCACCAGAACAGCACCATGACAATAATCACATACAACGACAGCAGCCCAATTGCCCCGACGAATCCGAATTCTTCGCCCAGCATGGTAAAGATGAAATCGGTCTGCTTTTCCGGCAGGAATGATTGCTGGGACTGGGTGCCGGCCATGTACCCCTTGCCAATCAGGCCGCCGCTGCCGAATGCAATCTTGGCCTGGTTAATTTGGTACCCGGCGCCGCGCGCGTCGTGGTCGGGATTGACGAATGTAATGATGCGCTGGCGCTGATAATCATGCAGACCGCCAAACCATACCATGGGCGCGGCCATCACGCCCAAAATCGCCGCAATGATAAACCATTTCTTTTGCGCGCCGACGATATAAAACACGCCGACCGTAATCATCCCCAGTGACAATGCCGTGCCCAAATCCGGCTGCATCACAATCAGACCGAACGGCACCAGCAGCATGGCCGCCGGCACCAGATAATTTTTCAACTGGGACAATTCCACCGAATTCATCCAGGCAAAATATCGCGCCAGCGCCAGCACCAGCGCAATCTTGATAAATTCGGACGGCTGGACATGAATAATCCCCAGGTTCAGCCATCGCTGGGCCCCCATGCCGGTATGCCCGACAAAGGTCACCATCACAATCATAATCAGCGCGATGGCGTAAATCACATATGCGGATTTTATCCATGTTTTGATATTACTGAACGCGGCGATAAAAAACACCATAAATCCCATCAGGATTTTCATCGATTGGGACAATGCGAATGGGCGCCAACCGCCGTGCCCCGCGGAATACAGAACGATAATGGAAATCGCCAGCACCAGGCACATCGGAATAAACAGCCCCCACGAAAACCGCGACAGTTTTTCGTGAAGTGTCATCATGTTGGCGTTGGAAACGCGGGTTTGGCGGGCCATGGTTTTATTTATCCCCCTTTAACAATTCGCGCATGACGGCGGCCGCACTGCGGGCGGCGGGACCACTGCTGCCGGAATGTTCGGTCACGACACAGACGACGTATTTTGGATTGTCGGTCGGCGCGTATCCCACAAACAAACCGTGGTTGCGCATGTTCCATTTCAATTGTTCGTTGGTTAAAACCCCGCTTTGACGTTCGGCGCGGGAAATGCTGCGCACCTGGGACGTGCCGGTTTTGCCGCCCATGCGCCGGCCGCCAACGTTAATCGCACTGCCGGCGGCGGTACCGCCGGGACGCGTCACCTGTTCCAGACCGGCCAGCACGGTTTTAATATTCTTTTTCTGCAAATCCAAATGGGCAAAGGTCGGCACCGTCCCGTCGTCAATTAATCGCGGCGTCACGACGCGGTTGGACGCAACGCGCGCCATCATCACCGCCAATTGCAGACAGTTGGTCAGAATAAATCCCTGGCCGATGCCGGAAATAATCGTGTCCCCATGGACCCAGCGCTGGCCGACCTGTTTTTCTTTCCATTTGCGGTCCGGCATCACGCCCGCCATTTCCCGCGACAGGATGTCGTCCATATATTTTTCCGTCAGCCCCAGTTTGGTCGCCATCGCCTTGATCGCGTCAATCCCGATGCGCAGCGCGATTTGATAGAAATAAATGTCACACGAATGCTTTAACGCGTCGGCCATGTTGACCCAGCCGTGCCCCTTGTCTTCCCAGCAGTGGTATCGGCGGTCCCCGTAATCCCAGTGGCCCGGACAGAAAATTTTTTCATTCGGGGTTGTCGCCCCGGATTCCAATGCGGCCAACGCCACGACGATTTTAAATGTGGAACCGGGGGGATACAGACCTTCGATGGTTTTGTTCATAAACGGTTTGGCAAAATCGCGCCGCAATCCCGCAATGTATTCGTCCGCATCGTCGTCCGAAAACATGTTGGGGTCAAAACTGGGCGTGGACACCATGGCCAAAATGTTACCCGTTTCGATTTCCATTGCAATCCCGCATCCCGACCGGTTGGCCGCCAAGGCATCATACAGCGCGCGTTGTGCGCCGTCGGAAATGGTCGTCTGTACGTGGGTGCCGGGGGTCGGCGGGACGTGTTGCGATTTATCTTCGCCGGTGACGCGGCCAACCGCATTTGTAATCATCACGGTTTGACCCGGCACCCCCGACAGCGTGTCGTTAAATCGCCGTTCCAGTCCCGTGATACCGGTGGTAAAGAACGGCGCGCCGGCAACCGGTTTATCGGGCGCGCCGACATATCCGAAAATCTGGGCGCCGGCCGGGCCCAATTCATAAATCCGGGCAAACCCCGCACGAATGTGCAGCCCCGGCAGATTTTTCGCCTGTAATTTCGCCAGCGTTGCCCAATCCAGATTTTCACTGACCAGTGTGGGTTGAAATTTCGGTTGCTTTTTAATCTTGGACTGAATGCGGCGGACGGTCTTGTCTTTCAGATTTAATTCGGTGGCGACGGCCTGGATTAATTCATCGACGTTATCCGCTTCTTCGGGAATGATATAGATGCGGTAAATCGGCGCGTCGCGCGAAATGGCGGTGCCGCCGGTCGACATAATCTTGCCGCGTTCGGGAACATTCATCTGGATGCGGAAAGAATTATTTTCGCTTTTGCGTTTATAGCTTTGGTAACTGAACACCTGCATTTGCAGCATGCGCATCACCAAGATGGATGTCAAAACCGCCCCACCGGTTAAAAACAGCGCAGCCCGCCGGTCAAATACGCGTGCGACTTCGGTATCAATCATGGCTTATCCTTTTGATACAGGTCGTAATCGGCGTGTACAGCACCGCCCCCCACGCGAACAGCCACAGCATCCGCGCCAGATTGCCGAAATCAAATTGCAGAAAGAATAAAATTCCCAATCCCACGCCCCAGAATATCAGGAACCCCCGCAGTCCGTTCTGGTCCCAGCGGGTCATGTCAATCACGCTTTGGAATCCGATGGCGGCATACGTCACGCAATACAGCGCCGTCCAAAACAACAGCGTGTCGGATTTATAATCAATCAGAAAACACATCAACACCGAAAATGCGGCAAATCCGGCCGTCGGCCGGATGAACGAAAAAAAGAAAATCGGAATCAACGCCAACGCCCCGCCCGGATTCCAAAACGGGGCCGACAACCGCCACAGGGCCAAAGCCACAATAAACGGGCATGCGGCGCGCAGAAAATTCACAATTGTTGTCTTCATTTACTTGTATTTATCCCCGTTGTCGAATTGCAGAACCATGACCGACGACAACCGCGACGGCAACAAAGTTTTGACGTCGGTTGCACTGGTCATTTCGCCGACGGGAATACCGCTGGGTAAAATACCGCTGATGTTGCTGGTGACCAGACGCAGGCCCGCGCGCGGTTGAAATTCTGGGTCACTGAAAAATCCCATGGTCGGGTGGCGCGACCCGTTTCCGGCCAAGAAACCATAGACTTCGGACCCGGCGATGCGAACGGCAATATTGCTGGCCCCATCGGACAGGGAACGCACCTTGGCAAAATGGGGGGCGGTGTCCGCGACAACGCCGACCAGTGTGCCGTCCATCGACACGACCGCCATGCCGTTTTCAATGCCGGCGTCCAATCCCTTGTTGATTAAAAACGTGCTGTGATGGAATGCGCGGTTGTCGTATGTCACGCCCGCCATAATGGCCCGCTGGGGCGATGCGCGGACAATATCCAGTTGCAGCGCCAGTTTCTGGTTTTCCGCAATCGCGATATCGCATGCGGTTTTGTTCGCTAATGCCGCGTCCAGCCGGGCGCGCAATTCTTCGTTTTCCGCCCGCAGGGTTGATAATTCCCGTATGTTTGCCGCCGTCCGGCCCACGACCCGCACCGGCCATGTTATCGCGTCACCGACCGCCGATGCCACCGGCACCACCACGTGCGCCGCGGCGTTCATAATGCGATAATCGGGCTTTGCAATCATGATATAGACCAGAAATATCGGCAATGCGGCCGCGGCTGCGGCCGATTTAATCAAAGTATAGACGCGTGAAGATAATTTATTCTGGTTCATCGGGGCACAGTTTAATCCTTATAAAGGCAACATTCAATAAAAACTTGATTTTTTGTTTTTATATGCCAAAATACGCGGGTGTAAAAATCCAAAGTGGCAAGGCATTGCCATCCGGATGATGTTAAAAAAGGATATAAAATGCCAAAACTGAAAACAAAATCGTACCTGAAAAAGCGTGCGTCTATGACTGCAAACGGTAAAATCCGTGTTGCCAGAAACGCCCACAAAAAACTGCTGCGTAAAAAGTCCAAGCGTGCAAACAACGCCGGTTCCAAACCGCAGTATCTGAATGACAACATGGTGCCACAGGCAAAAATCCTGGCCCCATATGGACTGAAATAATTTTGGGGGTATAAAAAATGGCAAGAGTAAAACGCGGGACAACCGTTAAACAAAAGCATAACAAGATTTTGGCGCGTGCCAAAGGTTATCTGGGCCGTCATCATTCCACATATCGTGCGGCGCGTGAAAAGACCGAAAAAGCCGGTCAGTACGCATACCGCGATCGCCGCGTGAAAAAACGCGACTTTCGTTCCCTGTGGATTGTTCGCATCAACGCTGCGGTGCGCAGCCATGGTCTGACTTACAGCCAGTTCATGAACGGCCTGAAAAAGGCGGGTGTTTCCCTGGACCGCAAGGTTTTGGCGGAAATGGCCTATGCCGGGGATGCCAACTTCGACAAATTGGTCGATACTGCAAAACGATTTACCACCGCTGAATCTAAATAAGCCTTGGCGGCGGGTCTTGTTTTGTTATAATAAAAGCCGGTTTATGCCGGCTTTTATTTTTTATACCAATGGGGAATAAACGTGAAAGAACAGATAAAGCAAATTCAAACACTGGAAGAATTACAGGCCTTGCACACGGCGACGTTCGGTAAAAACGGTACCATGACGGCGCGTCTGCGGGATATGAAAAATCTGGATAATGATGCGCGCGTGGCGCTGAACCGGGAAAATGCCGAACTGCGCGAATTATTTAAAACACGCCAAACAGAAATTGAATACGCCGTCATGATGGCCAAATTACATGACCAGAAGGTGGATGTCACCCTGTCCCCGGAACCGGCGGCGGTGGGGCGTCTGCATCCGTTGACAATGGCGCTGACCGAAATTTCCGCCATTCTGGAATCGTTCGGGTACAGTTTGTGGACCGGCCCCGAAATCGAAGATGATTGGCATAATTTTACCGCGCTGAATACGCCGGCGCACCACCCTGCCCGTGATATGCAGGATACGTTCTTTTTACCCAATGGCAACGTTATGCGCACCCAGACGTCGGCCATCCAAATCCGCGCCATGGAAAAATGCGGCGTGCCGGTCAAAATGTTCGGCATCGGCGCCACATATCGCAAGGAAATGGATGCCACCCATTCCCCCATGTTCCACCAGATAGAAGGCTTGTATGTCAACAAAGACATCACCATGTCGGATTTAATCGGGGATATTCGCGCATTTTTGCAACGCTTCTTTGAAATGGATAATGTCGAACTGCGTATTCGGCCGTCTTATTTCCCGTTCACAGAACCCAGCATTGAAATCGATATGAAATGGCACGGGGACAAATGGCTGGAAATCATGGGGGCCGGTATGGTACACCCGGACGTTCTGCGCAACTGTGGCATTGACCCGGACGTGTACCAGGGGTTTGCGTTCGGATTCGGTTGGGACAGACTGGCCATGCTGAAATACAATTTGCCCGACATTCGTAAATTCTATGACGGGGACATCCGCTGGTTGGCGGCAAACGGTTTCTAAAATCGCGGGGGAATATAAAATGAAATGGACTTATGATTGGTTAAAAGATTATTTAACAACGACGGCGTCGCCCGACGTGATTTCTGAAACGCTGACCCGCATCGGACTGGAAGTCGAAGATGTCGATGCCCCCGTCGCCCCGGTTGCGGCCCGAATTGTTGAATGTTGCGCGCATGAAAACAGCGACCATTTGCACGTGCTGATGGTTGACGACGGGTCGGGCACCCCGCGCCAGGTGGTCTGTGGTGCGCCCAACGCCCGTGTGGGATTGGTATCGGCGCTGGCGCGGCCCGGATGCAAAATCGGCGGCAATGAAATCAAAAGCGGCAAGTTGCGCGGCGTCCTGTCCGACGGGATGATGTGCAGTGCGCGCGAATTGGGCATTGGTGATGACCACGACGGTATTATCGAATTGCCCGACAGCACCGTTTTGGGCATGCCGGTTGTGGATGCGCCGGTGGTCTTTGACGCGGGGATTACCCCCAACCGGCCCGATTATCTGTCGGTGATGGGTATTGCGCGTGATTTGGCGGCGGCCGGCGCCGGGACATTCCGCGCCCCGTCCGCCCCGCACCAGTTCCAGGTACAATCCGACCGGCATGTGGATATTCAAACGCCCGCGTGCCCGACATACCGGTTCTGTGAAATTCATGGGATTAAAAATGTCAAAAGCCCCCGTTTAATCGCATCGCGATTGGCGGCCATCGGCATTAATCCCAAAAATGTGGCGGTCGATACAACGAACTATATCTGTTATGACATGGGCCAGCCGATGCACTGTTTCGATGCGGATTTGGTGCGCGGCAACATTGTTGTGCGTATGGCGCGCCCCGGCGAAGAATTCACTGATTTGTTCGGCAACAACCACACACTGACCGATGCGGACATGGTGATTGCGGACGATGCCGGTATTTTGGCGGTCGCGGGTGTGATTGGCGGCGCGCGCGCCATGACGGGCGACGATACCACCAATATTATTCTGGAAAGTGCGTATTTCGACCCGGTCTCGGTTCGCAAAACAGCCAAACGGATGGGTCTGTCCACCGACGCATCGTACCGGTACGAACGCGGGATTGACCCGACGATAAACGGGGCGGCATTGGCGCGCGCGGCAAACATGATTATGGATGCGGCGGGTGGTGAAATTGTGGGGTCGGGCTTTGCCGGCAAAATGGTGACACCCAACGTCAAAATCGAATACAATCCGGCATTGTTACGTAAAAAGACCGGCATTGACATGGACCCCCAAACCCAGAAACAGATTTTGTCTGCGCTGGATTTTGTGGTGCGCGATGATGGCGGCGTGTGGACAATTTATCCCACAACCGCGCGCGTGGATATTCAAATTCCCGAAAACATCGTGGCCGAATTGGTCCGTCTGTACGGATATGACCAGATTGCGGGCGCAACCGCCCACGGCGCGGCGCCCATGGCGGCGGCGGCCCAGGAATTAAATCTGGGGGTGAAACGGCAATTGGTCGCGCGCGGTCTGTCTGAATGCGTGTCGTTCGGGTTTGGCAATGCGGCCGCCGAAGCGTTGCTGTCCGACAAAGCGTCGGTGATGGTTGCCAACCCCATTACGGCCGATTTAAACACCGCACGCAACGGTTTGCTGGGCAATATGTTAAATGCCATTGCCAATAACGAAAAACGTGGGTACGGCGATTTAAACCTGTTTGAATTGGGGACCGTGTTTGATGGTGACATGCCCGGCGACCAGCATACGCAATTGGTGATTGCGCGCACTGGGATGACGGCGCCGCGTCACTGGCTGGGGCGGTCGCGCGTTGTCGATGTTTTCGATGCCAAGGCGGACGTTATCGCATTGATGCAGGGACAAAAAGTCACCGTCGTCACCGATAATCCGTCCAAATGGGCACATCCGTTCCGTTGGGGCGCCGTGATGCAGGGAAATAAAAAGATTGCCGAATTCGGTCAATTGCATCCGAACATCGCCCGCGCGTGGAAGATTAAAAATCCGGTCATGATTACCATCGTTGATGACGTCGCGGCGTTGCCGAAAACGCGTCGCCGGGGTAACGTCACCCTGACCGATTTTCAGCCGATAACCCGCGATTTCGCATTTATCACCGATGCGGATTTTCCGGCGGCAACACTGGTGGCGACGGCGGCGGCGGCCGATAACCGTATTATCGATACTGTTATCTTTGACGCGTTTGATATGGGGGATGGGAAAAAATCAATTGCATTTACCATCACCATCATGCCGCGTGAAAACATGTCGGATGCCGATTTACAGCAATTGCAATCGGCCGTTATTGACCGGGTGGAATCCAAGTGCCCCGCCCGCATCCGCGACAAATAACGATTGCGCACCACAAACAGAACCCGACATCCGTCGGGTTTTTTTGTGGGATGCGGCCCCTTGCTTGCTATTTGCAAAAAATTCCCATATAATACGGGTGTGATAGTCTGACCATCTGTCATGAGGTGTGGAAGCCTCCCAGGTTATTTGGTATCTCGTGGACCGATATTAAATGTAAAAAAGACATGTCCCTTTAACCCCACGGTTGGAGGGCGTCAAAATACATACGGTATTTCATGCCGTTAATATGCGCACAATCCTGGATTGCTTCTAACCTCCAACCGCCTTTTGGTCATGGCGGTTCTTTTTATTATCTAATCTGAAATCGGGGGACAAGATGGGTAAGAAATTTGACCAGGCCAACATGGACTTTAACAAAGCATTGGGGAAAACAATTCGCATGGCGCGCCAGGGGGCGCGGATGACGCAACCGGATTTGGCGCGTAAAATCAATGTAACATTCCAACAAATTCAAAAGTATGAAAGCGGGGTGAACAACATTTCCGCGTATAAGTTAAACCAGCTGTCGCGTGCGCTGGGGGTGGCATTTTCGCCATTTGTTTCCACCGCCGACGGGTTGGGGCCGACGCATATCGTGTGCGATACGCGATTGCTGAAATTAATGTCAAAACTGGGGCGATTGGACGGGCATTTGGTGCGTCTGGTCGAATCCATTGTGGACGAATTATAAGAATAAAAATCGGCCCCAGTGCGGGGCCGTTTTATTACGACAACACCTTGGTTTCCTGGGTCGCGGGATAATATATCTTGGGCGTACCCGGATACCCCAGTGCCCGGTGATGCGATGGCACCAGGAATTCCGGCAACGGGGGCGCTTCGCCCATTTTCACCTTGGCATATAATTTCTTTTCGATTTCCGATTTGTTTTTAAACCAGCGTTCCTGGGACGCTTCTATCGGGCGGTTATAATGACCCTGGATGATGACCAATTGTTTTCCTTCGGGTAATTTCATGATGTCCATCGGCGAAAACAGCAATTCTTCGGTGGTGGTTTCTGTTTCCTTGCCATCGGCCCCCTTGGACGTTTTCTTTTTCATCTTCATTCCAATCATCTTGGAAAAGCGGTCGGCCGTGTCCGGGTCGTTTTGGCGCAAAACGATTTTCGCCGCCGTGGTCGATATGATGGTCGATGCCGCGTCGTTGCCATATTTTTCGGCAATCTGGTGCAAGTCCTGGCCGATAATCAGGTATGAAATCTGTTGCCCACGCCCCAGGTCTGGTCCCTGGATTACGGCGTCCAGTTTTTGCATTTTCGGCATTTCGTCCAATATAAACAGCGTCGGGAACGGTCCCATTTTTTGCCCGCTGGCGTTCGTGCTGTTGGGGCTGTTGGCCAACAGGAAATTCGACATCAATTCGATAAAGATACCCGTGATGGGGTTCAATGCCTGGGCATCGACCATGTTAATGGACAGATATACCGTTACCGGCTTTACCTTGCCATCGCGGGGATCGCGCAACCCGCGCAGGTCGGAAAAGTGGAAATCAGAATGGCTGGTACGGTTGCGGACCGCCGCATTGCGGAATATCCCCAGCCCCGACAGAATGGTGGATAAAATGGACCCGCGTTCCTTGTCCGGGGTGTTGGCCAACTGGGTCAATTCCAAAATCGCGCGGTGGGCGTATGCGTACTGGCGCGCTTCGTTAACGGCGTCTGTGAACAAATCTTTCATGGGGTCGGCCATCATGACCATCTGGTCCCCCTGGCGGCGGCGATTTTCCATTTCCTGGGCGATGCGAATCTGGTTCGCGTTCAGCCAGTCCAGAATCATCGACAGTGACGCTTCGCGCCCGCGCCACGCGTCGGGGATGCCCGCCCATGTGCCGATGTGAACGTAATTGGTCGCGTTTAATTCCCCACGTTGCAGCAATGCGTGCGCCGCGTATGCGTTCGGGTCGTGAATCATCGACAGATAATAATCCGACAGCACCGCCGCATCTTCGGCGTCAAACGCGCCGGATGTTATGCGTGCGTGGAAATAATCATCCGCCTTGGCCCGTTCAATCTTGGAAATAATAAACTGAATCAATCCGGACAATCCCGCGCGCCCGGTTAATTGCCAGTGCGGGTCGGCCGATGATGACGTGTTGTCTGGGATTAAAACCTTGCACATGGAATCGACGTACAAATCGCGCATTTCCATGTCAAACGGCACGTGTTCGGGCGACAACGGATTCCACGACGGGTAATAAATGCCGCGTTCGGGGTCATCCTGGCCGGCCCAGTTCATGATAAATGTCGGTCCGACCGTCGCGCGGTATGCGGACGTCAATTGCTTTAATTCCGGTTTCGGATCGTTGATAATCATCGATACCGTGTCGCAATCCAAAATGGTCGGAATACAAACACCGGCGGTTTTCCCGGTCCCGGGGGGCGCCACGCACAGCGCCGACAGACATTCGTCAAACATCAGCGGCATCATTTTGCCCCGGTTCTTGAAATACCCCAGAACCATCATAAATCCGTTGAACAGACTGCCCCCGCCTTTGCCCATCTTGGAAATGTCTGCGGCGGTCGCCTTGTTCGAAGATTTTTCGTCGAATTTGTCGTTGCCATGCGGATTGAATTCCGACACCAACGTCGCATCGGCCAGGAAATAGTACGCAATAATCGGCAACAGTGGCGTCAAACATGGCAAATCCGTGCGCAGCAATGTGCGCGAAAACCAATACGGAATTTCGGCCAAGACCGACAATCCCCCCGTCGTCAGCATGTGCGACAGGTATATTTTCGTCCATGTCATGGACGCCGGGGACCACCCATAACGCCAAATATGTTCAATGATAAAAGACAGCCCAAACGCCACCGCGCACGCAATCCAAATCCCACACGCCCACCGGATGCGCCAGAACAGCGCCGCCATCGGTTTTTGCAGGTGCGGTTTATACGAACTGGACTTGAATATATTCAAGCCCTTGGAATCGCCGCCGGCGGATAAAATCTTGAACTTGGCTGCCATTGTGTTATGATTATACCAGAAAAAATCATAATGATAAATACAAGAATTATCGCGCCATGAAAAATATCCCGCGAATTTTTATTGATGCTGATTTACAAACTGGTATTCAGATACCGGTGTCGCGTGATGTCGCCCATTATCTGGGGCGTGTGATGCGCACGGATGTTTGCCGCGTGTTTGGGGGCGGCGTCGAATTTGATGCGCGTCTGGGGGCGGACGGCAAAACGCTGCACATTGGGGCGGCGACGGGCCGGCCCGACCCCAGTAATAAATTGACATTATGCTTTGCCCCGATAAAGCGGACCGACGACATGCTGAACATGGTGACGCAATTGGGCGTTGCCGCGTTCCAGCCCGTTATCACCGAACGCACGGTCGCGCACCACATCAACTGGGACCGCATGCACAAGATAGTGGTAGAGGCATCCGAACAATCCAACCGCAACAGTGTGCCGTTGATTTTGCCCCCGGTAAAGTTGTCCGAATTGGATATGACGGGTTTGGTATTTGCCGATGAACGCGCGGCGTATGGGCGCGCCACGCCCGAAATTAAAACGGCCCCGCGCGCCATCCTGATCGGGCCAGAGGGGGGATTTTCCGACGCCGAATTTGCCATGTTGGATGCGGCCGGCGCGCGCGGTATGTCGTTGGGGCCAACCATTTTGCGGGCCGAAGTTGCGGCCGTTGTCGCCGCCAGTCGGGGGGTGCAATGACACGTGTGCGTCTGGCCAAATTTATTGCGGATTCGGGCGTCGCATCACGACGCGCCGCCGAAGAATTGATTGTGTCCGGCGCGGTTGCGGTCGGGGGCGTGGTTGTGACAACACCGGTTTTCTTTGTGGATGACGGGGACGTGGTTACGGTTCATGGCCGGCGCGTTGAACCCAAAACCGAAACCCGGCTGTATATATTCCACAAACCGATTAACGTGATGACCACCGCCCATGACCCGGCGGGCCGGCGCACGATTTACGATGCGCTGGGGGCGGAATACAAAAATCTGAAATACGTCGGGCGGTTGGATTATAAAACGACGGGGTTACTGTTGCTGACCAACGATGGGGTGTTGGCGCGTAAATTAACATTGCCGTCGTCCGAAATTCCGCGCACGTATGTGGCGATGGTGGGCGGCGCGGATATGTCCACACTGGACGCGGCGCGGCGCGGGATGACGGTTGACGGCATCACATACCGGCCGATGGAAATTGATGTCTTGGGTCCCGATACCGTGCGGGTCACCGTGCGCGAAGGTAAAAAAAACGAAATCCGCATCGTGCTGCGCGCATGCGGGCATCCGGTGCGCAAATTGCATCGCATATCGTTCGGACCGATTGAATTGGGAAATTTACCCGTGGGGCAAATTCGGGTGGTACCGCAGAAAAGCATTGACGCGCTGTTGAAATCTCTCTAAAATTCAAAACAAGGAAGGGAGATTTCCATGAAGCAAAAGCAAAACCTGAAAAAGAATTCCAAACAGGCGGTCAAAACCGCACGTGCCAAGGCCGCGCCGACCAAGCCGGTGCGCACAACGGACGCCTCGCCGCGTTTCAGCCCGTGGTCGCTGTCGATTTATCTGTATTGGTTTATCATTTTATTCTTTATTGCGGCAACGTTTTATATCCTGGGGCGCAGTCATGGTATCTTGCACCCGACCGTCAATAATGTGGAAGTGACAGAAGAAGCGCTGTTACAACCCGCGGATTATTTTGAGGCGGGCAAAACAAAATTATTGGCCGGCAATATTGACGAAGCCATCACCGATTTGACCGCCGCGGTGCAGTCGGAAAACCCGTCGGTCGATGCACTGATTCTGCGGGGCGAAGCGTATATGCAGTCCGCCGCATACCGCGAAGCGTTGGCGGATTTTGACGCGGCGCTGGAACTGGATTCGATGAACACGGTGGCGTTTTACGACCGGGCGTTGTTGCACATGCGTCTGGAAGATTATGCGGCCGCACTGAACGATATCAACAACGCATTGGCGGCGCGCGCGGTGCGCCCCAGCGACGCGGTTCAATTGCGTGATTTGTATGCCAAACGCGGCCAGTTGAATTTGTGGATGAAAAACTGGAACGGCGCGATTGCGGATTACACCAATTCGTTGGCCCGCCCCGAAGGGGTGGTGAACCCGACCGTTTATGCCGAACGGGCCGAAGCGTACACCGCACTGGGCCAGTTTGCCAACGCCATCAACGATTACACATCGGCGGTGCGCATTATTTCCGAACAGATTCAGGGCGCGACCACGACCGCCGCGCGCGAAGATTTGTCGAACCGGGCGATGTCTTATTTTGAAAAATCCGCGGCGCTGAATTTGCAATTGGGTAATGTCGATTCCGCACGTGTGGATTTACAGTCGGCCTTTGCCATTGCGGCGGCGCTGAACGATGGGGAAACAACCGCCCGCCTGCAAGGATTGATTTCCGAATTGGGCGAATAAAGAAAGACAGTGCGCCAACAACAAAACGCCCCGTCCGGGGCGTTTTGTTATTACGAGATGATGGTCGTGCATTGCAGGCATCGTTTTGCATCTGCGGGATTACTGCTCAGTGTACAGCATTGGATATTTCTGGCCGTGGCATCACACGACCCATATGAATATTCAATGGTTCCGGTTTCGTCCGACCCGCTGGTCGTACCGTTGCGCACGCACGTGGTGCCCGACAATGTCCAACCAATCGGACATGAATACACGGTTTCTGTCTGTCCGTTTGGGCAACAGTATTGGGTGATTGTTGAACAATATTTTGTATAATTCTGTACATTTATCGTGCATGCCGCATGGACCGCCCCGCCCCATAAAACGGCATTGCCCCCCATCCAGATGGCCGCCCCCAACCCACCGTTTAGATTAGGCATAAATTCACATGCAAAAAGGGGCAGAAAATGGGAATTTTAACAAAAATAAAAACCACCAAAAAAATCGGTGGTTTATTTTGGGCATATTTTTCAGTATGGATTATACAGGAAAATTGCCCGTTTTTCAATGCTTTTATACGGGTTTGGCCGGCGCGTTACATATCGCGTTCAGCGGACACTGGTCGCATTTCGGGCGCAATGCCCGGCATGTGTACCGGCCGTGCAAAACCATTACATGATTGGCCATTGCGTGATACTTTTTCGGAATGATTTGTAACAGTTTGGCTTCGACCTTTTCCGGGGTGTTGTCGTCCGCCCCAACCCATCCGTATCGGTGCGCATTGCGGAAAACATGCGTATCGACACCGATATTGGGTGCGCCCCACAAAACATTCATGATGACGTTGGCGGTCTTTTGCCCGATGCCGGGCAATTTCATCAGGCTATCCCGGTTGTGGTATTTTTTTGGGAATTTGTAATCATCCCCGTTTGTACCCGTCCCCGCCAATTGCGCGGCCAGACCCATAATGCTTTTCGCCTTGTTATTAAAAAAAGACAAGACACAGATGTGTTTTTTCAGCCCGTCCATGCCCAGCATTAACATCTTTTCCGGTGTCGGCGCCACGCGAAACAATTCGGGGGTGACTTCGTTCACCTTTTTATCTGTTGCCTGGGCCGATAAAATCACCGCAACGGCGAAATTGAATTCGTTTGTCGAATACAATTCCGACCGGATGTTCATATCGACCGTGGGTGGGACCAATGAAAAATACTGTTCCGGTGTCATTATTTTTGCAATTCGTTTAATTTGCGTAAAATTTCTTCCTGGTTTTTCAGGATTTTGGTCATGTATCTCAGATACAGTTCTGATGCATCGCCGATTTTATTTGGCACGTATATTGCAAATCGACACGTCTCTTCGTATGGACCAATACAGCGACCATCGTAATATGATCTACAGTTAATATCTGCTTTTGAACAAATTTTCATACTTTATCCTGTTTGTTGTTATGCTTTTTCAATATGAATCGCCAATGCGTACCCTTCGATTTCGGTTTGGTGTTCGCCGTCGCCGGGCTGCATATCTACAATCAACGCTTCGCGCATGATGTGGTCGCGGTGGATTTCGATGGCGCGCGCCAATGCGGGGTCGGCCGCATAACGCAACCGGATGCGGTCCGACACGTCCAGGTCAATTGCCTTGCGCGTGTCCTGGATATGACGCAGGGCGTCGTTCGCCAACCCTTCGTTAATCAGTTCGGAATTGATTTCCGTATCCAGCACAACCACCGCCGTGTTGTCCGGCAATGCCGCGCCGGTCACGCCGTCACGCATGTTCAGACGCAGTTCGAATTCATCACCGTTTAATGTGTGGCCCGCCGCGGTCAGCGTGCCGTCATTGATTTCATAATCGCCCCGCTTTACCGCCGGGATAATATCGCGCAACGCGCCGCCCAGACGCGCGCCGATTTTCGGTGTAATCAAATACACAAAGGGTTCGGCCACCGCGTCAATGGAATCGGTGAATTCCAATGCCTTGACATTTAATTCTTCGCGAATGATGTCGCTGTATTCGGGCATAATGACCCCGGCAATCGTCGCACGGTTCAACGGCAAACGATTGCGCAGTTTGTATTGGTCGCGCAATTGTTTCCCGACCGAAACAATCATTTGGACATGACGCATGTCATCGACAATTGTGGTATCACATTTTTGGATTTCCGGGAAATCCGCCAAATGCACGGATTGCCCATCCATCAGGTTTTTGTAAATGTATTCCGTGATAAACGGTGCGAACGGCGCCATTGCGCGGGTCAGCGTGGTCAAAACGCGGTGCAGCGTGTTAAACGCCATCTGGTCTTCGTCCCAGAAACGTGTGCGCGACCGGCGGATGTACCAGTTGTTCAGCACGTCCAGAAAACGCACAAATTCCTTAATCGCGATATCGGGCTTGTACTGGTCCAGGGCGTCGCCGGTAATGCGCACCAATTCGTTTAATTCGGCCGTGATATATTTATCCAGGCGTGCATCCGACACCAAATCTGTTGCCGTAATATTTGCGGCGTTCGCGTATAATGTAAAGAAGTGATACGCATTCCACAGCGGCGTCAGGATGTTTTTGATGGTTTCGGTGAATACTTTGCCCGCCTTGTCCACGGAAACGGGTTCGGCCTTCATAAAATTGGACCCCAGGATAAACAGACGAATGGCGTCTGCGCCAAATTGTTCAATCTGGTCTTCGGGATTGGCAAAGTTTTGCAGTGATTTTGAAAACTTCTTTTTATTTTCATCAACCACCATCCCGTTGGCGGACACGGTTTTGAATGCCGGCCCATCCCACAGCGCGGTTGCCAGCACCATCAGGGCATAGAACCAGCCGCGGGTTTGATCTTGGCCTTCGATAATATAATCGGCGGGGAATGTGGCGGCAAATTTATCCGCGTTTTCAAACGGGTAATGCAGCGATGCCCACGGCATCGACCCCGATTCCACCCAGCAATCCAGAACATCCGGGATGCGTGTCCAACCGTCGCGGGTCAATGCGTCCAATGTCGGGCGGTGCAAATCGTGAATTTCCACGCCAAAGAATTCCTGTAATTCGGCGATGGAACCAAAAACCTTATATTCGCCATCGCGCGTCCAAATGGGCAGTGGTGTCCCCCAGAACCGGTTGCGCGAAATTGCCCACGGGCGCGCGTTTTCAATCCAGTTGCGGAATCGTTCGCCCGCCGATGTCCAATGCACGCGTGCGTTGTTCGCCAACAATTTGTCTTTGATTTTTGGCACGTCAATGTACCAAGAATCCGTCGCGCGATAGATTAATTTTTCCTTGGACCGGTCGCCATAGGGATACGAATGCTTGTACTGTTCTTTTTTGACCATGTGGCCGCGGGATTTCAGCAAATCCATTATCCCCGCATTTGCGGCAAAGATATTTTGACCCGCAAAATCACGCACTGTTTCGTCAAAGTTGCCGTAATTATCCACATTTAAAATAACCGGGAATTTTGGGTCAATCGCCTTGGCCGCCCAGAAATCGTCCGCACCGAATGCGGGCGCGATATGCACGATGCCCGTCCCGTCGGAATCGGACACGTATTCGGCCGGGATAACGCGGTACAGCAAATCGGACGTCCCCGCGTAATAATCAAACAGTGGTTTGTACGTCAAACCGACCAAATCCGCGCCGGTGATTTCACCAATTTGCGTGGCGTTGGCCAATTGCTTTTCATATGCCCCCAGACGCGATTGTGCGATGACATAGACGGCGCCATCGCTGTCCTGCATCCGGGCGTATTTCATCGCGGGATTCACCGCCAGCGCAGAATTCGCCGGCAATGTCCACGGCGTTGTGGTCCACGCCATCACGCGGTCTCCGTTTTCCAATTCGAACCAGACGGTCACCGCGTCATCGATAACGTCGCGGTAATCCTGGGACGCTTCGGAATTGGACACGACCGTACCATTGACCCAGTCAAACGGATTGACACTGTAATCTTTGTACAACAGGCCGCGGTTATACAGTTCCTTTAACGTCCACAGCATGGATTCCATGTAATTTTTATCCATGGTTTTATATCCATACCCGTCGCCCACATCGACCCAGCGACCGATACGGGCAATAAATTTTTCCCATTCGGTGGTGTATGTCATAACGTCCGCGCGGCACATGTCGCAAAACGCCGCGATGCCATCATGGGCGACGATATCACGCGCGGTGCGGCCCTGTTTCTTTTCCACGGAATTTTCCGCGGGCAACCCGTGGCAATCCCAACCCAGTTCGCGGCGGACATGGCGGCCACGCATGGTCTGGTAACGGCACACCATATCTTTGACGGCCGATACCCCCAAATGCCCCCAGTGCGGCAATCCATTGCCAAACGGCGGCCCGTCATAGAAAGAAAACGGATGCCCTTGTTTGGTTTTTTCCAATGATTTGTGGAACGTGTCGTCCGCGCGCCAAAATGCCAGGATTTCCTGTTCCATGCGCGGAAAGTCTGCACGTGGGTCTGTCTTTGGGTATGCCATTTACATAATCCTTTGGTCGTTTGTTCTAATAAAAACGGGCGCAGTGCGCGCCCGGGCAACGTGCCAAAGCGCGGTTGCCATTTATTTAATAATGATTATGGTCTGCTGTGCCATTTTTTTATTTCTGGTGCCGGTGACAGGACTTGAACCTACGACCCCCTCATTACGAATGAGATGCTCTACCAGCTGAGCTACACCGGCGTCGGATGCCAGTTTATACTATGTTTCTGGAAATTTCCAGTACTAAATTAACAAGTTTTGGGATTTGTATCATGTGGCCCGTGGCGCGTCGGCGGTGTATATTGTGTCGCGGGGGGAACAGAAATGACATGGGATTTCTTTATCAATTATGGGATGGTCGCCATTAAATTGGTCATGGCCATCGGCGTCGCCGCCATTTTTTTAAAGTTCTTTAACATGAATAACCAGTTAAAGCAGATGACGCCGCTGGATATTATCTTGAACTTTTTGCTCAGTGCGATTTTATCGAACTTTATCCTGGATTCGGATGTCACGGTGACCGATTTTACGGTGATTGTCGCGATTTATGGGGGATTGCTGTATATCTTGAACAAATTCACGTTTGGCACCGATATCGGGCGGCGAATCTTTGTCGGGACCCCGCGGGTGATTATCGACGACGGGCATTTTGATGCCAAAATGATGAAGCGGTGGAAAGTCAATGCCCGCGATGTCGCGGCCGCCATGCGTCAACAGGATATCCATTCCCTGCGCGATGTGAAAACCGCGCAAATCGAACCGAACGGCAATCTGACGGTGATAAAGCGCGGCACATACAAATACCCGGTTATATTAATTGACAATGGTGTTGTTGTTGCAGAAGGGTTAGAGAAAATAAACCGCGATGAAAAATGGTTGATGCGGCAACTGCGCGCCCATCGGGTTGCCGATGCCGACGACGTCTTTATCGCACAGTGGGATAAAAATAAAATGGAAATTATTAAAAAAGATTAACAAATACCGGATTGCAGATGCAATCCGGTTCCTTTATTGCACGTAATAACAGTGTGACGTGAATCTAAACGACCCACTGCTGTCACTGCCGCCGCCGCCCGACGGCCAATAACACTCTGTTATCTTGGTTGCCCCCATGGACGACAAACCATATGTGGTGCTGCCGGGTAATTGGGGGCAACGGCTGCATTTGACGGTTGCGCTGGGGGTGCCGTAATACCCGGCGACGCATCGATAATTTGTCTGCATCACGGTGCATGTGTTGCCGACACAGGTGCGGATTATCTGCTGCTGGGAACCGGTTTGGTGGGCGACCCAGTTATTGTTATCGGCGGCGCATTCGGCCATGTCGCATTTTGTGGTCGGTGGTGTGGTGGTGCCACCGGTATCCTGAACACAGATGATTTGCGACACACTGTTGCAATATGTGTCCGATTTTTTCACTGTGTTGGTTTTATATCCGGTAACGCATGTGTTACAATTTTCAACCTTGGTCCCGGTGCCGTCGGGTGCCTCCCAACAGGTATAGCTGTATGTTTTGCAGTGTGGATTAGTCTGGCGAATGGAACCGCCAACCGCGTTTGTACAGCCCCCCGTTTGTGTGGTGCTGCCAATTGGGGAACAGTTTTGGGCCGCCCATGCGGGCGGTGCGGCGGCAATTATCGCCACCGCGATTAATGAAAGTTTATTCATTTTCAACATCCTGTTGTTTTGGTTAAACAAAAACCGCCAAATCATTGGCGGCCGGGAGGTTGAAAAATCATATTTTGAAATGACCCTGGGCTTTTGGACAGATGTCCTGTTGTATAACCACAGACCCCCGACCGGTACAGTCGGGTAACCACGCGGCGCGTCACGCGCCCCGTGCGTTTTGGATTTCAATGCAAATTTGCATCGTCAAAATACAGGATTTTTCAGGTCCCGAAGCCGCATCCCTGCGGATTCAATATCAATGTTATCAAGGGATGAACACAATTGCAACAGATATAAAAATCCCCGCAAATTGCGGGGATTTAATTATTACGGATTTTACGCAAAACAACCATGATGCCGGCCGGGGTCATGCCCGGTATCCGGGACAGTGCCGCGATATTTTCAGGCCGCGCGGCGGTCAATTTTTCAATCAATTCGTTCGTCAATCCCGGCAATCCCGCATACACAAAATCGGATGGGATTTTCAGTGCCGCGTCGCGCCGGTACGCATCGATTTCGCGCGCGTTGCGGGCAATGTATCCGGCATAAAATTTATCGTTTTCGGCAATTTCATTGCGCCGGCGTTCGTATTTTTCGCGCCGCGCCCTGTCCGTTATTAAGCCCAATTCCACCGCCATATCCCCCAGGCGCGCAATCGCGTTATCCGCCCGCAGATGCAGACGATATTCCGCGCGCGACGTGAACATCCGGTATGGTTCATCGACCCCCAGTGTTGTAATGTCGTCAATCATCACGCCAATCATGGAATTGGTGCGGTCCAGTTTTAATTCCGCCGATTTCATTGCGTATGCCGCGGCGTTTGCGCCGGCAACCAGACCCTGGGCGGCGGCTTCTTCGTATCCGGATGTGCCGTTGATTTGCCCGGCAAAGAATAATCCCGGCGCGATGCGGGCCTGTAACGTTGAATGCAACGCGCGCGCATCAATCGCATCATATTCAATGGCGTAACCGTATCGTGCAATCCGCGCATTTTCCAGGCCCGGTATGCTGCGAATCCAAACATCCTGGATATCGGCGCCAAAACTGGTCGATATCCCGTTGGGGTATATCAGGGGGCTGTTTAATCCTTCTGGTTCCAGAAAGACGTGATGCGACGTGTGGTCGGGGAAACGCATGACCTTGTCTTCCAGGCTGGGGCAATATCGCGGACCGGTGCCCGTGATGTCGCCGTTGTACATCGGGGCGGATTTGATGTTGTCGCGAATAATCTGATGCGTTTGTTCGGTTGTATGCGTGATAAAGCAATGCGCGTCATGCGTATTTGCGGCCCACCCCCCACTGAACCAGTCATGCGGGGCGTCGCCCGGTTGCACTTCGCATACGTCAAAATTAATGGAATCGCGCCAGATGCGCGCCGGCGTTCCGGTTTTCAGCCGCAACAACCGGAAACCGGCCGCGCGCAGAATGCCCGATATATGTTGGTCGGGCGCCTGGTACGTGCCGTCATCCAGCAGGCGTCCCGACGGGATTTTTTCCGCCCCGCGGGTGACAACGCCCCCCAAAAACGTGCCGGTGGTTAAAACAATGGCGGCGGCGCTGTATGTGTTATTGACGGTTTTGTGCTGTGTGTCCAATGCCGTTACGGCGTCAAAGACAATATCCAGATTGTCGTATTCGTTTAAAATATCGACAATCGCCGTGTGGTATAAATCGCGGTCGATTTGCGCGCGCAGTGCGCGTGTCGCCGCCCCGTGTGACGCGTTCAGCGTGCGCCAATGAATGCCGGCCCGGTCTGCGGCGCGCGGCATGACGCCGCCAAACGCATCCATTTCGGCAACCATTTGGGATTTGCCCGGCCCCCCGATACTGGGGTTGCATGACAAAGCCCCCAAATCAGACGGCGATTGCGTCAGCAACAGTGTCCGTGCCCCACGACGGGCCGCGGCCGCGGCGGATTCAACCCCCGCGTGCCCGCCCCCGATAATGATGACGTCGTAATGCTGCATGGATTAAAAGCGTCCCATACCGCCATTGACGTGCAGTGTCTGGCCGTTGATATACGATGCTTCGTCTGATGCCAAAAATACGCACGCATTGGCAATGTCATCCGGTTCGCCAAAGCGGCCGGCCGGAATCTGCGCCAGGTATGTTTTTTTCAAATCATCGCTTAACACGTCGGTCATGGGCGTTTTGATGAATCCCGGTGCGACACAGTTCGCGGTGATGCCGCGCGATGCGACCTCTGCGGCGATGGATTTGGTCATGGCAATCATGCCCCCTTTGGACGCGGCATAGTTCGTTTGCCCCGCCCCGCCGATGGCACCGATAATGGACGCCATGTTGATAATGCGGCCATGGCGGTTCTTCATCATCGGCATGATAACCGCGCGGCACATTTTAAACGTACTGCGCAGATTGGTGTTAATCACATCGTCGAATTGTTCGTCGGTCATGCGCATCATCAGCGTATCTTTGGTAATACCGGCATTGTTGACCAAGATGTCGATTTTACCCGCCGCTTCTATTGTGTTCATGATTAATTCTTCGGGGCCGCCGGCGGATGCCAAATCAGATGTGATTTTAATGTATCCGTCGCCGAATTCAGATTCCAGTTTCGACGCGTTTCGGCCCGTGACAACAACGGTCGCGCCGGCCTGCTTCATCTTCTTGGCGATGGCGCCGCCGATACCACCGGTCGCGCCTGTAATCAAAACAACTTTGCCTGTTAAGTCAAACATATCTTAAATCTCCAATTTCTTTGCGGTTAATTCGGGGCAAATGCGCGGGGTCAAACCCGTCAGTACCGCGCCCGGCCCAACTTCGATTGTTTCGGTAATGCCCAGTTTCGGCATACCCAAAATACTTTCGCGCCAACGAACGCCGTGCGTCATTTGATAGACCAGGGCATCCTTAATCTCGTTAACATCGGTCATGGGTGCGGCCGTTTTGTTTGAAATAAATGTCGCGCGCGGGGCGTTGAATGTGACATTTTCCAATGCCGCGCGCATGGCGTCGGCCGCGCTTTGCTGCATGCGGCAATGAACCGGCACGGATAACGCCAACGGCATGGCGCGTTTGGCACCCGCTTCCTTGGCTGCGGCCATGGTCGCTTCGACCACGGTGCGGGGACCGGAAATCACCACCTGGCCGGGGGAATTGTCGTTCGCCACGTCGCAATCGGTTTTCGCGCAGATGTCGCGCACCACATCAATGTCCAGACCCAAAATTACCGCGGTCAGACCCGCGCCGACCGGGGCGGCCGCCTGCATCGCGTTGCCGCGCGCGCGCAGCAATCGCGCCGCGTCGCCCACCGACAATGCGCCCGCCGCGCACAGCGCCGTATATTCACCCAGCGAATGACCCGCCACATACGGTGTCAGTTCCGCGTTCGACGCCCGCAACATCGCAATCGATGTCGCCATGATGGCCGGCTGTACATTCGCGGTCAGCGTTAATGTTTCCGCCGGACCGTCGAAAATAATATCTGATAACTTTTCCCCCAGTGCATCGTCCACTTCGTCAAAGACGGCACGTGCGGCCGCGCAATTTTCATACAAATCGCGCCCCATCCCGACGGATTGGGAACCCTGGCCTGGGAATACAAATATTGATGACATAATGTCCCCCTTGTTAAATTCTGATGGGAATTATAGACGTTATTTATTCCAATCGCAAATATTATCATTATTGGGCGCGACGCGTGGGGGAAAATGAAAAAGGCCGGTGTTTGCCGGCCTTTTTCATACCTTGCGGATTGAAAATTCGCATCCGCAATAATTTTGCCGGTAAAAATCCGACGCGCGGCCGATTTGCACGCGCAATGCGTCGTCCCATTTGATGGGGACATAACATACGTTTCCCGTGCACGCGGCGGCGCCGGCGCGGTCCACTTGGGCCTGGTCTTTGTGACGGGAAACGCCCAGGACGGACGCCACCGCATCAAATCCGTTTTCGCGGGCCCACTGCGCCGCGCGGGCAAACCGAAATCCAAAGCATGCACTGCACCGCGGGCCGCGTTCGGGCGCATCTTCCATGCCGCGAACCGCACGGCGCCACGCGTCGTGGTCATATTCCAATTCCACATGGCGCACGCCATGCGCGTCACAGTATCGGATTTGTTCCGCCATGCGTTTTTGATATTCGTCGGCGGGGAAAATATTCGGGTTAAAAAACAGCACGACAAACGCGTCAACGTCCGGGATTTTCCCGTCCGCCAATTGTTTTATCGCACCCGCACTGCACGGCGCACAGCAAGACACCAGCACCAGTTTCATTTTATTTATATTCCGTGCCGATTTTGGCGTTCGTGTCCAATTCAATAATGTTTTTATCGTCGCCCGCCGCGCCCAAATCCGCCGCGCCGCACATCATGCCAAAGCTTTCCGTGCCGGCAACGGTACGCTGGGAAATGGGTTTCTTTTGACCGGGCAATTTGCACCCGACCGGCGCCAGGACCGAAATCATCCCCGCCCGCGCATTTGGCGCCGCACAGACGATTTGAACCGGCGCGCCGCCCGCGTCAACCGTTAAAATGTGTAAATCATCACGCACGGGATGCGCCGCGCATTCTGTGATTTTGGCAATAACGGGCCGCGGCGCGTCGTCCGATTTTTGGGCGTATTGCTGGGTCAGTTCCGCGACGCGCGCGTCATCAATACGTTCAAACAGGTTTTCCGGCACCACAAATTCGTCGCCCGCCGCAATGCGGTAATCAAACGCATCCGGCCATGACAGGTCGCGCGGCGTTACAAAGACATTTTGGATTTTTTCTGCCGCGTTCGGGATAAATGGGGCCGATACGCGTGCATACAAATCAATCAATTGGAAACAGTTGTTTAAAACCGCGCCGGCCGCCGCCATGTCCCCGTTTTTGACCAGTGTCCATGGGGCCATTTCCGTCATGTATTCGTTGCCGATGGCATACAAGCCCCGCAACGCGACAATTGCCGCGCGGAATTCGCACGCGTCCAAGGCCCCCGTCAATTCCGCGATTTTTTCGTTTACCGCCACGGTCAGTTTTTCATCGCGCGCGCCGGATGCGGGGACACGCAATCCAAAGTTTTTATCGGTCAGCTTGGCGACGCGGGACACAAAATTGCCCAGCATGCCGTTTAAATCCTTGTTCACGACATCGGCAAAGCGCGCAAATTTGAAATCCGTGTCATCCGTTTCCGGGGCGGACGCCATCAGTGCATAACGCCACGCGTCAGCCGGCGCGATGTCCAGCGCCGCATCCAGAAAGACGCCACGTTTTTGCGATTTGGAAAATTTGCCGCCTTCGAAATTCAGAAAGTTCATGGATTTCAGCATGTCCACCGTTTTCCATCCGTCATCTACGGCCAATTGTTGTTCCGGGAAAAAGACGGCGTGGAATTTCACATTATCTTTGCCCATAAATTGTGCGTAATGGGTGTCCGGATTTTTCCACCATGATGCCCAATCGGGGGTTGCCGCCTGGGAAATAGAAACGTATCCCCACGGCGCGTCGAACCAGACATAAAACACCTTATCCGCGTAGCCTGGTTTGTTCACCGAAATTCCCCACGGCAAATCGCGCGTGATGGATGTGTCAAACAATTCGTCATTGGCCCAACCCTGGGCGATGGCGCCGGCCGTTTTCGACCATTTGGGGGCGGCATTCCGCAACCATTCGCGCCATTGGCGCTGCACCCGCGACGCCAAAAAGAACAGGTTTTTTGTCGGCCGCATTTCAATCTTGTCGGACCCGGAAATGGTGCTGCGCGGGTTCAGCAGTTCTGTCGCCTCGTACGTGGCGCTGCATTTATCACACTGGTCGCCGCGGGCGCCGTCAAATCCGCATTTTGGGCATGTGCCGACCAATTGCCGGTCCGCCAGAAACATGTTGTCGTCCACCGAAAACGGTTGGATGGTTTCGCGTTCTTCGATTAAGCCGCGTTCATCCAGACGCGCAAACAATTCGTGAATCAGTTTTTCCTGTAATTCCGTGTGCGTGCGGCCGTACAAATCAAACGACAGATTAAAATCCCGCACCGCGCGCAGATGTTTTTCATAATATTTGTTGTTGTATTCGATGACGGGGACGCCTTCTTTCGCGGCACCGACAACGGCCGGGGTTCCGTGTTCGTCCGCCCCGCACACATACAGGACATCCCGCCCACGCGCGCGGCAAAAACGTGCATACACGTCCGATGGCAACCAGCATCCCACCAAGTGCCCCAGATGCAGTTCACCGTTCACGTACGGCAGCGCAGATGTAATCAGAAATTTTTTCTTTGTATCGGTCATGTCAAATGCCCCCGGTTCATATAAAAACAGACGCCAACTGGGCGCCCCGTATTTACAAATCTGGTGGGTGGTATTGGACTCGAACCAACGACCTTTACGATGTCAACGTAACGCTCTAACCAACTGAGCTAACCACCCGCAAAGCCCCTGCATTATAACAAAGAAAAATAGGAATGCAATATGAAATTATTATGATTTTGTTATGTGCGGGGGCGTCTGTTTCTTGGCATTGTTCAGCCGCAATTGCCCGCATGCCGAACCGATATCCGTGCCGCGTTCCCGGCGAATGCGGGTGTGAATGCCCCGGTTTATCAGGATATCTTGGAACCGGTGCACGGCGTTGCCAGAAGGCGCCGCAAAATCGCGTTCGTCAACCGCGTTCCACGGAATCAGGTTCACCATGCAATTGCGCCCCGCCAGCAATTCGGCCAATTTTTCCGCGTATTCGGGCGTCGCGTTATACAGCACGGTTTCGTCCGCGTCATTCTTTTTCCCCAGTAAAATGTATTCAATCATTAATTGCCGGTTATGCGCCGCCGTAAATTCCCAGGCCGCGTCCAAAACCGCGTTTAATTTATATTTATGATTAATCGGCATGATTTGGTCGCGCAAATCGTCGGTCGGCGCATGCAGTGATATCGCCAGATTAATCGGCCGGCCCCACGTGATTAATTCGTGAATCCCCGGGACAATCCCGCATGTCGATACCGTGATGCGGCGCCATCCGATGCCCATGTCGCGGTTCGCGCGTTCCATAAATCCGATAACGTTTTGCGTATTTTGCAACGGTTCGCCGGTTCCCATAATGACGATATGGGACACGTCCCCGTTGTTCGGGTCGCCATTGGGGCGGATGGGACGGTCGGCGGTTCTGTCGGTGCGCAATTCCCACTGGGCCACCAAAATCTGGGCAAAGATTTCGTTCACCGTCAAATTGCGTTTTAATCCCAACAGCGTGCTGGCACAGAATTTGCATCCCATGGCGCATCCGGCCTGGGAACTGACACAGACGCTGTTGCCGTAACTGGTGCGCATTAAAACACATTCGATTTGTTCGCCGTCATCCATCCCCAGCAAGAATTTTGTCGTTTCCCCGTCGCGCGATTCCAGTTTCTGGATAATTTCAACCGGCAATGTGCGCGCCGCCGCGTCCAGTTGTGTGCGCAGGGCGTCCGGCAGATTTTTCATCACCGCGAAATTCGGTGCGCCGCGGTTTAACCATTCGCGGATTTGTTTGGCACGGAATTTGGGCTGGCCCATGGATACGACAAATTGTTCCAATTCGCCGTCGGTAAAGTTGAATAATATCGGTTTCATAATTTATACCGGTCGTCGTTGATGACCACGACCGCCTTGCGGCGCAGTTGTTTTAATTGTTGATCGGCCATAAACATCGCCTTTTGAAATTGGGCGTTTTGGCGGATGATTTTGTCCAGGTCGCCGTATTCCTTGGTCTTTTTGGTGTCACAGACCAGCAATACCGAACCGTCAACGCGCGGCGACCATGTCAAACGCGCCAGCCCCGCCACGCGGTCGCGGATGTCGGGCGCCAATTCATATTGCACGGCGGTAAATTTTTGCGGGGCCCCACCCAGTTTTTCGGCCATTTCAACGGCATTGTCGCATGATTTGGGACGCGTTAATTTGGCGGCAACGTCGGCCGGAATATCAACCAACCGAACCAATGTCATTTCAATGGGTAATCCGTGTTCCCGCGCCAAAGAATTACGCTGTGCGGTGATGTCGGCCTCTTCGATTTCGACGGTCGGCAAAATGGTGCGCGCCACGACAATCTGCCATGCGATATCGGCGCGCAGCGCACTTTTGGCCATGGTTCGTTCGGTCGCGGTTAAATCATCGCCCAGTTTCATTTTTTTGAATTCTTTGTCCACGTCGGCGTCCGACGGCACGGCCTTGAAATTCGTGGCGTATGTTAATTTGACATGGTCGTCGATAATGTTTTGCAATGCCACCCGGCGGTTGTCGGTACCGGTTTTTCCCTGGCGCGCCATCAGTTTGGTTCGGGCGGTGATGTCCGCATCCGTCACCGGTACGCCGCCAACGGTCGCGACAACCGATGCGCATAACGCCGGCGCCGCCCACAGGCATGTACAGACAGTCATCAATCCAAACAGTGCTTTTTTCATATGGTGTTCCTTTGTTCTCTCTCTATCTTTCTTGTAACGGTTTAATATTTTTGGCCATCAATGCTCATCCCAAAGCGGAATTGGAACGTGGTGGTGCCGACATAGTCATCCTTGATCGCGTTATCGCGGCGGTATTCAACAGAAAAGTAGTAACACGGATGCGTATAAAACACCCCGCCCGAATGCCGCTGGAAATGTTCGTCGGTCAGATTGTATATCCCGTTCCACCGCAAGCCCCAGCGTTCGGTTAACTGAATCCCGGCGCCGATGACAGCTTCGTGAATATCGTTGCCCATGGTTTGGGCGTCAATGAATTGGGCGCTGTAAATATGGCCGATGTTGATAAAGTTTTTTGATGTGCCGATATGCGCCGACGTTTCCATATGGCGCAGATTCATATCCGTTTGGGCAAACCGGAACCGCGCCGCCACATCCAGCCACCCGCCGTTATTATACGCCACGCGTCCCACATAATCCGACAGGCCGTCGTGAAACCCGCTGTTTAAATCTGTGGCCATTTCATCGGCAAAGTTATCGGTGAAATCGTACGATTGCCCCAAAAAGATTTCCACATTCTGGTTATTGTCGCCGAACGCCGCCCAGCGCACGCCGTAATCGGCAAACGTGCCGTTTTCCCAAACGTCCAACCCGGCAAAGCGGTTGTCTGAAAACAGTGTCGTATCCGACAGGAATGTCCCGGCCGAATCCGTGTTTAATGCAAATTGGGCATCGTCGGTATGCTGCATCATGGTCAGACGCGCGCGGGGTTCAATCACCTGGGACCAGGTGGTGCCGGTTTTCAGCAACGGCAATCCCCATTCCACATACCCACTGGGCAGAAAGCGTGCCTTGACCCCGGAAAAGTTTTCCCCGCCGACCATTTCCGTGTTGCTGAAATTATACAAATCGTATCGCGCACCGACGTTCGCCGTTAACCGGTTGCCCCACGGCAATGTCCACGGGGATGTCACCGACACCATGCCAATCATGCGCTGGTTCGATGTTTCGGACCCCGAAATGCCCAAAATGTCGCCCGAAAAAGTGGCGTATGTTTCGTGGAAAAACGGTGCGGTTTGATATACGCCGCGGATGTTGGGCAAAATGTCGCCCGACGGGGTGGAATAAAAATGGCTGGTGCTGCGCAATTCCTGGAACACGTGCATGTCCGCCACCGCATAGCTGGATTGGCCAAACAATTCAACGCGCGCCCCCGAATCCAGGTACGGCTGTTCCCCGTAAAATCCGTATTTCTGTAAATATGTTTTATCCGACGCGCGTTCCAAATACACGGTTGCGCGGGCGTATTCACCCAATTCGATGACGTCGTCGTTAAAGATGTGCCAACGGTTTTCCCCGTCGCGGTTATGGGTGAACGACCCGGTTGTGCGGAATTGTCCGTGACGGGTGTTCAAACGATGTTCGGCATGGAACAGCGGGTTTTCCTGGGTCAAATAAGACAGACGCAACGTCATGTCGTGCATATCTGAAAACGACAGGTAAATCGGCAGATTAAACTGCGTCCCCATGTTGTTTGTGGATTCAAAATCCGGCATCAACAGACCCGATTTGTATTTCACCGACGGGTCGGGCATTTCATAAAACGGGAACCACATGACCGGCAAACCGTACGCCCAAAAGACCGGATTATAAAACTGCATCATGCGGGTTTGGGAATTGTGGACGAATTTGCTGGTCGTGATTTCCCACGCATTGCCAAAGCAATCGCACCCGTCGCATGCGGTGAACATGGCGTCATGGGCAACGGTTCTGTCGCCGTCGCGGTCAATCGTTTCGGCCGTGACATAGACATGATGCCCCAGCCATAATTCAATATCTTGGCCGGAAATGCTGTCGCCCGTTTTGGACAGATACGAATCCGTCAGCGTCAAGCGTTGGCCCGACGTGTTGACGATTTCCGTTTTACCTGATGTCTGGATTGTTTCGGATTTGACATCGTATTCAATTTTGGGTGCGGTAATTGTTTTTGGCGTATCCATATCAATGGCCGCACCGTGTCCCGCCATTGGAACCGTCAACATCATTAAAAATGCGGTGTGTTTTTTCATTTCTTGGATAACGCAATCATAATCCCGGCCAGCGCCACCATCTGGGCCAGCGCCATCAGCCCCAATTCAGTCAAACTGCCAATCATGTTTGTTGCCGACATAAACAGTGCCATCACCGCGGCCATGGCCCCAACCGCCACCGCGGGGGCAAAGCTGGCGCGGCGGCGCAGCAGTGACGACCGCAACAGTATCAGCGCGCACAACGCCGCCAAAATCAAATTCATGACCGGGCCCAAAAACCGGGTGCACAATTCCGCCAGCATCAGTTTGTGTTGTTTCTGGCTGTCCTGGGTGGCGACGGTTTTAATCAGTGTCCATGTCGGGATGCGTCGCACCTTGAACACGGAATTGCCGGATTTGTCGGCGACGTTCAAATCCATATCGAAACTGTCGAATGTTCCCGCCGTCAGGGTGTCGTTATACGCTTGCAGGGCACCATTGGTCATCACAATCGACAGACCGCGCGCGGTGGCGATTAATTTCCCCTTTTCTGCAAAAATGGTCATTTGCGATTTTTCATCGCGCGTATCGGACAGCATCACCTGGGACAGGTCATGGCCGGACACCTTGTCCACGTAAACAACCAACCCGTCCGCCATTTCTGTGAATGCGGATTCCTGTAATTTCATATGTGCCAGACCATATCGCAGGTTCCACTGCGTATCATAAAACTTGGCCTGGGACGCGGGCACAATCCACAGATTTAACAATAAATGAATCCCCGTCAGCACCACCGCCAACCGCAACGCAGGCCAGGCCAATTGCCGCGGCGACAAACCGGACGCGGCCATCACGGTGATTTCGTTGTCGGAAATCATTTTATTATACACAAAGATGACGGCAATAAAGGTCACGAACGGGACGATAATCGACACGATAAACGGCACCATCAGCACCGTTAATCCCAAAAAGCTGCTTAATTCCACGCCGTAATTCAACAGAAACTTCATCATGGACATGATTTGCACCATCCATGCCAGTCCCGTCAGTACCAGCAACAGCATGACAAAAATCGCCACCAGTTGCCGAATAAAATAATGCGTGATAATTTTCATGATTTGCAGTATAAAGCCCAAAACCCGGGGCGTCAAATATATTTCATATAATATATTGTGGTCGCGTGACTTTTTTCTTGCAATGTGACGATTCGTGGACCATAATTGGTGTGTTCTTAAAAGTTTTTTTAAGGGCGGGGTTGAAAAAACCCCGCCCTTTCAGTAAGAAAGACAGGTTATTAAACAAGGAGAAAACAAATGTCTTTTGTTTCTATGCCCCGCCAGGATTTGCTGTTGGCGATTGATTCTTTGGCCCAGGAAAAGCAGATTGACCGCGAAATCGTCATTGAATCACTGGAAGCGGCGATTGCCAAAATCGCAAAACACAAATATGGCGAAGAATTTAACATCGTCGCGAATATTGACCGTAAAAACGGGGCCATTTATGTAAAGCGTTTGTTTACCGTAATCCAATCCCCCGAAAGCGCGGGCGAAGAATATGACGCCGGCACGATGCTGACCGTGGCCCAGGCGAAAAAATATGCCAAAAATCCCCAGGTTGGTGACACGGTCGAAGATGCGTTGCCCGAACCCGAATTTGGCCGCATGGCGTTCCAGACCGCAAAACAGATTATGACCGGTCGTGTGCGTGATGCAGAAAAGGGGCGCCAGTACGAAGAATTCAAAGACAACATCGGCGACATCGTGTCGGGTGTGGTCAAACGTATCGAATTTGGCAACGTCTTTGTCGATATTAATGGCAAGGCCGAAGGTTATATCAAGGGCACCGAACTGATTCCGGGCGAACGTCTGGCGGTGGGTGACCGCGTGCGTGCGCTGATTATGGATGTGGCGCGCAGCAATTCCGGCCCGCAGATTTTCCTGACACGTACCCATCCGATGTTCATGGAAAAACTGTTTGTCCAAGAAGTGCCGGAAATCTATGAAGGTATTATTAAAATCAAATCCGTATCCCGTGCGCCGGGGTCGCATGCGAAAATCGCGGTCGAAACCCAGGATCCGTCCATCGACGCCGTCGGCATGACCGTCGGGATTAAGGGAACACGTATCCAGCCGGTTATCAACGAATGCCACGGCGAAAAAATCGACGTTATTCTGTATTCCGAAGACCCGGCGGTCTTTATCGTCAACGCGATGCAGCCGGCCAAGGTTGCCAAAATCATCGTTGACGAAGACACCCGCACCGCGGCCGTCGTCGTTAACGAAGACCAACAATCGTTGGCGATTGGTCGCCGCGGCCAGAACGTGCGTTTGGCGTCGCAATTGACGGGCTGGAACATTGACGTTATGAACGAAGCCGAAGAACAGGAACGCCGTGCCAAGGAATTCAAGGAAAAGACAGAACTGTTTATCCGCGGTCTGGACGTTGATGAAATGATTGCACACCTGTTGATTACAGAAGGGTTCCGCACCATCGAAGAAATCGCGTTCGTGGACATCGCCGAACTGGAAAGCATCGAAGGCTTTAACCCGGAACTGGCCACAGAATTGCAGAACCGTGCGAAAGCATACCTGGAAAAAATCGAACAGGATTACCTGGACCAGGGACACAAACTGGGCATGGCGGACGATTTGTTGGGCTTTGACTTTATCAAACGTCCCACAATTATGCAGCTGGGGGCGGCGGGTATTAAATCCCTGGCGGATTTGGCCGACCTGGCATCTGACGAATTGATTGAAATCCTGGGCGAAGATACGATGTCCCCGCGCCTGGCCGCACGTGTCGTGATGAAGGCACGCGAACTGGCCTATGGCATTACCCAGGGCGAAGAATAATTTTCCGGGGGGCCATCCCCCCAGAAAATAACAGAAGGTTAAAATATGGCAACATTAACACTTGGAAAATCCGTGACTATTGACCAGGTCGCCAGCAAAAAGGGCGACGCGGTCTTTGTTGAACGCCGCCGTCGTGTCGTGGCGCCTGGGACGCGTGAACTGCGTGATGAACCGGCATCCCCGGCCCCCAGCCGTACCAACGCCGCCGATGAAAAATTGCGGGCTGTTCTGGCCGCGGCCAAGGCGCGCGACGAAGAACGCAGAAAACGCGAAGCCGCCGAAGAAGCGCAACGTGCGGCGCGCGCGGCTGAAATCGAACGCGAAACCCGCGAATACGAACAGGTCAAAGAACAACTGGCCGCACGCGAAAACACCGCCGCCGCCGAAGACAAGCCGGCAGAAAAACCGGCCGTCGCCGCCACCCCGGAAAAGCCCAAGTCGTTTACCACCGCCCCCGCACCGCGCGCCAAAACACGCGGCGAAGACGAAGACAACCGCGGCAACAAATTTGCCAAGGGACAGAAAGACTTTAAAAAATCGGGCAAAATTTCCCTGCATGACATTGTTATCGGCGATGACGACGATGAAATCGCGCTGCGCGGGGCCAACCGCCGCCGGTCCGAAGCGTCCCTGAAACGTTTCCGGGAAAAGGCGCGCGCCATGTTTTCCGCCCCGCAAAAGGTGGAACATGTCGTCACATTGGGCGACACCATCACGGTCAAAGACTTGGCCGCGGCCATGGCGGAAAAGGTTGGTAACGTTATCAAGAAATTAATGGAAATGGGCATGATGGCGTCCCAGAACCAATCGATTGACGCCGATACGGCTGAATTGATTGCGACCGAATTTGGCGCAACGGTTAAACGCGTGGATGCAAAACCGTACGCCGACCAAATCGAACGCCAGCCCGACCCTGCAAAAATGCAACCGCGCGCACCGGTCGTGACGGTTGTGGGTCACGTTGACCATGGGAAAACATCGCTGTTGGATGCGTTCCGTAATGCGAACGTTGCCGCCGGCGAAGCGGGCGGTATCACCCAGCACGTGTCGTCATACGAAGTTAAAACGAAATCCGGGCAAATGATTACGTTCCTGGACACGCCGGGTCACGAAACATTCACCGCCATGCGCGCCCGTGGGGCCCAGATGGCGGACATTGTGGTCTTGGTCGTGGCGGCAAACGATTCCATCATGCCCCAGACAATCGAAGCCATTAATCACATCCGCGCGGCCGGTGTGCCGTTTATCGTAGCGATTAACAAGATTGATCTGCCCGAAGCGAATGCCCAGAAAGTTAAACTGGACCTGTTGCAACAGGAAGTCCAGGTCGAAGAAATGGGCGGCGATGTCCAGGCGGTCGAAATTTCCGCAACCAAGAAAATCGGCCTGGATAAATTGGAAGAAGCCATCCTGTTACAGGCGGAAATGATGGATTTAAAAGCCGACCCGGAAATGCCGGCCGTCGCCCACGTGGTCGAAGCCAAAATGGAAAAGGGGCTGGGGGCGGTTGCAACCATCCTGGTGCGCCAGGGAACGCTGAAAATCGGCGACGTATTCGTGGTCGGTGAAACATTTGGGCGCGTGCGTGGTCTGATTAATTCGGCGGGTGTGCGCGTTAAATCGGTAAAACCGGGCCAACCTGTTATGGTGTTGGGTCTGGATGCGGTGCCGAACGCCGGGGATGATTTGCACGTTATGGAAACGGACGCCCAAACCCGCGAAGTCGCCGCGTACCGCGCGCAAAAGGCCAAGGACAAGGCCAACGCGATTAAGCGGTCCAGCCTGGAAGAATTGTTCGCCCGTCGCGACGAATCCAAGAAGCTGACATTGCCGATTATTCTGCGCGCCGACGTCCAGGGCAGTGTCGAAGCCATTGTCGATATGTTAAAAGATATCACTTCGGACAAGGCCGGGATTGAAATTCTGTCGTCTGGTGTTGGCCAGATTACCGAAGGTGACATCCGTCTGGCGGCGGCATCGCACGCGGTTATCATTGCGTTTAACGTGCGCGCAGATGCGGCGGTGCGTGATATGGCACGCGGTGCGGGTGTTGATATCCGTTACCACAGCGTGGTGTACCGTATTACGGACGAAATCAAAGAAATTCTGTCGGGTAAATTGGCACCGGAAAAACGTGAAACCTTTATCGGGTACGCCGATGTTATCGCCCTGTTCACCGTGGGCAAGGGTGTACGCGTTGCCGGTTGCCGCATGACCGAAGGCACGATTAAGAAAGACGCCTTTGTCCGTTTGTTGCGCAACAACGTTGTGATTTACGACGGCAAAATCGGCGAACTGCGTCGTGAAAAGAACGAAGTCAAAGAAGTATCCGGCGGCGTTGAATTCGGGATGAGCTTTGATAAGTACAACGACCTGAAAGAAGGTGACCGGGTCGAATGTTACGAAGTCGAAGAAGTCCGCGTCAAATTATAAAAATCCCCCCGCACGGGGGATTTTTTTTATGTTGGCATTGCGGGCCAGCGGCGCGGCAATCCAGATAATAAGGAACAGACCACTATTCACTGGATTGCTTCGTTACACTCGCAATGACAATGGTGTTGAATTGCTTGGTACTGTATCTCCTTTGTCTTTGCGAGCAAGTCGCGACGTAGCGCAGCGAAGACGGACGCCGCGTGGCAATCCAGATAATAAGGAACAGACCACTATTCACTGGATTGCTTCGTTACACTCGCAATGACAATAGTGTCTAATTTCCAGGAACTGCATCCCCTTTGTCATTGCGAGCCACGTCAGTGGCGTGGCAATCCAGTAATAAAATCCCCCATTCGGGGGATGGCATTACAAATTATCGCGGCTGCGCCGTATCACCAACATGGCAAACGCACCGTGAAAGAAACGGCGCAGAATTCCGATATCAAACAGCGCCTGCCCACGTTCACATTTCTGATAATCTTTCTTGTTCATTTTCAATAATTTTGCCGCGTCGGCCACACTGATTTTTAAATGTTGGCGCGCATGGCGCATGATATTGCCATAGTAATTGGCGTCGATTAATAATTTTGCCATAGTTTAAACTCCTTTTAAGTTATTAAAACACCGCCCGACGTTATTGTGGGCGGTTGGAGGTTAAGAACTATTAACGTTAATAGCGCTGTTTATTCAATATATTCACAGCCCCCCAACCGATTAAGTTGGAGATAGTTTAATGTCATCGCTGACAACGTTACAAGGTTCTTAAGCCTACACCGGTTACCCAATGCGTGTGAATTATATCGCATCCCGCGCGAATGTTCAAGGGATTTAAATTTATTGGTGTATGGGTTAATTTACTGGATTGCCACGCCACTGACGTGGCTCGCAATGACAAAGGATATAATATAAAAACAAAAAATCCCCCATGCGGGGGGATTATTATTTTGCGCGTTCCACGTATTCCAATGTTTCCGTGTTCACGACGATTTTTTCGCCCTGTTCCACAAAAACCGGAACCTGGACACGGACACCGTTGTCCAAAATCGCGGGTTTGCCGCCGCTGGCGGTGGCGGTCTGGCCCTTTAACGCGGGTTCGGTTTCTTCGACAATTGCAATCACGGTTTTCGGCAATGTGATGGATACAGGCTGGCCTTCGACAAAGTTCGCCTTGACCAGCATTTCCGGCGCCAAGAATTTCATCTGTTCGCCCAGGGAATCCACCGGCATTGTGAACTGTTCATAATCCGACAGATTCATAAAGAACGCGTCCGAACCGTCAGAATACAGATACTGGCATTCGATGTCTTCGACCATCAGTTTTTCAACCTTGTCTTCGGAACGCCAGCGGTCGCCACCCTTGTTCCCGGTGTCAATATCGCGCAGGTCCGCCTGGACGAATGCGCCACCCTTGCCCGGTTTTACCTTGGTAATGGATGTCACGGAATAACGGCGGCCGTTGTGGGAAATGACCCAACCGACACGCATATCATTTGCTACATAGGATGCCATGTGTTCACCTTTTGTTAAATTATCAATTACGAATTTTTATGGGCAGCCTGGTAACGTTCGATGCTTTCCATAATCAGTTTGTCCGCCGTTTCGCGGTCGGCCCAGCCGATAATGCGGGACCAGGAATTCGGTTCCAAATCCTTGTAATGCGCAAAGAAGTATTCAATCTTGGAACGCAGAATCTGCGGCAATTCTTCGGTATAAGACACATTTTCATAGTACGGGTCAATACGGTCGCGCGGCACACAGATAATTTTTTCGTCGCCACCGGCCTGGTCTTCCATCAACAGGGCGCCAATCGGATGCACGTCGATGATAACACCCGGACGCAGCGGGGCATTGCAAACCACCACGCAATCCAACGGGTCGCCGTCGTCGCCCAGTGTCCCCGGGAAATATCCATAGTTCGCCGGATACGCCACCGGTGTGTGCAGAATACGGTCCACACGCAACAGGCCCGTTTCTTTGTCAATTTCGTATTTTACATAGCCATTTTCCGGTACTTCGATAATGGCGTTCATCTTTTTGGGGGGCAGTTTACCCGGTTTGATTTCTTCGATTGTCATATTTTTCCCTTTTTGCCGGCAAAAGTTTAGCACAGTTTTCACAATTTGCAATAATTTAGTCGCGCGCCCCGCGGGCGCGCAACATTTTATTTCCCAGATGTTCGAACGACCCCGGTCGCGGCGTCAAATTGCTGGCGACCGACGGTGATAATTTTATCCCGCAATTGGGGGGCGGATTGGGCTTTGACCGGTGTGCGCCAATAAATATCCCCATTCTGGGTTTTAATCGCGTACAGATGCCCGTCGGTTGCAACGACATATGACACCGCATCCGTTACGATAAACGGCAATCCCACGCCGATGTCCACGCACCATGTCTTTTTACCGGTCGCGTCATTGATTTTGCAAAACGCATCCCCCAATCCCCCGGCATACACGGCCCCGTCCGTCAACACGACGGGGGCAACAATATCCAGTACCGATGCGCCGCCGGTCATATTGCTGGGGCGGTAAACGTCGGCAATCCATGCGATTTTACGGGATTTGGCGGCGACTTTTACCACTTCGCCGGTGGTCAGCCCCGCATAGACATATCCCCCACGGCACACCGGGCGGGCATCTGTTTTGACAAAGTTCGGTGTGGCAAACCCGCTGAACACGCGGCGGTCGCCATTCCAGATAACGTTCGACGTGTCCCGGACAAAGGGACAATCGGCATTTTCGGCAACCGGTGCATTGATTGGCGCGTTTGGAATTTCGGTATTTAAAATATTCAGTTCGGTGGCGCCGAAAATCGCACTGCGTTCACCCGGTAAAATCGGGTCGTGCGATGAACACGCCGCCAAAATTGTCCCCAACGTCATCAAAGATAATGCCGATTTGCGCATGGTGTCCCCCCCGCCCCGTTATCGCAACGCCGCGGCCGATGCCACCACGTATTGCGGCGCGTTTTTATCCGCGACAATTTTATCCAGTATTTTCATCCCCGCATCCCGATTGCCATCGGCCAGATATTTCTGGGCAACGGTCAGACGCGCGGTGTAATAATACGGTGATTTTTTTGTATCGACCGGCGCCAGGTATTTTTCCACGTCATCGGCCGACATTTTGTCACCGCGGATATTGATGACATGAATGCGGGCCAAATCGCGGAAATCGCGCGTGTGGCCGTCGTTGGCCAATTTTTCCAATTTATTCACGTCCCCATCCAACAGGTACGCCTGGAACAGCGCCAAATCAGATGTCGCCCCGGATGTATTTTCCGCCAATGCCGCCAACGCGTTCGCGTCGCGGTTTTCGATGGCCGTTTCATAATTCTGGGCGGCGGCGATTTTGGCCGCGCGGTGCGAATGCACGCCGATTTGAATACCGGTTGCGACGATTAAAATCGCCAACGCGCCCGCAATCAGCGGACGGGAATATTTTTTTAAGAAACGCTGCGTTTTTTCATTATTAACTTCTTCCCAGACTTCGCGGTACAGGGCATCTTCGGCATAATCTTCACGCGTTTTTTTCGGGGCTTTGACTTTCTTGTTTCTTTCCAACATGGTGGCCATGGAAAATTCTCCTGTCTTGATAATTCATATTTTATTGCTATACTATAAAAGTTATGAAAAAGCAAATCAAGAACGCATTGCCAACCGCCCAAAACCAATCCTTGGTCGCGGCGCGCGGCGTCAGCGATGATGTGTCCCTGGCCCAGTATATCCAGATGGTGCAAAAGATTCCCGTTCTGACCGCCCAGCAGGAATATCAGTACGCATCCCAGTGGGTCAATGACCGGGACCAGGTCGCCGCTGAAAAACTGGTCGCCAGCCATCTGCGGATGGTGGTGTCGGTCGCGTATGATTTCCGCAATTACGGCATCCCGGTCGGCGATTTGATTGCCAGCGGGAACATGGGCCTGATGCAGGCATTACAGAAATTCGACCCGGACAAGGGATTCCGGTTTTCCACATACGCCATGTTCTGGGTCAAGGCCGAGATTTATGAAACCATTTTAAACAACTGGTCCATTGTTAAAATCGGCACGTCCGCCAATCAAAAGCGTGTGTTTTTCAACCTGTCGCGGGCGAAACGCGCGCTGGGGATTATGGACAACAATATGTCCGACGAACAGACATCGCGCGTGGCCGATTATTTACAGGTGCCCGCGGCCGATGTTCGACGCATGGCGACGCGCATGGGCGCACGCGACGTATCGCTGAACACGCCAATTAATGACGAAGATGGGGCGACCGACATATTGTCCAATTTGCCGGACAACCGCGCACCAATTGACCAAACGGTGGAACAGATGGAATTCCGTCGTCGCGGATATGAATTATTACAGCGGCACATGGCCGATTTACCGGCGCGTGACCGCGAAATTTTACAGGCGCGCCGTCTGACACAGCCCGCCGCCACATTGGAAATTTTATCCCAGAAATATGGCATATCGCGTGAACGCGTGCGTCAAATCGAAGAACGGGCGTACAACAAACTGCGGGCGGCAATCTTGGCGGATGCACAACAGTAAATACAACAACGGGTGGGAAAATCATGTCAAAGATATCCAAGTTTATGTGCCGCGCGGCGGCGGTTTGTGCGGCGATTGCGACCGCATCCGACGCATCGGCGTGGGAATATAACCGGGGGCGCACCGCGTTCAAGATTACCGGATACGGGACCGCGGGGATATTTGAACCCGACTTTGCCGACCCGGATTTTGTTGGCGATTGGCGTGTACGCGCCCAAATGAATTATGCGGTGGCGCGCGGCCAGTCACTGGGGCTGGTGTATGCGATTGATGCGCTGGCGCTGGATTATGACAAACCCCTGCGCGAAGCGTTTGCGTTCTGGGAATGGTCGCGTTATGGCCGCATTGAATTGGGGATGACCGATTCCATCGCGCGCAAATTGGGGGTCGGGTTGCCCGATGTCGGTGGATTGCGCGTTAACGACCAGTCGCTGGTGTATAAAAAGATTTCGCCCGACGGCCCCATTATTTCCGACACCACATTGTCCAGCGGGCGATATGCGCTGCGCATGAATTTGGCGTCCATGCCGACGCGCGGGGTGCAATACGGATTGTCGGTCGCGGGATTGACGGATGATTATGATTTTGTGGTGGACGCGGGTCTAAAAATCCGCCGCCCCCGGGGCAAGGTAAAGACGGCATTTGCGCTGGGTGCGTCATTTATGGAAAATCCCGACAATTACCGCGCGGAAATGTACGCGCCGCGCGTGACGGCCGATTGGCGCGCCCAGGTGTCTGCGGGCATGAATTTGCAATACAACAGCTGGATTTGGGGCGTGTCGGCGCGTGTGATTTATGATGAAAATCCGATTGGACCGCAATCCGACGGGATTGCCGCCGGCACCGGGGTCAGTTACGATTTGCTGAATTACAGTGTGTCGTTGTCATATTTGTTCACCGACACTGGGATTTGGGGCGATGCGCCGAATTACGACGACCACACGGTCATTGCATCGTTTAGATATAAATACAGCCAGAATGTTGACGGGTGGATTTCGACCGGATTATCCACGTCCCAGGCGTTTTTATCGGCCGGCATGCGTCTGACGTTCTGATATTAAAAAATCCCCCGTGCGGGGGATTTTTTTGATTACATCGCTTTGTTTTCAGAATTCATGATATCGCGGATTTCGGCGATGCAGTTTTCCGTGATGTTTTCACGCGCCGCGGTCAGATATTTGCGCGGGTCAAAGTTTTCCGGATTATCGGCAAAGCTTTTGCGCAGTGCCGCCGTGAACGCCAGACGGGAATCGCTGTCAACGTTAATCTTGCAGATGTTCATCGACACAGCGCGGCGCAGCTGGTCGGCCGGGATACCGCGTGCATCTTTCAACGCCCCGCCCAGTTCGTTGATGGTTTTAACCAAATGCTGGGGGATGCTGGACGCACCGTGCAGCACCAGCGGGAATTCCGGCAATTCGCGCGCGATTTCCGCCAAAATGTCAAAGCGCAATTCTTCGTTGTCATTCTTGCGCTTGTACGCGCCGTGGCTGGTGCCGATGGCAATGGCCAGGGAATCAATCCCGCTTTCGCGGACAAAGCGTACAACGTCGGCTGGGTTTGTATAATGGCTGACATCGCTGAATGTGTTTTCATCTTCGATACCGGACAATGTGCCCAGTTCCGCTTCGACGGTGACGTCAAACTGGTGCGCGTATTCGGCAACGCGGCGGGCCAGTGCGATATTTTCGTCCAACGGCAACTTGCTGCCGTCAATCATAACGGACGAGAAGCCCATTTTGATTGCTTTTTCACAGGCTTCGAAACTGCCGCCATGGTCCAGGTGCAGCGCAACGTTACCCGGCGTAAAGCCCATCCCGCGAATCATCCCCATCAGCATGTCGGGTGTCATATATTTCATGGCCGATTCCGACACCGCCAGGATAACTGGGCTGTGTGTATCGGTGGTCGCGCGACAAATCGCCTGCAATGTTTCCATGTTATAGAAATTAAACGCCGGCACCGCATAGCCGCGTTTGATGGCGTCCGCGAACATTGCACGCGTGTTGACCAGTCCAAAATCTTTGTAAGTCATTTTAATTTTCTCCTTTGCGTATGGGAAAGTATATCATATTTTTGCCAATTGCATCAATAAACATCACAAAAACTTGACAATGTGAAATTTTGTGTAACAATCCTATTACGAATCGGGGAGCACAGAGAGCACACGAGTTTTATACAAAGGATGTGACATAATGAACAAAATTATGGTTTCTGTATTGGGTTTGATGGCTTTGGCTGGATGCTCTTCGTACTATGATTATTACCAGGGCGGCGTGCGATACACCCAAAACGGCACAGACTGCATTTATTATTCCGGCGAATATGCCAACAACTTTTCCGGCAGCATTGGCGGGATGAACAACGGCAAAAAAATTGTTTATCGCAACACCATGTGCGCCGACCTGTATGCGCGCGACAATATGGGCAATGCCCCGCGTCATGACCGTGCGGCGATTGTTCCGGCCGCCCGCGAAGTTGTCGCCCCCCAGGTGGCCGCGCCCGTGATGGTTGAACCCGTCTTGAATCTGGGTTGCACCACATGCGGGACCCAGCCGGTTCTGAAACGCAAATACATCATTGTTCCGGCGATGTAATTGACCGGTTCAAAATCTGTTTCCCCCCGGGGCTGTTGCAGTTGCAACGGCCCCATTTTTGTGGTACAATGCGTGTATAAGAAAGAAAAGGGGATTTAACATGAAGAAAATCATTTTTGCATTGACTGCAATTGTTGCCGGCACGGGCGCCGTGATGGCGGCACCGGCATATGGCGACCCGTGTGCGCTGATTGTCGGGATGCAGGGTATCTTTAAAACGCTGCGTACGTTGGCGTTTGCCGGGGCGGCGTTCTTTATCGCGACGTGGGCCTGGGGCTTTATCAAGGCTGGCGACGTTAAAATGGATGATTTGCAGAACAAGGGGACCGGTCTGTTGGTCGGCTTTACCCTGTTGTTCGGTATTGGGATGGTATTGCAATTCTTGCCGGGGATTTCCGGTTGCGCCGGTATCGGTTGGTAATCAAACCATTTAAAAAAATCCCCCAGACGGGGGATTTTTTTTATTTGGTCGGCGCGACGATAATTGATTTCGTACGTTCGTCGGGTTTGGATTTGCTTTCCAGATTGCCGCGGTCGCCAATCATTTCCAAAATGCGGGCGAATAATTCGGGAACGGCATCCTTGCCCCGGGCCAAAACCTTTTTCGAACCACGGGTCATGACGGCAATTTTCACCTTGTTGCCGCCATCCAAGAATTCAAACACCTTTTTCATTTTGATGTTCAAATCGTTTTCTTCGATAAACGGTTTGACCCAGACTTCCTTTAACTCTACGGTTTTTTGGTTTTTGCGGGCTTCGTTTGCACGCTTTTTCTGGTCATATTTGAATTTGCCGTAATCCATGATTTTGCAAATCGGCGGCGTGGACGATGCGTTGATTTCAACCAGGTCCATCCCTTCGTCCGCGGCCATCGCCAACGCCTGGGGCGTCGGCATAGTGCCCAGGTTCTGTCCGTTTGCACTGATGACTTGGACAGCCTTGGCAAAAATTCTGTTATTCATACGCGGGCCCATATCGCGGCGCGTGTCACGGTTAAATGTTGGTCTGATGGTTGGCTCCTTTTATAATCTATGGGTTGATTATTAATTATTTTTACACTGTTTTCAACAAATTTTGTACCTGTTGCAGGGCGGTCCAAACATCACGCTTGGCCGCGGGCTTTAACAACAGGAAATTGGGATGATAAATCGGCATAACATGGCGCCCGTTTTCCAGTGTGACCGCCGTGCCGTGGGCGCCCGGCAAACGCGCGCCCCCAATCTGGGCCGCCGGCAACGTCCCCAGTGTCAAAATCACCCGCGGCGCCAATAATTCCAGCGCCCGGTCAACAAAGGGCCGCGCCAACTTTTGTTCTTCGTCGCTGGGGCTGCGCCCGCCGGGCGTGCGCCAGAACAGCAGGGGCACAATCGAAACGTTGTCGCGCGATAATCCAATCGCCGCCAACATTTTGTCCATCAATTCCCCCGCCCCGCCGGACAAAATGGTGCCCGACGCGTCATCGTCGGCGCCCGGGATGTCGGTTACAATCACCAGCCCACCGGGATTCGGCGCCGCGTGCGGTAAAACGACATTTGTGGCGGTCGCCCGCAATGGGTGATTAAATTCAGCAATCGCGGCGCGCAACGCCGTCATATCACCGGACGCATTTGCCGCGGGCGCCGCATCAATTGTGATGGGCGCGGCCGGGGGCACAACCCCGCGCGGTGCATGCACATCGGATCGCGGCGCACAATCGGCATTAACGTTTGCGACCGTCCCCGCAGTCCCGCCGGATGTGGGTGTTTCCGCCAATTCCCAGCGTACACCGGCCAATTCCAAATCACGCAGTCCATCGGTATTCATATGTGTTTTCCCTTGATTTTTCGCCCATTTTATTATACACTAAAACACGAGCAACAGAAATACAAGGGAGTATTTTCATGAAAATCAAAAACTTTGCTATGTTGGCGGGCGTCGCGGGCCTGTTGGCGGCGTGCGGTGGTTCTTCGAAGATTGTAGAACCGGCCGACTTGAACGATCAGCGCGTATTTTTCGGCTTTAATTCTGCTGAAATTTCTGACGAAGCGCGCGACAACCTGCTGGGTCAGTCTTTGTATATGAAAAACCACAAAGACGTCAAAATCCAGATTGCGGGTAACTGCGACGAACGTGGTTCGACCGAATACAACTTGGCCTTGGGCGCGCGTCGTGCCAATGCCGCCAAAGACGTTTTGGTCCGTGACGGTATCGAATCCAAACGTATTTCCACAATTTCCTATGGCAAGGAACGCCCCCTGGTCCAGGGCAGTGGCGAATCCGTATGGAAATGGAATCGTAACGCGACAACAACCGTTAAATAATGGTTATTGTTTATTAAAAAAACACCGGCAAATGCCGGTGTTTTTATTGGGTTAATTTATCAATTAATTCTTGCATTTGAATGCGGTTTGAAAACGACAGGGTAATCTGCCCCGCCCCGCCCCGCTTTTCACGTAATTTGGCGCCAACCCCCAATGCGCGGGAAATCCGTGATTCGATTTCCGCAATCTGGGACGCATCCATGCCATTTGATGTAAATGAACGACTTTTGCTGGAACGGGCGGTATCTTTAACCTTCTTTTCCGTGTCGGCAACGGTCATTTTGTTGGCGATAATTTCATGCGCCAGCGCCAGCGGGTTTTCCGCAACCGCAATCGTGCGCGCGTGCGATGCGGACAGTTGGCCCTGCTCTACCATCGCCTTGACATCTGCGGGCAGTGTGTCCAAACGCATGATATTGCGGATATAGCTTTCGGATTTGCCAATCAAACGCGATACGTCGGCCAATTCATACTGGCACTTGTCCATCAAATTTTTGTACGCCGCGGCTTCTTCGATGGGGTTCAGGTTTTCGCGCTGTACATTTTCAATCAATGCGATTTCCATCGCGTTTTCCGTGCTCAGCGTTTTGACCAATGCCGGAATTTCGGCCAGTCCCGCCATCTTGCTGGCGCGAAAGCGGCGTTCGCCCGCCACAATTTCATATTGATGGCTACGCCCTGTCACGGCCCGCAACAAAATCGGTTGCAAAACGCCCTGGGTTCGGATGGACGCGGCCAAATCTTCCAATTCGGCGTCGCTGAACGTTTTGCGTGGCTGGTCCGGGTTGGCGCCAATTTGCACCAATGGGATTTGTTTGACCACGACTCGTTCCGCGCCCGTTAAGATGGAAATATCGGGAATGGTCCCCATTTCCTGTTTTAAATCGGCCAACCCGCGGCCCAATCCAAATTTGTTTGCCATTTTATTGTTCCCCTTCGCTTCGTTGTACGATTTCGGTTGCAACGCGCAAATACGCCTGGGCGCCGCTGGAATTAAAGTCATAGAATAATGCCGGTTTGCCGTGACTGGGCGCTTCGGATACGCGGACATTACGCGGGACAACCGTTTTAAACACGGTTTCGCCAAATACGCCGCGGACATCGTCTTCGACCGCGCGGGTCAGACCATAACGCCGGTCGTACATCGTCAACAATACCCCCAAAATGTTCAGCCCCGGGTTTAACTGTTTCTGGACCGCCTGGATGGTGTTGGTTAACATCTGTATCCCTTCCAGTGAATAAAATTCACACTGCATCGGGATAATCACGTCATCGGCCGCCGTCAACGCGTTCAGCGTTAACCGCCCCAGCGCCGGCGGACAATCGATTAATATATAATCATAATGTTCGCAAATCGGCGCCAATGAATCACGCAATCTGTATTCGCACCCGGCAATATCCATCAATTCCGCTTCGGCGGCGGCCAATGCCTGGGACGATGGCATTAAATGCAATCCCGGCACCGCCGTGGACAGAATATTATCCGCGGCCGTCGCCGTGCCCATGATAACGCCATAAACACTTTGCCGATACGAATCGCGCACAAACCCCAGGCCCGTGCCGGCATTTCCCTGTTGGTCCAAATCGATTAACAGCACGCGTTTTTTTATCGCGGCCAGTGATGCGCCAATATTAATGGCGGTTGTGGTTTTACCCACCCCACCCTTTTGATTTGCAAATGCAATAATTTTTGTCATTTATCTTCCGTTTCCCCAGAATATTTTTCGTTATAAACCATACGATAAAGCAACCGATTCGGTCAAGATATTAATATTTTGATATTTAAAAAACACCTGTTATCAATATGTTATTTTTAATTTCATGTGAAATGCAAACTGCATTATTGACAAATAAATACTTTTGTATTATAATAAACGTATGAAATTTAAGACACTGTATTCTTTATCATTGGCGTCAATTGTTGTGGGTGGCGTGTTGATGGGCGGTCTGGGCAATCCGGATGCGCATGAAAACGACACGAAAAAGCCGGCAAAGGCCGTAACTGTTCGCCCGCCCCTGCGCCAGGTTATTGATACAGTTTATATCACCGATGAAAACTTTGACGATATTCGTCACCATGGGGCCGGCGGTCTGTTTAATTGCAACAGCAATACGGTTCATGTCACCTATTTTATTGCCAACACCCAAAACACCAAGATTCAGGTGTACGCAGATGGGGCCAATGCCGTGATGCCATTAAATCGTCGTCATGAAATGGAACACGCACGCAAGGCATTGATGACCAAGCGTTTGGATCATCTGCCCTGTCATATGCGCGGGGCGGTTGCGGCCATGAATGAAATTATGGCGCCGTCGTCCGAAATTATTGAATTGATGGACATGGCCCATCGCCATCGTGGCACACCCATCCGGCAAAAGGTTAACATGGTTTCCACATCCAGAAAGATTCGTCGCATCATGACGGAAAACAATATGACGGGTCCGGTTGATTTCACAAATACGCAAATCGCGGATGCAACCATCCAGTATGGAATGGATGCGTTCTTGTCATCATTTAACCGTGGGATTTATCATCATACCATTCGCGAAAAACAACGCAGTGGCATAAGACTTTGGCGGTATGTTCCGCACAACGAGTGTGATTTTGTTGCATCATTTATGTTTAACCCGCAATGGGGATTTTGGGCCCCAATGTGGGAATTTGACACATCGCGCGGTTCGGTAAATTTGTGGAACGCGGCCAGCGCTGCGCAACGTCAAAAGCTGGTGGCGTTGGTTGATTCTGTTGCGCGCGTTTGCCGGTAAATACCGGCAAAATCATGCCAAATTAATCAAAATGAAGTATTTCCAATAAATTACCGGTAATTTCACATGAAATTACCGGATGTTTTCAATCTGAATCAGATATCCGTCGCCGGTTTTGGATGGGGTTAATTTATAATCAAATTTATATTTGGTTTGTGCGGTTGCGATTTCGGATTCGATTTCCCGGCCTTTTAATAAAAACAGCCGGCATTTTGTTCGTGCAACATAATCCAGAATTTTAATCAATGGCGCAAATGCCCGTGCGGTAAAAACCACGTCCGCGGGCCGCCGGGGCAGGGTGCGAACATAATCTTCGACCCGGCCATGATAAACCGTCAGGTTGGGCAGCCCCAAATCATCTTTGACCGCGGTCAGAAATGCCGTCTTTTTCCCAATTGATTCAATACAGGTCACATTCCATCCCAAAATCGCCAAAACAACCCCGGGAAATCCGGCGCCACTGCCCAAATCGACAATGCGGACGTCGGTCGGCAAAATGTCGGCCAATTGCGCACTGTCTGCAAAATGACGGGTTTCGATGTCGGTCAACGTGCTGGGCGCAACCAGGTTCATGCGCCCCGACCATTCGGTCAACAGGGCGGCGTATCGTTCAAATTTCGCTTTATTATTCATAAAGATTATTGTAGCATAACTTTATCCATGAAGAAAATAGAAAGTTTATTTATTGGCGCTGGATTGTTGGCGGCCGTATCGGCGGCGGGCGTGATTGTTTGGCAAAATGTGCGTCAGCCGGCGGCGCGCGTTTCCGCGCCCCAGCCAACCACGAAATACGGCGCATTTTTGGCCGCACAGCATGCCATTTATGTTAATGATTTTGATTCTGCGGCGCGATTTATGCGCGCCGTGCCAGACGAAGATTTCACCGTCGTGCAAAACTCGCGCATGCTGGCCGAATTTTTAAGTGGCAAAATGCCCAACGCCGCCAAATTACTGGGGTCCGAAAAGGGGACACCGGCGCGCCTGATTTATGATGCGCAATTGGTGTTGAATGATGATTGGGACGCCCTGTACAAGCGGCACAAGAAAGATGAATCCGCACTGGCGGCGCCACTGCGCGTTTGGTCGTCGGTTGCAACCGACCGGCCAAAGGATGCGCTGAAATTCATCGAAAAATTGCCGGTCAATGATTCTTGGCGGGATTTTGTCCGCGGCCAGATTTATGTTGAAACCGGCGATGTTAAGCGTGCGGCCGATGCGTTTGCGCGCGTGCGCACCGATTTCATGAACATCCATGATTATCAGTATTTGATGTCGTTTTATGCCGCGCATGATATGGCGGATGCGGCGGATAAATTGCGCGCCGATTTTTCCCAGCGCCCCGGCAGCATGTTCATGGCGTCGTTTCGCACGGTTCCAGCATGGGAAACATATGCCGGCACGCGCAACCAATTGGCGTTCAGTCTGGTGCAAAACGTGTCACATACCCAGGTGATGATGTATTCTGATTTGGCGCTGTTGCTGTTGCGATTTGCCCAGATGACACATACCGGCGCGGGCGACATAAACGACACCATCAATTATTATCTGGGCCAGTATTTTTATAATAATAACGGCGATTACAACAAACATTTTTCGGCCATATCGGCGGACAGTCCGTTCTTTGTATTCGGGCAATTGCGCCGCGCAGACAAAAACGGGGATATAAAACTGCTGCAACAGGCGGTGGCGAACAATCCGCTGTTTGTGCCGGGGATTAATAAACTGGTGGCGAATTATGTATCCAACGGGGAAAAGAAAAATGCCCTGCGGGTGCTGAACCGCGCGCTGGATACGGACGATTTGTCTGGGATTGGCCGCGCCTTTTTCTTAAAGAGCAGGGCGCAAGTCCATCTGATATTCGGTGATTTGGATGATGCCCAGCGCGACATTCACGATGCCGCCGCCATTTTGCCGATGGACGGCGACATTCTGTCCATCCAGGCCAAGATTTGGGCCGGGCAAAATCGCGAATTGGACAATGCGTATGATTACGCCATTGCGTTGGTGCGTCAAAATCCGACCGATATCGCCGCATGGGATACGTTGGGTACGGTCGTCACCGCCCGCGAAGGGGTGGATGCCGCACTGGAAGTTTTGGAACGCGTCGGCGATGTGGCCGGTTCATGTTCATCGTTGTTTGAACGCCTGGGGGATTTGCATGTCGCCGCGGGCAATCAAAAATTGGCACGGGACGCATATTTACGTGCAATTGATTTATCATCTGATGGATTGACAATCGTCCCGGTTCTGGAAAAGAAATTAAGGAAATTAAAATGAAGGTTGGGGTATTGGGCGCCGGTGCCTGGGGCAGTGCGCTGTCTTTGTTGGCGCACCGCGGCGGATGCAACGTGACCGCGTGGTCATATAACAATGAATTTGATAATTTTCACGGCGTGCCGGTTCCGGCCGATATGCGTTTGACGGACAATATGGCGGACATGGCGGACATGGACGCGTGGTTGGTGGTGACACCCGCCGCGTTTTTCCGTCAAACAATTGCCGCCGCGCGCGCGCATTATCATGGCCAACCAATTATTATCTGTACCAAGGGATTGGAAGCCCAAACCCATAAATTCATGTCCGAAATTCTGGCCGAAGAATTGCCGGAATGCACCGATTGCGGTGTTTTGTCCGGCCCACAGTTTGCCGCCGAAGTGGCCCACGGCGTTCCCACCGGCAGCACGCTGGCCGGGACGGCGCGCGCACGCGCGGCGGGCCGCGAGATTTTATCCCAGATGTATTTGGAAGACAGCACCGACGTCATTGGCGCCGAAATTTGTGGGGTTGGTAAAAATGCGGTCGCATTGATTTGCGGATACACCAGTGTTATGGCCGGCGGCGAAAACGAACGGGCGATGGTATTCACGCGCGCCTGGGGCGAAGTGACGCGTCTGGGGCGGGCGATGGGCGCAACGCTGGAATCGTTTTTGGGGCTGTGCGGGATTGGGGATTTGTTTTTGTCCGCGACATCCCCGACCAGTCGTAATTTTTCGGCCGGCGTCGCCATCGCAAACAATCGTGAAATTGTCGGCACGGTAGAGGGGATATTCGCCCTGCGCGGGTTAATTCAACGCGCGGCGGCGTTGAATGTGGATGTTCCCATTTTATCCGATATGTGCGCGCGCCTGAAAATGGCATAAAAACACCGGCAAATGCCGGTGTTTTTTTATTTGCTTTTGTTTTTTCGAAATTCGTCCAGTGACACGACCCGTTTTTCGTCCGGGACGGTGCCCGGCTTTTCTTCCAGGGGTAATTCCATGTCATTACCGGCAGACGGCGCCACGCGCGGATGGAACGACAACATGAAATCGACCGACGGGTCTTTGAATTCAACCAGCGCCGAAAACGGCACGCGAATGAAAAACGGCCGCCCGTCAAAGGTTAATTGAACCCCGAATTCTTTGTCCGATACGTTTAAATTGTTATAAGAATATTGCAAGACAATCGTCATGATGTCGGGATAGCGAATGCGCAGAAAATCCGGCAAAACAACCCCTGGGTCGCGTGTCTTAAACGTGATAAAGAAATGCGTTCCATCCCCCAGACCGTTAAACTGCGCATGAATCAGTGCATCTTTGACGACCGATTTCAGGGCATTATCCAGTAATTTTTGATAGTCAATCTTGCTCATATTCAATACTTCCCGGGGTCAGTATATTATTAATCATCCCATCGTTGCAAGCAACAAATGTGGCGTCGGGCACATCGCGGAATATCGCCGCGTCCAGTCCCGTCGCCCAAACCTGGGCGTGGGCATCGCCCAGTTCGCGAAACAGGCGCGCGCGCGCATCCGCGTCCAAATGGGCGGCCGCTTCGTCCAACAGAATTAATGGCCGGGCGCCGGTTTTCGTGTGGACCAGTTTGGCGTGCGCCAGTATCAGGTCGATTAACACCCCCTTTTGCTGGCCGGTGCTGGTCAAATGCGCGGGCAATTTCAAGACCGTGTTAAACACCCCGAAATCCGATTTATGCGGCCCGTCCAGAACCATTTTGTCGCCCACCAATTCCCGGTTTTCATGCAGATAGGTTAAATATGCCTGTTCTGCTGCGGCGGCGGTGGATGTCATAACTTGTTCTTCGACCTGGCCGATGACGGACACCGCGCAGTTTTTCAGAAAATAATTAATTTCCCCGGCATATCGTATGCGGGCGGCGGCCACCGCGACGGCGGTCCCGGCGATTTGTGTGTCGATTGCGTCCAGCCAATGGCCGTCCGCGCCACGTTTCAGTGCGAACGCCCGTTCCGACATTAATTTGGATAATCGTGCAACGCGACCGCCATGCGCCGCGTCAAAGCTGGCGGTTAAGCGGTCAAAAAACGCACGCCGGTCGGACGCCGCGTCCACAAACAGACGGTCTTCGCGCGGGGTCAACCACACCACACGAACCCGCGCCGACAAATCAGACAGCGATGCCGCATCCCCGTCAATTTTTGCCCGGCGGTTGGCATCGCCCCCGGGGTAAAACACCGCGATTTCTGTTTCGTCGGTTAAATTGGCAAACACGCTGAACCCGGTGGTTACGCCAAATCGCGCCACATCGCCCATGGGCGCACCGCGCAACCCGCGGTCCCCGCCCAGCATCGATACCGCTTCCAGTATTGCGGTTTTGCCCGCACCATTGGGGCCGGTGATGATAATGTTGCGACGCCCATGGGTCGTTACCCGTCCCACGCAATGGTTTCGGAAATCAGTCAGGGTCAGCGTTTCAATCATATCAAGAAATTGGAGGCCTGGGTCGGAATCGAACCGGCATACAAGGATTTGCAGTCCTCTGCATAACCACTCTGCCACCAGGCCGTTGTCATATGTGTGCCTATCCTAGGCAAAAAAAGAATCTAATTCAATAGAAAAATTACAAAAATATGATATAATCCCATGTGCGAGAGAGTTTTACATGAAAAAGATATTATTAAGCCTGTGTTTGCTGCCGTCTGTGGCGTTTGGCGCCGATGATTGCATGACGCGTCAGCATGTGCCGTCCGGCGAATTAACACTGAAAGAAGTTATTAATCTGGGATTATGTCGTAATCCCCAAACCGCATCGGCGTATCTGGCGGCCGAATCCGCCCGTTTGTCCAAGAATGCGGGCTATGCCAATTATTTGCCCAACGTTTCTGCGTCTGCATCCGGCAGTCAGCCGTACCGAAACGAAGAATGGGGCGACTGGTCATGGGGGGCGTCGCTGTCGGCATCGTATCTGATATTCGATTTTGGCAAGCGGTTGGCCGATTTAAACACGTTGGCCGCCACATGGCGCGCCGCCGGGTTTGATTATGATGAATCCGTGCAAAATTATGTCTATGGCGTGATTGGCGCGTATTACGCATTGCTGAACGCGGATGCGGACGTGGAATCTGCAACGGCCCTGCGGGCGGTGGCGCAAACGGCGCTGGACACTGCACAAAAGAAGTTCAAGGCCGGCGCCGTGGCCAAGGCCGACGTATTAAAGGCCGAAACCACACTGGCCAGTCGCGATTTGGACTTGGAACGCGCGAAAAACAACCGTGAAATTGCCAAGGGAACCCTGCTGAGCAAGTTGTCATTTGCTGCGAACGATGAAATTGAAATCGCGGATATGCCGTCGTCATTCGGCAGCGCGTCCGAAAACGAAAGCATCGATGAATTGATTGCCGCCGCGCGCCAGCGTCGGCCCGATTTATTGCGCGCCACCGCGAACAAGGATGCCGCTTGGCACCGCCGCAACAGTTCGTTCTTGAAAAATTTGCCCAGCATTTCCGCATCGGGTTCATTGACATGGAACGACACGCCGGCTGAATCGTTTAATGTCGGCAGCAGTCACGTCAGCGGCAGCATCGGCATCCGCGCATCCATGCCGATTTTTGCGGGATTTGCAAACGTATATGGCGTGCGCGCGGCCCAGGCGAACTATGACCGCGCCATCGAACAGGAACGCGCCACCCAGGACAACGCCGTCTTGGACGTCTTTACCGCGTACCAGAATTACAAGACCGCGCAAAAGGTTTTGACCCAAAGTGAAACTTTGCTGAAATCCGCAACGGAAAGCGAACGCGTCACCGCCGGCATGTACAAGGTTGGACGCGCCACCATGCTGGATTGGCAAACGGCGCAATCGGAACTGGTTGACGCCCAGAAACAAAATAATGCCGCCAAATATGATTTGTTCACCAAACGGGCGGCGGTGGCACTGGCCATCGGTGATATCAAGGCCGGTTTAATCCGCACAGAACAACAAGGAGAGAGTAATGAAGACTGATTCCCGTTTTAAACGGATGATGCGCTGGGTTTGGCGCAAAAAATGGTGGATTGTGACACTGGCCGTGGTGGTCTTTGGCGCGATGATGATTTTTGGCGGCGGCGATGGTGATAAAAACGGCCAGTTTGCGACCGTTGCGATTTCGCGCGGCGGCCTGCGCCAGGTGGTGACCGCCACCGGTGAAATCCAGCCGGTTAACACCGTCAACGTCGGGTCCCAGGTGTCGGGCACCATTGACGAATTGTTCGTCGATTATAATACCAAGGTGAAAAAGGGCGACGTTTTGTTAACCATCGAACCGTCCGTATTACAAGCGTCCGTTGACGAAGCCAAGGCTTCGCTGGTCAGTGCCGAATCCCAGCGCAACTATGCCAAGAACGAATACGAACGCAACAAAACACTGTACGCCGACGGGTATATTGCCCGCGCCGAAATGGAACAGTCCCAAACAACATACGAACAGGCCGAACAATCCGTTCTGCGGGCGCGGTCCCAATATGAACGCGCGGAAACCAATTTGGGCTATGCCACGATTGTGTCGCCGGTGGATGGGACGGTCATATCGCGCAAAGTGGACAAGGGCCAAACCGTCGCCGCATCGTTCCAGACGCCCGATTTGTTCGAAATCGCCGAAGATTTATCCAAAATGCAAATCGAAACTTCTGTGTCCGAAGCGGACATTGGCATGATTACCGACGGCCAGCGTGTAACGTTCACCGTTGATGCGTATCCCACCCAAACGTTCGAAGGCGTGGTCCGTCAAATCCGTTTGTCGCCGACCACAACATCAAACGTTGTCGTCTATACCGTGGTTATTGACGTGGATAACGCGGATTTGCGTCTGATGCCGGGGATGACCGCATTTGTGACCATCGTCATTTCTGAAAAAGATGATGTATGGAAAGCCCCCAATGCCGCATTTTTAATCCGCAGCTTTGCCAATATTATCGAAGATGCGGGCGACGCCACCCCGAAAACGCATCTGGCGATTGAACGGGGCGGGGCGGCTGTATTGGTCCCGTATGAAAAGGGATTGTCCACCGCGACCGAAACAGAAATCATTTCCGATGGCGTCCAATCGGGCGACAAAATCATTGTCGGCCGGCATGGGGCAACGTCATCCACCAATTCCCAGGGGCGCGGCGGCATGCGCGGCCCCGGCGGACCGATGTAAGTGGTAAAAGGCCGGGAAACCCCGGCCTTTATTAACCAGACAAATGGGGATAAATCATATGAAAAATAAAAAGAATTCTGAAATTATCATATCGATGCGCGATGTCTGCAAAAGCTTTCCCTTGGAAATGGGTGGCGTGCAACAGGTCTTGTTCGATATAACGTTTGAAATTCATGCCGGGGAATTTGTCGCCATTATGGGCCCGTCGGGCAGTGGGAAATCCACGTGCATGAATATTATCGGCGCGCTGGACACGGCGACGTCGGGGACATATGAACTGTATGGGACCGACATTACCAATTTTTCGGCCGATGAATTGGCCCGCGTGCGCAATGAACACATCGGATTTGTATTTCAAAACTTTAACCTGTTATCCAAACGGTCTGTTTTGGACAACGTGATGTTGCCGCTGATGTACCGCGGGATGCACATGGATGAACGGGTGCGTCGGGCGCGTGAAATGCTGAAACGCGTCGGATTGGAACGGTTCGAAACGTATTTGCCAACGCAACTGTCGGGCGGGATGCGCCAGCGCGTTGCCATCGCGCGTGCATTGGCCGGGGACCCGAAAATGATTCTGGCGGACGAACCGACGGGCGCACTGGACAGTAAAATGGGCAACGAAATTCTGAAATTCTTTAAACAGTTAAACCAGGATTTGGGCATCACCATCGTGATGATTACCCACGAATTTGATATCGCCAAATATGCGGGGCGTTTGATTCACATCCGCGACGGGCGCATTAATTACGACGGCCCGGTGCCGCGCGACGAACGCGTCTTGCAATAACAGGGGGGCAAAAATGACATTCAACGATATTTTAAAAGAATCATGGCTGTCCATCAGCGGGAATAAAATTCGTTCATTCCTGACCGTTTTGGGGATTATTATCGGGGTTATGGCGGTGGTGATTATGGTTGCCGTCGGCGAAACCGTGCAAAAGCAAATCAGTGACCAGTTTTCATCACTGGGGACGAACACGATTATGATACGTGCGGGTGCGGCGCAAACGGGCGGGGTGCGCACCGGTAACCGCCAGACATTGACCATTGACGACGCGGAATTTATCGGCAAATTGCCTGACGTAATGGCGGTAACGCCGGTCCAAATCAGTGCGGCCCAGGCGATTTACGGGAACAAGAACTGGGCGACGTCGATGGTCGGCGCATATCCGGCATACACCACCGTTCAAAACATAGAAATGGCCCAGGGAACATTTTTTGACCAATCGGCGGTACGCAACGCGGCGACATATGCCGTGATTGGCCCGACCACTGCGTCGGAACTGGGGCTGCCCGACGACCCGGTGGGCCAGGTTATCCGTGTGCAAAACACGCCCTTTGTCGTTATTGGCGTGACCAAGGCAAAGGGGGATTCCGCCATGGGCAGCCAAGATGACATGATTATCATCCCCATCACGACATTGAAAAAGCGTCTGCAAGGCAGCCGTTTCCCAAATTCGGTCAGCATGATTGCATTGAAACTGTATCCGGATGCAGACAATACCATTGCCACCGAACAGATAACAATGTTACTGCGCGACCGGCACAAATTAAAGGATTCCGACCCCGACGATTTCCAGATTATGGACATGAAACAGGTCATGGAAACCATGAACACGGTGACGGGTTATATGAAACTGTTGCTGATTGCGATTGCGGCGGTGTCGCTGTTGGTGGGGGCGATTGGGATTATGAACATGATGTTGGTATCGGTCGCCGAACGCACCCGCGAAATCGGCATCCGCAAGGCCATCGGCGCCCGCGAACGCCATATTATTACCCAGTTTTTATCGGAATCGATTTTGATATCTTTTATCGGGTCGATGGCGGGATTGATTTTGGGTGTGGGCCTGTCCCAGGGGGTGGGGCGCCTGATACTGCATTATAATGTGCCGTTTTCGGCGTGGCCGGTCCTGTTGTCGGTCAGTGTGGCGGTTATTGTGGGCCTGGCGTCGGGGGTGACCCCCGCAATGAAGGCCGCAAAACTGAACCCCATCGACAGCCTGCGCTATGAATAATCCAAATCCCCCACATGGGGGATTTTTTTGGGGGTGGGCACTTACTCTCTCTTGTCATTGCGAGCCACGTCAGTGGCGTGGCAATCCAGATAATAAGGAACAGACCACTATTCGCTGGATTGCTTCACTGCGTTCGCAATGACAAAGGGGATGAAGTACCCGGGAAATTAAACACCCTTGTCATTGCGAGCAAGGCGGTACGCCGCCGCGTGGCAATCCAGTAATAAAATCCCCCATTCGGGGGAAAATGTTACAAATTATCGCGGCTGCGTTTTATCACCAACATGGCAAATGCACCGTGGAAAAACCGGCGCAGCGTCCCTTCGGCGAACAGGTCGTGGCCACGTTCACATTTCTGATAATCTTTCTTGTTCATTTTCAATAATTTTGCCGCATCGGCCACACTGATTTTCAAATGTTGGCGCGCGTGGCGCATGATATTGCCGTAATAATTGGCGTCGATTAATAATTTTGCCATAGTTTTCATCTCCTTTTAAGTTATTAAAACACCGCCCGTAAAAGCACAGGCGGTTGGAGGTTAACAACTATCCATAACAAATAGCGCTGTTTATTCAATATATTCACAGCCCCCCAACCAACAGTTGGAGTTTTACGTCAATGACGGTTATGTTCAGGTTGTTAAGCCTACACCGGTTACCCAATGCGTGTGAATTATATCGCATCCCGCGCGAATGTTCAAGGGATTTAAATTTATTGGTGTATGGGTTAATTTACTGGATTGCCACGCCACTGACGTGGCTCGCAATGACAAAGGGGATGCAGTTCCTGGAAATTAAACACCGTTGTCATTGCGAGTGTAACGAAGCAATCCAGTGAATAATGAACATTGTCACTTTCCTGGATTGCCGCGCGCGCTACGCTTGCTCGCAATGACAAAGGGGATAAAAAAATCCCCCGTGCGGGGGATTTTTATTCTTCGTCGGTGGATTGGGGCGCCGGGGCGGGGTGTTCCTTTTCCGCCTTTAAATAACCTTCTAACCAATGGTTGTCCACGTTCAGTGTCTTGACATCACGGTTGTTCAGCAATTTTTGCTGTAACGGGATGGTTGTTTTGACCCCTTCGATGACGAATTCGTCCAGCGCACGCTGGGCACGCATAATACATGCCGGGCGATTTTGGGCATGCACGACCAATTTCGCAATCATCGAATCATATGTCGGCGGGATGGTGTAACCGGTATAGACCGCACTGTCCACGCGAACCCCCAGACCGCCGGACGGCGCGTACAGGGTGATTTTACCCGGGTTCGGAATGAATGTTTCCGGATCTTCGGCATTGATGCGGAATTCAATCGCATGACCATGCGGGACAACGTTCGATTGGGTATAGCCCAATTTTTCCCCGGCCGCGATACGGATTTGTTCACGCACCAGGTCGATGCCATACACCATTTCGGTCACGGGATGTTCCACCTGTAATCTGGTGTTCATTTCCAAGAAATAGAATTTGCCGTCTTCGTACATGAATTCAAATGTGCCGGCGTTGGTGTATCCCATTTTTTTGGCCGCCGTTTTGCAGATTTCAATCATGTCGTCGCGCTGTTTCTGCGTCAATGCCGCCGCAGGGCATTCTTCCATAACCTTTTGATTTTTGCGTTGCAGCGAACAATCGCGTTCACCGAAAATCACAACGCCGCCATGCTGGTCCCCCAGCACCTGGAATTCAATATGACGCGGATGCAGCAACAGTTTTTCCATATACAGCGTGTCGTCGCCGAAACCGGATTTTGCTTCCTGTTTGGTAATCTGGAACGCTTCGGCCATTTGTTCGGCGTTCATAACGGGACGCATACCGCGGCCACCGCCGCCGGCGGACGCCTTTAACATGACGGGGTAACCGATTTTTTCCGCCCACATCAATGCGTCGTCCAAACTGGCGACCGCACCGTCGGAACCGGGAACAACCGGCAAACCGCATTCAATTGCGGTGCGTTTGGCATTAACCTTGTCCCCCATTTTTTCAATCATCGCGGCGGTCGGCCCAACCCAAATCAGACCGTGTTGTTCCACCTTGCGAACGAAATCGGCGCGTTCGGACAAAAATCCATATCCCGGGTGAATCGCGTCGGAATTGGTCAGTAACGCCGCCGTCAAAATCGCGGATTCGTTCAGATAAGAATCCTTGGACGGGCCGGGGCCGATACAGACGGATTCGTCCGCCAATTGCACGTGCATTGCGTTTTTATCAACCGTGGAATAAACCGCAACCGTACGAATGCCCATATCGCGGCACGCGCGGATAATGCGCAGGGCGATTTCCCCGCGGTTGGCAATTAATACTTTTTTAATTTGTGGCATGGCTTTTCGCTTTCTTATTCAATCACAATCAAGGCTTGGTCGAATTCAACAGCCTGGCCGTCGGAAACCAAGATTTCTTTGACGACGCCGTCTTTGTCGGATTTAATCGGGTTGAATGTCTTCATCGCTTCGACCAGGGCGACCGTGTCACCCGATTTGACCGATGCGCCAACCGTCACGAACGGTTTCGCACCCGGTTCCGGCGCCAGGTACGCAACACCCACCATCGGGGATTTCAGCACGTGACCCGAAATTTTCGGTTCGTCGGACGCCGGCGCGTCCAGACCGGGCCGCTTGTTTTCCGAAACGGCAAAGCTGGGCATGACGGCCGCGGCGGCCTGTTGCTTGGACAAATGAATGTGTTTGCGGTAAACACCAAACAAGAACTGGCGTTCCAAATCCAATTCCGTAATACCCATTTCGTCCATAATTTTGGACATGGATTCAACAGTTGCACGAAATGACATTATATATCCTTTTTAATCTGTTTGACTGGTTTATTTCAGTTGAACCGAATTTTATCACAATGAACGCGGATGTCAAGGCACCGGGTCATACCCCCACCCGCCACCGGGTCGGCATCGCCCAATTCGGCGCAATCCCATCAGCCCCCCACGCCACAGCCCATACCGCGCGATGGCGGTGCGGGTATATTCGCTGCAACTGGGGGTAAAGCGGCACGCGGCGCGCCCGCCAATCAATGGGGAAATGAACATTTGATACGCGCGTATGCACCACATGGCCGCGCGCGACGTTGGGGCGATTGCACAAGATTTATTGTTGTGGGACGCCATCAATCTTTTGTTTGCGCAGGTAACGCAGTGCCTTCTTCATGGCGACGATGCCGTCGGTATGCTGCCACGCCAAAATCGACGGACGGGCGATAAACACATAATCACGCCCATCGTCCAGCCACGATTCGTTGCCCCGAATCCAAACGCGCAGAACACGTTTCGCCCGGTTGCGGTCCACCGCGTGACGGAATGTTTTTTTTGTCGCCACCAGCCCGTATCGCGCATCCCCGGGGAATCGCGTTGCCCGCGCCCGGATAATAAATGCACCGCACCGGGCCGACAGGTCCGTTTCCGTCATTATAAAATCGTCATGTCTTTTTATTGTATCACGCATGGACCCTATAATAACAAAATATCACGATAATCAAATAAAAAAGCGCATTTTTGTCCAACGCCCCGCTTGATTTTTTTTACCGCAGGTTTTATAGTGCAAAAAAACATTCTATTGGGGGATTCATAATATGTATAACTGGCTGCTGAAATTCTTTTCCGCCGATATGGCAATTGATTTGGGAACGGCAAACACGCTGATTTATGTCAAGGGACGCGGAATCGTCCTGAACGAACCGTCGGTGGTGGCGGTGGCGGAAAACCGTTTGCTGGGGCGCAAGGAAATCTTGGCCGTGGGGACGGACGCGAAACAGATGTTTGGTCGTACGCCCGGCACGATTACGGCGGTGCGCCCCCTGCGCGATGGGGTCATCGCCGATTTCGAAGTCGCCGAAGAAATGATTAAGTATTTTATCCGCAAGGTGCACAAGCGTAACCCCATGGCGGCGCCGCTGATTATCATCTGTGTGCCGTCGTGCGCGACCCAGGTGGAACGCCGCGCCATTCAAGAAGCCGCCGACGCCGCCGGCGCGCGCAAGGTATATATTGTCGAAGAATCCACCGCCGCCGCGATTGGCGCGGGTCTGCCGGTGGAAAAGCCCGTCGGGTCCATGGTTTTGGACATTGGTGGCGGCACGACCGAGGTTGCGGTTATGTCCCTGGGGGGGATTGTGTATTCCAACGCGGTGCGCACCGCCGGTGACCAGATGGACGTCGATATTATCGATTTCGTGCGCAAGAACAAGAATCTGTTGATTGGGGAAAACACCGCCGAAGAAATCAAAAAGAAAATCGGCACCGCCATTTCGCCCAAGGACAAGGCCAACGAATTAACCATGAAAATCAAGGGGCGCGATTTGCTGTCGGGCACACCGCGCGAAACGGTTATCACCGAATCCCAGATTGCATCCGCATTGGCCCAGACGGTCAACAAAATCGTCGATACCGTGCACCAGGCACTGGAACTGACGCCGCCGGAATTGTCCGCCGACATCGCCGATTTCGGTATTGCGATGACGGGCGGCGGGTCGCTGTTGCGGGGGCTGGATGCGGCCATTCGCGCGGCCACGGGTTTGCCGGTGTTCTTGGTCGATAATCCGTTGGCGTGCGTGGCGTGCGGGTCCGGAAAAATGCTGATGGATTTGGACCGGAACAAGCATGTGTTGCAAACAATGTATTAAAAAAAAGCGCCGCAAAACGCGGCGTTTTTTCATATGTTTAATTTGCATTTCCCGATTTATTTTTGTATCGTGTCCATGTTAACGAAAGGAATTGATTATGGACCAGGACAAGCTGTCGTTTGAAGAAGCGTACAAACAACTGACCGAATTGGTCAAGAAGATGGAATCGGGCGAATTGCCCCTGGCGGCGTCGGTTGCCGCATACGAACAGGGCATTAAGTTAAAGGCGTATTGCGAACAATTGTTAAAAGAAGCCGAATTGAAAATCGAAACACTGAAAGTGGACACAGCACAGTAATTTATTTATCATCGTCACAAGAGGATTATCGTGACCGAAAAAAGCAAATTGACACCCGTCATGCAACAGTATGTTGACATGAAGGCTGAAAACCCCGACGCGTTGTTGATGTTTCGTCTGGGCGATTTTTACGAAGCGTTTTTCGAAGACGCCAAAACAATCAGTACGACTTTGTCCCTGGTATTGACCCAGCGCGGAACAGATGCCGCCGGAAACGATATTCCGATGTGCGGTATTCCGTGGCATGCGGCGGATAACTATTTTGGACGGCTGGTGCGCGCGGGGTACAGCGTGGCATTGGTCGAACAAATGGAAACCCCGGCCCAGGCCAAGGCCCGCGGCCACAAATACATCGACCGCCGCGTGGTGCGCGTGTTGACGCCGGGAACACTGACGGATGAAAATCTGTTGACGCCGAAAAATTCCAATTTTTTGGTCGCGGTGGTCCCGGTATCGGGGGGACGTGGGATGTTTGATATCGCCGGGTGCGATATTTCAACCGGCGAATTTTTTATCGGCCACACGGACAATGCGCTGGACGATTTGGTGCGCATCAACCCGGCCGAGGTTATTTATCCAGAATCCGCCGCCGAAGATGCGTATGTTCAAACCCTGCGCGATGTGTTTAAGACAACGCCGGTTTATGAAAAATTATACAACCGCACCGATATCGGCCAAATTGTGTCGCGGGTGTTCGGGCAAAATGTGGATGCGGCGGACGCGGGATGCGTTATTCGCGGCGACGCGCCGAACGGCGTGGTCGCATTGCTGGCGGGATATTTGTTTAATACCCAGCGTGATGCGCCGATGGCGTTTCGCGCACCATATGCCTTTAAATCCGGGCGCCAATTGCTGATTGATTCGGCCACGTGGAAAAGCCTGGAAATCGATGCCCCCATTAATGACGGCGGGGCATGTTTGCTGGACGTGTTGGACCAGACCAAGACGGCCGCGGGTGCGCGCCGGTTGCGGTCGTATCTGCGCACGCTGTCGGCGGATATCGGTGAAATTCGCCGCCGCCAGGAACACATCGGCCATTTGTTGCTGAACATGGATGCAATGGGTGGATTGGCGCAAATGCTGGGGGCGATTCCCGACGTTGGGCGCAGTTTGACGCGTTTGCTGTCGGGGCGCGGGACGCCGCGCGATATGCGGTCTGTGTCGGATTTTCTGTTGGCGTTGCCCGGGGCGCGTGCCCGCGGGCGTTCGTTGGATGCGGATATGGCCGCACGCTTTGCCGAAATCAACAGCCACGATAAACTGGCCGGGGAATTGAAGTTCGCGCTAAGTGATGAATTGCCGACATTTTTCCGCGATGGCGGGGTTATCCGCGATGGGTTTGATGCGGCGCTGGACCATATGCGGGGATTGTCCCACGGGGCCAAGGAAACGATTGCCGCATTACAGGCCGAATACGCCGCCCAGACCGGTATCCATACCCTGAAAATCAAGTACAACAATATCCTGGGATATTTCATAGAAGTTCCATCTGCCCGCGCTGATGTCATGATGCAGCCCGATGGCGGGTTTATCCATCGACAGACGATGGCGGGTAATATGCGCTTTACCACGACGCGGTTAATTGATTTGGACAATGACGTGCGCAGCGCCGGGGAAAAGGCCGCCGCCATCGAAGCCGAACTGGTCACCGGATTTATCGAAAAAATCCGCGAAATTGCCGACGATTTGATGAATACGGCTGAACTGATTGCGGATGCGGACGTTTGGTATGCGTTGGCCGAATGCGCGGGCCGCTGGCAATGGGTGCGTCCCACCATCAGCGAAGATCGCGCCATGGATATCCGGGGCGGACGCCATCCGGTGATTGAATATGTTTTGCGGACGCGCGGGGATAATTTTGTGAAAAATGACTGTAACCTGGATACGCGGTCCATCGCGTTGCTGACGGGGCCGAATATGGCGGGTAAATCGACATATCTGCGCCAGAATGCCATTCTGGTCGTGTTGGCGCATCTGGGGTCGTTTGTCCCGGCAACCAGCGCCACCATCGGCATTTGCGACCAATTGTTCAGCCGCGTTGGCGCGTCAGACAATCTGGCGGCGGGCCAATCCACATTTATGGTGGAAATGACTGAAACTGCCAACATCCTGAACCGTGCGACGGAACGGTCATTTATTATCTTTGACGAAATTGGGCGCGGCACCGCGACATATGACGGTATGGCCATTGCCCAGGCGGTGTTGGAATTTTTAAATAACCTGGGGCCGCGCACGTTGTTTGCAACGCACTATCATGAATTAACCGCGTTGGTGGGGGATGGCCCCGACCAGTTGGGCGGGGTGTCATGTCTGACCATTGATGTACGCGAACACAACAATGAAATCATCTTTATGCACAAAATCGTGCCGGGTGTCGCCAATCGGTCATACGGGATTCATGTGGCGAAAATGGCGGGCATGCCGGCGTCGGTTGTTGCGCGCGCGGAATCTGTGTTGGGTGCGCTGGAATCACGTCACGGTGGTGCGCAATGCGCGCCCACGACTGCATCCACGCCAGTATCTGCGGCGCCCGTAACACCGGCCGCGCCGACGCCGCGCCCCGCACCCCGGGGCCGTGTCAATCAATCGGATGTGGCGCCACAATTATCACTGTTTGGATAAACGCAGATGGACGGATGGATAATCTTGGACAAGCCCGAAAATATATCCAGCCGCGCATGTGGCGCGCGGTGCATGCGCATGTTTGATGCGCCGACATTCGGGCATATCGGGACACTGGACCCGATGGCGTCGGGATTATTGCCGATTGCGTTGGGGGCCGCAACGCGGGTTATCCCGTTTATGCAGACCGAATGCGTCAAAGAATATCTGTTTTCCATGCAATTTGGCTTTGAAACAGACACGCTGGATATCACGGGCGCGATTACCAAACGCAATGACATTATCCCAGGCGCGGATGCGGTGACGGCGGCGCTGTCCCAATTTATCGGTGATATCGACCAGGTGCCCCCGATGTACAGCGCGGTGCACGTCGGTGGCGTGCGCGCCCACAAATTGGCCCGCGCGGGACGCGTCGTTGATATCCCGCCGCGCCGCGTTCATATTTACGCGCTGGAATTTCTGGGGATGCGGGGCGCGTCATACCATTTTCGGGTGCGTTGCACCGCCGGGACATATGTGCGTTCACTGGGGCGCGATATTGCAAATGCGTGTGGGGCACTGGCGACGGTTGACATGATACGGCGCGTGGAAACAAACGGGTTGCACATAAAAAATGCCGTAAAACTTGATTTTCTGGAAAATTTATTTCATAATGGCGGGGATTTGCAGGAATATCTGCAACCGATTGATTTTGGACTGGGGGACATTCCGGTTCTGAATCTGAATGATAAAGACGCGGATTTTTATAAACACGGCGGCTTTATCGGCGGGGCATATGCGGACGGTTTGGCGCGTGTGTACGATGATGCCGGGTTAATCGGTATTGGCGTTGTGTCGGACGGAATTCTGCGCCCCAAACGAACAATTAAATAAGATAAACAAAAGGAAATATAATGTCCGTTACAAAAGCAAAAAAAACTGAATTGATTAACGCGTACAAAACCACAGACAAAGACAACGGCGGCAGCGCCGCGTCCCAGGTTGCGGTTTTGACGGAACGCATCCGCAATTTGACCGAACATATGAAGGCCAATCACAAGGATCAGCATTCCAAACGCGGTTTATTGCTGATGGTGAACCGCCGCAAGAAATTGTTGGCCTACATCAAGAAACGTAATGTTTCCGAATACGAAGAACTGATTAAGAAATTGGGTCTGCGTAAATAATAAATCCCGCCGTATGGCGGGTTTTTTTAAGACTGGGCACTTACTCTCTCTTGTCATTGCGAGCAAGGCGGTATGCCGCCGCGTGGCAATCCAGGGAAGTGGCAATGTTCATTATTTACTGGATTGCTTCACTGCGTTCGCAATGACAACGGTGGCTGGCGCTGTATCTCCTTTGTCATTGCGAGCAAGTCGCGACGTAGCGCAGCGAAGACGGACGCCGCGTGGCAATCCAGTAATAAAATCCCCCATTCGGGGGACAATGTTACAAATTATCGCGGCTGCGTTTTATCACCAGCATGGCAAATGCACCGTGGAAAAACCGGCGCAGGATTCCGATATCAAACAGCGCCTGGCCCCGTTCACAACGCTGGTAATCCCGCCGGCTCATTTTCAATAATTTTGCCGCGTCGGCAACACTGATTTTCAAATGTTGGCGCGCGTGGCGCATGATATTGCCATAGTAATTGGCGTCGATTAATAATTTTGCCATAGTTTTTTTCTCCTTGTGTAAAAAAAACACCACCCAGAACATTCGGGTGGTTGGAGGTTAATAGCTATTGACGTAATAGTGCTGTTTATTCAATATATTCACAGCCCCCCAACCAACGGGTTGGAGATATTTTGTGTCATCGCTGACAACGTCAAAGGGCTATTATACCCTACACCGGTTACCCAATGCGTGTGAATTATATCGCATCCCGCGCGAATGTTCAAGGAATTTAAATTTATTGGTGTGCTGATTTATTTACTGGATTGCCGCGCGGCGTCCGTCTTCGCTGCGCTACGTCGCGACTTGCTCGCAATGACAAGAGAGAGTAAGTGCCCAGTCTTAAAAAAAATCCCCCATGTGGGGGATTTTTATAACAGACAGGCCAGGGCCGCGCTGGTATTTTTTAACATAAACCAGCCAATGCGGTAATCAGTTGCATAAACCGTTGCCATAAACAATACCAAAATCGCCATCACAATCAGGACGTTCTGGCGCTTGCCCCGCATGCAATAAACACTGATGTTATAAAACAGGAACAAGATATAGCCGTCAACCAGCAAACTGATTATCCACAGTGATGTGCAATTAAACGCCAATGCGTTCAACACCAAAATCACCGGATAGATAAAGAATACGGACGCCAATCCCTTTATCGCGATTTCCCAATCGCGTTCGCCGCCCGTGATTTCCGACATCAGCATCAACAGCCCGCCCAGCACGAACAGCAACGCCACCGCCAGCACCGGGATAACAATAATCGCCGTGAATACCGCGCCGATTGTAATCGTCGCCCCACCGACCAGGCGCAACAACAACACCAATCCGCCCCCCAACAGGCCGTACATAAAGGCCCGCAACATCGATTCTTCCAGATTGCCATCCGCAACAATTTTTGTGAAAAAACGCTTGGGCTGGGTCAAAATGCTGACGATACTGGACGCCCACTTTTTAATTTTATGCTTCATGGCACACTCCGTTTGATTATTTCTATTTTTGCTTTATAATTGAAAAAAATCAATGGAAAAAGTTATGAAGAAACTGGCAATTGTGGGGCGACCCAACACAGGTAAATCAACATTGTTCAACGGTTTGACCGGGACGCGTGATGCGCTGGTCCATGACCGGCCGGGCGTGACGCGCGATGTCATTGGCGGCGTCATGGTGGCGCGCGCATGGGAAATCTTTGACACGGCGGGGTTGGAACGCGCCAAAACCGGGATTGCGGCGCATTCGACCGACATGGCGCTGAACGCGATTAAGGGGGCGGACGCCATCTTGTTCGTGGTGGACGGCCGCGCGGGATTATTACCCGAAGATTTGGATTGGGCCCGTACCGTGCGTCGTAACAGCCGTGCGCCGGTTTTATTGCTGGTGAACAAGGCCGAATCGGACCGCCGTTTGGGTAATCTGGATGATTTTTACAAACTGGGGTTTGGGGAACCGGAACTGATTTCGGCGGAACACAAACGTGGATTTTCCCAGATTTATGAATTCTTGGACAAAATTGGGTCGGATACGGATGCCGCCCCGGCGGACACCGACGCGCGTTTGAAAATTGCCGTCATGGGCCAGCCAAACGTCGGTAAATCCACATTTGTGAACCGCGTTTTGGGCCAACAGCGTCAGATTGTCAAAGACGAACCGGGCGTGACGCGTGACACGGTGAAAATTCCCGTACGCTTTTACGGGCGGGATATCGTTTTGATGGATACGGCGGGTCTGCGCCGCAAGGCGGGCGTTACCGACGACGTGGAAACACTGTCGGCGTTAAAATCGCTGGACGCGGTGGGCAAGGCGAACGTTGTCATTTTAATGGTTGATGCGACGCGCGATATTGAAAACCAGGCGCTGTCGATTGCGGCGCGTGTTTACGACGCGGGCAAGATTTTGTGCGTCGCGCTGAACAAATGGGATTTGGTGGAACCGGCGCTGCGCGATGAAAAACTGTTGAAGTTAAAGCATCAGTTTGCCAATTCATTTCATCAGATTATCAAGCCGATGATTCTGGCCATTTCCGCAGAAAAGGGAACCGGTGTCCAAAACATGTTCAAGCGGATTTATGAACAGTGGGATTTATCCAATGCCCAGGCGCCGACCAGTCTGGTGAACCGCATCGTTGAAAAGCTGGTGGAACAGCGCCAGCCGCCGTTGTCCCGTTTAAAGCGGCCGATGAAGATCAAGTTTGCATCCCAGACGGGCCGTCATCCGATGCGTATCACGATTAATGTGGGCGGCGCGTCCGATATCCCGGAATCGTACACCCGTTATCTGCGTCGCGGGTTGGCCACGGCATTACACTGGGAACATTTGCCTGTTGTAATCGAGTATAAAAAAGCGGATAATCCATTTGACCAATAAACCCATGGTTTGATTGGTCCATGGCATTGCGTGGTGGCGTTTATCTACTCTATCCGCAATCAAAGAAAAGGCGCAGGTTTTATCCGGCGCCTTTTTCCTGCCTTGGAACGAAGAAAAACCCGCCAATGGCGGGTTTTTTCATGTATGGCTTAGAATCCCTTTGGGGGGGCCATTTTGACGTTGGACACTTTCTTGTTCAGGGCCGAAATTACTTCGTCTGTGATGTCCAGATTCTGGGCGTCGTTGCCAACGCGGGCAAAGCGGCCGTCGATAACCAACGACAGATTCTTTTTTGCGATAATCCCTTCGATTAACGGGTCCAGATGTTTGGCCTGGACTTCGTTCAGGGCGTTTTGAAACGCGACTTCGATGCTTTGGGCGCGTTCGGTCAAATCACGCTGTAACTTCGTCACGCGGTTTTGATAATCCACAACGCGGCGTTGCAGTGCGTCACGGGACAAAACATCCTGGGACTTTTCAATTTCAGCCTTTTCCTTTTCCAGTGCTTTTTGGTCGCGGGTCAATTCATCGCGCAGTTTGGATTCATACGATTCCTTTTGCTTGCGCAGGTCTTTCAGTGCCGCCGCTTCGCCCTGGATGGCGTCCATGCGGATAACCGCAATGCGCAGCGCGGCGCCATTGGCCGCATCCGCAGATACCGCCGCCAGCGATTGTTCAACACTGGCGCCGCCACGATGATTAATCGCGCGTACCGCAAAGAATCCCGCCGCCGCAACCGCAACGACAATGGCGGCGATAATACCGATTTTAGCATAGTTTTTTGCGGCCGGGTTGACGGTCGCAGATGTGTTTTTGTTTGCCATTTGTCCTTCCTTTTGTCTGGTTGGAAAAAGTATAGCAACAAAAATTTGAAATGAAAAGGGAAAGTTATCCCGATCGCGCGTTACCGCGCCGGTGCCAGGCGGATTTCCACGCGGCGATTGGTCAATCGACCGATATCATCCTGGGCGGCGATGGGGCGCGTTGCGCCACGGCCGACAATAAACATGCGCGCGGTGTTGATTTTATGCTGTGCCAGGTACACGGCCACCCGCTGCGCCATGTCCAATGACAATGACCGCGCGGCGGCGCCGTCGCGCATGGCGTCGGTATATCCGGCGATTTCGATAAATGTCGCGTCGTATTGGCGCAAAATCTTGGCCATAATATTCAGTGCGCGGTCCCCGTCGGGTGAAATGTCCGCCACGTCCAATTCCATCAGTGCGTCGCGCACCATGATAACCACCACGTCCGTGCCGGCCCGTTGGACCGATATGCCCGGCATGCGCAGCGCGTCGTACAGCGCGTATTCCAATTTGGCCATGTAATTTAACGCGGCGGCGTTTTCGTTGGCAATTTTATCCCCGTAATCGGCGGCCGGATTTTCGGTTGCCGTCACCAGTTGGCCGCCCGCGCCCAGATACACCGGACGTTTGGCGACGCGTGACATTTCTGTCATGTCGGTCATGGACGCGCCGCGCAACAGTGTCGGCCATGTTTGGCGCGCGGGACTGTGATACGTGACGCATGACGTCATCGTCATCATTATCAGCAAAAGCGTCGCAAATCCCCGCATCATTTAATGGTGTTATTCCACGATAAAGGAAACCTGGTTGTCACCGGTTGACAGACAATAATCATCGACGGTGGTTTCATATCCGTTGACGCGCATCTGGGACGCCCATGCGGTTTTGGACGCAACCAAGAAATTGCATTCCCCCGCCGACAGCCCCATCAGATTGATTGAAAATGCCGCCCCGTCGGCCGTGGCCGTGAGGGACCAGTTGTCCGTCCCCAGTGGCGCGTTCGCATTGGCCAGGGCGCCCGCCTTTATCAAATAATCGACGGACACGCCGGTGTAATCGCCACGCGGCGCCATCAACAGGCGCGTGTTTTTTGCAATTTGTTCCAATTCGGAAACCGCAATGGTGCGGATTTGACGATTGCGCAACATTCCGTACATCGTGACCGCCCCGGCCGCCATCATCGCCGATATGGCCAGGATACCGATAACTTCTATTAACGAACGTCCAGATTGTTGGTTCATGGGCAAATCCTTTCCTTTGTATTTTCTTATTTTGAAACGCCGACGATTTCCGCATTTTCAAACAGCGACATCGCATTTGCAATCAATGGGTCGGATACCAGTTCTTCTTTCTTTTGTTCGGTGACGGTTTGTTTGTGGGGCGATTGTTCGCACCGTTCCAGTGTCCACGCGCGGCCCGTTTTATCCTGTAACCAGACGGCCAGCTTTTTCGGGAAATCGGCGTCCCCCTTGCGATCGTAATAGACCATTTTGCCATCTGCAAAATCGGCGATTTCGATATTGCTGCTGTAATATGAATACAGCAAAATTTCCTTGGACGATTGCAGGGCGGTTGCCAATTCCGTCGCCGATGTAATTGTGATTGTGGGGGCGGCGGGCGCATCAGTCGGTTGGGGCGCGGCCACGGTTGTCATTGCCGATGGCATGGTTGGCGCGGATGCGCTTTGCGGGGTGGTCTGCGCCGCATTCCGGGCGGCCATGACGTCACGCGCATTGGCGGGCCGCGGGGCGGCGGCCTGTTGCCGTAACAGTTCGGGGACCGACGGCATATCCGCAATGTGCATCAGGCGTACAATCAACATGTCAAAGCATTGTTTTTGATTGCCGGCCGCCTGCATTTCGGGAACGGATGCCACCATCACCTGCCATATGCGCGACAGTGTGTTTAATGTAACGTTTTTATTAATGTCGCGGATTTGTTCGCGCTGGTCCGCGGTGTATGGTGAATTGGTCGCGTCGCCCGCGTGCAGTGCCGGGTGCATGCGTGTCGCCCAGTGCGTCCATTCCATCATGTCGGTCAACAGCATTGCCAAATCCGCACCGTTGGTGTAAATCTGGTCCGCGCGGTCCAATGCCGCCGCAACATTACCCGACAGCAATGTGCGCATGAAATCAACCACGACGCCGCGGTCCGCACGCTTTAACATGTCCAGGACGGCCGTTTCGTCCACGTGGCCACCGGTTTGGGCAATCGCCTGGTCCAACAGGGACAGCCCGTCGCGAACCGAACCGTCGGCCGCGCGCGCCAATAATTCATTTGCCCCGTCGGACAGTTCCACCTGTTCCTGGGACGCAATCCATGCAAAATGTTTCTTTAACGTTTCGACCGGCACACGCACCAGGTCAAATCGTTGGCACCGGGATAAAATGGTGACGGGCACCTTTCTGATTTCGGTGGTCGCCAGGATAAAGATAACGTGTGCCGGTGGTTCTTCCAGTGTTTTCAGCAACGCGTTAAACGCCGATGTCGATAACATGTGAACTTCGTCGATAATATAAACCTTGTACCGGCCATTGGTCGGGCGGTATTGCGCGGCATCCAAAATATCACGCATGTTGTCAACCCCGGTGTGTGACGCGGCGTCGATTTCCAAAACGTCGATATGTTGACCGGCGGCAATCGCGCGACAGTTTTCGCATGTCCCGCACGGTGCCGCGGTCGCGCGGTCCGATGACAGACAATTCAAAGCCTTGGCCAGAATGCGGGCCGTACTGGTTTTACCCGTCCCGCGGATACCGGTAAAGATATAGGCATGCGCAATACGCGATGTGTTAATCGCGGTCGTCAGTGTTTTGACCAAGACATCCTGGCCGATTAAAGATTGAAAATCCTGGCTGCGATATTTGCGGGCCAAAACGGTGTAACTGGTATCCATGCTATAAACTTCCTTTTGCAGAAGCATAGCAAAACCAAGTCAGATTTCAACAATTAAAGTGATAAGTTTTATTTCAAATTCGACACAAAATCCGCAAAGCCCGCATCGTCATCATCCGATGTCATCGCATCGTCGGCGGGGATGGTCGGGGTTTTGTCACGCGGGTCGCGGGTGGAATCGATTTTTCCCTGTTCAGCGGCCACGATGCGTCCGTAATGTTCGGCCGTTTGCATCAAGCGTTCGCGTTCGATTTCGTCCGCCGTCTGGCGTGCCTGGTCCATATATTGTTTTCTTTTCTGGCGCCATTTGTGGCAACGTTGAATCATCTGACCCACAGACGACTGGCTTTTTTTGTTTTGCATATTTTTTCTTTATTTGGAAGTGAACATTTTTCCGCGGCATTTGTTGCCGCTTTCCTGCAACGGTTGGGATAATAAAGCATCTGAAAACTGTTTGCAATATTTTTTTTCAAATGCTATCCTGCGCATCGTAGGAGGGTCGGCTTTTGTCGCGCCAAAGCGGAAATTTTTTATTGCAGGCTTTGTTGGCAGTGACGTTGATATTTGCCTTTATGCCTTTTTTTGCGCAAAAATTGGCCGACCGTGACAGAAATTCCCAAATGTTTGCCGTGACCCAGCAACTGGAAACCGCCCAGACCGCCGCGCGTTTGTTCGTGCGGGAAAATGCGTCTGCGCTGGCGTATGGGACGACGGTGATTGCGGGGAATGCGTTTGCAGATACGTTGGAACCATATGGATTGCCGCTGGGGGCGGTGGCGCGAACGGCCCTGGGCCAGGATGTCGCATTGGAAATTGAAAAGACGCCGCAATTGGTGACCGCGCGTCTGGTCGTGTCGGGGGGAAAGCTGTCCGGGTTACAGCGCGCGGAAATGGCGCGCCGGTTGGGATTTTATGCGCACGCCGCCGATGATGCGGTTGTCTTGGCCGTGCCGCTGGACGAAGAATTTTCCGACGTTGTGCGTCGCGACGAAACCAATCTGGATGAAAACGGATTTCTGGCCGATTTGGATATGGGTAATTTCGTGATGGACAATATCGGCACGGCGTTTGCGCGCAACGGGGAATTTGAATCCGGCCAGATGGACACGTTGTCCATTGTGGGCGTTGAAAACGGCCGAAAATCCCGCAACAACATTGATAATTTATCCGCCACCAAAACCACATTCCAAAGTGCCGATGGCACCGCCGCATTGACGGTGACGCGTGGGGTGTTGGCGGCGTCCAGTGTGAATGCCAAAACCATTTCGCGATTTGGTGACACCGGTAATTTCGTGTCGCGGGCGGCGTCTGTCTATGACTTTTCCATGACGGCCGGCCGCACCAGTTTTTATGGCCCGTCCCAATGGAACGTGCGCGGCAACGTTGTGTCGGATAAAATCAATCTGTCGGTCGATACGCTGGAAATTGCGTCGTTTATCAACGCGTCCCGCGGCCAGGATGTTTACATCAGTCCCGACACATTGGAATATGCCGCCCGCAGTGGGATAGAGGTGGACAATCTGGCCATTTCCAACATCACGCTGCGCGACCAAACATCGGACGCGTTGTTGGACGGGGCGTCGGGCCGCGTGATTATCGATGTGCGTCCGGCCGATACGTCGATATTGCCCGATGCGCTGGTTTCGGGTGTCGATAACGGCGCGTTCAAAATTTTGGCCCGTCCGGCCGCATCGGAATCCAACACGGTCGATTGCCGGTCGATTATTGTTTCCCTGGGCAAGGTGTATAATCAGCGGTCGCTGTCCCAGTATTTGATTTGCCAATATGTGTACTGGCAACGTTTGGAACACCGCATTGAAATCAAAAAATGTATGATGGATGGGCGCAGTGATTGTAAATAAAACACGCATCTTTGCCGACGCAAATCCGCGCGACATGCGCGGCGCCAGCATGTTGGAAGTGTTACTGGCCCTGGGGGTGGTGACATTTCTGGCGCCGTTCGTGTACAGGCAGATAACAGACACCACCCATGATATCCAAGATATTTCGGCCGCCCGCAAAATTATTGCCGTCCGCGAAGCGGCGCTGAATTTCGTGCGCATGAACCAGGACCGCTGGCCGGATTACGCCCAGATAAAATTGGCGCCCGATGAATTGGCGGCGATATCGGATGCGGCGTCGGCCGGGTTTATTGATAAATATATGGTGCGCGGCGCGGCGGTGACCGATGTGTATTTGGGCTTTGCCGGCGGCGACAGTGATTTGCGCACGTCGAAAATTGCGCGCCAAATCGGCACGGCCGCGGCGATGGTTGGCGACGACGGCGTGGCGTACGGCGATACTTGGGCGGTGGCGGCCCCGGATTTCCAGCCCGGTGATTTGGTGTACAGAATCAGTCGTGATTTTTCCGGCGAAGACAAATCGAAATATCTGCACCGCGGGACATCGGGCGAAGATGATTTGAACGTTATGATGCGCGATTTGGACATGGGGCAGTTTAATGTATATGACATATCGACCGTGCGCGCCCAATCGGCCAAGGTTGTCGATGCGTCCACCGTCTTTGTCACCGCCGAAGACATGGCGGCCAGCAATGTGTTCTTTGTCGCGGGGGCCAATATGGACGGTAATGCGACGTCGGTCGGGTCCATGCGCGTGACGGGCGACGTGACCGGGTTTCGTACGATTACCGCCGATCGTCTGAATGGGGAAAAATTCACGACAACGGGGCGCATCATCACCGACCGCGCCAGTGTGAATAATTCCATTAATGTGGGGCGTGATTTAATACTGAAATCGGACAGTCTGCGCACCATCAGCGGATTTGACGGCATCAGTGTCAACGGCGTGCACACACCATTTCTGTCGGCCCAGGAAATGATATTTTATGATAATTTCGGATTGACGGTGTCTGGGGAATTGCTGTATTCGACGAACCCGCCGCTGAAAATCGGTTCGTGGACATTTCCGTCAACCACGCCCCCGTCGTTCAAAGAATTTAATTTGTCGCGCGCCACGATTCCGGCGGCGCCCGTGCGTGGTGAATTCGATGCGTTGATGTCGTCATCATGGAAAGATATCCAACCCGCGGGGAAATAATACACAATGAAACACATCAAAGAATTTTTACAGCCAATCGATACGTCCGCCCAGCGGGGGGGGATGCTGGTCGAATTGATGTTAAGTGTTGCATTGGCCGCGGTCATTATTCCATTTGTTTTCAGATATCAGCAAAATGCGGTCACGCGCGCGGAAAACATCGCCCTGACCCAGCAGATGGAATTAATCCAGGCGTCCCTGGAACGCTATATCATGTATAACCAGGATGCGTTGCTGACGCCGGTTGGAAAAAATATCACGCGCGTAAATCTGACGGACTTGGTCGATTATGGCGTCCCCCAGGATATGGTGAACAGCCAGGGAGCGCGGTATCAATTGCGCGTCTTGAAATCCGCGTCCAATTCGGCCCAGCCAACGTTACAGGGAATTATTGTTTTTACCGATGCCGACATTTCGCCCAAACGCACGCGTGAAATTATCAACCTGGGCGGGGATAATATGGGCTTTGTCGAAGATAATCGGGCATACGGCGCGTTCGGTACATGGCGCACCGATGCGGTTGATTTGGGGATTAATGCCAATGGGGGCATTGTCGATTTAACCCCGCGGATGCGCGCAGATACAAAATATCTGTGGCGGTTGCCGTCTGAAAATGCGGCCGATGCAACGATGAAATCATCGCTGAATCTGGGGGGGCATGACGTCACAAACGCGAAATTCTTTGACGCGTCCGCGGTCCAGTTTGACGAAGTCTTGGCCGCCGACACAATCGTTGCGGACACCGTTTTATTCCAAAATCGCACGACAATTGACCGCCAGTTTGAAACCCAAACCGCGGTGGTCGCCGGTGCGTTATCATCGGATTCCCGTTCGATGGAGATTGCAAATACATTCACTCTGAACGATTTGGGGAAATTTTCCAGTTTTACCACCGATGATTTGTGGGTCACGAATTTAACACTGGGCGGGATGTCGGTTCGAACTGATATGGGGCCCGCCATTTTAAAGATTAACCAGAATTTGGACATGACGGCCGGTCGTATTGATGCGGTGTTTGCCAGTGTGGCCTTTGCCGGGTCGATAACGCCGCGTTTGTTTGTGCGCAATTTAATCGAAGATTCAATAAATCCGGATTATTATTGGGACGCATATCGCGGGGCGGCAAATTTGCGGGATGTGACATTTATGGAACTGGGGCAGATGGCGACCACGATTGCGGCGCGTGAACGTGTGGCGGGGACGGCGGCGACCGAATTGTTTGGGGCGACCGCCGCGAACAAGAACGCCACCGCCGCCGATTTTATGAATGCGATTTCCGAAATCCAGCGTCGCGTCCGCATAAAATATCGCCAGTTGAATTTGGAATAATATATGGTATAAAACAATCATGAAAATAACGTGCGATTTTTGCAAGACGGAATACAGTCTGGACCGCGCGCCGGCGGCGCCGGTGCGGTGTGCGGTGTGCGGGCATACCTGGACGGTGGCGGCGCCATCGCGTAAAAACACATTTTTGGTCTTTGTGGCGGCGCTGTGCGCGTTGTTGTCGGCGGTGATATTTGCCGTGGTCGTGGTCACCCGTCACCAGGCGGCCGCCCGCGCCCAGCAACCACTGGTCGCACAGGTTACCGATATCCGCACGGTGGTTGATGCCGCGGGGGTGGGCCATCTGGTGGTCAGTGGCACTGTCCGGAACCTGTCGGATGAAATCTGGGGCGTGCCGGATTTGATTGTCGTGTCGCGCGATGCCAATGACAATGTTGTCGCCCGCCAGAAATTTATGCCGTCGGCAACGCTGTTGGATGCGGGGGGCGTGGCGCAGTTTTCACACACGCTGTCGGCGCCGGCCGCCGGGGTAAAAAAAATCACACTGGAATTAAAAGACATGACGGAATAAAGCGGGGGGATGAAAATGCGACGCATGATTTTGGGATTGATGGCAATGATGTTCTGTGTGGCGGCAATTGCGGCCGATGCGGACAAGCCTGGTGATAAACCCACGCCGACCCCGACGCGGGTCAGCATTTTTTCCACCAGCACCGATTGGTCGGCCGTCACCGGTTTGCCCTGGGCCCAATACGAAGGCAACTTTTCCCCCGATAAAAAATTAATCGGCCCCCAGGGATTGGTTCTGTTCTTTTTGGACAGTTTTCCCTGTTACGGCGAAGCGGACAGCGTTCGCGTCTGGATTTCGCCCCGCGGCCAGGTGGACGGCCGGCTGCGCCTGGTGTGCGTGCATGCCCCCAAAACGGTTTATTTTGCATGGCGCCACGCCAAGAAAGATGCCATCCAGACAACCACCACGGGCATTTTGGAATGTCCGGTTGCGGGCGACCGGGAATTTACGGTCGATATGGCCAAATGCGTACGTGGCAAAAATTGGGATGATTTTAAATAATGTCAGAAATACAAGAACGGATTTTCACGGCAAACGATGATGATGCAGGCGTGCGTCTGGACAAATTTTTGTCGGCCCAGATGCCCGAATATTCACGCAGTGAAATTCAAAAATTCACGGTTGCGCGCACCGATGGCGCCGCGGCCAAGATGTCCGAACGCGTTCGCGCGGGCGACGCGTACCGCGTGGAAATTCCGGCGCCGGCCGTGTCATGCGCCGTGGCCGCCCCCGCGCCCGATTTCGAATTGGATATTTTATACGAAGATGATGACATCATCGTCATCAACAAACCGCGCGGTGTCGTGATGTACCCGTCGGCGGGCAATCACACGGGCACGTTGGTGCAAAATATTTTGGCGCACACGCATTTGTCGGCGCTGGGCGGGGAAACGCGCCCGGGGGTTGTGCATCGCCTGGACAAGGATACCAGTGGCGTCATGGTTTTTGCCAAATCGGACGCGGCGTATCGCGAATTGGTCAAAACATTTGCGGCCCACGATTTGACGCGCAAATATGTGACATTTGTGTGGGGATTGCCCAATTGGGAAAGTGCGGATATCACCGGCAACATCGCCCGGTCGTCGCGCAACCGCCAGAAAATGACCATGGTCAAATCCGGGGGCAAACCGGCACATACAGAGGTGGCCGTCGCCGACACCTGGTCCCGGTCGCGGGTATCGTTGTTGCGGTGCCGGTTGCTGACGGGGCGCACGCACCAGATTCGCGTTCATTTGTCGGTCCATGGGTTCCCGGTGCTGTGCGACCCGGTCTATGGCCGGGGGGCGGCGCGATTGGGTTCGGTGCGCAATCCGGAATTGCTGGAATTTTTGAAAACACATGACGGCCAGATGTTGCATGCCGAAGTTTTGGAATTCAACCATCCGACCACCGGCGCGCCCATGCGTTTTAAATCCCATATGCCCGATGACATGCAGGAATTAAAGGCTATTTTGGACGACGCCCAGTACGCTTAAAAATCTATATATTTTCCTTGGTCATCCGGCTGGCTTGTGTTATAATAAAGTAATTAATAACGGAGTGAGTCGGATGTCTTTTCTGAACAAAACAATTGGTTTTATGGCTGTTTTTGCGGTCGCACCGTCGGTTTTTGGCCTGACTGCGCGCCCCAGCATTGTTGGCGCCGCATCATCGCGGATGCCGACAATGTCAACGTACATCACCAGTTCCAACACATCAACATCGACGACGACATCGTCGCTGTTGGCGAATGCGGAATGTATTGATGCGTACACATCGTGTATGAAGGGTGGTGATGCCTGTGGTTCCAATTTCGAAGAATGCACGACCAAGGTTTTATTCCATGGCAAAATGCCGCAGTGTTTGTCCACACTGGCCCAGTGTTCGGGCGCGGGTGTGTCCAGCCTGTTTGGGACATCCACCGTCACGGCATTGTCCAATGTCGCAACCAAAAACAGCTATGGCGAAGTGACGGATTATACATACCCCACAGACGGCAGTGTTCTGGGCCAGCTGATTATCGGTGCGGCCATTTCCAACAAATATGACACGTCCAACTGTGTCAAGCGGTACACATCCTGTCTGCGCAAGGACAGCGTCTGTGGCGCCGATTTCGAATTGTGCACCACCGACAAAGAATTCAGAAAACAGCGCGTGTTCTGTGATTCCACACTGGCGCGTTGCCAAAGCGATGGCGTCATTGAACTGTTTGGGTCGAACAACACCAACACAACGCCCGCCGCATCCAGCCGCATCGGCGAAATGATAACCGAGGGCGCCGCCCTGGCCGCGGTCAATGCGGTGTCAACATGTTACAAGGTGGTGGACCAGTGTATCTTGAACGCGTGCGCGACAAATCCGTACAAATGCTATGAAAACAGCGCGCAGTCCGTCGTTAATATTGTCGAAGCCATCAATAACAACGAAGCCGTTGCGGGCGATGCAAATGCTGTGGCAACCGACACCATCAGCCGCGCCGGCATTTCTGCGTACATCAGAAATTCGTGCCTGGACACCATTGGGTCGAACAAATATTGCTATGCGACATTCCTGGGCAATGGCGCGATGCCGACCAGTTCCCAGTTGCGTGACGAAGACAACCAAGAAGAAATTTATGACGAAGCGTACAACGCCCGCATGAATTCCGGGATGAAGGCCAAGATTGCCGATTTGGTTGATAAATTCGATACCAAGGCCAAGCAAAAGTGCACCGAAACCATCAAGGCATGCGCCATGCGCACATGCGGCAGTGGCAGTGGCGCCGCCTGTTATTCCCAGGTGTTTGGTTCCCGCGACAAATCCATCAACGCCCCGGCGACATATAATGAAATCAAAACCGGATGTGCGTCGATTGTCAACACCGATGCGTATTGTAAATATGCGGCGGCGAACCCGGATGCAACGGGCCCGTATAACTATGCCTATATTAATAATGACGCGTTCGACACATTGTTCCCCGAATTTGATGACGGGGCGGAAAACGACCCGATTGGCGTGGTTGCCAGTTTGAACGCCGCATTGGCCAACAATTACAGCGATGCCGCCATCGCCAATATGAAGCGCCAGTGCCAGGCCGTCGCCAGCGGGTGCGTGAAAAACCTGTGCGGGGCGGATTATGTCAATTGCTATCGCAATCGTACGGATATCTATTCTTCGCTGACCAACACCGGCGACGCGTCGTTTGACAAGTCCATGAACAAGGTTGGCGGTGTACTGGATTACACCATTGTTCTGGGGCTGTGTCTGGATACGGTGAAAAACGCATCCGTGTGCGAAGAACATCTGGCGATTGAACGCAACAAACTGAAAATGGCGAACAATGCGTCCGCATCGTCTTGGGGTTCGGCAAACACCGTCCGCGATGGCTGGTTTGATGCCGGTTCCGCGTCCAAGGTGACCGCCACCACCGAACAGGTCCAAGATATTGACGCCAACGGCAATCTGTTGTGCACGGCCGAATCCGGCGGGTTCGACACGGGCCGCTGTAACGTTGACATGTGCGGAACCGAACTGTGCACGAAACCGGCCTATATCTCTTACACCACATATGTGGAAAGCCAGGCCGCGTCGTCATTGTTCAAAGACCTGGTCTATGACCTGGAAAAAGAAGCCCAGGCGAAATATAACGCCAAACTGACACGCGAACAGAACGCATGTATGGCGGGCAACGCCGGTGGCGTTATGGGTAACCGTGACCAGGGCAGCACATTCATGTGGGTGAAACTGAAATCGAACAAGGTGCCCAAGAATTATTCGGTCAACGGGTTAAAATCGACCCAGTTCACGGCCAGCAATGATTTGTACGGTTCGTTCTGCCGCGTGCGCGTGACCATCCAATCCGACGACAAACGGATTCAGGAAGTTCTGCGCGAAGGCAAAGACTGGGCGACTGCATACTTTGCAACCGGTGACACATTTACATGCGGCAGCTGGATTCCGGCCAGTGCACTGGAAAGCATCGCCAACGCGGTCGCCGACGAAGCGGTTGCGGGCAAACGCGAATCCCAACAGACAACCCGTAATTGGTTGACGGCGTTGGGGGCGATTGGCGGCGGTGTCGGTGGTGCATACCTGGGCAGTGGTATCCAAAACGGGTCTGTGTTCGGCAAACTGACCGGTCTGAATTCGAACAGAAAATCGTTCGATGATTTGAAGAAACAGTGCCAGGATATTGCAGGCATGCTGTCCGATGAGGCGACATATGCTGATAACTATTCTTCGTTGATATCTGCCGCACAAAAGGTAAATGAAAAAAGTGCTGTGGATTTCACAAGTACCATCAATCAATTGACAGCCTTGAACAAGGATACGTCAACGCAAAAGTACATAAGCAGCGAATGGGCTGACAGAAAGGCTGCTGTTGACGCTGTTCGACAGAAATGTCAAACCGCCGTTGAAAAAGATGGCAAGACCGATGGCAAAAACAACCAATGGATTGGGTCGGCAATCGGTACGGTTGTTGGTGGCGTCGGTGGGGGCATCATGCTGAACAAGCTGACGGGTGATATCCAGAAAGCCAGCCTGAATGCGGACCAACGCGCGGCCTATGAAGCATGGATGAACAGTGTTGGTAACCACATCACATGCTATGTCGGTGGCGACGAAGCCGGCAGCTATGGCGATATCATCAACGTAACGGTTGATTAATAAAAATCCCCCACCCGGGGGATTTTTTTCTAGATTGCTTCGTTACACCTGCAATGACAAAGAAGATGAAGAGGCGGGAAATTTAACACCCCTGTCATTGCGAGCCACGTCAGTGGCGCGGCAATCCAAGAATAATAAGGAACAGGCCACTATTCACTGGATTGCTTCGTTATACTCGCAATGACAAAGAAGATGAAGAGGCGGGAAATTTAACACCCCTGTCATTGCGAGCCACGTCAGTGGCGCGGCAATCCAGGTAATAGGAATTGGTCATTATTCACGCATCACCCCCCACCGTCAATCCGTGGGGGGACAATTAAAACGAATGCGCGGCCCGGCTGCGTGATTGGTCGCAAATGTGGGGGCTGTTTTTTAAACGTGATTTCTTGTGCCACGCGTAATTTCATCTTTCCCATGCCGGCAAGTTGTGATATAATTTATCCATAATGAAGAAGGTTGCAACCTGTTTATTCTTAATGACATTATGCGCGTCCGGTGAATTTGCCGCCGCCGTGACGCCGTCGCGCAGTCTGCCGACATCAAATTCGCAAAATACAAACGCCGCCAATACCGACGCCACCGTGGCCCGTACGGCGGTTGCAACCCGCACCCCGATTAAGCGGGATGTCGCAACAAACCCGTCCGCACCCGCCGCCACAACAATGGACGCGGCCGATGGCGTTACCGCGCGCGCGGCGGCGTCGGACGTGACACCGTCCCGTTCGGCCACCATTTCACGCACCGTTTCGACAACGCCCGATGTCACGCCCACAACCCGTGATGGGGCGACCGCGCGTCAATCGGGCGCGTATTCGCGCGCCGCCGCGCCGGCGGGTGCAACGTCCGCCCGTGATAATTTGGATGCCGCCGTGAATACGGTTGGTCGTAATGCCCGCGTCAGCGCGGCCAGCATTAACAACACCGCCGCCGTTCGTCGCGCGGGTGTCACCCTGCGCCCCAGCACGGCCGAAGTTGGGGGCCGGGCCACCATTGCCGGCACCGGCGTTCAAACCGGGTCGAATATTGGCAACGAAGTGCGCGCCGTCCAAACCCGCGCCGCCACGACAGTCACCACCCGTGAAACCATTGCAGATGCCAAAGAACGCCTGGAACAGACGGCGGAATTGAACAAATCGTGCCAGGAACAATACAACGATTGCATGGACCAGTTCTGTGCGGTTATCGATGCCAATCAAAAACGGTGCAGCTGTTCATCGAATTTGTCCCGTTATACCAAGGTGGAATCGGCCGTCAAAGACGCCAACACCCAATTGAACGAAGTGGCCCAGCGTATCCGTTACATCGGTTTGTCGGCCGATGAAATCCGCGCCATCATGTCCGCGACCGAGGCCGAAGAAGCCCTGTCGGGGAAACGCGATACGACCGAATCCCGCAACATGTTGCAACAAATCGAAGACATGATCAAGGATCCGACCAGTTCCGCGTCGTATTCATCCGGCGACAGTTTTTCTGGATTGGACCTGGATTTGGATTTTTCGTCCGATTCCAGCGATTTGTTCAGCCTGGATTTTTTAAGCAACAATTCATCAAGTTTGTCCAACATGCGCGGGGTCGATTTGTACAACGCGGCCAAAAAACGCTGTAACACGATTTTGAAACAGTGCAAGGATGTCGGCGCCACATCCCAACAAATTACCGCCAATTACGATTTGGCCATTGACAAGGATTGCCTGGCATACGAACAGGGTCTGTCGAAAATGAACGACACATTGAAATCCAATGTGCGCAGTGCGAATTTAATGCTGCAAAAGGCGCGACTGGCCGTTCTGCAAAATAAAAATCAATACGATGCCAAGGGATGTATTTCCGCGCTGAACACGTGCATGACCGACGAAATGGTTTGCGGCGAAGATTACACGAAATGTTTGGACCCGACCAAGAAATATATCGACGAAAACGGCAATGTCGTTCTGGGGCAGAATATCACGCATATCAAGCAGTTTATGGATGCCACCAATTACAGCAATGCCAATATCGACAGCGTATATTTAAGTAACGCCATGTCGCAACAGATAACGACCAACATGTGCAAGGCCGCGCCCAACCCCGACAAAAAGGGCACCGGCAACGACGGTGCATGTATCGCGCGTTATTTGATGGATAAAATCGGCACCGGTCAAAAGGTGACCGACAACGGACTGTGTCGTGCGGTGTTGGACAAGTGTCAGCAATACACATACAAAAACGATTCTTATCAGCCGTACAACGATGTTGTCGTGAATTATATCCAGCGTGCCATGGTCAATATCCAGGCCGCCCAGCGCAAGATTATTTCCGATTACGCATCCACATGTATGACCGAAATCGCCACATGTTATAACCAACAGGTAACCCAGGTAAACGCATGGTCGAATGTGGCCAGTGTTGACAGTATTTACAAGGTGATGACCGGTGCATGCCGAAATGTCGCACTGACGTGTTCGTACGCCGTTTTTGAAAAGGATCCGCAATCCTGTACCGATGGCGCGGATGGCGAAAAGCAATGTATCGAAAGCATTTCCAAAATGTTTTATCAGTCGTTGCTGTGCCCCGATAATTCGAATTACACCCAGACATCCGGGACGGCCGGCGTCAACAGATACGTCAACGACCATTGTCAGTGTTTCGAAGGGTACAAACCGTATAACAACCAATGTTACGCGCAATGCCCGGTTGGCACAGAAGAAAGTTCCGGCAAATGCGTCAAAAAAAATAACACGTAAAATCCCCCCGAATGGGGGATTTTTTATGGGGGTGGGTGGTACGCGCATCCGCGCGGCATAACCGACTGGATTGCTTCGTTGCACTCGCAATGACAATGGTGTTGAATTGCTTGGCACTGTATCTCCTTTGTCATTGCGAGCCACGTCAGTGGCGTGGCAATCCAGATAATAAGGAACAGACCACTATTCACTGGATTGCTTCGCCGATGGCTCGCAATGACAACGGTGTTGAATTACTTGGCACTGCATCTCCTTTGTCATTGTGAGCCACGTCAGTGGCGCGGCAATCCAGATAATAAGGAACAGACCACCATTCACTGGATTGCGTCACTGCACTCGCAATGACAACGGTGTTTAATTTCCAGGAACTGCATCCCCTTTGTCATTGCGAGCAAGCGTAGCGCGCGTGGCAATCCAGTAAATAAATCAGCACACCAATAAATTTAAATTCCTTGAACATTCGCGCGGGATGCGATATAATTTACACGCATTGGGAAACCGGTGTAGGGTATCAAAGCCCTTTACATCCGTCGTGAAAATGACGTTAAACTCCGACCGTTGGTTGGAGGGTGATGAATATATTGAATAAATCACACTATTGATGTAATAGCTTTGAACCTCCAACCACCCAAATGTTTGGGTGGTGTTTTTTTAACACAAGGAGAAGAAAACTATGGCAAAATTATTAATCGACGCCAATTACTATGGCAATATCATGCGCCACGCGCGCCAACATTTAAAAATCAGTGTGGCCGATGCGGCAAAATTATTGAAAATGAACAAGAAAGATTATCAGAAATGCGAACGTGGGCAGGCGCTGTTTGATATCGGAATTCTGCGCCGTTTCTTTCACGGTGCGTTTGCCATGTTGGTGATACGGCGCAGCCGCGATAATTTGTAATGCCATCCCCCATGCGGGGGATTTTTATGCCGTGATTTTTTCCATAAATGCCCGGTGTGCGGCCAAATCTGCGTCGGGAACCGGGAACGACCGGCGGGGGAAATCCGCGCCGAAACGCTGTTGCTTTTCCAGGGCCGCGTGTTGCTGGGCAATGATTTCACTGATATCCGGGGCGGGCGCCGTGTTGTCCAGTTCCAAGTACACCTTGGCCAGGATTTCCGCGTCGATTAAGGCCCCGTGCGCTTCGGCGCGGGCGGTCAGTGGGATGCCATACCATTTGGCCAACGCGTCCAACGTATATGTTTTGGGACCAAAGACACGGTTGCGCGCAATCACCAGTGAATCCAGTTGCTGGGTGCGGGGAATTTGCGGCAGACGCAACTGGGCCAATTCAAAATTAATAAACGGAAAGTCAAAATCAAATCCGTTGTGTGCGACAATGGGGCTGTCGCCGATAAAATCCAGGAACGGTTTTGCAATGGCCGCGAATTTCGGTTTGTCTTCCAAAAATGCGTTGGAAATTTTATGGACCATGTACGAATCGGGCGGGATGATTTTGCCGTCCGGGTTAATGTATTCATGAAATGTGCGGTCCGTGATTTTGCCGTCAATCACTTCGACCGCGCCGATTTCAATGCACCGGTCACCGCGGCTGTATTCCAATCCGGTTGTTTCAATGTCAAAGCAGATGATACGATTCATGGCGCGGTTCCGTTGGCTAAATAAATTTTTGCTATGTTTGGTTTTTGGCATTATAATGACTTCGTGAATTTAATGCTAGAAAATCTTAATAACGAACAACGGCTGGCGGTGGAAACGACCGATGGGCCGCTGTTGGTGTTGTCGGGGGCGGGGACGGGCAAAACACGCGTGTTGACCACGCGTATCGCGTATATTTTAAACAATGGGCTGGCCGCGCCGTGGCAGATTTTGGCCCTGACGTTCACGAACAAGGCCGCCAACGAAATGAAAAACCGTCTGGGGCAGATGGGGGGCGGCGCGTGGTCGGCCGCCGATATGTGGTGCGGGACGTTCCATTCGGTGTGTCTGCGGATTTTGCGATACAATTGTGACCGGGTGGGGTTGCGGCGTGATTTTTTGGTATTTGGCGAAGATGATCAAAAGGCCGTATTGAAATCCATATTTGCCGAAATGGCCCTGGACCCAAAGGAATACAGCCCCGCCACATGGGTCGAAAAGATTTCCATGATAAAGGACAAGGGATTGGACGCCGCCGCCCATTTGGGGGGGCGCATGGGTGAAATTTACGATGCGTACAATGCGGAACTGGCCCGGTTAAACGCCGTCGATTTTGGGGATATTATTTTGCGTGTTTTGGAATTGTTTCAAAATGCGCCGGATGTTCTGGAACGTTATCAGCGCCAGTTTCATTATATCTTGGTGGACGAATTCCAGGATACCAACAGTGCCCAGATGCAGTTTTTAACGATGCTGACCCCGGCGGGCGGTGCGCAAAACATTTGCTGTGTGGGCGATGATGACCAATCGATTTATTCATGGCGCGGGGCGGAAATCAAACACATCCTGAATTTTGACCAGACGTACGAAAACGCCCAGATTATTCGTCTGGAAACCAATTACCGGTCCACGGCCAACATTTTGGGCGCGGCCAATTCACTGATACGGCACAATTCTGGGAGACTGGGCAAGGATTTACACCCCGCCCCCGGCATGGACGCAGGCGAAGCGGTCTATGTCTTGACGGTGCCGACCGACTGGGACGAAGCGCGCGCGATTGCCGACACCATTACCCGAAACGCCGACAACAAATACAACGATTTTGCCATTTTGATTCGCGCGGGCAGTTTATCGCGCCTGTTCGAAGAAGAATTCACATCCCGCGGGATTCCGTACCGCTTAATCGGTGCGACCAAGTTTTATGACCGGATGGAAATCCGTGATGCGATTGCGTATCTGCGATTGCTGGCCCATCCGTTTGATGATTTGTCGTTCCTGCGCGTTATTGCAAAGCCGCGCCGGGGGTTCGGTCCGTCCGCCATTGCCAAGATTCGCGGATTTAGCCCCAATTTGATGGTGGGACTGCGCGCGGCGCCATTATCGGGCAAACAGCGCGTGGTGGCCGATGAATTTCTGGCGGCATTTGATTTTTCGTGGGACACGATGCGCCCGGCGGACGCGGCCCAGACATTGCTGGAACAATCGGGGTACATGAAAATGTGGCGTGATTCCCGTGATGTGGACGCCCCCGAACGCATTGAAAATATCCGGGAATTAATAACCAACGTTATTTCCAAATATGACACCATGGCCGAATTTTTGGAACATGCGGCGTTGATGATGACCGATGACAACGACACGGAAAGCCCCAGCGACACCAACGCCGTCAGCATTATGACCATCCACGCGGCCAAGGGATTGGAATTCAACACGGTATTTCTGCCCGGATGGGAAGATGGCATTTTCCCGAACGAAATGGCGATTAACGATGGTTCATTGGAAGAAGAACGCCGTCTGGCGTATGTTGCGGTGACGCGCGGTCGGGTGCGCGTGGTCATCAGCAATGCCATGTCACGCATGGTCTTTGGCGAACGCAAATACAACGCCCCCAGCCGGTTTATATCCGAAATGGACCCCGCATTTTTAACGTTCCAGGGTGTGGGCATGGGCGCGATGCGGACACTGAACACGCGCGGTATTACCCAATCGTACGGCAACGCCCCACGGCGCAGCGCACCCCGGTCGGAAAATCTGGTCGGGAAACTGGTTTTGCATACCGAAATGGGCCGCGGCGTTATTATCGAAGTTGATGGCGACATCTTGACCATTGCGTTCCGCGAACGCGGCATTAAAAAGGTCGCCCGCCAATTTGTCCAGATATCGAAATAATCCACATTAAATTATTTGCAAACGCGCGATTATACTCTATAATTATGGGGTGCGCGTGGGAAATTGTTCTTTTCTGTGTTTGGCGGCCCAGAACCCAGAAACGAATAATTTTTCTGCGGCGCACGGATTAACGTAAAATGGAGTAAAAACTGATGTTATTTGGTTTATTTAACAAGGATGATAAAACACATCTGAATAATCCAATCGCCGTTGAAATCCCGTACGGGGACGAAACGTTGCGACTGGAAACGGGCCGCATGGCGAAACAGGCCAACGGTGCCGTTTTGGCGACAATGGGTGGGACAATGGTCTTGGCCACGGTATGCGCGGAAAAATCCGCCGTCGAAGGCCAGGATTTCTTTCCCTTGACCGTGGATTATCAGGAAAAGTTTGCATCCGCCGGCCGTATCCCGGGTTCCCGCGATCGCCGCGAAGGCAAGGCGTCAACCGCCGAAACATTGACGGCGCGCTTGATTGACCGCCCGATTCGCCCGCTGTTCCCGGAAACATTCAAGAACAAGGTGCAGATTATCGCCCAGGTTTTTTCGTATGACAAAAAGAATCAGCCCGACATTTTGGCGATGATTGCGTCCAGTGCTGCGCTGGCACTGTCCGGCGTTCCGTTCCAGGGACCCATTGGCGCCGCGCGCGTTGGTTACATGGATGGTCAATATATCTTGAACCCGTCACGCAAAGTCGTCGAAGATTCCGAAATGGATTTGGTTGTTGCCGCAACGCGCGATGGGGTGTTGATGGTTGAATCCGAAATCGGCGAACTGGACGAAGCGACAACATTGGGCGCGGTCAAATTCGGTTTTGACGCGCAACAGGCGGTTATTGACGCGATTAACGAATTGGCGTCCCAGGCGGCCAAGGCCGCGTGGGCGGTCCCGGCGAAATCCGCGGAATATGTCGCGATGGAATCGGACTTTGAACGCTTTGCCGGCGATATCGAAGCGGCACTGGCCATCAAAGAAAAATTGGTGCGTTTGGACACGCTGTCCGAAATTCATGCCGCGGCCAAGGCGCGCATTGCCGAATTGTTCCCCGACACAACCGTCGCCACATCCACATTGGAATCGATGGCCGACGAAATCGTCGAAAACATCACCGCACGCATTATGCGCGGCAACATCTTGGCGGGGCGTCCCCGTATCGACGGCCGCGACAACAAAACTGTGCGTCCGATTGAAATCGAATTGGGTGTTTTGCCCCGCGCACATGGTTCCGCATTGTTCACACGCGGCGAAACCCAGGCTTTGGTGTCGCTGACACTGGGTGGCGGCAAAGACGCGTTGCCCATCGAATCCCTGGACGGGGCCGAAGAAAAAGATTTCTTCTTGAACTATAATTTCCCGGGTTATTCCGTTGGCGAATGCAAGGGGCTGAAATCCCCGTCGCGCCGCGAACTGGGCCATGGGAATTTGGCGTGGCGCGCGCTGCACCCGATGGTGCCGACCCGCGAACAGTTTGACTATGTCATCCGCGTTGTGTCCGATATTCTGGAATCCAACGGTTCTTCGTCCATGGCGACCACATGCGGCGCCACATTGGCGATGATGGACGGTGGTGTGCCGTTGACACGCCCGGTTGCCGGTATCGCCATGGGTTTGATCAAGGAAGGTGATGATTACGCCATCTTGACCGATATTCTGGGTGACGAAGACCATCTGGGCGACATGGATTTCAAGGTGACCGGTACCGACCGTGGTATCACAGCGTTGCAGATGGACATCAAAATCACATCCATCACATTTGAAATCATGGAAAAGGCATTGGCCCAGGCAAAAGACGGCCGTATGCACATCTTGGGCAAGATTGAAAAGGCGATTAAGGCCCCGCGTGACAAAGTGTCCGAATTCGCGCCCCAGTCGTACACCATGAAAATCAATCCGGAAAAGGTCCGCGAAGTCATCGGCAAGGGTGGCAGTGTTATCCAGGCGTTGACCCGCGAAACAAACACCCAGATTGATTTGTCGGATGACGGTACGGTTAAAATCATGGCCGTATCCCGCGAAGATGCCGATGCCGCCATCGCGCGCATCAAAGACATCGTCGCCGAACCCGAAGTTGGCGTGATTTACGCCGGCACGGTGTCCGGGGTCAAAGATTTCGGTCTGTTCGTAAAAATCATGAACGGGTTCGAATCGATGGTTCACATTTCTGAAATCACCGGCGAACGTCTGGCCAAAATCGAAGACGCCAAATTAAAAGAAGGCGACAAAGTCTTTGTTAAATACCTGGGCGTGGACAAACGCGGCAAAACTCGTCTGTCGATGGTCGGTATTGACCAAAAGACCGGCGCCGAAGTGAAAAAGGCGTAACAACCACCCGGGGGCGCGGGCATATCCGCGTCCCCGCATTGTTTATCATTAACCACAGGGGAATCACCATGGATATGGACGCATTAATGCAACAGGCCAAAGAATTACAGGACAAAGTGGCCGCCGCCCAGGATTTGTTGGGCAAAACCAGTGTCAAAGGGTTGGCCGGTGCGGGCGACTGCATCGTTGAAATGTCGGGCAAATACGATTTGTTGAATCTGACGATTAACCCCGCGATTTTGTCGCGCGGCGCAGACGCGGTTGTCGATGCGGTGAAAACGGCGTTCATTGATGCCAAGGCCAAGGCCGATGCCACCATCGACCGCATCATGGGCGAAGCCACCGCCGGAATGCCGATGCCGGAATAAAGATACGCCGCGGATGCGGCGTTTTTTAATATTGCAATATGAAAAAACTCTGTTATAATCGGGGGGCTTTGGGTGTTTAGCTCAGTTGATTAGAGCATCTCGTTTACACCGAGAGGGTCGGGGGTTTGAGTCCCTCAACACCCACCAAAGATTTAATCGCCATTTATAGCGATTTATTTTTTGTATGGGTTGGGGACGAAAACCCGGGGTTTGACTATGAGTCAGCGCGCCATTGGGGCGCGCGCAGTCCGCAACGCGGACGGGAACGAATGCCCCGCCGCGCCCCGCGCCAGGGAGTCCCTCAACACCCACCAAAGATTTAATCGCCATTTATGGCGATTTATTTTTTGCCCATTATTATTTTTTGTGTTTTTGGGAAAAATGGGGTAAAATACCCCTGTGAAAAAGGGGGAATTACAAATGAAAAAATTTGTCACATTATGTGCGCTGACCGGTTTGTTGGCGGCGTGCACCACAACCAATCCGTACACCGGCCAATCCCAAACGTCCAAGGCTGTCTGGGGTACCGCCATCGGTGCGGCCACCGGCGCGGCGACGGGTGCATTGGTCGCGAAAAAAAGCGGCACCGGTGCCATTGTGGGTGGCCTGGCCGGGGCGGCGGTTGGCGGCGGCGTTGGATATTATCTGGATGTCCAAGAAGCCGAACTGCGCGCGGAACTGGCATCAACCGGGGTCAGCGTTGAACGCACCGACGACAGCATTCGTCTGATTATGCCGGGCAACATCACATTTAAAACAGATTCCGCAGACATCAATGCCGGATTTTATGCGACACTGAATTCCGTGGCCAAGGTTTTGAATAAATACAGCAATTCGACCGTGATGGTTATGGGCTTTACCGATAATACGGGGGCGGACGCGTATAACATGACATTGTCAAAACAACGCGCGACGGCCGTTGCCGCCTATTTACAGGGCCAGGGGGTAAAATCCACCCGGTTTGAAATCATGGGCATGGGACCGTCGAATCCGATTGCGTCGAATGCGACCGCCGCCGGGCGCCAGCAGAACCGTCGCGTGGAAATCAAAATCATCCCGAATAAATAAAATCCCCCCGAATGGGGGATTTTTTATGGGGGTGGGTGGTACGCGCATCCGCGCGGCATAACCGACTGGATTGCTTCGTTACACTCGCAATGACAATAGTGTCTAATTTTCAGGAACTGCATCCCCTTTGTCATTGCGAGCAAGCGTAGCGCGCGCGGCAATCCAGATAATAAGGAACAGACCACCATTCACTGGATTGCTTCGTTGCACTCGCAATGACAACGGTGTTGAATTGCTTAGCACTGTATATCCTTTGTCATTGCGAGCAAGCGTAGCGCCGTGGCAATCCAGATAATAAGGAACAGACCACCATTCACTGGATTGCTTCGTTACACTCGCAATGACAACGGTGTCTAATTTCCAGGAACTGCATCCCCTTTGTCATTGCGAGCCACGTCAGTGGCGCGGCAATCCAGTAATAAAATCCCCCATTCCGGGGGATGGCATTACAAATTATCGCGGCTGCGCCGTATCACCAACAGTGCAAACGCACCGTGGAAAAACCGGCGCAGTATCCCGATATCAAACAGCGCCTGGCCACGTTCACATTTCTGATAATCTTTCTTGTTCATTTTCAGTAATTTTGCCGCATCGGCCACACTGATTTTCAAATGTTGGCGCGCGTGGCGCATGATATTGCCATAGTAATTGGCGTCGATTAATAATTTTGCCATAGTTTAAACTCCTTTTAAGTTATTAAAACACCGCCCGACGTTATTGTGGGCGGTTGGAGGTTCAAAGCTATTCATACGGATAGTGTGGCTTATTCAATATATTCACCACCCTCCAACCAATGGTTGGAATGTTTAATGTCATTGCTGACAGTATGAACGGGCTTTGATACCCTACACCGGTTACCCAATGCGTGTGAATTATATCGCATCCCACGCGAATGTTCAAGGAATTTAAATTTATTGGTGTGCTGATTTTTTTACTGGATTGCCACGCGGCGTCCGTCTTCGCTGCGCTACGTCGCGACTTGCTCGCAATGACAAGAGAGAGTAAGTGCCCAGTCTTAAAAAAAATCCCCCGTGCGGGGGATTTTTATAATTCAACCCGGCCATTGGTGGCGATTAAATCCGCCCCCATTTCCAGTGTGCCGCCCGATTCGGCCAGAATCAGTTCGCCGGCGGCGATTTCGGCGTAATCCAACGGGTCGGATACATATGCGTCCAAACGACCCGCCGCAACCCATGCCAAATCCAATGCAGGGCATCCCGTCATGCGGATGTTGCCCATAACGCCCGGGCGCGGGGATGCGGTATTAAATGCAACCGTCAAATCGGCCGGGTTCGACAAATTCGATACACGGATTTTTGCCGAATGAAATGCGGAAAATGCGTATGCGCCCGCACCGCGTTCCGCGTAATACAGACGTTCGTCAATCGGTGAATAAATCAATGCGATTTTTGTTTCGTCGTTCGAACGCAGTGCCAATGAAATTGCAAAGTGCGGGTTGGCACGGACAAAATTTGGCGCCCCCGACAGTGCCAGCACAAATTCGTCACGGCCATCACCGTCACGCGATACGTTCGGCGTCAACAAACCCGCCGCCGGACGCACCAGCAACAGGTCGTTTAAAATACTTTCTTCGATGCGGTTGGCGGCCTTGGCCACGAAGTCGCGGGCCCCGCGCAGGGATTGTTGTAAATTTTCCACTTCGCCGAAATCGCGGCGCAAACCGGACGCAGTCCGTTGCAATGCCGCAAACATTTTGTTTAATTCTGACGAACCCTTGATCAACAAATCCATGTGCGTATCCCCCCGTCCGACCGATGATGATTAGAAATTAAAGCCGGCAAATTTGGATTTGAATTCCGCTGCGCGCTGACCCTTGTCCCCGGCATTGCTGCGTTGACCGGTCCAAGCAGAATGATTCAGGTTGTCCGTGGACAAAACCAGGTCTTTTTTGACCGAAGAATACATTTTTACAGTCTTGCCATCCGTCATGGTGACGTTAATTTCGTGATATTCGGGATGAATTCCTTGTTTCATAACTTACCCTTTTTATTTTTTTAGCCCGCGAATTATACCCTTAATTTTCAGGAAATCAAGCATTATTAAAGGGCCGCCGCGCGTCCCAATTTGTTTAATACCGGCCAATACAGCCCAAATATGAATTCCCCGTCGATTCCAGTACGTTGATAAACTGTGACTGGTTCCGGCCCGAAAACAGTGCCAATATCGTCCCGGCATCCGTCGCCAACATGTCGGCAACCGTCGCAATCCCGGAATTCATTTTCTTGAAAAATCCGCTGGCCGGATAGATTTCCGCCGCCAACAACTGGGTCCCACCGCGGGAACGAGCCCGATCTTCGTGCCGTATCACCATCAATTGGCATTCGGGCGATATAATCATTTTGTCCGTCACAACCGCGCCAGCCCCCAGCAATTCGCCCCACCATCCGGTCGATTCACAAAAAACCGGAAAATAAACCGTTGCATCGGGGTTGGCCGCAAACAGCGACCCCAAATCCAAATCATCCGTGATCATTTCCGGCATTAATCCCGTCGCATTATTAATGGTTTTGCGCGCCAATTGATAATCGGCGTCATCCTTTGTCCGGCGGGGCCAATAAAGAATCGGAAACGTTTTCATCAATGTGAATTATATCAGAAACCAAATGCACAAAAAAGTGGGGGGTGTTAAATAAAGCGCTTGATTTTTTATTTTTTTATCGCGGCGTACCATTTTTTTATGTTTTGCCACATGGTATCCAGGTTCTTTTTCGTTTTTTCGTACGTTGTCTGGGATATTTCAATGTTAAACAAAGTCTGGACCAGGGCCGGAATCATTGACATAAACATCGCAATAAACAGCCCCATCAGCACAATTGTAATCAAACTGTCGTTGCGCATCATCAGGCCATCCATCAAAATTGTCGAATCGCCCGATGCCATCGCCGCAGCCAATGCGGATGCCCCATCCCAATTGCCAAAAACAGAATTCAGGAACATCACCGCAAACGTGATAAAGACGCCCACCATCGCAATGCCGACCGTGGCGCGCACAACGTCGTTGATAATCGCCTGAATCGATTTGCCGCCGCCGCCGGGGATAATCGACCATCCCTTGAACAGCCAGCCCAGCAGAAACAGCGGCAACATGATTAAATCCATCGACAATGTGATAAAGACGTCCAAGAAATACAGCGGCACCGGCAGCAATGCAAAAAAGAACAGCACCAAAATCAGCAACCCCGCAAAGAACACCGGTATATTTGGGAAAATCGGCACGTCCCACATAATCTTGTGCATGTATTTTTCGTTGAACGCCATGTTCAACATTGTCCAACCCACCGTCATCCCCAGTCCCGTCATTTGATGAACGTTGGCCAATTCGCACGCCAAATTATGGCGCAGACGCGGTGAAAACGCACCGCGCGCGGCAGATTCACTGTCGATGGATACCGGGTCGGCGATGGCGGTTGCCACCACGCATTCGGCGAATTTGTCATCGCCCGCCACAATCCGGTTCAGCGATAATCCGATATTAAAAATGGGTTCAATGGCGACCGTTGTAATCAGGCGCGGCAACGGGAACGCCAGCAAAGATATGACAAACGTCAGCTTTATCAGGTGTTTGCCGAAATTACTGCTGATGGTCCAGGGGTCATCGACGCGCGCGTTCATATATCCCGACACCAATTGCCAGGCAAACCAAATCGCGGTCAACACCGCCGCAAACGGAATAATCACGGTGCCGATGGCGTGATACGCCCGCGGCAGCAAATTCGACATTGTCGCCATAATGTCGGAAAACATCTGGCATGTCCAACATGTGGAAAAGAAATTCATCGCATCGGCCATGTTGACGGGCGCGGCGGTTCGATAAATGGAAAATCCCGCAATCACCCCCAGGCCCGCAATACCACCCACGACAAACGGCGCCACCGCCCCCGCACCAAACGGCAGAAAGGATAAAAATACAATCCAAAATTTTTTAAAGCGCCACATTGCCATTTAACTATATCATATTTTGTCCCAAATGTGATATAATTGAAATCAATTAAGTGAAATTTGGGGGAATGAGTCTGTTTGTATCGCGGCTTTGTCGTTATATTGGCCGCGCGACCTGTGTCGCGGCGGGGGTGGCGCTGTGGTGTGGCCCGGCCCATGCGATGGGTGGGATTGTGGACGCGCTGAACCTGGCGCCGTTTGTGCCGCTGGTGCTGGATGCGCTGATGGCGGTGGCGACGGGGGCGTATGATTTCTTTGTCGGGCGCGGCGGCGGCATTATCTATGTTTTAATCTGGGGATTTTTGGGATTGACCATGGGGCTGTATCTGGTCAAGATGTTTTTCCCAAAGGATTGGTTGGCATTTTTCGGGTTTTCGGGCGGCGGCGAAATGTGGGATGGCAAGGCCAGTGGCACCACCATTGCCGAAAATATGTTCAAGCCCGCATTGCGTGCCATTATCGCCGCAACGGTTTTGTTGCAGATTAAGCCGGTCTATGTCACCGAATGGGTGGTGAACCCGTTCCTGCAACTGGGGGCGATATATACCGAACAAATCAGTGATGCCGTGTCGGTCCCGGGCAGTGCGGCGCCGCGCATCGAATGCCCGCCCGACGTTGTCGCCCAGGGATGGATCAGCGCGGAAAGCTGCGCATTCCTGGTCCAGCCGGTGTCGGATTTGTCCCATGCAAATAATCAGGTGATTAAGCGCGGATTTGATTTCGTGAACCGGGGGCTGCGCGGGTTATTATCGCTGATACCGCATGGGGGCGAAGATTTTCTGAATTTAATCACGGGCATATTGCTGATATCGACCTTTGTCGGGTGCAATTTATTTATGGCGTTGCTGATTATCCAGGGCATCTTTAATTTCGGGATGGCGTTGATTTTGTACCCGTTCCAGGTCTTGGTCTGGGTGGTAAAACCCAAAGATGCCAGCAAATGGTTCGATATCTGGCCCGTGTTTTCCGGTATTGTAAAGGCATTGCAACAATTGGTCATCACCATGATTGCGTGCGCGTTTATTCTGTGCATCAATATCGCGATTATTCGCGCACTGTTCCAATGGAATACGTCGGTGTTCAATGTCGCGGCCGGTGGCGCCGCCATGTCCAATGTGCCCCAGATTGCCAATTCGTCCATGGGATTTGGCCAGCATTCGATTTTGTGGCTGTCGGCGATACTGACTTTTTATCTGATGATTCAAATTTTTGAACGCACACGCGCCCAGTTAAAGAAATACGCGTCCGGGATGGATGGCCTGTATAACCAGGTGACCCGTGATTCCAAGACCGTGTGGCGCGGCGCAAACGACTGGGGCAAAAAAATCGGCCGGGCCGCCGGGTGGATTAAAAAGAAATGAATGGGATTGTGAATCCTTTGATAGACAATGCGGTGCAGTGTTGGGGCTGCCCGGTGTTTGACCGCCTGTTCCAGGTGGTGTCGATGGCGGCCGGTGCGGTATATGGACAATTCGCGTTCTTTTGCATGATTTTGTTCTGCGTGCTGTTTGCGTTTTATGTCTTGAACGCCGTGTGGAAGAATATCAAGGATAATGTCCCCGACCCCTGGTACAAGAAATCTGTGCAGCCCGCGATAATCAGTTCACTGTTTGCGTTAACGTTTCTGGGGATGGGCGTGATGTTGCCGCGGTTTGTGACAACATTGACGTTCGAACCGGTGGCGCAAATCGCCCTGACATATACGCAAAGCGTTGTACAAATGGACGCCGCCACAATCGAAGAACGCGTCACATACCAGCCGATGCCGATGTCGGATACCGGATTTTATCGCCCCCAGTTGCGCGATGCCATCATCATGCTGATGAAAACAACCATTACCCAGTTCCAGGCCTATATCAAACTGGGCATCGCCGTCATGGACAGTGCGTTCACATGGCGCGCCATGCTGGGGGTGGGGACATTGCTGAAACACATCATCATATTTTTTATGGGGCTGTATCTGGTTTATGGCTTTTTCCGGTTGTTCGTGCGGTTCTGTTTCTATTTCGCGGATATTATTGTGGCGATGACGTTCTTTGCGTTTTTCTTTCCGTTGTCACTGGTGATGTTTGTGTTCCGTGGGGGGGACGCGCCGTCATGGATGAAAAATCTGGGGAAAACGGTTGGTGTCGGCCAGTTTAAACGGGTGATTAAATCAATTGTTGCGCTGGCGTCTGGGGTGCTGACGTACACAGTTGTGATGGTCATTATTGCCAAATTTTTTACCGCCAGTGGTGGGGACGGCGCCCAATTAATGCACCTGATTACAAATGGGGATGTGTTTGCGGCCGATTTGTCGGATGAAAATCTGGCGGCACTGACGCTGATGGGGTGCGTGGTGTTGGTCTATGTTGTGAATTTTATCACGGGACTTGGCGGCCAGGTGACCAAGATGGTGCTGGATACGTTCGATGTCGGCACCGAAAACCAGTTAAGCGAACAATTGGCGACCGATGCCGAAAAATTGACCAAGGTTGTGGTCGATACCGCCAAAAAGGTGGGCCAGACCATTATCAACGGTGGCGACGGGGCGGCCGCGGGCAAAACGGACAAGAAATAAATGCTGAAAGCAAAACTGATTATGATTGCCGTGCGTGTGATTATGGGCGCCATTGCGCTGGGGGTGGGGATATGGTATCTGTCGTCATCCATCAGTGGGGCCAGTTTGACGTACACCAGCGTGTCCGGATTTTTAAACGCCATCGGGGCGGGCGGCGGCGATATTGGTGACGCCAACGGATGCTTTCTGTGCGGATCTATTCAGCAATTGTTTGCCGCCATCGGTTTGTCCGCGGAAAAGTTCTGGACGGTGATGGTGGACCATCTGTGGATTGTGATGGCGATTGGGTTTGGGATTTTTCTGTTTATCCATACGGCCAAATATCTGTATGACGCGGCGTCCAAAACAACCACGTTGGATGACAAGGAAAAAAAGCTGGAATTTCAACCCTGGTTTGACCGGGTTTGGCGCACCGGCGCCCGTATTATGATTGTGGGCGTGATGCTGGGGGCGCTGGGGATGGGCGGGACGACCGCATTGCGCACGGTGACCAATATCACGGTGACGCCGGTGATGCTGGTGGGGGCAGAATTGGCGATGGCCGCGTCCGGCGTCAACGACAGTGCCCATTGCGGCGCGCCGATTACAACCGACGATGTGTTGAACCCGGTGCTGAAACCTTTTATGTGCGTGATGGGGAATTTGAATTCGGTGATGCTGGCGGGCGCGTCCGGCGGATTTTCCATGATGAATTACGCATGGCTGGGGATGGGGGGCGGCGCGTTCACATGGATGGCGGGATTGGCGTTGGTGATATTGTTCCTGATTATCGGGTTTGATTTGTTTTTCCAGGTGTTGTCGGTTGTATTCAAATTGGTGTTTATCATTATATTCTTGCCGCTGTTTCTGGCGGCCGCCGCATTCGAAGGCGTGTGGGCCGTCGCCGACGGTGTTGTGCGCGGCGCGATAAACATGCTGGTCAAATCGGCGGTGCGTATTGTCGCCATAACGTTAAAAGTTTTGATTTTATACGCCACGATATCTTATGCGGCGGATGCGACGTTCCCCGGGCCGGTTGACGGGTACAGTGCGGTTATGCCGCCGCTGATGGGGGCGCGCGCCGAAAACCCGGATGCGCAGACGCTGTCGGTGATTAACGTTTTCAAAACGTGCGAACAGGTGGGATTGACCGACGGCCAGATGGATGCGGATAAATTCCGGAATTGTTTCACCGCGAGCCGAGCCGCCGTCGAACGCCGGTATCCGGGCGCATTTGATTTCATGGGCAACGGATGGGAATTTTTGATGGTGATGTTCGGGCTGTTTTTCCTGTATTACTATGTCATTAATCCCAAAATCGACGGATTGCTGGGCAAAGACGGGGCGGAAAAATTTGATTTCGGCGGTTGGATGAAGCAACTGGGGCAGCGTATGTGGGATGCGCCGAAAATGTTGTTTGAAAAAATCGCCAACGCCGCGGGGGGTAAAAAATAATGCGCGCATGGATACGGAAATTTTTATCGGTGCTGTGCCTGTGCATCATGATGGGTGGCGCGGCGCATGGCGCAGTCGCCAATTTGCCCGCCGGGGATGTGGGGGATTTTGGCGCATGGACCACGGCGCATAATTTGGAATTGTTCACGACCGACATTACGCGCGACATGACCCAGTTCCAGGACAGTTTCCAGCAAAACGTTTTGGTCAAAAACTATGTTCCGGTCGAAGCCAAGGTCGGCCTGGCCTTTATGTCGGCAATGTCGCTGATTGGGGATGTTTTGGAAAATTCACTGGTGCGGTTTGTGGTGATATTTCTGATTGTGGCGTATGCGTTCTGGGTCATGTTCGAAGCGTACCAGATGATGCGCGACGGCCAAAATGTTCAAAAGCTGTGGTCGGATATATTGAAAAAGGGAGTGTTGATTTCCATCTGGATTTTAATTCTGGAACAGGGCCCCGCCCAGTTGTTTATGTGGATTATGGGACCGGTTGTCAGTGTCGGGACACATCTGTCGGATTTGATTTTAAATGCGGTGTCGGGGGCGGCGGGCGCCGCGTTGCCCGATACATGCGCCGCGATACATAATTATGTCGCGACCAACGCGCCGACAAACATGCTGATGGATGCGGGCAGTGCGGCCGATTTGCTGTGTGTGCCGACGCGGCTGTCGGGATTTTTCTATACCGCGGTGGCGGCCGGGTGGAAATGGATGCTGGCCGGGATTGGGCACAGCGCATTCACGTTTGCGGTCGGCATTACGTTTGTCGTGTTGTTTATCTATAATATTTGGAAATTCGCGCTGATGGCGCTGGGGGTGATTGCGGATTTGTTCCTGGCGGTGTTGTTGTTGCCCTTTACCGCGATTGCAGAAACGATTGGCAAAACCACGTACAAGGGGATTGCCGGCGACATCTTTAACGGTTTTTTATCCCTGTTTAATGCGGAAAGCCTGGATAAACAGATTCAGCGATTTATCAACGCGGCCATTTTCTTTGTGTCGTTGGCGGCGGTGGTGGCGCTGTGCGCGGCATTGCTGTCGGGGGTGATTGATTCCAATTTGGCGGCGGCGGTGCCGGGTCTGGAAAACGACGGATTTTTTGTGACACTGTTGGTTGGGGTGTTGGTTGCCTATCTGGCGACCAAGGCGGGACAATTCGCCAAAGATATCGGCGGCAGCATCAACGACAGTTTCGGCGGACAGGTCGGCAAAGACATCGCGGGTCTGTGGGCCAAGTCGTCCGCCACCGCCCAGAAATGGTGGAAAATCATCCGCAAAAAATAAGTCAGCGCCCGCTTGCGTTCATGAAATATTTATCCCATACTATGGAACATGAAATTTAAAAAGTTTTTACGCATTTTATTGAACATTGTTTTCTGGTGCTTTACCGCCGGGATTGCTGCGCTGGCGGCGTTGGTTTTAATCTATGGCAATGATTTGCCGGATTACAAAAAACTGGCGACGTACGCACCGCCGGTGGCCACGCGTTTGTATGCGTCGGACGGGTCGCTGTTGATTGAATACGCCGAAGAACGCCGTGTCTTTATCGATTTTGTCGATATGCCGCCGCAATTGGTCAATGCCTTTGTCGCCGCCGAAGATCAGAATTTCTGGACCCACCCCGGTATCGATGTCCAGGGGATTACCCGCGCCGCGATGGGAAATGCGGCCCGTCTGGTCGGGTTTAATGTCGGTTTTTCCGGTGCGTCCACCATCACGCAACAGGTGGCGAAAAATTTCTTTTTAACGTCCGAACGCACATTGTCGCGCAAAATAAAGGAAGCGATTTTGGCGCTGAAACTGGAACGTGCGTTTTCCAAGCAGCATATTATGACGCTGTATCTGAACCAAATCTTTTTGGGCGCGCGCGCGTATGGTGTGGGGTCGGCGGCGCTGATGTATTTCAACAAACCGGTGTCGGAATTAACACTGGCCGAATGCGCATTTCTGGCATCCCTGCCAAAGGCACCGAATAACCGCGATCGCGCGGTTGAACGCCGCAATTATGTATTGCGCCGCATGGTGGACGAAGGATACATCACCCGCGCCGAAGCGGACGCCGCAGCCGCCGAAGAATTAAATATCAACAGCGGTTTTACCGCCCAGATGGAAGCGGATTTTCAATACTTTGCCGAAGATGTGCGGCGCCAATTGCTGGGGCGGATTGGGCGCGAAACGCTGTATAACGGGGGGCTGTATATCAAAACAACCATCGTTCCCGAATATCAGCGGGCGGCGTCGGCGGCACTGAACCGTGCGCTGGACGCGTATAATACGGGGCGCAGTGAAAAGTTACAGGGCGCCATCATTGCCATGAACCCGCACACCGGGCGCATTTTGGCCATGGCGGGCGGCCGGTCGTTCGCGGAAAGTTCGTTTAACCGCGCAACCCAGGCCATGCGTCAAATTGGGTCAACCATTAAACCGTTTGTTTATCTGGCGGCACTGGAACGCGGCGTCAGCCCCCAGGCCATCTTGCAGGATACGCCCATCGTCGGTTGGCGCGAAAACAAAACGATGTGGAAACCGGAAAATTATGACAAGAAATTTTTGGGCGATGTGCCGTTGCGGTTGTCACTGGAAACGTCACGCAATGTGCCCAGTGTCCGTCTGGTCGAACAAATCGGCGCCCGCGACGCGATAGAGGTTGCCCAACGTTTCGGCGTTTATCCCGCGGATTTGGGTAATGTGAATTTATCCATGGCGTTGGGGTCGGGCGAAACCACATTGGAAAAGCTGGTGCTGGGGTATGCGGCGTTCATCAATGGGGGGCGCGCCATCGAACCCAAACTGGTCGATTATGTCGAAGACAGATATGGCCGCGTCATTGATGGTCCGGCAACCGAATTAATCGAATGGCGTGACGATTTGTTACCGCCGGCCGCGGGCGCGACATCCGAACCGTTGTCCGACGCGCAAAGCCTGTATCAGATGGTTTCGATTTTACAGGGCGCCGTCGAACGCGGCACCGGGAAACAGGCGCGTGTGGCCGGTCATACCATTGCCGGTAAAACGGGCACCACCAACGATGTCAAAGATGTTTGGTTCGTTGGTTTTTCCAAGGATTTGATTGCGGGCGTCTATCTGGGATATGACACGCCGCGTCCGCTGGGGCGGGGCGCCGGCAGCCACATGGCCGCGCGGATTTTTGCCGAATTTATGACCGCCGCGCTGGCGGGGACCACCAATCAGCCCTTTGCGGTGCCGGACGGTCTGACATTTATGCGCGTGAATCGCCGCAGTGGCGCCGCCGCCAAAGATGACCCCAACGGCACCATTATATTGGAAGCGTTCAAAGCCGGCCAATCCCCCAACCCCGCCCCGACCAAGGCCAGTGCCGGCCCGGGCGCCGTTATGGGCGGAATATTTTAATGTGAATTTTGCATCCGCAATGTGATATAATGGTCCCCAAAGGGGGCCATTTATTATGAAAAAATTTTTAATTGGGATGTTTGTGCTGGCGGCCTTGGGCGCGTGTGACCGGGCGGCGGATGATGTTTTGGTGCGTCAATGCGGCGGATACCGTGTGGAAATGACGTTCGCGGACGACGGCGATACGATGAACGCCAATATTAACGGGGACGACATGACGCTGGAACGCGTGGTTTCTGCATCGGGCGCCCGGTACCAGGGTGTATTGAACGATATTACCGTTACTTTGTGGGGCCGGGGGGACGAATGGTCGATGTTTTTAAACGACGAAGAATCATTTGTTTGTAACGCGAAATAACATTTATTTTGCGATTTCTTTGTGATAAAATGGTCAGCATAGAAAGGGGATTTTTATGCTGACTGATTATTTATTACGTCATGGTTACACTTTTTTCGCCAGTGGTTGGATGCAGTTTGCGGCGGCGTTCGGGTTGTCGTTTCTGATTATGCTGATATTTGGGCGGCCGTTTATTCGCGCGATGCGCGCCTGGCAGAAAAAGGGACAGCCCATCAGTGAAAATGTTCCAACACAACATTTGAAAAAGGCCGGCACCCCGACCATGGGCGGGATTTTGCTGTTGGTGGCCATTATTGTCCCCAGCATTTTGTTCATGCCGATGCACAATCCGACGGGATGGATTGCGTTGTTGGCGCTGGCGCTGTTTGGGTTAATCGGTTTCGCCGATGATTTCAAGAAAGTTACGTCCCAATCGAAAAAGGCCGCCAATGGTCTGTCCCCGCTGATGCGGTTAACACTGGAAGGGGTGTGCGTCGTCGCGTTGGCGTATCTGATTAATCGCACAATGCCCCCATATATTCCGGAATGGTCGCTGGCACTGCCGTTTGGAATCATTTTGCCGCTGGGGCTGTTTTACTTTGTATTTGCGTATTTTGTCATCTGTGGGTCGGCCAACGCCACCAATATTACAGACGGGCTGGACGGCATGCTGGCGAAACTGTATTTGCCGGTGTTGATTGTTCTGGTGGTTGCGCTGTATGGGGCGACGCGTATCGGATTTATGGATACGGTCATGTTTTTGCCAACGGCCAGCGGTTTGTACGCGGTGCTGGGGGCGGCATTTGGCGCGGTGCTGGGGTTTTTATGGTACAATTCACGACCGGCGTCCATCTTTATGGGGGATGTGGGTTCATTGGCGCTGGGCGGATTTATGGGTACGGTCGCCATGCTGTTGAAATCCGAAATCATTATGGGTATTGCGGCGGGGATGATGGTGCTGATACTGTTGTCGTCGTTCGTGCAGACAATGTTCTTTAAAATCACGCGCCGCATGACGGGAACCGGTCGCCGGATTTTCCGTCGCGCGCCCCTGCATCACCATTTCGAAGAACTGGGGTGGACCGAATCCAAGATTGTTGAACGCTTTTTCATTGTGTCGGTTCTGTTTTCGGGATTGGCGTTGATATTGTTGAAATTCGCGTAATAAACGACGGGCCCGGGGTATGTTAAAACGAACAGAAGAAAGCAAACTGACCAGCTGGTATTTTGAAATCGACCGGCGCCTGATGTGGTGTCTGGTGGGGTTGATTTTTATCGGCATGTGGGCCATGGTGTCCGCCGGCAGTGTGGCCGCCGAACGTATCGGCATGCCGTGGCATTTCTTTATATTAAAGGCCTTGCCGTTTTACGGGATTGGGTTGGTGACGCTGTTCGTGGCCAGCAGTCTGAATAAAAAATGGGTGTTGCGGTTGTCGGCCATGGATGTGGCGGCGTGTCTGTTGCTGTTGCTGGTGACGCTGGTCGCGCCCGCCGCGGTCAAGGGCAGTAACCGATGGGTCGATTTGGGATTTGTCAGCGTCATGCCGTCGGATGTGATGAAGCCCGGATTTATCATGATTACCGCGTGGTTCTTGGCCATGATGAAGGAAAAGTTTGGCGGCAACATCTTCTTTAACCGCGAAGCGTGGCGTTTGCGGTGGCTCAGCTGGTGGCCATATCTGGCGGTGTTTGTGCCGGCGTTCCTGATTATTCTGACGCATCCCGATTTGGGGACGTCCATGCTGTATTTCTTGGTGCTGTCATCGATGCTGTTTATGGCGGGATTACCGCTGGTGATTATTCCGGTGTTAATCGGATGCGTGGCGGTGGTCGGGACGTTCGCGTTCTTTACCATGTCGCACGTGCATAACCGTATTATGTCGTTCTTTACCGGGACGGGCGACGATTACCAGATTCGCCAATCCATTCAATCCATTCAGCATGGGGGATTGCTGGGCAGTGGGGACGACGCCTTTGTCAAACAATCGTTGCCCGACGCGCATACGGACTTTGTTTTTTCCGCCATCGCCGAAGACAGCGGCGCCATCGTCGCGTGCGCGTTGCTGTGCGCGTTGCTGTATGTGTTAAAGCGGTTGTTTACAAACGCACTGTCGGCGCGCGACCCGTTTGTGTTCTATGCCGCCAGTGGGACGGCCGCACTGTTCGGGACCCAGGTGTGCATTAATATGATGTCGGCGCTGCATCTGTTCACGCCAAAGGGGATGACGTTGCCATTCATTTCATACGGGGGCAGTTCGTTTGTGTCGTTCTGTTTGCTGTTCGGTATGATTTTGGCCGTTATCCGCGAAGATAAATGGAAATAGTATTTTTTTAACCAAGGGTGGGGTATTCATGAAAATTTGGATTGCAACAGGTGGAACCGGCGGGCATGTGTTCCCGGCGTTAAGTGTGGCGGACGAATTGGCGCGCCGCGGTCACCGGATTACAATTTCGTGCGATGGTCGTGTTCGCCAGATGGTGGCGGCGGGACGCCCCGCGGGCGCGCGCATGGCGCATGTCTGGGCGTCGGGCGTTGGCGCAAAAAGCAAGGTAAAACAGATGTGGGCCCTGTTTAAAATCGGGGTGTCGGCGGTGGGGTTGACGTTGCGCTTTATGGTGGCGCGGCCAGACCGGGTGGTGGCCTTTGGCGGGTATGCGTCGGTGCCGGCGGTCTTTGCCGCGCATCTGTGGCGTGTGCCGACATTGCTGCATGAACAAAACGCGGCAATTGGGCGTGCGAATAAATTCGCGTTGCGCTGGGTGCGGACACTGATGACCAGTTTTCCGGATGTTGCGGGTATCCCTGCCGGGGGGCGGACGAATGTGGTTTATACCGGGTTGCCCGTGCGTCGTGAATTTTTAAATGCCGCCGCATCACCCATCCCGGGGGCGTCGCGGTTGCTGGTGACGGGCGGGTCGCTGGGGGCCCAGATTTTGGACGATGTCGTCCCCGTTGCCATCGCCGCGATAAAGAACAAGAAGATTTTCATCACCCATCAAACGCGCCCGGAAAATGTTGCGCGTCTGCAAAAATTTTATGCCGATAACAAGATAAAGGCGAATGTCCTGTCCTTTATCCACGATATGGCGGGCGCGGTTATCGGGGCCGATTTGGTCATCGGACGCAGCGGGGCCAGCACGGTTGTGGAATTGGAAACCGTTGGGCGACCCGCGATTTTTGTCCCACTGGCCATTAACCCAGACCAGGCGGCCAACGCAGCGGCGTTCGCAAAACTGGGCGGCGGGTTTGCCGTGCCCCAAACGCAGTTCACGCCAAAATGGTTGACGGCGACATTGTCGGAACTGTTCGACAATCCGTCACGTCTGGCCAAAATGGCACAAAAGGGATGCGTGCCCAACTATGCCGTCGAATTAATTGTCGCCGAAATAACAAAATAATTTCAGACTGATTTTTCCGCTTGCCTGTGATTCGTCATTTGTTCTATGATTAGGACAGAAGGAAAGGAATTATGCGACTGGTCACAGCTTCTGTTTTATCGATGCTTGCGTGCGTGCCGGCGTTGGCCGATGCACGTTTGCCGGTGGTCAATATCGCGGCGGGCGCGGTTTCTGCGCGTGCGGCGTTCGGTGATGTGCCGGTAAAATCGACGCCGGCTGTGACGGTTGCCCCTTTGGCGCGTGCGGATAAAAAATCCGAATCATCTGCGCCCGAAAAAAAGAAAAAGACGGTTGTCGCCCGTGCGTCCCAACCGGCCAAGGTGACGCCGGTCGCAACCACCAATACCACATCCATTGACACTGGTGCGAAAATTGCGGCCAACAATGCCCCGGGTGATATTTTATCCCCGCGCCGCCCCAGTGGTGATTTATGGGCCAAAATGGACAGTCCGTTGCGTCTGCCCCAGCCCCAGGAATTTTCCGTCATCCGTTCCGATGACGCGTTACCAGAAGAAAGCCTGGACAAAAAACCGGTCAGGGTTGCCGCCGCGCGCGTCGCCACCCCGGCGGTGACGGTTGCACCAAAAAAATCCGATGAAGCGGCCATGGCATCGGCGCGCAGTGGCGCGTTGGACGCGGAAATCGCAAAACTGGTCGAATTACAGAAAAAGGCGGACGAAAGCGTGCGTCGCGCACCGGTCGCCCCACGTATCGCGACCGCCGACATTCCCGCGGTCCCCACGCGCATTACGGCGCGTCCCGCGGCGCAGGTGGCGAAAAAATCCGAACCCACGCCCGCGGTTTCAGATATTGCAGACGATAGCGATGACATCACCATCAGCCGCATGGTCGTTCCCATGCAACAGGATGTCGTTGTTCGCCAGGTGACGCATTCCGAAGAACCGCGCGTTGCCGCCGTTCGTGATGATTTGTCGCGCATGTCGCCGTCCGAATTGAAAAAGGCGTTCAAGAAAACATATCTGTCGGAAAACAAGCATCTGTCCACATTCCAAATCGACGACCGTTTCGATGTCGCCAGCGATTTGACCAGCACCGTCGAAGGGTTCACCGCCAAGCGTGACCTGTCCGAGGCGGGCGGGGTGCGTCCGCTGGAAATCAAAATTAGATTCCGCGGGGATGATTCGTCGCTGTCGCGGGAAAATTACAATTTGTTGTCCGAATACGCGTCCATTGTGGTCAGCAATCCCAAACGCGCGATTCAGGTGTCCATCCCCGAACGCGTAACACGTGATATGGATGACCGCAAACTGGCCGCGCGTCGTTTGGCCATCGTGGAACAGGTTTTGCGTGATACCGGCGTGTCGGAACAGCGTATCATGCCTGTATTGGCCCAGCGGGACGAAGATGCCTATGTCTTGCGCATTATTTCCAGTGATCAGTTTGAAACACTGACCCAGAAAAAGCGTGACATGTTCGGCGACACCGTTGGCAAAAAAACATATAAAAACATGACCTGGTAATATGCCGGGTCTTTTTTCTGATATGCCCAAGATTCTTGATTTTCTGTTCCCACCCGTCTGTCCGATTTGCCGGGCGCCGGTGTCTGAACATGGCACGATGTGCTTTGATTGTTGGTTATGCTTTAACTGGATAAGTAATCCCAAATGTCACATTTGCGGTTATCCGTTTCCGGCGGATTTGGATTTGGGGCCGCGGCCGCTGTGTCCGGTCTGTGCGGCGGGGCGTAACGAATTGGACTGGTTACGGTCGGCGTGTGTTTATGACGACGTGTCGCGCACAATTATGTTGCCGTTCAAACATGCCGGTCGGATTAAATATCAAAAAATCATGTCCCGCGCAATGATTGGCGCACTGGACGGGATTCCGGGAAATGTGGATATTGTGATGCCGGTGCCACTGGCGTGGCGCAGATTGTTCAAACGCGGTTATAATCAGGCGGCACTGCTGGCGCGTCCGATTGCCAAAGTCTTGGGCGCACGGATGGACACGTCCAGTGTTCGCAGAAAATATCGTCCCGACATGGGACATATGAACGCCGCCGCACGTACGGAAAATATTCGCGGTGTGTTTCGCGTGACACATCCCGAACGCATTCGGGGCCGTGTGATTTTGTTGGTTGATGATGTTATGACAACCGGCGCAACGTTTCGTGAATTACGCCGCGTTTTGGTCGCGGCGGGTGCATCGGCGGTATATGGCGTCACATTCTGTCGTGTGGTGCGGGCGATTTAATGTTCGTGTCCGCCCCGCAGAAATGCCGCAATGCGGATGATTTCAGCCTGATTAAATTCGGCACGTGGGTGCTTTTTCCCGACGCGCCCCAGTGCGATGGCATACAGCCCATAAATATCGCGGGCAATGCCACTGTTGTCGGCATAACGGCGTGTCATGGCCCCGTTGTTAAATAATTTACGCACCGCGCGCAAACCGTACTTTAACGGGTTGGTGGTCGGGGTGTATTGTTTTAACAAACGAATGTCGCTGCGTTTCAATGTGTCAAAGCGTGGCGCGACGGACAAAACACGCACGGCCTGTAACGTGTTTTCATCAATGATGCGAATGCTGGTCGGGCGCAACTGGATATAAATCCCATCGTCCGGACCGATGTGCATACGCGTGCTGATGGATGCGGTTTCCGGGTTGTACGCCATGACAACACTGTGATGAATGGCGTCAATGATGTTTGTTTTCACGTCTGGGTTAATACGCTGTACTTTTGTCATGTCAATCGTCCTGTGTTTTATTGTGGTGTTTAAAATAGCACTTTTGTTGTTTTTGTCAAGCGCAGGCGGCCGCATTTGGCACAAGAATCTTGAATTTTGATTTTATTCTGGTACGATTTATGGGTTAGATTACAGGCAAACAGAATGAATTTTAAATTTTTACCCCTGGTGGGAATGATGATGGTGGGTGGCGCCGCATTTGGGGCGGTGCCATATGCCGGATTGTACCAGACCATTGATGACGCAACGAATACACCCAAATCCATTGTCGCGCTGTATGAATATGGTGATGCCCAATTGGCGGGACGTATTGTGGCACTGTACGGGGCGGACGGGACAATTGCCGAAACGGTGAAAAATCCCGTACGCGTTGCGTCGCACGTCACCGGTGCACCCAAATTTGTGGGGTTGGACATCATCTGGGGGATGCAATGGGACGCCGATGACAACAGGTGGGGGGACGGCAAAATCATGGACCCCCAATCGGGCAAGGTTTATTCGGCCGTTATCTGGCGCGATGGGGCGGCGCTGAACGTGCGTGGGAAAATCGGGCCGTTTGGCCGGACGCAAACCTGGCGCCCGCTGGATGGGGAAAAATTGCCCGCCGAATTACAGAATTTAAATACACAAAACTGGACGCCGTCCACGGGGAAATAAAAAATGAATATCGAACTTGGCAAAAATATCAACGCGCGTGAAATCGAAACCCGGATTCAGGAATTCTGGGATAAAAATTGTTTTTGGGAAAATGATGTAACATCGGATAAAAAACCGTTTTGTATCATGATGCCGCCGCCGAACGTCACGGGCAATCTGCATATGGGGCATGCGTTGGATAATGTGTTGACCGATATTATTTGTCGGTACAAACGCATGGATGGATACGATGTGTTGTGGCAACCGGGGACCGACCATGCGTCAATCGCGATGCAGTTGATGGTGGAACGTGATTTGTCCAAGCGTGGCATTAATCCCCGCGCATTGACCCATGAACAATTGCTGGACGCTGCCTGGGCGTACAAAGCGGACAAAGGTGGCCAGATAGTTGGCCAGCTGCATACGTTGGGCACAACGCCGGCCTGGTCGCGCCAACGGTTCACGATGGACGACGGTCTGTCGCGCGCCGTTATTAAAATGTTTGTAAAGATGTATAACGAAGGGCTGATTTACCGCGCGCGTCGTTTGGTCAATTGGTGCCCGAAACAGCAGACGTCCATTTCCGATTTGGAAGTTGATGTCCGCGATGAAAAGGGAAAGTTTTATTATTTCAATTATCCGTTAAAAGACGGCGGCGTGATTGAAATCGCGACCACCCGGCCCGAAACGTTGTTCGGGGACCAGGCGATCGCCGTTCATCCGGACAATGAAAATTTAAAACACTTGATTGGCCGCACGGCGATTATCCCGCTGACCGATATTGAAATTCCGGTGATTGCCGACATTCATGCCGACCCGGCCAAGGGGACCGGCGCCGTGAAAATCACCCCCGCCCATGACAAGGATGACTGGGCGGTTGGCGCGCGCCACAATCTGGATGCGGTATGCGTTTTGACCAACGATGCCAAGATGGCTGCGATTCCCCAGGTGCCGGAAAAATACCGTGGGATGGACCGCTTTGCCGCGCGTGCGCAAATCATTGCGGATATTGATGCGGCGGGTTTGTTGATTAAAATCGAAGACAAGGTTATTCCGACCCCGTATTCCGAACGCGGTGGGGTGGTTGTTGAATACATGGTGCGCGACGAATGGTTCGTCGATGCCAAAAAATTGGCCGCACCCGCCATTGCCGCGGTGGAATCTGGTAAAATCAAATTCATGCCCGAACACCGCTATAACCTGTTTATGGCATGGATGAAAGATATTCATGAATGGTCCATTTCGCGCCAGCTGTGGTGGGGGCATCAAATCCCGGCATGGTACGATGCGGACGGCAACATCTATGTCGCGGAAACCGAAGCGGACGCCATCAAACAATCCGGTGGCAAACAGCTGACACGTGAAACATCGTGTTTGGACACCTGGTTTTCATCCGGGATGTGGCCGTTTTCAACATTGGGTTGGCCGGAACAGACGCCGGAACTGGCCAAATATTACCCGACGGATTTGCTATATACGGGGCCGGATATCATCTTTTTCTGGGTGGCACGCATGGTCATGATGGGGATTTACATCATGGGCGATGTCCCGTTCCACACGGTTAATTTCCACGGTCTGGTCCGCGACAGCAAGGGGCAAAAAATGTCCAAGACCAAGGGTAACGGCACGGACCCGCTGGAAACGGTGGAAAAATTCGGTGCGGATGCGTTGCGGTACTGGATTGCGACCGCGCCGATTGGGACCGACATCCGTTACAGTGATGACGAAGTAAAGCGTGGTTCAAAACTGCTGACGAAACTGTGGAATGCATCGAAATACGTTCTGATGAATTTGGCGGACTTTGACCCGGTCGCATCCGCGCCGGTGGCGGTTGCCGACCGCTTTATCGAAGACAGATGGGTATTGTCCGAATTAAATCGGGCGGTGGCCGACGTTCGTCGGAATTTGGATAAATACGATAATTATAATTCCCGCGCGGCGATTGACACGTTCTTTTACGATATCTTTTGCGACCAGTATCTGGAATTTATCAAGGACCGGTTCTGGTCCCCGGAAAAATACAGCGCGCAATCCAAGCTGTCCGCCCAGTGGACGCTGTGGACGGTTCTGCGCGCGATTTTGGGACTGTACGCGCCGTTCATCCCGTTTATCACCGAAGAATTGTGGCAAAAGATTTATCAGCCGTTCGAAGGGGGCCAAACACTGCATCTGACGGCGTATCCGCGCGTGATGGCCGAATATGATACGGACACCGCCGATATGCAAATCGCACTGGACATCTTGAAATCGGTGCGTGGTCTGCGCACAGAACGCAAGGTTGGCAACGGCGCCAAGCTGGAACGTTTGACCATTCCGACCGCGACGCCGGCGGCGTTGCATGGCCTGATTAAATCTGCGGCGCGCGCCATGGATATCCAGACCGGTGATGAAATTGACTTTGTCGTTGCGCAAAATGTTCAGGGGTAATCAATTATGACGGAAAAATTGTCGCGCACACATGCCCTGCGGACGTATCAATGTGACCGATACGGGCATGTGCGGCCGCTGATTTTGATGAATGAATTGCAGGCACTGGCCGATGATCATGCCGAAATTCTGGGGGTGGGGCGGTCGTACTGTCTGGCCCATGATGTGGCCTGGGTCGTGACGCATTATTATGTCGATATCATTGAAATGCCCAACGAATCCGAAGAATTGACGTTCACCACGTGGCCGTCGGTCCAAGATGCGCTGCGCGCGACGCGTGATTTTGAAATCCGCGGGGCGGACGGGCGTTTGATGGTGCGGGCAACGTCACAGTGGATTTTGATTGATGTGGCGCGGCGCCGGCCGCTGCGTCTGGCGGATTTCTTGCCGCATTGGGATGTGGTGACGGCACGCGCCTGGGACCGCACGTTTGACCGGCATCCGGATTTTGTGCCGGAAAAATCCCATGTGATGAAGTGCCGATATGACGATGTCGATGTGAATCAGCATATTAACAACGCCGTCTATGCCGTGTGGGCAACGGAAAGCGTTGGCTTCCCATTCCGGAACCAGCACCAGCTGCGCCGCATCGAATTGAATTTCAAGAAAGAAATTCGTCCCGACCAGCCCCAGGTTATTGTGGATGTTGCCTGTCGCGATTGCATCAGCCGGCATCGGATTATGACAGATGGTGTTGAACACGCGACCATTGTGTGCGAATGGGTGCCAAATAAATAAATGACCCGCCGCATGGTGGGTTTTTTGTTTGAACTTTTGTCTTTCCACCCCGACATTTTTATGGTAAAATTAATGGGACGAGAGAATATGAAATCCATAACCAGATTTTTGTTGTTGGCCCTGACACTGGTGCCGTGCGCGCCGGCGATTGCCGCCGTGTCCACCACCGCGGGCAGTAATTTAACCGCATTTAACGGCAACACCGGTGCCATGAATAACAACGCATGGAACCAGATGATGAACACCCGGGGCAGTGCGCCCGCCACGGCGGATTTTGGAAACTGCAATTCTGTGATTTTGCGTTGCGCGCAACCCAAATGTGCCAGTGGTGGATGCACGACGATGGAAATCGCGGCCCCAATTGTGTCCGGTTGCGTGATGTCGAACGACGCGTGCAAGCAATACGGCGACGAACTGGTTCAATATATTTCGGCGCAATTGGTGGCCAATTCCACGGCCAAGGCAAATGCCCAGGCGGCGGCCGCCCAAAATGCCGCAGCCCAGGCCGCCGCCCAGCAAAGCGCCCTGCAATTACAACAGATGCAGGCCCAGATGCAACAGATGCAGTCGGAAATGGCGAACGCCAATGCCGCCGCCACCGCCCAGTTACAGGCCGCACTGGAAGAACAGAAACAATTAACCGCCCAGGCGATTGCCGATGCCGCCGCGGCGCAAACGGCCGCGGTAAGTGCGGCGACCGCCGCCCAGACCAGCACGACCAACGATTCCCAGGTGGATGCCGCATCCCGCGGGGTGTCGGCGGATGTTTTGGCCCGTGAACAGATTTCCGGTCAAATCATGACCAAATTGGACAATGCCGCCGTATCGTTAAAGGAAGTACGCGCCGCCATGGAAAACGCGTTCCAGTATGCCGGATGCGATAACCGGGGCAACAATTGTACGGGGCCCAAGCGTGCGAAAACGTTCAAGCAAAAGGCACTGAATTTCTTTGACCCGTATGAAAACGTGTTGGACGAATTGTACGACGCGCTGATTATGGCGCAATCCGTTGGGGTGGATATCACCGATATTTACATGATGTTGAACGGCACATGTAACGCATGGGCAAAATATCTGTGCAGTGATGGCCAGGTAATGCATTACACCAACACCAATTGCCAGGATGGCCGTTCTGTTGCGACGGGCAATATCCGTGGCGGGGCGCGTTGCGCCGTGGGCCAGGTTGTGCCGATGTCGGACGGCGGGTGCCAATTGATTCAAATGTTGACCAGTGATGACGAAGTTCAACAAAACTGGCTGTATCCGGAACAAAATGTCGATTCCAATGGCGATGTCCGCAGCGAAGTGCGCGTCGGTTGCGCATCCGAAGCATTGGATAATTCCATGCTGTTCCGCGGGCGCAAGAAACAGGCCACAATTGATATTGAAACCCTGCAACGCATTATTGAACAAGACGCGCCGGCAACATACGGTTCGTCGCGTATGCGCACGGCAACGCACCCCAATCCCGACGGTGTGAAATTCTGTGCGGTGAATTCGGAAAGCCTGCAAGAATTGCAAAAATCGGTCAGTTTGAAACAATTGCCGAAAAAGGTGTGTGTGGCGGATAAAACGCTGGTGTCGGATTGGGAAGGTGGCGGCGCCGTCACCGTGACCGAGGCCGCATCTGTATCCCAGCCATCGGCGACGGGTTTGGCCATTTTGGATTGCAGCAGTTCGATGTGGGCCAACAGCAATGAATGCAAATGCCGCAATTCTGGTGGTTCATGGTGGGGTGGGTGTGTTTGCCCGCAAAATTATAAATTGGTTAACAATCAATGCGAATTTGCGTATCGCACATCGAATTTCAAATTATCGGAAAATAAATCACCATTGACAGGCACAACGGTTTCGACGTCAACTGAATTAAATTGGGACAAATCCAGCTGTGAACGCCGCAACGGCACATGGCGTGATGGCAAATGTTGGTGTGGGTCGTCGGAATTAAGCGCGTTTGAACAATGTGATTATAACCTGATGCGTGGATATCAAAAAACATTTATAAAATAATGAAAATATCAGAACACAAAATCTTTGCCGGGATGAAAATGCTGGGGGCGACCGTGGTCATTTGTGCGGCCATGGTTGCATCGGCGCATGCCGCCGACAATGGTTGTAGCCGGGAAGACAATGACCGCATTTCGGCCGAATTGGCGCTGTGCACGACGCATGCGTACAACATCGGTTTGATCCAAAATCCGGAAAGTGATGCCGACAAACAGCTGATGCGGGACGTGGTTGCGCTGAAAACAACCGTCATGACGCAACAGATGTACAAACAATATGAATATTTGGATGCGACCATCCGCCGTTTCCGCACCCAGTTGGAAAAGGCGATTTTGACCACCAAATTACAGGCCGCCGGTGCCACCGATGACAATGGCGGTTCGTCCGGGTCATACCGTTCCGGTGACCGCAACGTGGTGTTAAGCGGTGCCGAAAACTGTTTGCTGAAAACCAGTACAACCGCCGGTCTGCAATGTCTGCAAAACAATATCCGCATTGTCTTGAACGCGGTGGCGGGCGGCAATATTGGCGACGCCAAACGCCAATTGGACAAAGATTTGGGCTTTGCCGTATCGTATGGCGCGATTTCGGGGGCGGCCGGCAAATACACCACCCCCCAGGGCGGCGAATTGACAACGTGCAATAAAATTGCGACCAATCGCGATGCGGTCAATGCGTGCGCGTATGATTTGAATATCCAGGTGATGCGCAAAATCGAAGATGACCAGAATAAGCAGCGTGCCACCCAGGCAAAATAATTCCTGTCCCGCCCCGGCGGGATTTTTTGTTTGTGCCCCCGCATTCATCCCCGTTGTCATTGCAAGGGAGTCGCGACGTAGCGCAGCGAAGACGGACGACCGCGGCAATCCAGGAATAATAAGGAATAGTTCATGATTTGACTGGATTGCTTCGTTACACTCGCAATGACAGGGGTATTTAATTTCCAGGCACTGCGTCCCCTTTGGCGTTGCGGGGCGCCGGTATGGCGCGGCAATCCAGTACCAACCACGCCACACGGCGGGGGATTTGATTTTATGCTTTGATTTTGAATCTTTTCGGCGTATAATCGGCCCATGTTTACGTTTTTACGTTCCCTGTTTATGCCGGCGGGAACAGAAACAACAGCCGGCGCATTGGCGGAAAAATTTGGATTGAAACTGCGTGGTGATGCGGCGACCCCGGTGCGTGGTGTTGCGCCCATCGCGGATGCGCGGCCCGGACAATTGGCGTTTTATTCCACGGAACAAAACAGTGCGGCGTTTAAAATTTTGCCGATTGATGTTTTGAAAAATACCCGCGCCAGTGTGATTTTATTGCAACCGGAACAGGTGGCAAACGCCCCGGCGGGTGCAACATTGCTGATTACCGACAGCCCGCGCGGCAACATCGTTAAAATTTTGGGGGAAATTTACCGTGAACCGCCGCGATTTGGCGTGTCGCCCAACGCGGTTGTGGAACGCGGGGTATTTTTCCGGAAAAAATCGACCGTTTATATCGGGCAATTTGCGACCGTTGAACGCGGCGCGGTCATTGAACCGGATGTAAAAATTTATCCCGGTGCATACATCGGGCGCAATGTGACCATTGGCGCGGGCACGATTATCCAGACCGGCGCACATATTGAAAACGCCACCATCGGGGCGGATTGCGTCATTAACGCCGGCGCCGTTATCGGCAAGGATGGGTTTGGTTACACCCGCCAGGATGGCCACAACGTATTTATCCCGCATACGGGACGCGTGGTATTGGGCAACCGGGTATCGGTCGGCGCAAACACGTGCATTGACCGCGGTGCGATGACGGACACGCGCATCGGGGATGGGACCAAGATTGATAATTTGTGCCAAATTGCGCACGGTGTCGTGATTGGGGCGGAATGTTTCTTGGCGTCTGGATGCGGCCTGGCGGGGGGGACGGTCGTTGGTGACCGCGCATTGTTGGGTGGACACGTGGGTGTCGCCAATGGCGTTCACATCGGCGACGATGCCGAAGTTGGCGCCAACAGCGGGGTTTTCCGCGATGTTCCCGCGGGCCAACGGCACATGGGATATCCGGCCGGACCCGGCACAGAATTTATGCGCCACTATGCGTGGTTGCGCAAACACAGTAAACAATAAACCACAGGGGGTAACACATGATGGTAGATGCAGCAGGTATCGAAAAAATTATTCCGCATCGCGGGGATATGCGCTTGATTGACGAAATCCGCGAATTTAACGAATCCAGTGGTGTTGGGATTCACTATGTCCGCGATGACGAATTTTGGTGTGCGGGCCATTTTCCGGGCAAACCGATTATGCCCGGCGTATTACAGGTCGAAGCATTGGCCCAAACGGCATGCTTTATCGCATTGAAAAATCTGGGGATTACCGATGGCAGCACGCTGGGGTATTTCACGACAATGGAAAAGATTAAGTTTTCCCATATGGTCATGCCGGGCGACGTTTTGGAATTGCACGTTGAATTGCTGATGTCCAAGATGCGTCTGTACAAATTCCACGGCATCGCGATGGTCGGCGGGAAAAAGGTGGCAGAGGCAACCTTTACCGCCATCATGGATACCAAGGATAAATAGTCCATCCCGCCCCGGCGGGATTTTTTGTTTGTGCATGCGCGCACATTATTTACTGGATTGCCGCGGTCGCGATGCTCCCTCGCAATGACAAAGGAGATATAGTTCCTGGAAATTAAACACCCTTGTCATTGCGAGCCACGTCAGTGGCGTGGCAATCCAGTAAACACACCAATAAATTTAAAATCCTTGAACATTCGCGCGGGATGCGATATAATTCACACGCATTGGGTAACCGGTGTAGGGTTTAATAGCCCGTTTCGAAGATGTCAGCAATGACATAAAACATTCCAACCATTGGTTGGAGGGTGGCGAATATATCGAATAAGCCACACTATTTCTTCGAATAGCTATTAACCTCCAACCGCCTGTGCTTTTACGGGCGGTGTTTTATTAACTTAAAAGGAGATGAAAATAATGGCAAAATTATTAATCGATGCAAACTATTACGGCAATATTATGCGGTGTGCGCGCCAACACCTGCGCATCAGTGTGGCCGATGCCGCCGCGTTGTTGAAAATGAGCAAGAAAGATTACAAAAAATGTGAACGTGGCCAGGCGTTGTTTGACATTGGCATACTGCGCCGGTTTTTCCACGGTGCGTTTGCAATGTTGGTGATACGGCGCAGCCGCGATAATTTGTAACATTGTCCCCCGAATGGGGGATGTTTTGTTAGGCTGAACACTTACTATTCCCCTGTCATTGCGAGCAAGGCGGTACGCCGCCGCGTGGCAATCCAGGAAAGTGGCAATGTTCATTATTTACTGGATTGCCGCGCCGATGGCTCGCAATGACAACGGGGATAAAAAAAATCCCCCGGTGGGGGATTTTTTTATGGGCACTGGGCCAATTGGTTCAACACATTTCGAACGTCGTTGTTAACCGATACCGTTACCTGGCGTTGCAGGCCGTCCGTGTATGTATAATTGAACTTGGATTCCGCAAACTGTGGGGCGGCACGCCATGCTTCTTGGAATGGGGCCAGCATGGCCGTAAACCACTGGCGTCCGCGGCACAGGCATCCGTTGCGTACGTCCGCCGCAACGGCCGCCGTCGCGGTGTTGGGATATTTGGTGTCAAATTCCGCGTCAGTTGTCATCAGGCACCGCGCCCCCAGGTTATAGAAGTTCGCGTCGTCCGACATAAATTTGTAAATCAAACCGTCCGTCGCACCCGCATTTTTCAATGCGTACACCATGCCGTCCGTGCAACAGGCCTGGGCCGATTTCATCAACATTTTATACCGGTCCAGCAATGGCGCCGCCACCGGTTCGTTTGCGGTGATGGTGGGGCTGCACTTTGCCTGGATAATAAAGGCATCGATATTTGTCGCGCGGATTTTTTTACTGCGTGGGGCGACGGTTTCGCGAACCATCGGCTTGCGCCGCCAGATGTCGCATTCGGCGGGCTTTTCAAACGGGCAGCCGTCCGGATTTTCAATCACGGCCATGTTTTCCGTCACGGTGACGTTAAATGCGTCGCGCACGGCGCAACCCAAATCCTGGGCCTGGTACTTTTCCGGATTGTTCAGCCATAAATCACCGCTGGGGCGGCGGGGGGCCAATAACGCTTCGACCTGTTGCGATGCACTGCAATCGCCGTCGTCAACCTTTTCTTCGGCGGCGGGGACATATTCGATGTCCATTTCGTCGTACCAATCGCTAAAATCCTTGTCCCGGTAATGGGAAATCGAATCGTCCCAAATCGGCACGCCAGTGCGCCAATCAACAGTTTTGTCATATTTACGTTGACGGAATGTGCCGTGCACACCGTCCCATGGCGTCCCCAGGGCGTCCCGACTGACGGGGACAACGGCAATGGGGCGCGGGGTGACGGGCGCGACCATCTGGTACATGACGGGGGTGGGTTGCACCACCGCCGGTGTCAGATATGTCGGCGATTCGACCATCGCAAATTCCGCAATCATTGCGGCCGGGGCCAAATCGGTCGGTTCCCGGACCACGCCCAGGTTAATTGGTTCAATAATGCACCCGTCGCCCGTACAATCGGACGCGTGTGCGGCGCCGGCCCCCCATACACACAGCAAGGCCGCCAAAACAGATATTTTTGATTTCATAATACGAATCATATCATAAAAAAGCCCCAATTGAAAAGACAAAATTGCGGTTTTGGGCCCTGGCAACCGAATCGAATGTGATTTTATGCCGGCCGTTTCTATGCGCGCACGCGCGCGCGTATATATATAACGCTATTACTTGGGGTGTTTGGGGCGGGGTGGCGTGTGCCAAAAACCGAATCATGGGGGCGAAATCCGAATCATTGTCGAATAATTGGGGTGCCTTTTATCAAAAATGGGGGGGTAAAATGGGTCACTGAATCGGTTTTTGGCCCGTCCCGAATCGAAAAAACGACTTTTTTTCATAAAAAAATAAAAAAAATTAAAAAAAATTATGGCCAAAAAATCCCAGAAATCCGGCCTTTTTCCTATTGACTTGGGGTAAAAATGAAACTTTCTTAAAATTATTTTCCAAAAAGCGCTTGACTTTTGAAAGGTTTGAGCACATACTATGCAGGCTTTCAAGTTGAGAACAAAACAAAAAAAGATCTCAACCCCTGAAATTCCGCGGTTTACAGATAGCTCTGATAAGTCCGCAACATTGTGAATAAAAGCAGCTCATCAAAATTCAAGAAGGGATGTGCAGACAGTTGAATTTGGAAATATCCAAACTTTGACTAAGTCAAATGTGCATATCCTAGACAGGTAGTAGGTTTACATATTAAACCTCGTTAAAAACTTGTCTTGCGAATATATATATGTAAAGACGAACTGATATTATATGTCAGCTTTGTTTTATGCACAGGACTTAAACACCAAGTTTTTTAGAACTTGAGAGTTTGATCCTGGCTCAGAACGAACGCTGGCGGCAGGTCTTAGGCATGCAAGTCGAACGGGTGAAGCAGTGCTTGCACTGTGAATCTAGTGGCGCACGAGTGAGTAACGCGTGGGAAACTGCCCATCACTGGGGAATAACGTTTGGAAACGAACGCTAATACCGCATACGCCGGAAACGGGAAAGATTTATCGGTGATGGATGTGCCCGCGTTGGATTAGCTTGTTGGTGGGGTAACGGCCTACCAAGGCGATGATCCATAGCTGGTCTGAGAGGACGATCAGCCACGCTGGAACTGAGACACGGTCCAGACTCCTACGGGAGGCAGCAGCTAAGAATATTGGGCAATGGAGGAAACTCTGACCCAGCCATGCCGCGTGAATGAAGAAGGCCTTCGGGTTGTAAAGTTCTTTTAGTCGTGAAGATGATGACAGTAGCGACAGAAAAAGCACCGGCTAACTTCGTGCCAGCAGCCGCGGTAATACGAAGGGTGCAAGCGTTGTTCGGATTTACTGGGCGTAAAGCGTCCGTAGGTGGTTTGTTAAGTCAGGGGTGAAATCCCGGGGCCCAACCCCGGAACTGCCTTTGATACTGGCAAGCTGGAGCGTGATAGAGGAAGATGGAATATCTGGTGTAGGGGTGAAATCCGTAGATATCAGATGGAACACCAATGGCGAAGGCAGTCTTCTGGATCATTGCTGACACTGAGGGACGAAAGCGTGGGTAGCAAACAGAATTAGATACTCTGGTAGTCCACGCCCTAAACGATGCATGCTTGTTGTTGGTTCCCTTCGGGGTATCAGTGACGTAGCTAACGCGTTAAGCATGCCGCCTGGGGAGTACGATCGCAAGATTAAAACTTAAAGGAATTGACGGGGACCCGCACAAGCGGTGGAGTATGTTGTTTAATTCGATGCTACGCGAGAAACCTTACCGACCCTTGACATCTTGGTCGCGACTTCCAGAGATGGTTGTCTTCAATTCGGTTGGACCAAAGACAGATGCTGCATGGCTGTCGTCAGCTCGTGTCGTGAGATGTTAGGTTAAGTCCTGCAACGAGCGCAACCCACGCCCTATGTTGCCAGCGGGTAATGCCGGGAACTCTTAGGGGACTGCCCGCGTCAAGCGGGAGGAAGGTGTGGATGACGTCAAGTCATCATGGTTCTTACGGGTCGGGCTACAAACGTACTACAATGGCGACAACAATGGGTCGCAATGCCGCAAGGCAAAGCCAATCCTGAAAAGTCGTCTCAGTTCAGATTGTCCTCTGCAACTCGAGGGCATGAAGCTGGAATCGCTAGTAATCGCTGATCAGAATGCAGCGGTGAATACGTTCCCGGGTCTTGTACACACCGCCTGTCAAACCATGAGAGTCGATTTCACCCGAAGTCGGTAGTTTAACGCAAGAGAACGCCGCCTACGGTGGGGTTGGTGATTGGGGTTAAGTCATAACAAGGTAGCAGTACCGGAAGGTGCGGCTGGATCACCTCCTTTATAGAGAATACCGTTTCCACGAAAACGGTCAAATCCGAATGCGACTGTCTGAACATCTCTTTTTGATATGGGTAATAAATCTGCTGGGTCAGTAGTTCAGTTGGTTAGAATGCCGCTCTGATACAGCGGAGGTCGAAGATTCGAGTTCTTCCTGACCCACCACTTACTTTGATGGGGTTAGAATCAAAAACATTTGCATGTTTTTGATTCCAAATATTCCAATGAATATTCTCTGGAATCTGCTTTTATAGCAATACATTGTTAATCGGTTTTTATGTCACAAGTTAAGATTTTATAGAAATATGATTTCTTGATTTGTTGAACATCGTAATAATCTCAAAAATCTTTCTAAAAGAGTAATCACGAAAGTGATAATTCAATTAAGAAACAAGAATCAACTAAAAGCTTAGAAAACTCATTCAAGTTCTTTTTGATTGTGTACGAAGACTTTCTCTTCAAGCATAAGATAAAAAGTAACAAAGGGTGTTTAGTGGATGCCTTGGCAATCAGAGGCGATGAAGGACGTGAAAGACTGCGAAAAGTCCGGGTGAGCCGTCAATATGCTTTGACCCCGGAATGTCCGAATGGGGAAACCCAATCCTTTATGGATTATCTTTGACTGAATACATAGGTCAAAGAAGCAAACGCGGAGAAGTGAAACATCTCAGTACCCGCAGGAAAAGAAAGCAACAGCGATTCCCTTAGTAGTGGCGAGCGAAACGGGACCAGCCCAGTAGCCGAGATTTTAGCTAGCAAAATGTGATGGAAAGCACAACAATAATAGGTGATAGTCCTGTATGCGAAAGCTAGTTTCTTGGTTCAAGAGTAGAGCCGGACACGTGAAATCCGGTTTGAATACGGGGGGACCTTCCCCCAAGGCTAAATACTCCTGATTGACCGATAGTGAACAAGTACCGTGAGGGAAAGGTGAAAAGAACCCCGAAGGGGGAGTGAAATAGACACTGAAACTGAATACCTACAAGCTGTCAGAGCCGGTTTTCCGGTGATGGCGTACCTTTTGTATAATGAGCCAACGAGTTATTATTGCATGCAAGCCTAAGCCGTTAGGTGTAAGCGTAGGGAAACCGAGTCTGAATAGGGCGATTTGAGTATGCAGTAATAGACCCGAAGCGGGGTGATCTAGGTATGGGCAGGCTGAAGGCGGCGTAACAGTCGCTGGAGGGCCGAACGCACCAATATGGCAACATTGGGCGATGACCTGTGTCTAGGGGTGAAAAGCCAATCGAACCCCGTTATAGCTGGTTCTCCGCGAAAACTATTGAGGTAGTGTCTCATGTGTTCGTTGTTGGGGGTAAAGCACTGAAATGGCTAGGGGGAGTAAAATCTTACCAACCCATATCAAACTCTGAATACCAACAAATAAATAGCATGGGAAACAGTCCATCGGTGCTAAGGTCGGTGGACGAGAGGGCAACAGCCCAGACCGCCAACTAAGGTCCCCAAATAATGATTAAGTGGGAAAGTGAGTCGGAATTCCAAAACAACCAGGATGTTGGCTTGGAAGCAGCCATCGTTTAAAGAAAGCGTAATAGCTCACTGGTCTATTAGAATTTCGGCAACGAAAATGTAACGGGGCTAAAATCATTTACCGAAGTTGCGGGTGGCACGTAAGTGTCGCGGTAGCGGAGCATTCTGTAAGTCTGTGAAGCCGAAGGCGCGAGCCACGGTGGAGATATCAGAAGCGCGAATGTTGGCATGAGTAGCAGCTAATCAAGGTGAGAAACCTTGACGCCGTAAGAGCAAGGGTTCCTATCCAATGTTAATCAGGGTAGGGTGAGTCGACCCCTAAGGCGAGGCCGAAAGGCGTAGTCGATGGGAACACGGTTAATATTCCGTGACCTGCTGGAGAGTGACGGATTGCGTATATTGTATCGCCTTATTGGATTGGTGGTGCAGTGAAGCAGTTCCAGGAAATAGCCCCAGCGTATAGATCGTACCCAGAACCAACACAGGTGCTCGAGTCGAGTAGACTAAGGCGGTTGAGAGAACTATGTTGAAGGAACTAGGCAAAATGCATCCGTAACTTCGGGATAAGGATGACCTGTTTCAAGGCAACTTTAATCAGGTGACACAAACCAGGTGGGGGCGACTGTTTACTTAAAACCCAGGTCTCTGCTAAATCGTACAAGATGATGTATAGGGACTGACGCCTGCCCAGTGCTGGAAGGTTAAGCTGAGGTGTGCAAGCACTGATGTGAAGCCCCAGTAAACGGCGGCCGTAACTCTAACGGTCCTAAGGTAGCGAAATTCCTTGTCGGGTAAGTTCCGACCCGCATGAATGGCGTAACGATCTCCACACTGTCTCCAACATAGACTCAGCGAAATTGAATTCTCGGTGAAAATGCCGGGTACCCGCAGCTAGACGGAAAGACCCTATGAAGCTTTACTGCAGTTTCGTACTGGCACTAGGATACATTTGCGTAGGATAGGTGGGACGCTTTGAAGTGCGGATTTTGGTTCGCATGGAGCGGTTGGTGAAATACCACCCTGATGTGTTTTAGTGTCTAACCCGCGTTCTTGAAGCAGGGCGGGGGACAGTGCGTGATGGGCAGTTTGACTGGGGTGGTCGCCTCCCAAATCGTACCGGAGGCGCGCGAAGGTTTGCTCAGGCTGGTCGGAAATCAGCCGGTGAGTGCAATGGCAAAAGCAAGCCTGACTGCAAGGAGGACACTCCGAGCAGAGACGAAAGTCGGTCATAGTGACCCGGTGGCCCCGCATGGAAGGGCCATCGCACACGGATAAAAGCTACTCTAGGGATAACAGGCTGATGCTACCCAAGCGTCCATAGCGACGGTAGTGTTTGGCACCTCGATGTCGACTCATCGCATCCTGGGGCTGGAGCAGGTCCCAAGGGTATGGCTGTTCGCCATTTAAAGCGGTACGTGAGTTGGGTTAATAACGTCGTGAGACAGTTAGGTCCCTATCTACTGTGGGCGTTGGATATTTGAGCGAACTTGACCTTAGTACGAGAGGACCGGGTCGAACGAACCTCTGGTGTACCTGTTGTCGCGCCAGCGGCACCGCAGGGTAGCTATGTTCGGAACAGATAACCGCTGAAAGCATCTAAGCGGGAAGCTGGTCGCAAGATAAGATATCCCCATGAGTTCAGTTCTAGACTAGGACATTGATAGGCTGTGTGTGTAAGCCCTGTGAGGGGTTTAGCTTAACAGTACTAATCGAACCATTGACTTTTTATCTTATCGTTTGACTTTTTGTTTGTCAGACGATATGCTTGAAGAGAACGTTTGAAGTGATTCTTACAAAAGAATTACGATGTTCGCTGGATTTATTCTGGTGATTATTGAGCGGGAGCCACCCTCTGTTCCATCCCGAACCAGACAGGGAAACCCCGTATCGCCGATGGTACTTTGGCTTAAGCCACGGAAGAGTAGGTCGTCGCCAGAATAAATCCAGTTTCGATATAAAAACCAATTATCAATCGCCGCCCTATGTGGGCGGTTTTTTATTTATCATTAAACATCCAATTGTTATAATAATTTATATTAAAACATAACTGTGGGAAAAAAATGAAATATACAAATCAAGGCCAGTTTTCCACCCAGCAGATGAGCATTGATGAAACAATAACTGAATTGGATGATGTTATTGGGATTTCTGTGAACATATTATCAACGCTGGATATTCCAGAACACGCCGCCAAAGAAATCGGGATGATATTGCTGAATTTAAAAGAAGCAAAAAGTTATATCCCATATATTCGCAAAAAAGTTGAAGTTTCCATGAAATATGTTCCGGCTGATATTCAGGAACAAGAATACCTGTAATTAAATCGGCCATTCGTGATATGTGGAATTATATTATGGCCACCAATCAAACAACGATTATTCGATTTTTTTTGCAAAATATCTGTCGGCATCCAAATTTTTGGAATTTGCGCAATTTTAAAAACAGATTGCATGGTTTGGTATTAATGATGATATCCGTTACGTGCGCGGATGCAATGTTGCGCCGGAATTATAATATGGCCCGGAAAATTCTGGTCCGCGTGCGGGGATTGGATGACCGGTCAATATCTGCCATACTGTCGCCGGTAATTAAAAGCGTGCCGATGCGCACCAAATAAACCGCCAATTATGGCGGTTTTTCTTATTGAATTTTGGGGGGCGATTGATAAAATCGGTGTCAATAATTCAAAAGGTTGATGATGTATATTTGGGATAATTATTCTGTTAAAAATGTCAAACTGCTGATGTTTCGTGATTGGGTGATTCAGCCTGCCAATGACAATGTATCATGTACGGCCGGGCAGCACATTGTGCTGCGGTACAGTAATGGTTTTGTTTATGGACAGCCGCAGGTTCGCGTTGTTTATGGCATTATGTATTGCGAAAAGATAAAGCATGGGCGATATGCCACACATAAAATTATGGAATCCGATAATATGCAGGCCGTAAAAGATAACTTTGACCGGTTAAAGGAAGAGTTGAACAAGACCCACGGTATTAACAAAGATAAAACAAGATAGTCCATTATGACCATTCCCGTGGAATTGTTGCATACGACGCGGCTGGGTGAATTGCGGATTCGGCGCAACGTGGGGCCGGAAAGCGGCGATGTTGTTGCGTGGTGCCGCGAATGCGTCGCGGCAAGTTCACCGTACGATATCGCGCGCCGGGGCAAGAATTGGTATGTGCGGGCCCGCGGATGCGTTATCACCATCAATGCCCACAGTTATACGATTATCACCGCGCATCGGGTTTGATGGACGGGGCGTACGAAATAAACCACCCACGGGGTGGTTTTTTGTTTAACCAAAACAAAACAGGATTTTGAACATGAAACTGAATATAATTCTGGGGGGCGGGGTTGGTGTTTTGATACACTGTGCGGCCATCACGGGATGCTTTATCCCCGGGGGAAAAAATTTTGCCGAAAGTTTGGGGTCCGGGACATACACCGACAAATGTTTTTATAAAAAGTAAACGCCCATGCCCCGGGCGTTTTTGTTTTTTATGGCGCGGCAAACGCCGCCCCCCACTATATCGTCACCCCCAGGAAGTATTTTGCCGCCTGGCCAATAGTAAATGACGCCACCGACACCCCAACGCACACCCCCAGCATTTCCCAAAATGCGCGGCCCCATGGGCGGTGATTTTTTGCCCCGATATACCAATTAAACAACAACACAACGCCCACCACCACGGCGCCCATCGCCCCCAGGGCCCAAAATCTGTTCCCAATAATACAAAAAGGCAGCAGTAAAGCCGCACTGGTCCCGATATACATTGCGCCGGTATATGCCGCGCAAACGGCGGCGTCGCGGTTGCCGTCGGCGCGCTGGGCCATGTAATTGGCGGCGGCCATCGACAAACTGGCCGCGACGGCGGCAATGGCGCCCGTCATGATGATAATGCGGCTGGTTTCGATGGCAAAGGTCAGGCCCGCAATAATCCCCGACAATTCCACCAGCGCGTCGTGCATCCCCAGCACCATGGCGCCGGTGTATTTAAAATTGCATTTTTGTTTCATGACGTGAATTGTAACATATCCGCCCCGGCATATCCGCAGGACACGTGTCCCAGGCATAAAATGCTGGCGATTTTCAGATTTTATTCTATATTGTGCGTATGATTTTACCGCGGGAATTTTATTTGCAAAATCCGATGGATGCCACACGGCAACTGCTGGGGGCATATCTGTGTCGGCGCACCGCGGATGGCCGCGTTATCCGCGCCAAAATAGCAGAGGTTGAATTATACCTGGAAACGGAACGTGGATGTCATGCCTTTGGCGGGCGGTGCACGCCGCGCAATGATGCCATGTTTATGGTCGGCGGACACACGTATGTATATTTATGCTATGGCTTGCATAATATGTTGAACATCGTATTGGGGGATGCGGGGACGGCCGCGGCGGCGCTGGTCCGGGCGGTGGAATGTGACGGCGGGAATGGTCCCGGGAAACTGTGCCGCGCGATGGAAATTACGCGCAGGGATAACAAGATTGACCTGACCCGCCGGGAACACATTTGGATTGAACGCGGTGATGACGGCAATCACACGATTTTGTGTGGACCGCGCATTGGTATTGATTATGCCGGGGCGGATGCAAAGTTACCCTGGCGCTTTGGTCTGGGGGGCAGTTCCTGTCTCAGTCGGCCGTTTCAATAACGACCGCGCCGGGGCGCACAACCCGAATGCCGTCCGGTGTGCACAGCGCGACCGTACTGGGGCGGCCCCCCATCGGTTGATAGGGATTATCAATCACAATAATTTCCGGAAATGTTTTGCGAATTTCGTCCGCCGATTGTAGTGGTGGCATGCCCGATATATTGGCCGATGTGGTCGCCAGACAATGTCCGTCAATCACCGCGCACAAATCCATAAATGGTTGATAGTTTGGAATGCGCACCCCGCCAAACACCATGGTGTCGGCATCCCCCGTCGGCGTCGCAATGGTCAGTCCCCCCGGCCAATACCGCGCGGCCAAATCAAATGCCGCCGCCGGATAATTTTTCATATGCGGCCGGATGTTATCCATGCTGTTGGACATGATAATCAGATGTTTTTCCCGTGGGCGCCGCTTAATCGCGTACAGTGCGTTCGCGCCCGCCGCCGTTGGCAATGACCCCAATCCCCAAACCGTGTCGGTCGGGAATGCAATAACGCCGCCCGCGTTCAGGTGCGCGTTTAATTCGCGGATAAATTCAGGGTTGCTTAAATCTGTCATTGGGGGAACCTGTCTTAGAAACTGAAACTGATGTTAATACCGGTGAAATTAAATCCCCGATTGATTTCCGTAAAATCCCCGTTGGAAAAGTGCAGGGTGAAAAATTCCGCGCGCCAGGCATCGTCAAACTGGTACCCGACAAAGAATTTTTCGCCAAAGACCAGGCGGCTTTCTACATATCGGTCATGAGAATCGCGCATATACGGGCCCAGCCCGCCGCCCAGATACCACCCGCGCCAGTTCAGCAGTGCGACGTCCCACGAAATGCCGACGCCAACGAAGCTTAGCCCCCGGTCAGATTCATAGCCGATGTTTTGGACAATGTTCAAATTCTGGCGCGCCGGCAGACGGAAAATCGTCATCGGCTGGCTGTACTGGACCATCAGCATGGTCATCGGTTCGATTTTCCACAGCAACGGGTCCACCAGTTTAAACAGCGAACCACTGCCGGTGCCCTGGGCGGCATGGATGGCAATGGCGTTTTGATGCGCGGCGCCAAACATCGGGTTGTCAGCCGCCATGGCGGGGGCGCCCGCGGTGATGATAATCAAAGATGTTAAAATATGTTTCATGCCGGTATTATACCCCAGATGACGACGATTTTCAATTGGGATAGTTATCACAGGGTGCCCGGTTTTCTTATTTACAGGGCATATGAAAAATGATATAATTAATTCAACCAATGGTGTATCAAATTTCTGATACGCCTGTGAAACAGCGGTTTTCCGGGGGTCTGGAATCGCAGGAGAGTAATTGATGAAAAGCCGTAATATCGGGGATTTCTGTAAAAATGCAATGGGCACGGTCTTTTTATTGGCCGCGGCATTTTTTGTATGTTCGACATTGGTGTCCATGCGGGCGGTATTCGCCGACCCAATTGCGCCGGTGGGCGCCACCGGGGCCACGCCCCAGGCAACACGTGCCGGCACCGCCACATCGCGTTCGGGCCGGGCCAGTCCGCGCGGCACAACCGGTTCTGCGACCGTTGCGCGCACGGCAACCGCCGGCGGCGCCGCGACCAGTCGCACCGTCGCATCGCGCGCGGCAACAACAAATACTACATCGCGGGCAACCGCGGCAAATACGGGCCGCGCCGTCGTGTCCCGCGCCGCAACAAATAACACCGTGTCGCGTGCGACCGGCACCACCGCCGCCCGCACTGTGCGTACCCGCACCGCAACCACACCCGCCAATGTCGCATCCCGCGTTTCATTACAGGGCAGTGCCATCCGCGGCAGCAAGGCTGTATCGGGCAACACATACACATATTTGTCGAATAAATTGTACACGGGGAATTATTCCAATATTATTGATTCCACAACCGGTTTGATTTCTGCCGATGCGTATAACAATTGTATGGAATCATATTACGCGTGCATGGACGAAATCTGCACGGCGCGTAACGCGGCCCAGCGTCGTTGTGCCTGTGCCGGCCGGGTCAAGGCGTTTGCCGACGCCGAAGCCAAACTGGAATCGGCCAACGAAGAATTGATCAAGGTGTCGGGGGAACTGGCGCTGTTGATTGCGACCAAGGGTAAAGATGTCAGCCAGGCGTTCCAATTGACCGACGCGGAAAAGGTGATGAACTGTGTTTCCTGGAAAGAAGCGTACAAAGACGGCACCTGGACCACGGGCGGGACCGATTCCGATGCGTATAAATGGTGCACCAGCCACGGTATTTATTCAAACGCCGACACATGTCCGCAACCCGATTATTGCAAGGCCAGTGGAAACACATTCGGATTTGATGTGTCCAACCTGGACGGCAGTGGCAGCGACATCTTGGCGTCCCTGAAATCTTGGGCCGATGCCAAGGACAAGACATTGACCATCACCACATCGAACGACAGCAATTTAAGCTTTGCATTGGAAAACGTGACAAACATCGTCGGCGGTTTGACGGGGTCGAATCTGACACTGAACGGTGACGGCACGTTAAAGGATTCGTTGGCGGAAACATGGGGATACGAATTGTTCGAATATGCCCACAACAATGTTTGCAACCGCGTTTTGGATTCCTGTTTCAACGGTATTTACGAAGCGTGCGGCGCACCGCCGTCGTCCGGGCGCAAGTGCAGCAATGGCGCCGCCCAGTGTCCGTATAATTACAACAGCATGATTTCCGTGAACAACAGCGGGACATATGAATTGAACTTTGTGACACCGAACAACGGTTACACATCGTCGAATTCGGCAACATGCTTTGGTTACACATCCGCGTCGGGTGACCCGTATTCGAACCTGCGTGGGCCGGTGGCGGACGCCCGTCGCAGCATCTTGCAGAAATATGCGCTGGATGCGAATGCGGACTGTGACGCGTACGGCGAACAACTGCGCCAGACATCGCAGAACATCGGTTATCAAAAGGTTGCCGCCCAGCAAGCCTTGCAGAAAAAGCGTTTGGAATTCGCCCAAGAAGAAGAACGCACCATCTTGACCGATGCGACAACGGCGGGTACAAACTTTAACGAATGTATCAGCGAAATCTATGATTGCTATGAAACCCAGGCGAACACCAACCCGTCCTGGACCACGGCGCGCATCCGCACATACTGTGCACAGATTGCAAACGTTCCGCATTGCTATGAAACGATGATTTGTAATCCGTCCAATGCCCAGTTCAAGGCGGTTATTGACAAGGCCGACAGTGCAACATGCAAGAATACGGCCGATTACACAACCAACACGTGCCGCAATATCGTGACGCTGAACGATATCTTGAATGGTACGGGCGCGGCCGCGGCGGCATGCGAAGTGTCCGAAACCGCGACATGTAATTCGGCGGCCATGCGTCAAAAGTGCCTGTTGGAAGCAATCGGTACCGACGGCACCACCACGGACAAGAATGTCTTGCAAACGTGGACCAAGCCGGCCAAATAACAAACGCCGCCCCACCGGGGCGGTTTTTTGTGGTGCGCGCCACAAAAATGCAAAAACGGGGGTAAAAAGTGGCGTTTTGTCGAAAAAATTATGCAAAACGCTTGACTTTTGGGGATAAAAAGATAGAATTTGCATAAACTTTTCGACATTGGGCATAAATTCAGTATCGAAAGGCAGGTATATAACAATAGTAACAAAGAGAAAGAATATGAGCAATTTTGCAATCTTTCAAACCGGCGGCAAACAGTATCGCGTCACAGTTGGCGACGTGGTCAAGGTGGAAAAGTTGAACGCCGACGGCAAAGTTGAATTTGACCAGGTTTTGATGGTCGGTGACAAAATCGGCACACCGTTGGTTGCCGGTGCAAAAGTTGTTGCCGATGTTTTGGAACAGAAACGCAACGACAAAGTTTTGGTGTTCAAGAAAAAACGTCGCCAGAACTATCGCCGCACACGCGGTCATCGCCAGTACGTGACTGTTTTGAAGATTACGGAAATCAAGGGTTAATTTCTGACGGCGCAATCCATCAGAACGTAAAGGAGTTCAATTATGGCACATAAGAAAGCGGGTTCCGCATCAATGAACGGACGCGATTCCGCGGGACGCAGACTGGGTGTAAAAAAGGGCGGCGGCAGCCGTGTTATCCCGGGCAACATCATTATTCGCCAGCGCGGCACATCCGTGCATCCGGGCAAGAATGTTGGCATGGGTAAAGACCACACAATCTTTGCCAAGATTGCCGGTATCGTTACATTCAAGAAAGGCAACGGCGACCGCAAGACGGTTTCGGTTGTCCCCGAAGAAGAAGCGAAATAAGCATCAGTCCCCGCACCCGCGGGGATTTTTTTGTTTTGCGCCCCGCGATTGCGCGGGGACAAAAATTTACTGGATTGCTTCACTGCGTTCGCAATGACAAGGGTGTCAAAGAATCCAGCTGTGTCGTCTGGGCCATTAATCCCCTTTGGCATTGCGAGCAAGGCGTCGCGCCGCCGCGCGGCAATCCAGGCGTAATAAGGAACGGGCCATTATTCACTGGATTGCTTCACTGCGTTCGCAATGACAAGGGTGTCGAAGAATCCAGCTGTGTCGTCTGGGCCATTACTCTCCTTTGTCATTGCGAGCAAGCGCAGCGCCGCGTGGCAATCCAGAAAAGCGCCCCGGGGGTGACAACGGGGACAAAATGCCGGGCGGATGTGCCCAATCTTTTCAGTTGTGATTTGGCGCGGGGCGTGATATCATATGAAATGAATCCACATGGGATGTGGGTTCGGGGTGTAGTAACCCCATACAGAATCGGTGCGATAACGCATCGTCAATAGTAGGAATAAGCGGTGCATCGCACCGTTATATCCCCGCGTACCTGGCCGGGGGTGCCGTTGGTCGTAAGGCCAATGGAGTCATCTATTCTGTATGATTTACTAACACACCCCGGCCACCCGAACTTATTTTGGGCGGCCATTTTTTTTATTTGAATGGTTGTGATATCGGGATTGTTCCGTTATGGGTTGGGGACTGCCGAATATATTGAATAGGCAGACATGTGCTTTGGCATGCTTATCAGCCCCAGCCCACCCAATTATTACCGAATTGCCCAGGGGTGAATTTGCCCATGCGCATTCGCGCATGACATATTGACTGGATTGCTTCGCCGGTGGCTCGCAATGACAAAGGGGATAAAGTACCGGGTGGTTAACCCCCCCCCTGTCATTGCGAGTTGTGTCTTCGCCCCGCGAAGACGGACGTGGCAATCCAGAAAAGCGACAGTGGTTATTATTGACTGGATTGCTTCGTTACACTCGCAATGACAATGGTGTTGAAGTGCCCAGCCATGGGGTGACAACGGGGATGAATGTCCCGGTTGCACAATGACAAAGGGGATGTGAAGCGCCTGGTGATTTGGTAAATTTCGGTTGGGGGTGCCGCCAATCGCAAGACGGCGGAGTCATCCGTGTTGCATGATTTTTGAACACCCCCGGCCACCAATACAAAACGCAGACGGCCATTTTTTTTATGGCGTTGCCCTGTTTTTTAGGATAGAATACATCCTGTAATAGGGAACCCTGTTATGCGAGTCTAGAAAGCTCGCTCAAAGTCGCCTGCGCAGGCGTTAAACGCCAATCCACACGCTTGGGTTGGAGACTGCTGAATATATTGAATAGGCAGACATGTGCTTTGACATGCTTTCTAGCTCCAACCCGCCCATATTATGTGGCGGTTTTTTGTAACCACATAAATTGGGGGTGGAAAATGCGTGTTATTGAACCGGTTTTAACCGAATATGACAGACGATTGGGACAATTGTTGGCCATGCACCGCATGCGCCAGGGATTGACACAGAAAGATTTGGCCGCGGCCGTGGGATGTTCGTTCCAACAAATTCAAAAATATGAATGCGCCGGTAATCGGATGGCCGTGTCGCGGTTGTATGAAATTTGCAAGTTCTTGCAAATACCGATGGGGCAATTTTTACAGGAAGCCGACGCACCATATGTTCATGATGCAAAGAAAATGCGGATTATTCAGAATTTGGATAAAATGGCCCCGGACCAGGTAAAGTTGATTTTACAATTAACAAATGGCCTGGTTGGGACAAAGGCCTGATGTGTCCCGCCGCGCTGTTTATGACTGGCTGGATTGCTTCGTTGCACTCGCAATGACAAAGGGGAGTAAGTGCCAAGTTTCGTTATCCAGGCACTGCATCCCTGTTGTCATTGCGAGCAAGCGCAGCGCGCGTGGCAATCCAGGCGTAATAAGGAACGGGCCATTACTCACTGGATTGCTTCACTGCGTTCGCAATGACAAAGGGGATAAAGTGCCAGGTGGTTAAACACCCCTGTCATTGCGAGCCACGTCAGTGGCGTGGCAATCCAGGAATAATAAAGCATAGTCCATCATAGACTGGATTGCTTCGTTACACTCGCAATGACAAAGGGGATGAAGTGCCGGGTGGTTAAACACCCCTGTCATTGCGAGCAAGGCGTAACGCCGCCGCGTGGCAATCCAGGAATAATAAAGAATAGTCCATCATAGACTGGATTGCTTCGTTACACTCGCAATGACAAAGGAGATAATATGTGCGGGGGCCGATTACACTCGCAATGACAAATCTTTGTAAAATAAAAAAAATCCCCCATCCGGGGGAGATTTTAGTTCGCAGCGGTTGCGGCCAATCTTTTACGGCCAGCTGCACGGCGGCGATTCAGAACTTCGCGGCCGCCCTTGGTCGCCATTCTTTCACGGAACCCGTGTGTGCGCACACGGCGTGTTTTTGACGGTTGATAAGTACGTTTTGTTGCCATAACTAAATCCTTTTGTGCGTCTATTTAACCATACGTTTTATAAAAACGCAATCTTTTTTTACTTTGATTTCGATTTTATTAATCCCAGCTTTTTCATACCCTCTAATGACAGGTGGTACGCAAACAATGCCACAAACAAATTCCACAGCGGTAAAAACATCGCTTAACGCCCCCGAACGCGGTTGTATTTGTTGCGGATGTTGGCCGCCAGGCGGGATTGAAAATCACATGCCCGAATGCTGCGCGACAAAATCCACAGCATGCACCGAAACTGCGCCGCCGTCAGGCAGTCGTTACGGCCCCGGTCGCGTAAATCGGTCGCTTCTTGGTGGGCGGTGGTTAACATTTCTTTCATAATGCCCATGTGGTATGTATCCTTTGGTTCGTGTTCCATCAGCGTATCACAAAGCGCGATTTTGTCAATTTATTTTTTGGGGTTTATTTCTTGACCAAAAGCCTAAATTTCTGCTATCTTTCGTTTGTGAAGAATAAGGAAATTTTAGCATGTCTGAAACAACAAATTTTAACGAATTAAACGAAGTCAAAGTGCCGCAGTCATCACTGGAACATGAAATGCGCACCAGCTTTTTGGACTATGCCATGTCGGTCATCGTTGACCGCGCATTGCCCGATGTGCGTGACGGTTGCAAACCCGTGCATCGTCGTATCTTGTACGTGATGAACGATGTCGCACCCGCAACGCGCGCAACCGTCAAATCCGCACGTATCGTCGGGGAAGTGATGGGTAAATACCATCCCCATGGTGACAGTTCCATTTATGAAGCCATGGTCCGCATGGGCCAGGATTTTTCCATGGGCGAAATGCTGGTCCAGGGGCAGGGGAACTTTGGTTCGCGCGATGGGGACAAGGCCGCGGCCATGCGTTACACCGAAGCGCGTCTGTCCAAACTGGGCGCGTCGTTGATGGATGACATGGAAAAAGACACCGTCGATTGGATGCCGAACTTTGACGGGACATTACAAGAACCCCAGGTTTTGCCGACCAAATTCCCGAATTTCTTGGTCAATGGGGGTTCCGGGATTGCGGTTGGTATGGCGACCAATGTGCCGACATACAATCTGGGCGAAATTTGCAACGGGATTTTGGCGATTTTGAACAACGCTGAATTGACCGACGATGAATTGTTTAACATCATCCCCGGACCCGATTTCCCGACGGGTGGCATTATCATGGGCCGCGCCGGCAGTTACAAGGCGCACACCACCGGCCGCGGGTCGATTATCGTGCGTTCCAAAACACACGTCGAAGATTTTCGTGACCACCAGGCGATTGTTGTCGATGAAATTCCGTACCAGGTGAACAAGGCGCAGTTGATTATCAAAATCGCAGAACTGAGCAAGGAAAAACGCATCGAAGGGATTTCTGAAATCCGCGACGAATCGTCCAAGGAAGGTTTGCGCGTCGTTATTGAATTAAAGCGTGACGCGATTGCGGACGTGGTTTTGAACCACTTGTTCCAATATACGGAAATGCAGACGAATTTCCCGGTGAATATGATGGCGCTGAACCGGGGGCGGCCGATGCTGTTCAATGTGCGCGGCGTGTTGGATGCGTTCATCGAATTCCGCGCCGAAGTGATTCGTCGCCGTACCATCTTTGATTTGAACAAGGCACGTAATCGCGCGCATACTTTGTTGGGGCTGTCGGTTGCGGTCGGCAATCTGGACGAAGTCATTGCGTTGATTAAATCCAGTGAATCACCAGAAGCGGCCCGCACGGCATTGACCGCGCGCGGATGGCGGGCGTCCGATATTGAATCTTATATTCAATTAATCGACGACCCGAACACCGAATACAAAGACGGCATGTTCCACATGTCCGAAGATCAGGCGCGTGCCATCTTGGAATTGCAATTGCACAGACTGACCGGGTTGGAACGCGACAAGATTCATAATGACTTGGTCGATTTGGGCGCGGTTATCAAAGATCTGTTGGATATTTTGGGCAGTTATGAACGCATCGTTCAAATCATCCGCGATGAAACCGCCGCCGTCCGCGACAGCTGGGCCAGTGATCGCCGCACAGAAATTTCCGATGCGGAAATCGATATCGATATCGAAGACTTGATTGCGCGCGAAGACATGGTCGTCACCGTCACCAACACAGGTTATATCAAACGCGTATCCCTGGATACATATCGCGCGCAGAAACGCGGCGGCAAGGGACGCAACGCCATGAGCACCAAAGACGATGACTATGTCGTGCAGGTGTTCGTTGCAAATACCCACACGCCGTTGCTGTTTTTCAGTTCCAAGGGGATTTGTTACAAATTAAAAACATATAAATTACCCGAAGCCGCCGCCGCGGCCAAGGGGCGCCCGCTGGTCAATCTGTTGCCACTGGAAAACGGCGAAGTAATTACAGCCATTCTGCCGGTGTCGGACGAAGATATGCAGCGCGTCGCAGAATCGGGCAAAGAACATTTCTTGATGTTCGCAACCGCGTCCGGGACCGTGCGCCGCAACCGTATGTCTGATTTCGATTCCATCCGCGCAAACGGGAAAATCGCCATGAAACTGGACGAAGGCGACAGTCTGATTTCCGTATTGCCGTGCAGCGAAGACCAGGACGTGTTCCTGTCAACATATCGCGGGCGGTGCATCCGTTTCCCGGTGCCGGAAATTCGTATCTTTGCCGGACGTAATTCGACCGGGGTGCGCGGGATGACACTGGGGGCGGATGACCGCATCATCGGTATGGCCATGCTGAACCATGGCGAAGCCGATTCCGCAGTCCGCAGTGCGTATATGAAACAATCACGCGCCCTGCGCCGCGCGGCGACCGGAATTGAAGAAGAAGCCGACGCCGAAGAAGAAGCAACAACACTGACCCTGGACGATGCCAAGATGGCCGAAATGGCCGCGGCCGAACAGTTCATCTTGACCATTTCTGAAAACGGATATGGCAAACGCACCAGCAGTTATGAATACCGCATCACCCATCGTGGGGGCGGCGGGTTCACCAACATTAAACTGGGCGGGAAAAACACGGCCGTTGCGGGTTCTTTCCCAGTGACAGACGACCAGGATATCATTATGGTAACCGACGGGGGCAAGATTATTCGCACGCCCGTGGGTGACGTTCGCATTGCGGGTCGCGCAACGGCGGGGGTAACACTGTTCCGGACGGCCGAAAATGAAAAGGTTGTATCCGCCATTTCCATCGTACGCGACGACAGCGCCGCAGAAGCCGATGTCGTGGATACGGATGCCGATGCGATGGCCGAAAATCAACAGGTGACAGATGAACAATAATGAATTTTTTTCATCTATTAACGATGTGTCGGTCCAACTGGGGGTGCCGGCACATACGTTGCGTTACTGGGAAAAGCAATTCCCGGTCGCCATTCGGCCCACAACGGGTGCGGGTGGGCGCCGGTATTACCGCGCGGAAACGGTCGCGCGTCTGACCGTTATCAAAGAATTGCTGTACAGTCATGGGATGACAATCGCGGGTGTGAAAAAATTGCTGCGTGATGGGAATTTCCCGGAAAATGCGTCCGATTTGTTGCGCCGCCCGGATGTGGAAAACAATTCGCCCATGGGCCCTGCGCCCGCCGCCGCGGCGCCCCGCGCCGACGTCGCGGAAATCAACCGCGCAATTGGATTGCTGGAATCGGCGCAACGTTTGCTGTCATAATAAAAAAACGCCCAACGGGGCGTTTTTTTAACGGGAATTAATGATTAATTGATGCTTTACATTCAACAGTGAATCCAACCGCGCATGCGCCACCGCCAGGTCGGCGTACATAATGCTGTCGTAATGATTTTTTACGCGGCGTTCAAAACCGTCGGTCTTGGACGCGTGGCGTTCGTATCTTTTAATGTCGTCCTGGTTCAATTCGTATGAGGTGCGCAAACTGCGAACGGACGGGATGTGGGAATATTGGTGAAAGACCATGGAATTGTTCGGTACAATGGTAAATACCGCGGTGGCGCGCGCACACTGGCATGCGCGTCGGATAATATCGGCGTTTGCCGTGCGCAGACTGTCCACCCGCGTGCGGTTTTCAACCGTGTATTTGTAATCCGAATTTCTGTCCAGTGTGCGTGCAATCCCGCGCCGGTTTGCATCGCGGATGGCGCGGATGTTCGTGCGCGTCAGGGCGATTTGGTCGTTCACATCGGACAAATTCGTCTGGGCATCCGATTTGTGCCCGCACGACCCCATAATCAGCAGCGCCCATGTCAGCAGTAATTTTTGCGGTGTTGTCATTGGCTTAATCCTTTGGTTGTACTATAATTCAAAGATTTTAATGCGCAATCTTTTATTTTTGGGTGATGAAAGTTTTCCTTGCGGGGGGGATAAATGTGGGGTACGCTGAACGTGCTATGTCAAAACAACCCATCAGACATTTTGTTACAAATATTATCTGTGGATGCGTCTATAACAAAGATGACCGCAAAAAACTGCGTGTGTTGCTGAATTCGCCGGTGATGTCGTATTTGCGCTTTGTCCGGGCGGATTTGGGCGTCAAAATCCGGCGGTTTCGGACATTTATCGGGTACCAGGCCCGCAGTCTGTTGATTGGTGTTAATGACAAATATATCTATAAATTTCCATTGCGGCGCGATAATTATCGTGAATTGGCCATGCGTGAAAAACGCGTGACGGATGCGCTGCGGGCGGTGTCGCCGCTGTATATCCCGAACGTTGAAATGTTGAACCACAACGGGATGCTGGTGCGTAAATATGATTTAATCCCGGGCAAGACAATGCGTCAATTGCCGGTGGCGGATGTGTTGCGCCACAAAAACAAATTGGCCCGCCAGGTGGCACGGTTCCTGTTTGATGTCGCGCGTTGTGACCCGGTCGAAATCCGTGATTTAAAGCCCCGGCCCAATATGCGGCCCGGGTACATGTGGGGCTGGTGCCAGGGGGATATTTGCGATAACTTTATCATCAATCCGAAAACGTGGGACATCGTTGCCTTTATCGATTGGGAAGATTGCGCGTTCGGTGATTTTTCGCATTTGCTGGATTGGGACCAACGCAGCCCGGCGCGTGAATTGATGGCGGCGGTGCGCGCAGAATACAAAAAATTATATGATGCGTCCCAGAAAAAGTGATAAAATAACAAACGTTCTTTTGGTCCCATCGTCTAGCGGTCAGGACACCAGGTTCTCATCCTGATAACACGGGTTCGATTCCCGTTGGGACTGCCAAAACCCCAAACCACCATCAGGTGGTTTTTTTGTGTACTATGTGATTATTGGCCAATTGGCAAGAATAAAAATAATGTTATAATTTTTGTAAATTTGCGAAAAAAATGCAAATTTGTTGACTTTTGAGTTAAAATCTGATATAATATCCCCAACCCGTTGGGGTTAGTAATGAGGTGTAATATATGGCAAAAAGAAATTTGCGCAGAGTAAAAATTGAAAATTTTCGTTCTTTTTCAACCGCCCAAGAAGTTATTTTTACAGCAGAAACGAAGTATTCGTCAAAGAAAGCAAACGATGCAAGTTTGATTAAGGTTGCAAATGGAACCCAAGATTCTATTTTGCCGGTAACTGTTCTGTATGGGGCAAATGCCGCCGGGAAATCAAATTTTCTGAAAATTTTTGGAATGCTGGATGGCTTGTTGCACAGAATGAAAATTGAACCGTCGAAGGCTTTACCGTATGAGCCGTTTGATGCGGGTGAATATGAAGCTGCGGGTACAAATCTGGAAATGGAATTCGTTATCAATGATCAGACATATTTATATTGTGTACATTTTGATGAAGAAAAAATTAAGATGGAATCACTCTCTGTATTGAATGAAAAACTAAAATTCGATGAATTATATTGTGTGTCTGATGGAAAGTTTTTTCCAAAAGATGTTGCTTTGTCCCACGTTTCACGGGATGAGGTAGTTGATTGGTTAAAAACCAGACGGAATATCACCGTTTTGGAAATTCTGGGAACAAAAAATGTGGAACCGTATGTGACAATTCTTGATTTCTTGCGCATGAAACGTTTGGGCAGTTTGGCCCAGAGACTATATGAAGATCAAGAGCTTCGAGAAATGGTTTTGAGCTTTGTGCGTGAAATTGATGTTGGAATTACGGATATCTTCGTAGATAAGGACGAAGCCACAGTGCCAGAATTTCTGCAAAAACGACCTATGCCAGAAGAATTTGTTCGGGAATTAACAGAAATGCTTAAATATCGTATTAAGTTTAAGCATGTGGGGTTAAAGCAGCCGCTGGATATTTGGGATGAAAGTGACGGGACCATGGGATTTATTAAACATGTGGCGGCCTATTTGCCGGCATTATTGAAAGATGGGGGAGTTTTTTACGTTGATGAAATCGAAGACAGTATGCATCCTTTTATTGTGCGCTTGATTTTGGGAATGTTCCAGGATTCGCGTATCAATAAAATGGGGGCGCAGCTGATTTGTTCGACGCATGATATCGGATTGCAGGAACCCGAAATTTTGCGCCGTGATGAAATCTGGTTTGTTCAAAAGGATTCGGCACACGGAAATTCGACAATTTATCCGCTGTCGCAATTTACAGATGTCCGACAGAATACAAAGTATAAAAACAAGTATATTGATGGTGAATTTGGGGCCATCCCCTATTTAAGCAGTCTGGATACTTTTGCCGGTTTGGTTGACGGGGGAAAATAATGCCAGAAAGATGTGTACGTGTTCAACGCAAAAGAGAGCAGTTAGTAAAGCAAAAGCGTCAAGAGATGACAAAAGTTGTCATCGTGACCGAGGGCGAAAGAACTGAATACAATTACTTTAACGCTATCTCACAAACATTTCTGCGGGAACGAACAGGCATACGTATTGAAACGTCCGGGGGCAATTCTGCCCCTGGTCAGGTGTTAGATAAAGCCATGAAATTACGTGTGGAATACCCAAAAGCGACGGTTTTTATCGTTATTGATGATGATGAACGTGCCAGGGATGAACTGCAAAACGTATTGGATAAGTGCAATCCCTTAGGTGAGATTAAACCTACGGGTATTAATTGTATTTTGTCAAATCGGTCGTTCGAATTTTGGGGATTGTTGCATTTTCAAAACAACAGTCGCGCGTATACCAGAGGTAAATTGTATGCGGAAGTTGCAAAGTATTTTAAAAGCTTCAACCCCGATAGAAACAAAGTGTTGGAATTCAAATACCTGGGGAAAACGTCACGGGAACAATGGGCCAGAATTCAAACCGCCATTGAAAATGCAAAGTCGGTGCGGAGTCAGAACGGCTATCATATCTGTTCTGTGACAAATGTTGATCAGTTGCTGGAATGTATGGTCCAGCGGTTGGGTTTGTGGCCCATGTAATTGGTGGATATATAAAACAAGCCGGGATTTTTGTCCCGGCTTGTTTCTGTCCGCAGTTTGTTATTATTTAAGCCATGGCATTAAAATGAAATTTTGATGCCGGCGACAATTTCCTGTTTCGTTAATTCTGTGTCGGATTTAAAGACGCGGTCAATGTGTTCCGTTGCGCCCGCATTGTTGTCGAAATACATCGGGTTGTTGTATTTGACGTGGCCCAAATCTGTGTACATGTACATCAGTGTCGCGGATATATATTTTGTGACCGGAATTTCCAAGCCTGCGCCGATATTCCATGACGTTGTGTTTTCTTGGTCGCGCGTAGACCAGAAATAACGACCACTGCGGAAATTGCTTTCCGAATTAATCGTGGTGTATCCAATTCCGGCTGTCACAAACGGGATAATGTATTTGATACGGTATCCATAGGTCGCATTCAGTGACAGTGTTTTTTCATCATATGAAAAATCGCGTGTGTCTGTGTCGTTGGGATGCCGGTCTTTGAAATCATGGTCCGGGGTAAAACAGTTGAAACTGTTTTTTATGGCGCCGTATTGTGCGGCCAATCCGAATGTGCCCCAGCGGCGGGTTTCATAATCAAAGCCCACGGCAATTTTGGGGGTGATTTTGTGGCCCATATTGTCCCAAGTTTCGATCTTGTTTCCCGCGAATGGGGCCCATGCGGTGTTAATAACCTTGGTTTCGGTTCGATTTTCGTTGATTGATGTCATGGAATAAGACACCTGGGGCGTGATATAAAATCCCGCATGTGCTGAACCGACGGCCAGTGCCATAACGGCGGTGGATGTGATGATAAATTTTTTCATTTTTGACTCCTGGTTGTTTTCTAAATGAATAAGACCATCAAGGAGTTGATGGTCAGGGAGTTCAAAAAATCATCTATAAGTATGACCCCGCCAGCCTTTGGTTAACGCCTGTTTTATAACTGACGGCTCCCCGACCGTGCGGGGTGTTACAATAAAAGGCGCATTCGCGCCGCATATTGTTGCGGATACAATGCGTTCGCATTGCTTATAGATGGGCTTTTTGACGACCCTGAACGCACATCCCTGTGTGTTCAAAAATAATGTTAGCAATGGTGGGGCTTGAAATCAATGATTTTTTATTGTGATATTTATTGGGGGGAATAAAATTCCTTGAATTTTTTTGTGGGGACGATCAGATAGGGCTTATGAACATATTTCGCAAAGAATGTTCCCCGATTTTCCATTATGGGCAAAAATAATCAGGTGTGGGTGATTGAACATGGTGTTCGGCGTTCCATAACGCTGGCGAATGCCGTGCCTGGGATTGATATATGTATTCGTGACAATAACAATGTGGTGATACTGGAATTGCCAATTTCGGCAAAAAGTGTTGTATAACCATTCGAAACGATGGTGGTATTGTCATCGCGGGCAAGCCCGGCAAAATGGTTTGGAATGGTATAACGTGGAATCGTGCAAATCCGCAAACACTGAACGACAGACGTCAATCCAAATAAACACCGCCCATCCGGGCGGTTCCTTTGTAAAGGTGGTTGGGGCGCACTTAATTCCCTTGGCTTTGCCTGCGGGGCATTCGTTTGGCGTTTGCCGCATTAATGCAGCAAACACCAACTCATAGTCGAACCATGTGGTTCTGCCACCGTAAAACCCAAGACCAAAAATAAAAACACCGCAAGGGTGTTTTAATTTTTGGTTGGGGCGCACACAGGGGAGTGGGGATGTCCCCACTAGTGTTTGGGAAAATCATAGGTTTTGCCAAACACGTACAAAACGTTAATAACGTTTTGCAGTAATCGTGTGAAACGGACGATTACAATCCGCGTGGCGCATCATTTTATAAAAAACGCCCCAACGGGGCGATTTTTATAAAACTGGTTGGGGCGCACGGATTCGAACCATGATAAAGAGAACCAAAATCTCTTGTCCTACCATTAGACGACACCCCAAAAAGCATCAATGATTATAATTATTTGTCCCGGTTTTGCAATAACAAAAATTGCCGCCCGTTAAAAAAATAGAAATTTATTCAAATTTCCGCTTGCTTTTAAATCATTAAAATATATAATTATTCGCGTTTTTAATAATTATTAGGACTCTCTTATTATAAAGGAGATTTAAATGCCGCGCAAGGAATTTATTCATTTGATGCAAGACAATATCATCACACTGGACCGGTTGGCGGGCAAAATGCGTATTGAACCGACGCATCTGTCGGGCTATCCGCGCCAGTTGCTGCGAATATTGATGCGTGTGCACATGGGGGGGCGGGGCCGATTAAAAGATATCGCACGTCGTGAAATGGTGTCTGCGCCGAATTTGTGCGCCGCGTTTCGTAAACTGGAACGTGACGGATTACTGGTGCGCGAAATTGATGAAAATGACCGCCGCAACGTGTGGTACGCCGTCACGCCCAAGGGGGAAAAGGTCGCCGTTGTCGCCATGGAAAATTTCCAAAGTCATATTGAACAACTGTTTTCGAATTTGCCGGACGCCGAAGAGGTCAAGTTGACATCGGCGCTGCGAGCATTAAAGGAAGTATTACAAAAGATGGAGTTGGATAATGCTTAATTTAAAAAGCTGGACAATGATGGGAATGCTGGGGGCTGTGCTTGCTTGCCCGGGGGCGTATGCGCTGGATTTGTCTTTGAATGACGCGATTGATAAAATTGTCGCCGAATCCCAAGATATGAAAAAGGCCGACGCCAATTTGAAAAAGGCCCAGGCCCAACTGACCGCCGCAAATGCCAATCGGTGGTTTAAAATCGATGGGTCGGCCACGTACATGAACATGATTAACGTTGAAAACCCGTCCAAATCGTCCGGGGTGGATTTGCCGCCGGCGTTGGGGGGGCTGATTTCTGATACGTTGAAAAATCAATCGGTGCATATTGAAATTCCCGACAACATCTTGATGATGGGCGTCAGTGTGTCCCAGCCGATTTATACATTCGGCAAAATTGGCAACGCGGTCAAAAGTGTGAAATCCGCCATCAAAATGTCGGAATCCAGCCGTGAATTGACGTTACGCGAAGTGCGTTACAGCGCGGCCAACGTTTATTGGACCGCCAAAATGACCGACGAAATTGTTCGCATTTCCGCGGCCGATTTGCGTGATGCCCGTGACGCGCGTCGTAATCTGGGGTCGGCGGGGCGCGCATCGCGTGCCAATCTGGTCAAAATTGAATCGGATATCGCGGCCAAAGAAATCAATTTGTCCGATGCCGAATTTAATCGCGACACCGCGTACAGAATGCTGAAAATTCTGGCCGGGATTGATATGGATACGGACATCACATTGACCGACAATTTCCCGGCGTCGTTTGGGGCGCTGAATGCGGGTGGGTTAAAGAATACGCCCGAATGGGACATTTTAAACCAGCAGATTAAAATGTACGAAGCCAAGGCGAAATCGTCCCGCGCGGGTTATCTGCCGACGTTGGCGGCGACCGCATCGTACAGCTTTATCGCGATGGGGCCCGAATATGACACTATGTTCGAACGCAGTGGGTCGCAATCTGCATACTGGGGCTTGGCATTGCAATTGCCGATTTTCAGCGGTGGTGCCGTGCGCGCAAATGCAACCATTGACGCCATGGATGCCGAAGCCGCCCGCCAGGATTTGGACAAGTCCAAGAAGTTAAAAACCGAAGAATATAACAATGCGGTTTTGTCTTATAACCATTTGCGCGGGAACATGGACAAATTACAAGAAGCGCGCAATTTGGCCGCCAAAGCGTACAGATTTTCCCAGGAACGTTTTGCCGCCGGTCAGACGTCCGCCATCGAATTGTCCGAAGCGTCGGCGGGGCTGTATCAATTGGATATGGCGTTGCTGAATTCGAAATACAAAATTGTCATGGCCGCGGAATCGGTAAAGAAAATAGGGGAATAAGTCATGAATGATTTTCAGGAAAAATTGAAACGTTTCAGTGTGTGGATTCGCCGTCCGCGCACCAAAAAAAGAATGTATGCGGCGGGCGTGGTCTTGCTGGCGGCGTGGGTGATTTTCCGCTTTGCCATGGTTGGGGTGCAAAACCGAATGGTCGTGTTTAATCCGGCGCGCGACGCGGCGACAAACGGTGTTGTTGTGGACACGGTTAAAATGGAACGCCGCGCGGACGTGCTGCGCGAACCGTTGACGATCAAAAACAACCGCGCGTTGGTGTCGGGTGCCCGTTTGTCGCATTTCAAGCCGGGGCAATCCGTGGGCGATGGCGCCATCGTGTCGGTCGCCCAGAATATCGACCTGGACACTGGGATGCACGTGGTGCGCACGCGCGGCGTGGCCGATGGTCTGAATTTTGTCGAATATCGGGTGGCCGGCCACTTTGTTCCGGTGCACGCCATTCATGGCAACGCGGTCATGGTGTATGACAATGGTGTGGCACGCGCCGTGCGCGTGACCGTTGGACGCCGCGACAATGAAAACGCCATTGTAACCGACGGCATTCATGACGGTGACATCGTCATCACGACCCAGGTGGCCGATGGCGACAAAGTCCGTCTGAAAAAATAAATCTGTGTATCAGTGTCCCAAGGATAGGAGAAAATAAATGTTAAACTTTTTTGTACGCAGACCGATTACAACCCTGATGTTTGTTATGTTCTGGGTTGTGTTGGGGCTGGTATCGTTCCCAAAGATGAACATTGAACGAACACCGTCGCTGGATTTCCCGATGGTGACGGCGAACTTTGTATATCCGGGTGCGGCGCCGTCCGAAATCGAATCCCAGGTCATTAAGAAAGCCGAAGACGCCATTTCCGAAGTCGCCGGTTTGAAAAAAATCACGTCCCAGGCGTTCGAAAACGGCGGGTACGTGATGGCTGAATTTAATCTGGGGGTCAATGTTAATGACAAGGCCGCCGAAGTCAAAACCAAAATTGATGCATTGGGGTCCGAATTTCCCGACGCGTTAAAGCAGCCCGTTGTTGAAAAATTAAACCCGTTACAGGAATCGGTCGTCGATATCGTGTTGCGCGGCGCCGATGCACGTGATTTGGAAGAATATGTGGACAACAATCTGTCGAATAAAATCACCGCCATCAGTGGGGTTGCCAGTGTGTCTGTGTTCGGTGGGCGCGAACGTGCGGTTCGTATCCAGATGGACCCGGAACTGATGGCGGCGCGCGGCGTGACGATTATGGACGTTGTGTCTGCGCTGGGCAGCAAGAATTTGAACGTGCCGGGCGGTAAAATCGAAAGCGCGGTGACGTCGTCCAACGTACGCTTTATCGGGGAATTCGCATCGGTCGATGACATTCGCAATTTGCAAATCGTCACAATGGAAGGGCAAAAATTCCGCATTTCCGATATTGCAACCGTGGTGGATGCCGCGCGCGATATTGAAAACGGCGCCCGGTACAAGGGTGAAGATGTCGTCGTTGCATCCGTGGTCAAGGCCGACGACGGTAACGCGATTAAGATTTCGGCCGCACTGCGCGAAAAATTGCCCGCGTTCCAGGCCGATATGCAATCCCGTTTCCCGGGTGCGGAAATGTCGATTGTGTCGGATTCGTCCACATCCATCGCCGAAGAAACGTACAGCACCATTTACGGCATCATCCTGGGGATTATCTTTACGATTTTGGTGTTGCTGATCTTTACACGCAACTGGCGGTCCACAATTATCGCGGGCGCGGTGATTCCGGCGTCGTTGATTGCGGGATTCTTTTTCATGGACGGCAGTGGGTTCACCATTAATGCGATGACTTTGCTGGCGTATTCGTCGGCACTGGGGACGCTGGTGTCCAATGCGATTATCTTAATCGAATCCGCGTTACAGGAAATGAACAACGGGAAAAATCCGCAGCGCGCGGCGGTTGACGGTACGAAAAAGGTTGCCGTTTCCGTTTTGGCGGGTGTTGGGACCAATGTCGTTGTGTTCTTGCCGTTGGCGTTTATGGGCGGGATTGCCGGCCAGTTCATGTCGCAATTCGGGATGACCGTTGTGTATCTGACATTGTTGTCGCTGATGTTTTCGTTCACACTGGCGCCGATGATGATTGCACAATTCTTGCGCATTCGCGAACCCAAGCCCCAGAAAATCGACACCACCCAGACCGTTGTCGTGGATAAAACCCCGCTGCGCCAGTGGTTCGATTATCAGTTCCGTCATCCCGGTCGCGTGGTGTTGGGGGCGTTTGCGATTCTGATTGCGTCGTCGATGCTGATGAAATTCGTGGGTAACGAATTTTCGCCGGCAACCGATACCAACGAAATCACCATCACGGCGCGTGCGCCGATGGGGGCGACATATGAAAAATCTGTGTCCATCGCGGCCCAGGTCGAAGATGTTTTGAAAGAATTCCCGGATGTCACGGCGACCACCGTCAAAATCGGGGAACGCGGTTTGCAAAACATCACCGTTAAATTGGAATTGGCCGATTTGGGTAATCCGCGCCGAACATCCGACAAAGAATTGGCGCGCCAGATTTTGCCGAAACTGTCGGAAATTCCCGATGCCGAATTCCAGATAAAGGCCGGGGCGGGCATGTCTTCGTCCCAGACATCGGATATGGTGTTGAACATCTATGGCGATGATGATGCGACGCGTGACGCGTACGCGGCCCAGATTCTGGATATGATTAACCAAATCCCAGAAGTTCAGACGGCCGTTCTGGCGGTTCCATCACCCAATGATGAAATTCAGTTCATCCCCGACCAGGCGAAAATGAATTCGTGGGGTGTCCAGAATTCGTACGCGGGGGCAACACTGCGCGCGGCACTGTACGGTAATGATGATTACAAGTACAAAGAACGCGGCGAAGAATATCCCATTGTTTTGGAATTCGACAAATCGTTCAAAAACGCGTCGATGTTTGACAACGTCTATGTCAATTCGCAAAAGGGGATGGTTGCATTGTCGCAATTGGGTGAAATCAAAAGTTTGCCCGCAACACCAAACATCAACCGTTTGAACAAAACGCGTATTACTGAAATCGATATCAATATCGGTAAATCCACCATGGGCCCGGTCCAGCAAAAGATTCAGGCCGGATTGGACGCGATGGATTGGAAACCGGGTTACCATGCCGAATTTGGCGGGATGTCGGAAACGCAAAGCGAAACCGCCGGTGAAATCGGCAAGGCGTTCTTGCTGGCGACCATATTGACATTCATGTTGTTGGCGGCGATTTTGAATTCTTTGGTTCATCCGTTCACCATTGCAACATCGATTATCACCAGTTTCGCAGGCGTGTTTATTATCATGTTCCTGTCGGGGGCGACGATGAACGTCGGCGCGATGATGGCGTTCGTTATGTTGGTTGGGTTGGTTGTGAATAACAACATTCTGGTGTTGGAACCGACCATCGCCCGCATTGCCAATGGCGCGGTGCCGCGCGTGGCGCTGTGGACGGAATTGACGGAAAAAAAGAACATGGTTCTGATGACGTCGATTGCGGTTATCACCGGGATGTTGCCCCAGATGTGGAGTACCGATGGCACCAAGGTCGCCATGGCCGCGGTTATGATTGGCGGTATGTTGGCCAGTTTGATTTGGACATTCACATTGACGCCGGCGCTGTTCTTCTTGTTGGAAGGGATGCGTCAGAAATTCAAACGCAAATCCAAAAAGCGCAAGAATTAAAAAAAATGCCGGGAAAACCCGGCATTTTTATTTTGTGTAATAACAGTTGTTGTCCATTCCCGTAACCCCGCTGCCGGTGGCATCGGAAAACGTGTTTTCGTATTTGGGTTTATAACACTGGGTGATGGACGTGGCGCCAATATCGGATTTTCCGCCGTCCGGGCATGTGGCGCACAGCATGCCGTCCTGGTATTCACCAATGTTGCACGAAACGACAACGTTTTGCATACAATCCTGGTATGTGATGGTTTGTTGGGCGGCGCCGCTGCAAACGGTTTTTTTGGCCTGGTACGGGCTGTATCCCGATTGGCATTCGCCGCAATCAACGATTGTTATGCCGCCGCATTCCACTTTGCGGGTGACGCTTTTGCATTTGGTGGTGGATGGCGCAATTGTATTCTCGCTGCAACACGATGGTGTAACCCAGGTGGCCCCGTGGATTCCGGTCGGTATCAACAGCGCAACCCCGACCCAGACCGATTTATGTTTCATTTTCTAACCTCCGTTTGTTTTTCGTGTACGAAAAACCGCCAGAAACAGGCGGTTGGAGGTTAGCGACTATCTTGTAAATAGTGGTGGTATTCGAATATATTTCCACACCCTCCAACCCAATAGTTGGAGATAGAAAAAAGCGCATACCATGACGCGTGTATGCCGGCGTACAAGAATGGGTCGCTAAACCCCGTTATCGGAACGCCCGATAACAATTTCATCTTAACAATATAAAATTTGCGGTGCAAGCAAAACGTTGTTATAATGCCTCCGCAAAGTAACAAAAGGGTTATCATGTTAAGAAAAGTTGACGTTGTAGTTTTTGATTTCGACGGGACATTGTCCGCGCGCGACTGCAATATGGAATTCGCAAAATACTGTTTTCGCCATTCGGTCCGTCCGTGGCTGTTTTTGCCGCTGATTGGGGTGGCGATGATGTGCAGATATTTTAAACCAAACGGCATTTGGTGGCGGCAAAATGCGCGCCGATTTATGACGCCGGAAATGGTTAAAAAATTTGCGCCCGCGTTTATTAAGCAGCATCGCCGGGAACGCTTTGGCTGGGCACGCGAACAGGTGGACGCCGAACGCAGTGCGGGGCGCAAAGTGGTCCTGATTTCCGCCGGGCCGGATTATCTGGTGCCGCAACTGGTGCGCGATATCAAATTTGATGCGGTTATCTGTTCGGTGATGGACCGGGACGCACCGTGGAAATTTGATTTCCTGTGCTGGGGGGCGAACAAGGTTATTGCCCTGGACGAATGGGCCAAGGAACATAAGTACGTGCCCCGCGTCGTGCGGGCGTATTCCGACAGCCGGTCCGACATGCCGGTGATGGAAATCGCCGACGAACAGGTTTGGGTGGACCGCAAAACGGGTCTGCGAGCCGGCGGCGGAAAATAATCCGAATGAAAACAGGATGCCCCCATGATAATATGGGGGCATGCCTTTGATAGATACTTTGTTTGATTTAATCAGTGCGGCCAGCGGGGCGTTGGTTGGCGCGGTGGTAACGTCGCTGTTTAACCGGGGACGCCGCCGTCAAATGTCCGACCAGATTGTTCTGGGGCGCCGCGAATTGCAAAAGGTGCAATTGGAAAACGATCGGTTGTTGGATGTTATCCGGGACAAAGAAAATTTAATTCAACAAAATCAAAAAACAATCATGCAAATGCAGATGCAAATTCTGGCGGGGGGCGGTGCAACTGAACCCGCGCCCGCACGCAGAAAACGCACCACAAAAAAGAAATAAAAACACCGGCAAATGCCGGTATTTTTATTCTTCGCCGAAATCCAGTTCCCGCAATTTTTCAGCGCGCGGCGTAATCTTTTTAATAGATGTTTGCAATTGGTCGATGTCCGACGTGGTTTGGTCAAAGTGACGCTGTAAATTGCCCGCCCGGTCCGCCAACCGCCCCAGGTCTGTTAACAGGTAATCCAATTCTTTTTTGATTTGCGCGGCGACGCGTTTAATTTTGATGTCCGACAATACCGCGCGGATGGTGTTCAATGTCGCCCACAGTGTGGATGGGGATACAATAAAAACCCGTTTACGTGCGGCGTAATCCACCGCGCCCGGAAATTCACGGTGCAATGTTTCGAAAATCGATTCCGATGCGATAAACATCATCGCCGATTCCGCGGTGCGGCCCGGGATAATATATTTTTCCGCGATGGCGTCAATATGCTTGCGCACGTCCAGTTCAAATTGTTTGCGATAAATATTGTCTTCGTGCAGGCGGGCGTAACTTTCCAACGGGAATTTGCTGTCGATTATCATGTCCCCCGGCGGATATGGCAGACGAATGACGCAGTCCGGCCGCACGCCCGTTTCCAGTACGCACTGAAACGCGTATGTTTCCGGCGGCATGATGTCGGCCACAATATCTTCCAGTTGGCGTTCGCCGAATGTGCCGCGGGCCTGTTTGTTGCCCATCAGGATGTTTTTGAAATTCGCGATGTCGGCACTGATATTCTTTAATTCCGTGGCGTTTTGCGCCAATGCCCCCAGACGTTCCGCCAGTCGTTCGCGCAGACGGCTGTTATCTTCGCGCAGGGCCGATAAATCCACCGTTACGGGCCGCATCAGCACCGCAATCAACAGCACCACAATCACCACCAGCAAGATTAAAATATAAGTTGTCATTTCCCAATCCTTTGATAAAATCCATTATAAAAGGAATTATTGATGTTGCAAATGAAACTTTGCGGGGATTTGGTGTTGCGGTCGGTATGCACGCCAATCGATAAAATCACCCCGGAAATTTTGGATACGCTGGACGAAATGGTTCGCATGATGCACGCCCAAAACGGGGTCGGTCTGGCCGCGCCCCAGGTTGGAATGCGCCAGCGGTTCTTGGTCATGATGGACCCGGATACCAATACGGTCTTTAAAATGTTGAACCCCGTTATCACACGGCGCAGCGCCGACACGTGCGTCATGGAAGAAGGGTGTCTGTCGGTGCTGGGGGCGGATAATCTGCCGGTGTATTCCAATGTGGTGCGCCCCAAATGTGTGGACGTCGAATGGACGGACGAAACGGGCAAAAAAATGCGCGCCCAAATGTCGGGCATGCCCGCCCGCATTGTCCAGCATGAAACCGACCATCTGGATGGCAAACTGTTTATTGATTATCTGTCGCCCATTAAACGCGAAATGTTAATGCGCAAGGTTCGGAGACGCAAATCATGAAACTGGTATTAATGGGAACAAACGATTTTGTCGTGCCGATTTTTGACGCCGTTCGCCGCGCGGGTCATGAAATTGTTGCGGTGTTCACGCGCGCGCCCAAACCCGTCGGCCGGAAACAGGTCTTGACCCCGTCGCCGGTGCACCAATGGGCCGATGCCCATGGGTTGACCGTTCATACCAGCATTCGCCAATATAATTACAATCCCGATATGGTGGTTGTCATTTCATATGGGGTAATTTTGCGCGACAATGTTTTGAATTCGGCGCCGTGCGTGAATATTCACCCAAGTTCCCTGCCCAAATACCGTGGGCCGTCGCCGATACGCACCGCGTTGTATAATGGCGACGCGTCATCTGAAATCTGTCTGATGCAGGTGACGGCCGAAATGGATGCGGGTGATGTTTACATGCGGGTGCCCTTTGATATCGGCGAAGATGACACCAACGCAGACATTGAACGGCGCGTGTCGGAAATCGGGGCGCAAATGCTGACCGAATATCTGGGCAATCCCGCGGCGTATGGCGCCGTCCCACAGGTGGGCGCGCCCACATTTACGCGCAAATTTACCGGCGACGACGAAATTATTGATTGGTCGCGCAGCGCGCGCGATATTCATAATCAAATTCGGGCCTTGGGCGCGGGGCGGACAAAAATCAACGGTATGGATGTCAAGATTTTGCAGACCCGCGTTAATGCGGACGGGCATCTGGAAATCATCCAGATTCAGCCCGCCGGGAAAAAGCCCATGGATTGGAAAAGCTTTGTCAATGGACTGCGCGGGGCAGAAATTAAATACGGACAATAATGACGCGTTACAAACTGATTTTGGAATATGACGGAACGGATTTAATCGGGTGGCAGCAAAACCACCAGGGGCCGTCCGTGCAATCGCTGTTACAGGATGCGATAAAATCATTCTGTGGGGCCGATGCAGATGTTGTTGCGGCCGGGCGCACGGACGCGGGGGTGCATGCCACCGCCATGGTGGCGCACGTCGATATTGATGGCGGATATGGTCCGGATACCGTTATGCGGGCACTGAATTTCTATCTGGTGGGGCGGCCGGTCGTGGTTTTGGATTGCGCGGTTGTTCCCGATGATTTCCATGCGCGGTTTTCATGTCGCGGGCGTCATTACAGATATGTTGTTTTAAATCGTCGCGCGCCGGCGGTGTTGAATAAAAATCGCGTGTGGTGGGTGCCGCGCGAATTGGATGTGGATGCGATGGAACGGGCCGCTGAAAAATTAATCGGTGCGCATGATTTCACCAGTTTCCGCGCCAGCCAGTGCCAGGCGAAAAGCCCCATGAAAACGCTGGACGTCGCGCGCGTTGTGCGCCAGGGCGACGAAGTTATCTTTGAATTTTCGGCGCAATCGTTTTTGCATCACATGGTGCGCAATATGGTCGGCACACTGGTCGAAATTGGATTGGGCAAACTGTTTGATATTGATGAAATCTTTGCGGCGCGCGTGCGGTCGGCGGCCGGGCCGACGGCGCCGGCATCGGGGCTGTATTTTATCGGCGCGGATTATGCCACGGCCGACGCGTAATGTGATATTTCACGCGACCAGATTTGTAAATTGAAAATGCGCCACGCAAAATTTTGTGATTGCAACCCGGCGCGTCGATGTCAAAGTACGACACAATATAATTAATCGACGGGTCGCGACAGAATTTTGCAATGTTGTTCATGGTGGGCACAAATTTCTGGGTATATGCCAGTGTCCAATTTTGGGTTTCAAATATGCAAACACCGCGTACGCATTTACGGCGACGATTTGGTGTTGCGGTTGGTTCTGTGTTTATTTGCTTCCACGTGTCGAACGCAAAGAAGTGGTTGGATGCGCGGGCTTTGTTAAATTCCAGTTTGCCGTCGGGTGTAACAAATGCGATTAATTCGTGGTCGTGCGTGGCAAAGAATATCGGCCGCGGTGCCAGGGCGGTTATCACCAAACCAATGCCGATAAATGACGCGCACAGGATGTAATTTATTTTTGGACGCGTCGCGCGGATAAACATCAAACACAGAAATCCCACAATCATAAACACAATGGCGATGTTTGGAATATGTGGCGTCAAAATGACGGCCAGTGGCAGTGCCGCGATTTTCTTCGCAACCATCAACGCCCCGTGATAAATCATTTCAGCCAACATTAATGGTCCCGTCCATCCCAGTGTCGCCGTCACCGTCCCCAGCATGACCAGCGGCATAATCGCCACCGAAAACAGTGGCAACAAAATCAGATTACCCACCAACGAATATGTCGGGAATTGATAGAAATGCGCAGCCACAAACGGCGTGGTAAAGATTGTTGCGATAATGGATGTCATTGCGGCGGCGGCGATGGCGCGACGGATACGCTGAATCAATGTGCGCTTTTGATATGTGGAATTTCTGAAATACCATATCAAACCGAACACCGCGGAAAACGATAATTGAAATCCCGGTTGCATCACATAGTGTGGATTAATCAGGAATATCAAACAAAACGCCAAGCAAATGTTGCGCATCGACAGGGCTTCGCGGCCAGACACAAATGCGGCAAATACCAATGACGTCATCAAGAACGCGCGAATGGTCGCAATCCCGCCGCCCGATATGAACAAATAAAACAACAGTCCGAACCATGCGCAAATCATGGCGGGAATCCGTGCGGGTACGCGCCGCGTTATGGGTGCAATGGTGCGAAAGATTAGGTAAAAGAATGCGAACAACCAACCCGACACCAGTGTCATGTGAAATCCACTGATGGACCAGACGTGACCCACACCGTTTGTCGTCCAAATTGTGCGGTCGTCATCCGGTAATGCGGATTTATACCCCAGAACCAGCGTGTCGGCCAGAAATGAATCGGATTTCCCGTGGATATAATCGCGCAGTGTGTTTATATTGTACGTGCGTGTGGCGGTGATTGAATAATCCTGGACAAAGCCGGTTGCGGACAATCCGTTGAAATACGCCCAACGGGCATAATCGAATGTTTCGGGCATGTAACTGGATGCGGGACGAAACAGTGTGACGCGCGCATCAATTGTGTCGCCGATGTGCACGGGCGTTGGGATTTCAGACATTGACACCCGAACCGTTGCCGTGCGGTTTTCGGAAATGTCGCGGTTAATCAGGTTGGCCGGAATACGGATATAGATGCGTGTTTTCGTATCGGTGTAATCAATTTTTGTGATTGTGCCGGAAATTTCCAGGTCGCGCAAATTGCGTGTGATTTGCGGTGTGTCGAAACATGCGTGAACGCCGCCGCATAACAAAATCCAAACCCCAACAGTAAAATGCCACGCAACAATGTCGGCACGCGTGGCGCGAATGCACCCGCCAGCATCGCAATCGCAAACAGCACCGGGCACGGCAGTGGCGGTTCACCGTTCAACGTGAAATACAACGCCGCACCAAACGCCATCAAGAATGGCGTCCACAAGAACCGGTTTGCAAATTGTTCGCTGATAAATTCCCGCATGGATAGAGTATAGGAATTTATACCACACATTCGCAATGATTATTTGCCAAAGATAAAAGATGGGTTTGCCATCAATGCGATAATAGCATCGATACTGTCGGCATCGGTGGTTCGTTGGCGTTTTAATTTACCACACTTTTCACATTTGTGCGTGATGATAAAATGGTCGGATTCACGTTCCACCCCAATGGGGGGCATCATGCCGTGGCACGTCGCCGCCCGGTCGCCCGGATTGTTGTCCACGTGGCGCGACCACAAACAGTTTGGACAATGATTGGTGTATCCGTTGCCATGAACGACTGCGCCACAATGGGCGCAGTCAAAATCTTCGATTTTACGGGTAAAAGATTTCATTAAATCCCCAACGCGTTGCGGTACATTTTGGTTAATTCGTCCGCTTCGTCCAATTCATCCGGGTCCAGCTTGCGCAGGCGTATCATCTGGCGGATGTATTTCGGGTCAAAACCGGCGCTTTTGGCTTCGCTGTAAATTTCCTTGATATCTGCCGCAATGGCCGCAGTGTCTTCGTTCAATTTTTCAATGCGTTCAATAATGCTGACCAATTGTTCGTTGTCAATGGCACCGTGATTTGGATTTTTCATCATCAAGTTTCCCCTTGTTTATTTCAAAACTTTATGATATATCAATAAACGCAAAAATCAAGGAAACAAAAATGAAAAAATTTACAAAAATCACTTCGTCCATCGGACCGAACAGCGAAAGCAAAGAAGTCTTGTCTAAAATGATTGCCGCCGGCGTGAACGTGTGCCGCCTGAATTTTAGCCATGACGTTGGCGATGCCCAGGGTAAAAAAATCGACATCATTCGTGAAATTTCCGCCGAAACTGGTTCCCCGGTTGCGGTTCTGGCCGATTTGCAGGGGCCGAAACACCGTATCGGCGTTTTCGAAACAGAAGATAAATTCCCGATTGTTGCCGGTCAAAAATTCGTCTTTGACAGCGACCCGACACCGGGCAATTCCAACCGCGTTCAGTTGCCGGATTTGGATGTTATCCATTCGTTAAAGCCCGGTGACCGCGTTTTGCTGAACGACGGTAAAATTGAAATGAAGGTGGAAAAGGTTAACCCCGACAGCATCGAAGCGACCGTTATCCGTGGAACGGAAATCTGGTCCCGCCGTGGGTTCAATTTGCCCGATACAGAAGTTGCGACATCCGTTCTGACGGCAAAAGACCGTGCCGACCTGGAATATGTGTTGACCAAAAACCCGGATTTCGTTGCGATTTCGTTCGTCCAGAAACCCGAAGATGTCATTGAAACACGCGAATTTATCCAGGCCCGCACATCGCACCCGGTTAAAATCATTGCCAAAATTGAACGCCCCCAGGCGGTCGAAAAAATCGATGCCATCGTCGAAGTTGCAGACGGCATCATGATTGCCCGTGGCGACTTGGCAGTCGAAGTGCCGTTCGAACAGGTTCCGGCCATTTCCCGTCGTATCATCCGTCTGTGCCGTGAAAAGAACAAACCGGTTATCATGGCGACACAGATGTTGGGTTCCATGGTCAGCAGTGAATTCCCGACCCGCGCGGAAATTTCCGATATCGCGACGGCGGCGTATCTGCATGTCGATTCCACAATGACATCCGAAGAAACAACCATCAGCAATAACCCGGCGTTCGTGGTCGAAACCATGGCCAAGGTGTTAAAGCATGCCGACGAAGATTCCATCGAAAACGGCCAGGATTGGTCCGATGCCGAAGAATTGCCGGAAAATGATTGGGCGTTGTCCGTAACGTTGATGGCCGAATTGAACAAGGCGGCGGCGATTGTTGTATTCGCAACCGATACCCGTGCGGCCACATGGATTTCGTGCCGTCGTCCGGATGTGCCGGTTTATGCCGTTGCCCGCGAAGCGGTTGTTGCAAACCAGCTGTGCCTGTCACGCGGCGTATTTTCCGTCTGTGATGACAAAATGTTCGATGCCCGTGACGCCGTTGCGGCCGCGAAACATTTCGGTCTGGAATCTGGTATTCTGGTCATCGTTGATGGTGAAAAAATTTCCCTGCGTAAATTGGGATAATTTTGCCCCAGTGATGGTGATATCCGCCCTTGACCACGGGGGCGGATTTTTTGTATTATTTCGGGTATGAGATTTGGCTGTCTTGCCTTTTTATTGGTGTGTTTGTGTGGTGCGGCGCACGCCGGCGGGTATCGCGCCGCGTTGGTCGCCGATATGGACAGTGGGCGCGTGCTGTATTCTGAAAACGCGGGCGATTTAAATTATCCGGCAAGTTTGACCAAAATTATGACGCTGTATCTGACGTTCGATGCGTTGGAACACGGGCGGTTGCATCTGGATGATTATCTGATTGTGTCGCAATCGGCCGCGAATGCGTCGCCGGTCAAACTGGGCGTTGCCGCCGGCAGCAAGATTAGTGTCGAAGACGCGATAAAGGCCGTCGCCGTGCTTAGTGCGAATGACATCGCCCGCGTGTTGGCCGAAAATTTAAAAGGCGGCAAGGAAGGGAACTTTGCATCCCTGATGACGCGGGTCGCCACCGAAATCGGATTGTCGAAAACCAATTTTGAAAATTCATCCGGGTTGCCCAACGATGACCAATTATCAACCGCGCGCGATATCGCGTTGCTGTCGATGGCGGTGTATAAACACTTTCCCCAGTATTGGAAATATTTCGGCATTAAATCGTGGACGTATAACGGCAAAACATATACCAACGGCAACCGGTTGTTGGGGACGTATCCGGGGTGCGACGGGATGAAGACCGGATTTACCAACAAATCCAAATATTCGCTGGTGGCGACGGCAAAGCGGGGAAACCGCCGCTTGATTTCCGTCGTGCTGGGGGCGGAAAACAAAGATGTGCGCGCGGCGGTGTCAACAAACATGCTGAACAAGGGGTTCGCGATGCTGGACAATGGCACCGCGCCGGTAACGGTCCAAACGACCAAGACACCGGCCCCGACATACACCGCGCCCGTGCGCGCATCCACCGTCACGGCGCCGCCGACCACCCACACGCCGGGCAATGCGGGCGTTCAATTCGGGGCGTTTGCATCGCGTGACGCCGCCGCAACCCAGGTTGCGCGTGTGCGCAGTGCGTTAAATGTCACGGCCACCATTGAACCCGCGCCCAACGGCATGTTTCGTGTCCGCGTCAATAATTTGTCGGATGCGTCTGCCGCCAATTTGAAATTACGCGCGGCGGGCGTCGGAATCGATTGCTATATATTTCATTAAAGTCTGATATCATGAATTCGAAAATTGAAAAGTTAATCAAACAATTTGCCAAGTTGCCGCGGGTCGGTAACCGCGCGGCACAGCGTATTGTTTTGGCCCTGTTACAGGACAAGACCGGACGCGCGTCGTCATTGGCGGTGGCGTTGATGGACGCGGCGGAAAATATTGCGCCGTGCCCGGTGTGCGGCATGTTGACGGATGCGTCGGCGGATAAATGCGAATTTTGTCGTGACGGCGCGCGCGCCAACGGCCAGATTGCCGTGGTGCGTGATTTGGCGGACGTGTGGACGCTGGAAAAATCTGCGGTGTTTCAGGGACGCTATCACATTTTGGGCGGGCAATTGTCCGGTGTGGCGGGTGTCACCCCCGATGATTTGAATATCGCATCACTGCCCGCGCGCATCACAGACGAAAAAATCAAGGAAATTATTTTCGCATTGCCCAACACGGTCGAAGGGAAAACAACCCAGCACTATGTCATGTCGGTTGTCGGCGCGCGCGATGATGTGACGTATTCCGAACTGGCGTCCGGCGTGCCGCTGGGCGGGGATTTGGATTACTTGGACGATGGCACGTTGACATTGGCGTTCGGGGGGCGAAAAACATTATGACAATGACTGTGGAATCTTTGCCGCCGGTATCGGTTATGATGCGTGATTGCGGTTTGGAACCCAAAAAGCAATTGGGCCAAAATTTTCTGTTTGATTTGAATCTGACGGGGCGCATCGCGCGCAGTGTTCCCGACATTGAACAGACACCCGTTGTCGAAGTGGGCCCCGGTCCGGGCGGTTTGACGCGCGCATTATTGATGGCCGGCGCCCCGCGATTAATCGTTATTGAAAAGGATGCCACCACATCCCCCATCTTAAACCGTATTGCGGATGCGGCGGCGGGGCGCATGGAAATTATTTTTGGTGATGCGTTGCGGGTCGATACATCGGAACTGAATCTGGATAAATATGCGATTTGTTCCAATTTGCCGTACAATGTCGGGACGGAACTGCTGATTCACTGGTTACAGAAAATGGCGGCCCAGCCCGATGGGCGCGGTATTCAGTCATTGACGCTGATGTTCCAAAGGGAAGTTGCCCAGCGTATCGTCGCACGCCCCGGGGACGCGCAATATGGGCGGCTGGGGGTGTTGACATCACTGATTGCGGATGCGCGGATTTTGTTTGATGTGCCGTCCACCGCATTCGTCCCCCGGCCCAAGGTGGAATCGGCCGTCGTGCAAATTATTCCAAACCCAGCCAAGATTGCCGCCATCGGCGATTTGTCGCGCATTTCCGCCATGACGGCCCGTCTGTTTGGCCAGCGGCGCAAAATGATTCGCGGCATTATTTCGGGCGTGGATTGGGGGCGCTTTGGCTTGACGGGGATGGAACGCGCCGAAGAATTGTCGCCCGAAAAATTTGCTGAATTGGCGGCGAATATTTTGATATAATAAAACCAAGTATTGCATAAGCAGAGAGTAGGGGGGATTCAATGCCGTTGTCTGTGTTGGCGTTTTTTGGAATCGCATTTGTTTTGGTGTTTGTATTGCGTCTGGCGCGGGTGGGGACGTTGCTGGCGTTTTTGTTTGCGGGGATTTTGTCGGGGCCGTATCTGTTGAACCTGTTTCAATTAACCGACACGTGGACATTCCTGGGGGAACTGGGGATAATGTTCTTGTGGTTTAATATTGGGCTGGAACTGAATATCAAGCGTTTGTGGCAGATGAAGCACACCATTTTCGGATTTGGCGCGGCCCAGGTGTTGATGGTGGTGGCGGTTTTATTCCCGGTGTTGTTCGGATTGACGTCGTGGACGATTATGGGGTGCGTGATGGTGGCCCTGATACTGGCGATGTCCAGCGCGTCCGAAGATCTGCAATTGCTGGCCGACCGCAATGAATTATCGACCAATATGGGCCGCCAGACGTTTTCGATTTTGTTGTTCCAAGATTTGCTGGCAATCCCGCTGTTGGCGATGTTGCCTGTGTTGGCGGGTAAATCATTTAACCTGGGGGCGACGGTCATTGATGTTTTGGTGATGTCGGTGGGCCTGGTGCTGGGGGTGATGATTGTTGCGCGGTTAATTTTAAATCCGGTCATGCGCATGGTCGCACGTCTGCGGTCCAAAGAAGCATTCTTGCTGGCCATCATGCTGAACATCATTGTGTGGGCGGTGGTGATGGATATGTTTGGGCTGCCGCCAGCGCTGGGGGCGTTTTTGGGCGGGATGCTGATGTCGGAAACGATTTATCGCCATCAAATTCGGGCGGAAATCGGGCCGTATGCGATGCTGTTTATCGCGCTGTTTTTCGTATCGCTGGGGATGGGGTTGAATATTCCGTTCTTGGTCGATAACTGGCTGATTGTGGCGATGGGGCTGATGGGGTTGGTGTTCTTGAAATTTGCGGCGATTTATATCGTGGCGCGCGTGCGCGGCGTATTGTCCCAAGATGCCGCCATGATTGCCCTGATACTGTCCCAGGGGGGGGAATTCGGTCTGCTGATACTGCAAACAATGAAGAACAGCGGAATCGAAGCCATCCCCGTTCTGCACGAAGAAATTTTGACCGCCATTATTATTCTGTCGATGATTGCGACGCCGATACTGTTGGCGATTTATGACCGGTTGCAAAAATCGGGGCGTCTGTTTTCACATTGGCGCCAGAAACAGGTGAATAAAAATCTGCCGCAACAAAAACCCGATGTGATTATTTGTGGGTTTGGACGCGTGGGCCAGATTGTGGCGCAAATGCTGGACGCGGAAAACATCAGTTATGTTGCGCTGGATTTAAATGTGGACGCGGTGATGATTGGGCGCGACCGCGGGTATAATGTTTACTATGGCGATACCAGCAGTGAAACCGTGCTGCGCGATTTTGGGTTGGCGCCGCGCAAAACGCGTGCGGTGGTGGTTGCGCTGGACAATTCGACGACGGCACACAACACCGTGCGGTCCGTGCATTCAATCGCCCCGCGTGTCAAGATTTTTGCCCGGGCGCGCAATTTGGCCGAATCCCGGGAATTGGTCGCCCGCGGCGTGACCGAAGCGCAACCAGAAACCATCGAATCTTCGTTCCGGTTGGCGTACGGGGTGCTGGAAAACGTGGGCGTGTCCGAACGCAAGATAGAAGCGTTGCTGCATGAAATGCGCGCCAACAATTACGCGCGCGTCGCCCCGGGCGAAGAAAAAAAATAATTGCCCGCGTCGTAAATCACAGGAATTGTTCCCCATGAATTACAGGATTTATGGGGGACATTTTATTTGCTTTTGCGGGGGCGAATTGTTATATTGCATCCAACGGGGAAAGTTCATGAAAAAGATTTTAAAATATTTTGCAATTATTCTGGGTGTCATTGTTCTGGACCAACTGTCCAAGGGGTATCTGTTATACCTGTTGACGGGGGGTGTGCCGTTGTTTGGCGGCGCGTGGGATTTGGTGCCGGTGCCGTATCTGATGGACCAGGTGACAAATTTCTTTAACATTGTGTTCACGTGGAATCCGGGCGCGTCGTTTTCATTGCTGCGCGGGTTGGGTGAAACGGCCCCGCTGATTATCGTCATCTTTACCGGGGCGATTGTCGGGTTTATCGCGCATTACATGGCGTGCCGCGCGTGCGCGTATGAACGCGTGCCGTTGGCGCTGATTCTGGGCGGGGCGATTGGGAACCTGATTGACCGGGTGCGTTTTGGCGCGGTGATTGATTTCTTGGACTTTCATATCGGCGGGATTCACTGGCCGGCGTTCAATGTCGCCGACACTTGTATTGCGGTGGGCGTCGGATTATATATATTGAACTGGTATCTGAACAGACGGCGTTGCATGGCGGCGTGCGAAACAAAGGGTGGTAAATAAGTATGGTAAAGTTTTTGGATAAAAATTCTGGGTTTAATCAATGGAATGCCAATAACAGCGCGGCGGGAAAAAAGCCGCGCTTTTCCGGCGTTTTGTGGTGGATTATTTTATTTTTGATTTCTTGGTGGTTGGTTTCAATCTGGTTTGGTCCGAAAAAGAATGTGGACAACGCCCCGGCGCCCGCGCCCGTCGCCGATTTGTCGGCGGTGCCCGCGTTTGACACCGCGACGGATAATATCACCGCCCGGGTCCAGGGATTGCGCATCAATCAGATTCAGTTAAAAGATTTTGCCCAATCGGAAAAATCCGATGACGCGGGCCATCCCGTGACATTATTGGCCGGTGATAATGATTTTGCGGAAATCGGTTTGTTGGCGACCGGCACAACGGCACCGGCGGTCGGCACTGTATGGCGCATGGGGGCGGACGGCGCCATGACATGGCGCAGTGCCGACGGCGTGTCGTATCGCCGCGTTGTCACGGCCGACAATTACATTATCACCGTGACCGACGAAATCACAAACCGCAGTGGTCGCGACATCACCGTTTCGCCATATGCGCGCATCGTGCGGGACGCGGGCGACAAATCAACCGCGGGCGTCTTTACCGGTGCGATTGCATACGCCAATTCCGATATCGAACGCGAAGATTGGCATGATTTATCCCGCCGCGCATATGCGTACACAACCACAAACGGCTTTGTCGGGTTTGCCGACCAATATTGGGAAACGTTTGTCGCGGTCGATTCGCCCGACCAAACGATTCGCATGAAAAAGTTGGATGACAATTATGACGTCGCCCGGTACCAGGCGGACGCGTCCGCCGGTGCGCGCACAATTGCCAGTGGCGCGACCGAAACCATTCGCACGCATCTGTATGCGGGTCCGCGCGAACAGCGCACATTGTCCCATGCGGCGACGGTTATCCCGGGCGTGGATAAAACAATGGATTACGGGTGGTTCTGGTTCTTGGCCCGGCCGATGTTGTGGGCGTTGAACGCGCTGTACGGTATTGTGATGAATTACGGCGTGGCGATTATTTTGTTGACGTTGGTGCTGCGCGGGATTTTGTGGCCGTTGACGCGCAAATCGTACACATCGATGATGGCCATGCAAAAGATGCAGCCGGAAATGGCCCGTATTCAAAAGCTGTACGCGAATGACAAACCGCGCATGCAGATGGAAATGATGCGTCTGTATCAAACGCACAAAACATCGCCGATGTCGGGTTGTTTGCCGATGCTGATTCAGATTCCAATTTTCTTTGCATTGTACAAAGCGTTATTGATTTCCGTTCAGATGCGCAGTGCACATTTCCTGTGGATTTCTGATTTGGCCGTGATGGATCCGTACTTTATTATGCCGATTTTGATGGGCGCAACCATGTATTGGCAACAGCGTCTGCAATCCGGTGCCAGTGCGGCCGGCAATGATATGGCCGCCCAGACCCAGCGGATGATGAAATGGATGCCGCTGTTGTTCACGGTGATGTTTGCGTGGATGCCGGCGGGATTGGTGCTGTATTGGACGGTGTCGAATTTGTTCGGTATCGGTCAGATTTACATCATTAAACGGTCCACCCGGAAATAAGACTATCCCCGCATCCGCGGGGATTTTTTTATCCATCCCCATTGCCGCGCCATGCGGTGCCACAGAAGTGAAGTGCCCGATAAATTAAAAATCCCGCCGGGGCGGGATTTGTTATGCGCGGCGCATCAGATATTTGTACAGCGCCAATGGCGTCTGGACAAATGGGGCGCGGATGCGTGCCGCATGTTTGGCCATTGCGACACATGTGCGGGCGGATGCGCCATCAAAATCCGCGGCCAGTGTTCCCGGCAGATAGATAAACGCCCAGCCGCCGCGTCCCAGAATGCGCATATCACGCGCGGATAATGTCAATGTTGTGCATTGGCCCTGGCGCGTAAATTGGTGCAGTACCAATTTGTCCCCCGCGGGTGCAATCACCGCACAATGGCGATATCTGCGGCAAATTATCCGTGGCCATATGCGGGATGTGTTTTGTGCAAATGCGATAATAATCATGTTATCCCCCGGATTTATTCAATCCAACCGCGTGCCGTGGCGGCGGCGTTTAATACGGACATGGCGGTGCGCCATAATTCTGCCTTTTTATTTTCGGCCCAGATGTGTTGGTGCGGGGCGCGGCGACGGTCACCAAATTCCTTCATCACGGACAGTTGGGCGTCGGTCAATCGGCCCGATAAATACAGTTTCGTTACCAATGTTTCCACGTCCAGCAATTCGCAGATGCGACGCTGGGACGTCATATGGCCCCGGACAAAGCCGTTTCGTACGCTGCGTGCGTACAAAAACCAAAACCACAGCTGTTCCGCATTTTGAAACTTTTCGGCCGGGATAGTTGTTTGCATGGTTTGTTGTGTCATTCTTGCTCTCCTTGTTGGTAAAAATGTTGCGGACTTTTTAATATATAGATTAAGAATAGTTTCCTGTAAAACGTTACAACCAAAGGTTGAAGTTCGAATCGGAAATCTATATCGCTGGGCTGATTTAATCCGGGTCAGTCGAATCGCGCCGTCACGGTGCCAGATTCCGCCCAGCGGCCAATAAAATTTTGGGCACATAAATGTGCCCGAATTTTAATGGTCAAAAAAACGTTATCCAAAAATAAACCCGCATGATGCGGGTTTATAATATCGGCGGAAAACAGTCGCCACCGGTTTCGGGACAACAGTTAAATCCCTGGTCCCCCATGTCGGTGTATATTTCACCCGTACAGCAACCGTTCGCATCCGGGTTGGTCCCATCTTCGCAGGTGATGGTTGCCGGCGGTGTTTCCACGGGCAATGTCTGGTTGAACGGATTTTGTATAGTGCCGTCGTCATTGTATTTCAAGCCCAAGACATCTTCGTTATAACTTTGGTCGCCCGATATCCCCGTCAGACCCGTGCCGTTGTTGCTGACGTTGTAATTGTTCTGGAACGTCTGCTGTTGATTGTTAAAGACGGCGTCCTGTTTCGCGTTGTTAATCGCCTTGTACTGGTTGGACTGGCAATAGAACAGAACCGTGTTGTAATCAATCCCCTTGGAATTCATTTCTTGGACCTGGTTGTTGGTCAGGTTTAATTTACCATCCTTGTAATACGAACAGTATTCGGCGGCCCAATTGAACGAACGTACCTGGCCAATCCAAGAATCGTCGTCCGCCGCACGAATGCTGGGCGATGGGGTCGCACGCATTGGGTTACCCGTCGGTGATTGTTCTTTCAAATGTTGCAATGAACATTTCTTGGAATTATCCATGCAGACCACCGCCAAATCCTGGGGCGAATAAACCGTAATGCGCGTGCCGGCCGCAATCGTGAACGGGGGCGTGGTGTTGTCCATCATATCGACCATTAATTTCTGGGCCACCTGGTTCCAGGCCGTGATGATTTCATTTTTCGCCAATTCAGACGAACGGACCGTACCCGATTGCACAACCGTGTTGTTATCTAAATCGATTTGGTTCACGAATTTGTCCGCAATGGGCGCAATCATATTGACCGCCGCCGGCACAATCGCGGTCAGCATCGGCATCACGAATTGTTCCAGGTAATCCGTACTGCCCCGGCCGGGAACGCCAATGCGACCCTGGGCGTCGCCGGAAAACGGATCGGTCGCGCCGCCAAAGTTAAATTCAACGCCGTTGGGCAAAACAAATTGGTACCATTTGATTTCCATGCGGCCGATGGTCTTGTACGGGCCCGGCACTTCGCCGGTGACATACCCCAACATCAATGTCCCGGTCGGGATGATAACCGTGCGACCGTTGTCCGAATACACGTTGCGGTCCACCGTCGCACGCACGGGCAAGAATTGCTGGCCATTAATCAGGGTTGTGTCGGCGCGCACATCGGACACGATTGTGGCCGGAATCGGTTTATATTGGCGCAGGATGAACGACCGGTCGTACGGCTGGGTCGATGCAACCACATTTGCGTCGGATGTCGTGTATAAAATATCAGATGCCGGCGCCGGTTTCAGCGCAACCTGGGCCGCGCCGGTGCCCATCGACATCGATTGTGATAATTCCGCACTGGTCAATTGGCGGGCACGGTTCACGTTTGAATTGGCAACCGGGTTGGACAATTGGGGCAATGCGGCCCCCGAAATCGTTGTGTGGCCGATGTGTTCGGCGTCCGTGCCGATTTTCTGGGACGGGTTGTTGATTGCCGTGATAATGCCGTTGTCGGGATTATATTTCCCGGTGGCGTTTTTGCATTCGCGGTCGGCAAAGGGATAGAAATAATACGCGCCGCGTTCCGGTTTAATCCAGCCAATCTGTTGCCCCGATGTGTTGTATCCCGGGAATGAAAAATCAGAACAGCCATCAGATATTGTCACCGTGATGTCGTCGTCCGCATCAACCTGGGGGGCGGGGGCCGGTTTGGTATTCGATTTGTTGTCCAGCATGGGCAGCGGGGGCGCAATGGTGTCGATGTCACGCTGAATCTGCGCGCTGGGCTGGGGGCGCGCCGGTTCGATATCAACAACCGGGACGACGTCGGGTTCGGGCTGCGCCGCGGGTGCGGGGGCCGGTTCGGATTTTGGGGCCGGTGGAATCACCGGTGTGGGCGACACCGCGCCCAGCGCCATCGGGATTTTTTCCGCGCGCGTCATCCCGTCCGGCGCGTCCACACCGCGCCAATCCACAAACAACGATACGCCCGTCGTGTCCATCGGGACCGTCGGTTCGTACGTTAAACTGATGGTGCATGAAATCTTGTCATTGATTTCGCCCATGTTGGTGCATGTCGTTTTGGGCGTGGCCAGGCCCGCGACTTCCCGGGACAGGCGCACCGCCGCAATCTTTACCGCGCCGGTGGTTGATATCGTAATTTTTTGCGTTTTTTTCGTGCCGACGGTCGTGTTTGCCCAATCCACACTGTCGGGTGTCACCGTCAGCGTTAATTTTTCGTCATCGGGCAACGTCACCACGTCCGTTTTTTCCGTGCGGCCGCGCAACAACAGCGTCAACAATATCAGCACCACCACAAACGCCGCCACCAGTAACAACCACTGGATATGTTTCGGCGTCGTCTGACGCAGGTCGGAAAATTGTTTGGCTATCTTATTCATATGTTACCGTTCCCCGCCGCGGTGCGCGCGGTCCCCAAAAAATTCATTACTGGATGCGAACGACGTGGCAGCTGGTGCCGCTGAATTTCAGCATCTGGTCGCACAAACGTTGGGCGGTGTCGATGTCGGACATCGGACCAATGCGCAGACGATACAGGCGCGCTGTCGAAGAATCCGCCCCCAGGTCGCCCACACCCTGTTCATCGACAGCAAAGAATACGCTGTCTTTGTACGGGGTCAGCAGACCCTGGCCGTCTTCGCCGCTGAATTTCGCCAGCAGACCCGTCCAGTAATCATTTAACGCCTTGACCGAGGTATCGGATTTCAATTCCACCGCAACGCCGGTTTGGTTGCTGGTAATCAATGGGATGTTTGTCTGGGGTAAATAGGCGCCCGCCGTGTTGCGTTGCGTCGGCAACATGGAAACACCAGACGATGTCGGTGCCGGTGCGTTATAGCCCGTCGGCGCATAATACCCGCCATAAACGCCGGCGTTCATTTGTTGCGGTGCCGCCCCGTTGTAAGAAAACATCGGGGTTGTGGTATAGTTGTTGACAGACCCACTCATCGCGGCCAGGTCGGCGTTGTATGCAATGTTGTTCAACGATTGGCCGGACATCATGGATTGGGCCACGTTCGCTTCTGCCAGGGCCATAACGGACGCGGTATCCGCAATCAGGAACGGTTTTTCACGCTTTTTAATGCAAACAATACGCTGGCCACTGCGCAGGACCATGTCGCCCACCGCTTCTACAATCAACAGGCGCCCATCTTCGCCGTCGGTGCGGAATCCGACCGGGGATTCGCCCCCTTCGACCAACAGGGATACCACGGGACGCTGGGTCATGGAAATAACCTTGTCCCCGAAATCAATGTATGTGAAAATGCGGTCGCGCCATACGCGTTCGGGCGCAATGACGTAATCATCCGGATTGGGGACAAAAATGTCCAGGTCAAAGCGGAATTCCGACGGGTCGATTTTCATCGATTTAATCCAACCGTAATCTTCGCCGTCAACGCCGACGGTCGATGGGGTGGATGATTTCTTTTTAAACAGCGAATTCATGCCGCCGCCGGATGTGGTGCTGGCCGCGGATGCCATCGGCAAACTGGCGTTGCCGTCCAGGACGACGTCCACCTGGGAATGTGTAATTTCACTGGAATTCGATGGTTCACTGCGCAGATAAAATGTGTAAACGTTGCCCGATTTGCCAATCACAATCAGGTTTGTGTCCGACCCCAGGTTGTCCGGCATGGGGCTGATGAACATGGTGCGTTCGCCCTGGGTCGCCTGGATATCAAACAGGCCCCCGTTCCCAATCTGGGCGTCGGCGATTTGTTCGCCGTTGGGCAATGTGACCATTGTCACCATGCCGTTGCGCAATTTAATCGGTAAAACATTACCCGCGGACCACGCCAGTTGGGCATAGCCGGGCTTAATACTGCCGGCGGCCATGTTTGCGTTGGGATTGTCCCACGCCGACTGAACCCCGTATTCGGCGGCCGTCGCCGGCATTGCACAGCACAATGCCCCCAGGCAAATCACGGATACGTTTAATTTCAATGCTTTTGAAAAAGTCATTATGGTCCCTTTCCTTACTGTGTCTTCTGACGATGCCGGTATTATTTAAAGTCCAATGGGTCGCCGTTCCCGGATTCGACCGTATATTCGGCCACGCGAATCCCCAGTGGGTTATTCAGGCGGTCCCCCCATTTAATGGTCGGATTTTCGTCAGATTCCAATCTGATTACGATTGTATAATCTTTTTTATCGGTCTGTCCATTATTATTTGTACAAAAATACGTAAAACTGACCGCATAGGTGTCGTCGGAACGCGGCGCGATGGCATTGGGCGCAAATTCCACCGGACAATAGAATTCCGTGTCGGGCACGTCGTTCATGTACGCGGTCCACAAATCCGTCTGGGTCAGGGCGGCATAAACATCGGGCGTGGACCACATGTTCACGATGCCGTCGTCGGTATTTGACCACTTGCGCCGCATGACGCCGACGTTCGGGATGATTTCGTTGCGGGCCTTGATATATTCCTTGATAAAGCTGCGCTTGTAAATATCAACGTTTTCGTCGCGCGGTGTCATGGGGTACAGCCGAATTTCCAAATCAGACCGTGGTTGCGTCGTCAAAAAGAAAATCTGGGGCCGGTTCAGCGGAAACATTTTGGCCAGTGTGACCACCAAAACCACCACCACGACCAGCGCGGCGGCAAAGACAAATGTCATCAGTCTGGACAGTAAAATTGGCGGCTCTATCCTATCGGCCACGATGCGTTCTCCCTTCTATTAAAAAGATTGTAGCCAAAAAATAAGCGCCTGCGCAAGCGAAAAGTGTGGCAAAAATGCGATTTTGGGGAACGGGTTTCGGTGCGAATGTGAAAAATCACTTGCGCTGGGCCGATTAAAGTCTTATAATACTTTCCGCTTGATTTCTGGAATGTTTGTGCTATTGTAGCGCAGACTACTGGCGTAAAGCGGTATGGGGGACAGATAAAGTGCGGGTGATTTTGGGGCCTGTGTGAATTTGTCGCTGATACAAAACAGGGGCATAGTTCAACGGTAGAATATCGGTCTCCAAAACCGCGGATGAGGGTTCGATTCCTTCTGCCCCTGCCAAATTTCTGGGTGGAATTTGGATGTCATGTGGTCGCAAAAAACGCCAGGAATACTGATAAAAACCGGATTTTTGTTTATGAAGAAATTGCTAGAATATATCAAATCAGTCCGCAGCGAATGGTTCAAAATTGTTTGGCCGTCGCGCGATACTGTTGTGCGTACCACTATTATGATTCTGGTGTTTTCTGGTTTGGCGGCGCTGTTCTTCTTTCTGGTGGACAGTCTGCTGAATGCGATTGTTGGTTGGATTTTCTAAACGGGCAAAGGAAGTGCATATGGAAGGCAAAATGCAGTGGTTTGTCGTGAATGTTCATACGGGCTGCGAAGACAAGGTTGCGCGCGGATTGCGCGAACAAATTGACAAGCGTCGTTTGAACGCGCTGTTTGGGGAAATTTTGGTTCCCACACGCGAAGTCACAGAAGTTAAAGCCGGCAAACGCGTTAAATCTGAAAAGAAGTTTTTTCCGGGCTATATCGTCGTTCAGATGGTGTTGACCAATGAAACGTTTTCTTTGGTGAAATTAATGCCCCAGGTGGTTATGTTCCTGGGCCAGAAAAACAAGCCCATCGCCGTCAGCGAAGAAGAAGCGCGCCGTCTGCAAAAGCAGGTCGAAGAAGGTGCCGTTGTCATGGATGACGTCGAATACGAAGTAGGCCAGGAAGTTCATGTTATCGACGGGCCGTTCGCGAACTTTAACGGTATCGCGTCCGAAGTGGATAATTTGAAGCAAAAAATGACCGTGACCATTTTGGTCTTTGGTCGTGAAACCAGTGTTGAATTGGACTTTACACAGGTTGAAAGAGTATAAGATGAAAAAGTTTACGTGGATTGCACCGTGTAAAGAAAAGCTGAAAGATATGGTTACGGTGGCATTCATCATATCCGGGTTCAGGGCGAAAAATCCGGATTGGGCACGAAAGGCGATTACAGAATATTATGCCAGATTAAAGGCAAAGCAACGCTGAGTAGGACAAGAGTTTTTGTGCGGTTTTTGTAAAAATCGCAAACCCGTGGTAGATGCGCCACATCGTACCACAACACGAACCAAACAAATGGAGTGAAAAAATGGCAAAAAAAGAAGTAAAGGGAGTGGTCAAACTGGTCGTTCCCGCAAAACAAGCGAATCCTGCGCCTCCGATTGGGCCGGCGTTGGGTGCGGCCGGCGTGAACATCGCCGAATTCTGCAAACAGTTTAACGACAAAACCGCGGACAAGGAACCGGGCATGCCGATTCCGTGCATCATCACGGTTTATACAGACCGCAGCTTTGAATTTATCATGAAGCTGCCGCCGGTGTCGTATTACATCAAAAAGGCGTTGAAGCTGAAAATCGGGTCCCACAAACCGGGCCGTGATTTCGTCGGGACCATTTCCCAGGACCAAATCAAACAGATTGCCGAAGCGAAAATGCCGGACTTGAATTGCTCTACCATTGAATCTGCGATGAACATCGTCGCCGGTCAGTGCCGTTCCATGGGCGTAAAGGTGGGGGAATAAGATATGAAAGTTACAAAAAGACAAAAAACTTGGGCAAATTTGGATACAGATAAAGTCTGGTCCATCGCTGATGCAATCGAAGCGTTGCGTCCGTATTGTTCCAAGAAGTTCGATGAAAGCTTGGAAATCGCCGTCCGTTTGGGCATCGATGTAGCCAAGGCTGACCAGAACATCCGTGGTATGTTGTCCCTGCCGAATGGCACGGGTAAAACTGTCCGCGTTGCGGTCTTTACCGCCAATTCCCAGGACGAAGCCAAAAAGGCCGGTGCCGATGTCGTTGGTGGCGAAGATTTGATTGAAAAAGTCGCGGCCGGCGAAATCAATTTCGACCGTGTTATCGCAACGCCCGACATGATGCCGAAAATGTCCAAGGTTGCGCGTATCTTGGGGCCCAAAGGTTTGATGCCGAACCCGAAACTGGGTACGGTTACAAACAACGTTGCCGAAGCTGTTGCAACAGCCAAGGCGGGGCAGATTGAATACCGTGCGGAAAAGAAAGGTATCATCCACGCCGGTATCGGTAAAATGTCGTTTGACACACAAAAGCTGGTTGAAAACGCGACCGCGTTGATTGAACAGCTGAAAAAGGTCAAACCGGCATCCAGCAAGGGTCAGTACATCTTGGGTTGCGCGGTTGCGACCACCCAGGGCCCGGGCTTGAAAGTCGATGTGAAATAATCCATGCCATCCGGCGGATGCGCCGGATGGTAAAACAGATTTCTGTCCAAGACTGATGGTGCGGTCAAACGCTTAAACAAAACGCCATCATAGACAAAGAAAAAATTCTTTGGGGCAGGAACCAGCCCCGTCCGCGAAACCGGATGGGACACAGCCCCACCCCGGGGCAACCCGGGATGGAAAGTTAAACAAAGAAGCTTGAAGGAAAATGACAAAATGAGACGCGAAGAAAAATCAGATTTGATTTCAGCGTTACAGTCGTCCCTGAAAGAAGCGAACGGGGTTTTCGTTGTTGAAAACCACGGCTTGACCGTTAAAGAAATGGAAGGTCTGCGTAACGAATTGCGTGGACTGGTTTCTGTGTTCAAAGTCGTTAAAAACCGTTTGATGAAGTTGGCGTTGAAAGACACTGACTTTGCACCCGTTTCCGATTTGATGAAGCGGCCCACCGCCGTCGCCGTTGCGACAGACGCGCTGGCCGTGACCAAGGTTTTGGCCAAATTTGCCGAAGCCCATCCGAATCTGACCATCGTTGGTGGTAAAATGGACGCGGAACTTCTGGATACAGACGGCGTTATGCAATTATCCAAGCTTCCGTCCCTGTTGGAAATCCGTGGCACAATCGCGCGTATCTTGGTCGAACCGGCGTCGCGCCTGGCCCGTGTATCCGCAGAGTATGGAAAAAAAGAACAATAATACAGAATGGAAACATTCTGCAAATCACCCGAATAGGAGTATAAAATGGCAGACATTCAGAAATTGGTTGAAGAATTGTCCAAATTGTCCGTTTTGGAAGCTGTTGAACTGTCCAAAGCGTTGGAAGAAACATGGGGCGTTAGCGCCGCCGCAGCTGTTGCAGTTGCAGCAGGTCCGGCAGCGGCCGCCGCAGAAGAAAAGACAGAATTTGACGTTATCCTGGCCGAAGCCGGTGCGAACAAATTGGCTGTCATCAAGGCTGTGAAAGACATCACAGGTTTGGGCTTGGGCGAAGCGAAAGCTTTGGTCGAATCCGCACCGAAGGCTGTCAAAGAAGCCGCCAGCAAGGACGAAGCTGAAAAGCTGAAAGCGACCTTGGAAGCCGCTGGCGCGAAGGTGGAATTGAAATAATTCTGCCGGGACCGGTTCGGTCCCACCAATCTGTAAAATCGCAAATTTGCGATTTCGCCGCCCGCTTGGGATGCTGTATATCCCAGGCGGGCATACAGGCGTAAAAAGGGACAGCGAATAATTCGCAAACTTTTTCGTTTGCAAAACACAAAAAAGAAAGGATTCAAAACATGGCAGTTATCCAGAAACTTAGAAAATCTTTTGGTAAAAGTTTTTTGCAAACTCCGCTTCCTGATTTAGTTGAAATTCAATATAATTCTTACAAAGATTTCTTGCAGGCTGATGTTGACCCACAAAACCGTAAAAATATTGGGTTGCAGAATGTATTTTCATCCATGTTTCCGATTAAGGATTATGCCGGCGTCGCAGACCTGGAATTTGTCGAATATACTTTGGACAAGCCTGTCTATAACGTAAAAGAATGCATGCTGCGTAATATGACGTATTCCAGCAAGCTGAAATTGAAGCTGAGATTGATTTTATGGGATGTCGCAGAAGATGGTAAGAAGTCTTTGCGCGATATCAAGGAACAAGAAATATTTATGGGCGAAGTGCCGCTGATGACTGAACGCGGCAGCTTTATCGCATCGGGCGTCGAACGTGTTATCGTTTCCCAGATGCACCGCGCCCAGGGTGTTGTGTTCGGTACGACCAAAGAATCCAAGGTCGCCGGGAACCCGGTTACGTATACAGCGCGTATCATCCCCGAACATGGCAGCTGGATTGATTTCGAAGAAGCCAAGGGCGTTATCTATGTCCGCATCGACCGTCGCCGCAAAATCCCGGCAACGGTGTTGTTGCGTTGTCTGCCGGCGGCCGAAGATGAAAAGAAATGGTTGGCCGACCCGCGCAAGACATCCATCCGCGGGATGAGTGAAACTGAAATCTTGTCCGCGTTTTATCAGCGTATCCCGTTGGCCTTTGACGGCAAACTGTGGGTTGGTGAAACCGCCACATTCGAAGGGTTGGATAAATATCGCCTGAATTACGATATTGTTAACCCCAAGGACAAGAAAGTTTTGGCGTCCAAGGGCGACCGTTTGAATGCAAAACGTTTGGCCAAAATTATGGCCGCGTCCAAAGAATTCGGCGTGGCCACAGATGCCCTGATTGGCGAATATCTGTTCGACCCGATTATGGTTGGCGACGAAGTGTTGTTCCCGGCCGGTACCGAAATCACAGAAGAAGTTTTGGCCGATTTGGAAAAGCGGGATATTAAAAACATTTCCCTGATTTCCATCGACAATGCCACCATCAGCGCGCATATCCGCAACACTTTGATGGCCGACAAGACCACCAACCGCGAAGAAGCGTTGATTGAAATTTATAACATTATCCGTCCGGGCGAACGTCCGACACTGGAAGCGGCCATCAATCTGTTCCTGCGCCAGGGATTTGAAGCCGCGTATTATGATTTGTCGGCGGTGGGCCGCTTTAAAATGAACAAGCGTCTGAAAATCGAATCCGGCAAGAAGCCCGAAGATGAACGTTTGTTGACCAAGGCGGATTTCTTGGCCGTGTTGAAAACACTGACCAACATTATCGATCGCAAAGACGTCGTCGATGATATCGACAATCTGTCGAACCGTCGCGTCCGCACCGTTGGCGAATTGTTGGAACAGAATTTCCGCACCGGGATGGTTCGTATCGAACGTCTGGTCCGCGAAGCGCTGTCCAGCCCGAATATTGCCAATATGCAGCCCCAGGATGTCATTAACGTTAAACCGTTGATGTCGCTGGTGTCTGAATTCTTGGGGACATCCCAATTGTCCCAGTTTATGGACGCGTACAACCCGTTGGCGGAATTGGAACACAAGCGTCGTATTTCGGCCCTGGGGCCGGGTGGGTTGAACCGCGATCGCGCCGGTATCGACGTCCGCGACGTTCACCCGACACACTATGGCCGTTTGTGCCCCATCCACACCCCCGAAGGGGCCAACATTGGGCTGATTAACCATTTGGCCGCGTATGCACGTGTAAATCCGTATGGGTTTATTGAAACACCGTACTATGTGGTCGAAAACAGTAAAATTACAGATAAAATCGTTTATCTGACGGCGGACGAAGAATTGGGCCACAAAATCGCCCAGGGTAACACACCCACAACCGCCGCGGGCATTCTGTCCGAAGACGTCGTGACCGCACGCGTTGACGGCGAATTTACCATGGTGCCCAAAGAAGAAATCGATTTAATCGACGTTGAACCGCGTCAGGTTATGTCCATCGCAACCGGTTTGATTCCGTTCGTTGAATCGGACGACGCCAACCGTGCGTTGATGGGTTCGAACATGCAACGCCAGGCCGTGCCGTTGTTGCGCGTCGAAGCCCCGCTGGTCGGGACCGGTATCGAACGCGAAGTGGCGCGTGATTCCCGCACCGGTAAGGTTGCAAAACACAGCGGTGTCGTTGAATCCGTTGATGCAAACCGTATCGTGGTTAAATGTATGAACAGCCGCAACGTTGTGACCGGGGTTGATATTTACAACCTGGAAAAATTCGAACGGTCCAACAGTGAAACGTTGATTCATCAGAAACCCCTGGTCAAGGTGGGCGACCGCATTTCCGCGGGCGACATCATTGCCGACGGTTCGTCGATGAATTACGGTGAATTGGCATTGGGACGCAACGTTTTGGTCGCGTTCATGCCGTGGCGTGGGTATAACTATGAAGACTCTATCGTTATTTCCGAACGCATTTCCCGCGACGACGTTTATACTTCGGTTAAAATCGTTGAAAAAGAATTCAAGGTTCGTGATACGCAGTTGGGGCCGGAAAGCTTTACCCGCGACATCCCGAACGTCAGCGAAGAAGCACTGAAAAATCTGGACGAATCCGGTATTATTTACGTCGGTGCACGCGTGAAACAGGGCGACATCTTGGTCGGTCGTGTTTCGCCGAAATCTGAAACACTGCTGACCCCGGAAGAAGCGCTGTTGCGCAACATCTTTGGGGAAAAGGCATTGAATGTCAAAGATACATCGCTGCGCGTGGGGCCGAACGAAGAAGGGACAGTTATCGGCGTGAACGTCTTGACCCGTCATGGTGTAAAAAAAGACGAACGCACCCAGATGATTGAACTGCAAAAAATCGAAAAGATTAACAAAGACCGCGAAGAAGAAATCGCCATTATCGAAAAGGGCTTTGCCGACCAAATCTTCCAAATCGCCGAAGGCGCCGTTATTGACGCCGGCACAGGCAGCTTGAAACCGTTTGTCGGGAAAAAGCTGACCGAAGAAGTATTCGAAGGTATCCGCCCCGCCGATATGAAGAAAATTGTCGTGCGCAACAAAGAAGCGCAGACACGTATCGATGAATTGCGCGAACAGCATATTATTAAATTAAAGCTGTTGAACGAAAAAGCCGACGCCGAAGTGGCCAAGGCAACCGAAAGCAATTCGTTGAACGCAGGCGTCTTGAAAGAAGTCAAGGTCTATATCGCGCACAAGATGAAGTTACAGCCCGGGGATAAAATGGCCGGTCGTCACGGGAACAAGGGTATTGTTTCCAAGGTTGTCCCGATCGAAGACATGCCGCACCTGGCCGATGGGACACCGGTTGACTTGGTCTTGAACCCGTTGGGGGTACCGTCGCGTATGAACATTGGTCAGATTCTGGAAACCCACTTGGGCATGGCCGCCCGTACACTGGGCCAGCAGATTGGCGATGTTCTGGAAGAAGTCAAACAAAAACGTGCCGTGACAGATGATTTGCGCAGCGTCATGGGCAAGGTATATGGCAAAGACGTATCCGAAAAACTGGATAAAATGACCGATACCGATGTCCGCGCCGAAGCCGCTTTGTTACGCAATGGTGTTCCGATGGCGACACCGACGTTCGACGGGGCCACACCCGAAGATATTCGTCGGATGTTGAAACTGGCAAAATTGCCGGAAACCGGTCAGTTCACCCTGTACGACGGGATGACGGGCGAAAAGTTTGCACGTCCGGTAACCGTTGGCGTGATGTACATGCTGAAACTGCATCACTTTGTTGATGAAAAGATTCACGCACGTTCGATTGGTAATTATTCCCTGGTTACACAACAGCCGTTGTCCGGTAAAGCCCACATGGGTGGTCAGCGACTGGGGGAAATGGAAGTTTGGGCGTTGGAAGCGCATGGTGCCGCACACTTGTTGCGCGAAATGTTGACCGTCAAATCGGACGACATCGCGGGCCGAAACAAGATGTACGAATCCATCATTTCCGGCAGCAACGACATCCAAACCGGCACACCAGAAGCCTTTAACGTATTTGTACGTGAATTGCGCGGGCTGGGGCTGGCCATGACACCGAAGAAAATTGATTAGTGGCGGGGGCATTCGTGACCGATGATGCTGTCGGTCACACTTGCCACTAGCACTCTTAGCGACGATAAGGAGCAAAAATACATGACCAATATGTTGCAAAAGATATTTGGACAAATCGAAACCAAAGAACAGTTCGACGCCCTGCGAATCACAATCGCATCGCCCGAAGAAATCCTGTCTTGGTCCCATGGCGAAGTTAAAAAGCCGGAAACAATTAACTATCATTCTTTGAAACCAGAAGCAGACGGGTTGTTCTGTCAGCAGATTTTTGGACCGGTCAAAGATTATGAATGCGCGTGCGGCAAATATAAACGCATCAAGTTCCGCGGCGTGGTCTGCGAACGTTGCGGCGTGGAAATTGGCGCGTCGTCGGTGCGTCGTGAACGCATGGGGCACATCAAACTGGCCATGCCGGTGTCCCACACTTGGTTCATGCGCGAAGGCAAAATCGCAACACTGTTGAATAATCTGCCCCAGAAAAAACTGGAACAGGTGATTTATTACGATGCCTATATCGTGACGGAACCGGGGCTGACGTCTTTGAAAATGTACGACGTCATCAGCGAAGATGAATACCAGGCCGCCGTCGAAGAATTTGGCGCGGATGCGTTCCATGTCGGCATCGGTGCCGAAGGCGTGCGCAATATTATCGCCAACCTGGATATGGGTGACGAACGCCGCCGTCTGCGCGCGGAATTGGCCGAAACCAAATCCGAAGCAAAACGCAAGGCGTTAATCAAACAATTGAAACTGGTCGAAGCATTCCTGGAATCCAAGACCGACCCGGCATGGATGTTGCCGGATATTCTGCCGGTTATTCCGCCAGATATGCGTCCGCTGGTCACACTGGATGCGGGCCACGTTGCGGCGTCCGATTTGAACGATTTGTATCGTCGCGTGATTATCCGTAACAACCGTTTGAAAAGATTTATTGACATGCACGCGCCGGAAATCATCGTCCGCAATGAAAAGCGCATGTTACAGGAAGCCGTTGATTCCCTGTTTGACAACGGTCACAAGGCACGCCCGATGGTGTCCCAGAACCGCCGCCCGCTGAAATCTCTGTCGGATTCGTTGCGCGGGAAATCCGGTCGTTTCCGTATGAACATGTTGGGTAAGCGTGTGGATTATTCCGGCCGTAGTGTTATTGTGTCGGGGCCGTCGTTGAAACTGCACCAGGTGGGGCTGCCCAAGACAATGGCGTTGGAATTGTTCAAACCGTTCGTGTTTGCGCGTCTGTTGGCGGGGGATTATGCCAACACGTTAAAGACCGCCCGCAAGATGGTTGAAAACGGCGAAGAAATCGTTTGGGAAATCCTGGAAAAGGTTATTTACCAGCATCCGGTTCTGTTGAACCGTGCGCCGACATTGCACCGTTTGTCTCTGTTGGCGTTTGAACCCGTCTTGATCGAAGGCAAGGCTATCCGTTTGCACCCGTTGGTGTGTAAGGGATTTAATGCCGACTTTGACGGTGACCAGATGTCCGTGCACGTGCCCATTTCGCTGGAAGCGCAATTGGAAGCGCGCACATTGATGTTGTCGTCCAATAACGTTCTGTCGCCCGCGAACGGCGAACCCATGATTGAATTGTCCCAGGACATGGTGTTGGGGATTTACTATATTTCGCTGATTAATGGCGAACATACGGAAAAATCACCGCGCTTTGCCAATATGGACGAAGTCAAACTGGCGCTGGAAAACAAGACCATCACGCTGCACACACCGATTGTTGCGCGTATCAATGGCAAGACATACAAAACAACCGCCGGTCGCATGATTTTGGGTGAACTGTTGCCCAAGAAAGACAACATGCCGTTCGATTTGGTCAATAAAGTATTTTCTAAGAAAGAAATCAAGAACCTGTTGGCGACAACATACGAACGTTGCGGCGACAAAGATATGATTCTGTTGGCCGACGCGTTAAAGAACACCGGGTTCGAACAGGCCGCGCGCAGTGGTATTTCCATCGGTTTTGACGACATCGTCATCCCCGAAGAAAAGAAAGAAATGATTGCCGGTGCGGAAAAGGCCGCCGAAGAAATCGAACAGCAGTATCAGAATGGGTTGCTGTCCCATGGCGAAAGATACAACAAGCTGATTGACTTGTGGCAAAAGACCACCGATAAATTGGGTGATTTGGCATATGCCGCGCTGGGCAAGACCGAAGGCGACAATTGGAATTCCGTTCTGATGATGGCGTTGTCCGGTGCCCGTGGGTCCAAGGGTCAGATTCAGCAGTTGGCCGGTATGCGTGGTATGATGCAGAAACCCGACGGTTCTATTATCGAAGTTCCGATTATCTCGAACTTTAAAGAAGGGCTGACCATGTCCGAATACTTTACGTCCACCCACGGTGCGCGTAAGGGGATGTCGGATACGGCGTTGAAAACCGCCGAAGCGGGTTATTTGACCCGTCGTTTGGTGGAATTGGCCCAGAATACCGTTATTACCGAACACGATTGCGGTACAACCGAATACATCACAGCCAAACCTGTGTACCAGGGGTCAAGCCTGTCGGTTGCGCTGGGGGATGTTGTTTTGGGCCGTACGGCGGCGCATGACATCGTTCATCCCATTACCAAAGAAGTTATTGTGCCGGCCGGTGAATTGGTCACCAAATCCGCCGCCAAAAAGATTAACGAAGCCGGTATCCCGTCCGTTGACGTCCGCAGCGTTTTGACGTGTTGCAGTGACGGTCTGTGCGCCAAATGTTATGGTATGGATTTGTCGCGCGGGTCGTTGGCCCACGTCGGCGAAGCGGTCGGTGTTATCGCGGGGCAATCGATTGGTGAACCCGGGACCCAGTTGACGCTGCGTACCTTCCACATTGGGGGGATTGCGTCCGGGGGCGCAGAAAGCCACTTTATCGAAGTGCCGGTGTCCGGGACCATCAAATTGTCGGGTGTCAACACGATTAAAAATTCGGTGGGCCGTATTGTGGTGCTGTCCCGTAACGGCGAATTGTCCGTTGTCGATGACAAGGGGGACAAACTGTTCACGGCGGCGTTGCCGTATGCGTCAATGCTGATTGTCAATGACGGCGACAGTGTTGAAAAGGGCGCCAAGGTGGCCGAATGGGATCCGTATTCCAACACCATCATCGCGGAAAAAGATGGTATTGTGAACTTTAACGATTTGGTTGAAAACGTTTCGTTCCAAGAAGAAGTTGACGCCGTAACCGGTATCGTTTCGCGCAAGGTTATCAATTGGAAGACCAACACCAAAAAGGCGTTGAAGCCCGCGGTGACATTGGTCGATGACAAGGGCGAAGTGGTTTCCCTGGGCGGGAAAAAGATTGCGGAATATCTGTTGCCGATTTATTCGGTACTGAATGTGGCCAACGGCGACCGCGTTGCCGCCGGCGACATCTTGGCCCGCATCCCGGTTCAGACAAAACGTACCAGCGACATTACCGGCGGTCTGCCGCGCGTCGAAGCGCTGTTGGAAGTCCGCCGCCCGACCAACCCGGCATTGCTGGCCGAAGTTGACGGGACAATCGAACTGGAAGACGCCAAGTCCAAAATCATCATCCGTATCGAACCCGATGACGGTACCGCACCGGTCGAATACGCCGTGCCAAAGGGAACAAACCTGTTGGTGCGCAGCGGCGATACCGTGAAAAAGGCGGAAAAGCTGGTCGATGGCGACCCCGTGCCGCAGGATATTCTGCGCATCTTGGGCCAGAAAGCATTGGCGACATTTATGGTCGAACAGATCCAGCAGGTTTACCGTTTGCAGGGCGTTATCATCAACGACAAACATATTGAAATCTTGATTCGTGAAATGACACGCCGTGTGGAAATCACCAATCCGGGCGATACGGGCTTCTTGATGGGCCAAGTGGTTGACCGCGTCGATTTCGAAGAAGAAAATGCACGCGTTATCCGCGATGGCGGCAAAGCGGCCGAAGCATCCCAGGTCTTGGTCGGTTTGACCCGCGCATCCCTGACATCACGTTCGTTCATTTCCAACGCGTCGTTCCAACAGACGACCAAGGTGTTGGTTGATGCCGCCATCAGCGGTGCGACCGATAAACTGGTCGGGATTAACGAAAACCTGATTGTGGGTCGTTTGATTCCGATTGGAACCGGGGCATATGTCCGCCGCGTGCGCGAAATCGCCAAGGAAGAAGAAAAAGCGGAAAAATTGGCCCGCGAAGGTAATGTTCAGCAACAGTTGCTGGATATCTAAGGACCCAGTGGTACCGATTGCGCCCGATGACCCAATGATGGGCCGGGCGCAGACGGTGCGAAATCTGATGGGGGTGGTCGCATTCCCATGGACCGGACATCGACGTAAAGTTTTTCTTGCATATCCGCAAGATTTTAATAAAATGTCCAATTGTAAATTATAAAAGGATTGTAAAATGGCAACGCCAAAAAGTAAAACAAGCAAAGCACGTTCCGCACAGCGTCGTTCCCATGATGCGCTGAATATCATGCCGTCCACCGTTTGCAAGGCATGCGGCGAAAAGAAACGCCCGCATCACGTTTGCGCGGCTTGCGGGTCTAAATAATCTGTAACAAGATATATTGGCAGAAGGGGCGGTTCATTTAATTGTGCCTTCTGCTTTTTTTATGTGCTATGTCCAGCGAAAAACAAATTATTTCAATCGATGCAATGGGCGGGGATAAGGCGCCCGGGGCCGTGTTGGGCGGAATGAACCAGTTCCTGTACCAGAATGGCGAAGATACCGTATTCTTTCGTGTGTTTGGCGATGAAAAACGTCTGCGCAAGATGATGAACAAATATCCGCGCGTCGCGCGCAATTGTGAAATCATCCATGCGCCCGATGTTATCCGTGGCACGGACAAGGTGCGCGATGTCATCCGCCATGCCCAGAACACATCCATGTATATGGCCATCAAAGACGTCCGCGAAGGTAATTCCACCGCCGTCATCAGTGCGGGTAACACCGGCGTGTTGATGGCGCTGTCGAAATTGGCACTGAAAACGGTCGATGGGATTTCGCGTCCGGCAATCACAACCATGTTGCCGTCGGGCGGCGGGGATTCGCGCGTTGTCATGCTGGATTTGGGGGCCAATGTTCAGTGTGATGCGGAAAATCTGTTCGATTTTGCCATCCTGGGCAGTGTTTATGCCGACGTTATCGGTCATATGCCCCATCCGAAATTGGGTGTTTTGAATATCGGCGAAGAAGACACCAAGGGGAACGAAACCCTGCAACGTTTGAACAAATTGCTGATGGCACATCGTGACCAATTGCCATATGAATATATCGGCTTTGTCGAAGGGACCGATATCAGCGCCGGTAACGTCCAGGTTGTCGTCACCGACGGGTTCACCGGTAACATCGTTTTGAAAACGGTGGAAGGCACCGCAAAATTGATTAAGCGCGTGTTGATGGAAAATTTGAAAAAATCTGTGCTGGCTGTTGTCGGGGCATTTTTCTTGGTCCATGTGTTCAAGCGTTTGAAACATAAAATTGACCCGCGTTCATATGCGGGGGCGATGTTCTTGGGGCTGCGTGGGTTTGCGATTAAAACACACGGCAACAGTGACGCATTGGCGTTCGCAAACGCGATACGCAGTGCACTGAATTTAACCAAATCGGATGTGTATCATAAAATCAGTGCGCATGTGGATGCACTGGCACCGATCAAGGCTGAATTAATGGCCGAACAATAATCATCCCCCGCATGGGGGATTTTTTGTTTGCGCCCCGCCCATGGCGGGGATTTTATTCACTGGATTGCCGCAGTCGTTTTACTTCTGCGCAATGACAAAGGGGATGAAGTAGCCGGGAAATTAAACACCATTGTCATTGCGAACGCAGTGAAGCAATCCAGTAATAGGAATAGGGCATTGTGCGCGTTATGGGATGCCAAAAGGGACAAAGTGATTTAACAAAAAACCCGGCGGTTGCCGGAGTTTTTATTTCGCCTTTTTCAGGGACGGTTTGCGGGGGCGGCATTTGTATGCGTTTTTGTCCGCAATCGACAGGGCAATCGCCACCGCCTGTTTCTGGGGGCGGCCGGCGTGGACTTCGGCGCGGATGTTTTCGGATATGGTTTTGCGGGTGCAACCTTGTTTCAGGGGCATGATATAACCTTTCTGTTTCTGGGGATATTGTATCACAGTGATGGCGCAAAATATACAGGATGAAAATCCAGCCTTAGTCAGACAGGTGATACGTTTGGTTGTTGTATCGCACGTTGATTGATGCGGCCGCGCCCGACTTTAACACGCCATAGCATGTTTTGCCGCCATATCCAATGCGCAATGACGGCGTGGTATATGCCACCGGATACAAATTAAACGTGTGCCCATTTCCGGTTTTTATTTTCCCAATTCCGGCCCCGCACAGGGGCACGCACGTGCCATCGTGATTGCCATAACCCGCGTCGCATTCCCATGGACAGTCGTTGGTCGGCGAACTGTCGGATTGTGCGGGCGTGCCGGCGCCGGTATAATGCGCATGTTCCGGCAGATTTGTGCATGGCCGGGCGTATCGGTACCACGTGTGCCATGTTGTCCCGACATATTGGGCCAAATAATATCCGGGGTTGGCCTGGTACCACAAAAATGCCGATTGGCCAGTCCAGTAATTGGTGCCGTTATACCAGCTTTCGATATACAGTTCCCCATATGGGCTGGATATAAAGACACCTGCGAAACAATGTGCCGGCCAGATGGCCCCGTTTGTCGATGAACCGGGGTCCCACGACATCAGCCATGATTGTTGCGTCACCCGGTCCACCGGGTACAGTGTCGATACGAGTCCGTACCAATCGGTCGTGTCCGTCGGACATGGATGTTGCGTGTCGTCACCGGGACAATAATACCCATCGACGCATTTTTCGCATGTGGTGCCGTTTAAATACATCCCCCCATCGCATACGCCCCATGCCACCGCCGGCATTCCCATCACGCACGCAATTGTCCATAAAACAAATTTCATTGTTAACCCCGAACAAAAAATAAAACCACCAGAAACGTTTCGGGTGGTTGGAGTTTTACAACAATTGAACGAATTGCGCGGTTTATTCAATGTATTCACCACACTCCAACCGACAAGATTGGAATGTTTATCGTCACACGGACGCGTTCAACGGGTTGTAAAGCCCCATGGCGCCATCGGCCACCACGGGGTATATTATAACGCAAGTTTTGAAAATTGTCACCCCATTATTTTGGGGGATAAATGAAAAACGGGGGCGGGCCCCGTTTTGTTTTATTAATGCGCCATCAGATGTAAAATCACACTGGTGATAAAAATCAGGGTGATGATGCCCAAAATAAATTTCTGGGGTTTGTGGCCGTCATTGCCGTGGCAATGGTCGCATTCGCATCGGCAATCACGCACCACCAACACCCACGACAGACCCAACATCCCGGCGGAAAACACGAACAGCCACGGTTCCAGCCATTGCGGAATAATATGCAGATGCGCAGATTCCGGTGCAATCAATCCGATAATCGACAACGCAATCGGCAATCCGCAACAAAACACATGCGGCAACAGCGATGCGATGATTCCAATCTTTACAGCTTTATTATTCATGACGTCCACATTATACGCGATTTTTATGGCATCCCCAACAGGAATCGAACCTGTATTTAATTCTTAGGAGGAATTTGTTCTATCCGATTGAACTATGGGGACGTGTTCCTTATATCTTATTCGCTGGATTTTAATATTGCAAGTTATTATCCGCCAGACTATAATGTTCAAACAATATGGAGAAAAAGTATGGGTAGCAGACTGGTTGGGTACGGGTCATATTTGCCTGAAAAAATTATGACCAATCAAGATTTTGAAAAAATTATGGACACATCCGATGAATGGATTGTGCAACGCACCGGGATGCGCGAACGTCACTTTGCACGCGATGACGAAACCGTTGTTGATATGGGCGTCATTGCCGCACAGCGGGCGTTGGAACGCGCAAATTTAACCATCGATGATATCGATATGGTCGTGGTTGCAACAACGACATCTGAATTGGATTTCCCGTCGGTCGGGGTCCAGATTCTGGGGAAATTGGGCGCCACCCGGGACCAGCCCGGATTTGACGTCCGCGGGGCGTGCACGGGGTATATCTATGCCTTGCACTGCGCGCGCGCGTTCTTTACCGCGGGGATGTACCGCCGCATCATGGTTATCGGCGCGGAAAAAATGTCCCGCTTTATCAATTGGGACGACCGCAGCACCGCCGTATTGTTCGGCGATGGGGCGGGCGCGCTGATTTTCGAACATTCCACGTCCAGTTATTCCGGGATTATCGATACGGTCGTGATGGGTGACGGGAAATCGTTCGACATGCTGCACGGGACACCCGACCACAAGATTTCCATGAACGGACCCGAAACGTATAAAAAGGCCGTGACATTAATGCCCGAAGCCGCCAGTTACATCATGGAACACGCGGGCATCACGGCGGACAACGTCGATTGGATTATCCCGCACCAGGCAAATCTGCGCATTATCAACAGTGGCGCGGAACGACTGGGGTTCCCGTTGGAAAAGATTTTGGTCACCGTGGACAAACATGCAAACACCAGCGGCGCGTCGGGCGTATTGGCGTTGGCGTACGGCATGGACAACGGTTTGATTAAACAGGGTCAGTTAATCTTGTACCCCGCATTCGGCAGTGGTCTGACATGGGGTGCGGCGTTAATCAGGGTGTAAAAACAAATGGCAACAATTACCAGAATGGATTTTGCAAACAAATTGCGTGAACAGTTTGGTCTGACCACGACGGATTCGTATAAATTGGTGGATGTGATTTTTGGTGAAATCCAAGAATCATTAATCCACGGCGAAGAAGTCAAGTTTGCGGGTCTGGGCAGTTTCAAAATTTTGGACAAGGCCCCACGTATGGGCCGCAACCCGAAAACGGGCGCGCCGGCGATTATTTCTGCGCGGCGCGTGGCAACATTCCGCCCCAGCACCGAATTCAGAAAACGTGTTGCGTAAATCATTAAAAACACCGGTAAATACCGGTGTTTTTTTATTGGTTGCATCCCAGGATTGGTGTTACAAATTGTCGCGGCTGCGTTTTATCACCAGCAGTGCAAACGCCCCGTGAAAGAAACGGCGCAGCGTCCCTTCGGCGAACAGGTCACGGCCACGTTCGCATTTCTGATAATCTTTCTTGTTCATTTTCAGTAATTTTGCCGCGTCGGCCACACTGATTTTCAAATGTTCGCGCGCATGACGCATCACACTGCCGTAATAGTTTGCGTCGATTAATAATTTTGCCATAGTTTTCTTCTCCTTGTGTTAAAAAAACACCACCCAAAACATTTGGGTGGTTGGAGGTTAGAAACTATCGAAACAATAGCACGGCTTATTCAATATATTCGCCGTCCTCCAACCAATGGTTGGAGATGTTTATTGTCATCACTGACCGTTTCGCAAGGTTTCTAAGCCTACACCGGTTACCCAATGCAAGGAAAGTATATCGCATCCCACGCGAAGTTTCAAGGAATTTAAATTTATTGGTGTGGGGATTTTTTTTACTGGATTGCTTCGCCGATGGCTCGCAATGACAAGGGTGTTGAATTGCCTGGCACTGTATCTCCTTTGTCATTGCGAGCCACGTCAGTGGCGTGGCAATCCAGTAAAATGGTCATGATAAAAAACTGTCGGGACAGATGTCCCGACAGTGCTCCCTTCCTTCCGGATGACCGGAAACTGTTATGCCGCCATGGCAAACTTGTCGGATGTGGCGTCGCCCGCATCCATAATCTTTTTTGCTTCGGCAAAGACCATTTCTTTGACGCGCAGTGCCAAGGCCTTGGTATCCATGCTTTCGGCCGCGACGTCGAAATTGTCCGTGCGAATCTGTAACGATACGTATGCACCAACCAGCGACGGACGGGACAAATCTTCGATTGAACGCGGCGCGTTATTGTGGCCGATTTGCAGTTCGTCACCCAGCGATACGATTTGGCGGTCTTCGTTGACCCAAACAGTTGTCGTCAGGACTTTGTTCAGGGCAATCATAATTTCTTTGATATTCTTTTGCATGATGCGGTTCCCCCCTTTCTTTTGATTGAAATCAAAAATCCAAGTCAGACTTTGTATTTACAAATTCCTGAGTTAAATTTTTTGTTTCGCTTTCGTTTTTACCAGAATTCCGGTTTTTGGGCGGTTTTCTGGGCTTTTTGTTAATTTCTTGGTTGTCTATACACGAATCATAGAACAAAAACGAATCGATGGTCAAGCGAAAAATGTATTTACTTGCATTTTATTTCAAAAATATGAAATTTTACTTAGAAAACCATGAAATCCCATGAATTGATTATACAATGTCATTGACAACCATAAATGCCCGTGCTACGGTAACATCAGAAGCCAGAAGGATGCACGGGCACGCGCCCCACACGGAACACTGAAATGTCATTGTTTCTCTCATCTTATGAAAACCGTTTGGATACAAAGGGACGCATTTCCGTCCCGGCGTCTTTCCGCGCTTCGGTGGCCGGTGACGCATTTGCAGGCGTCGTTTTATACCGGTCGTTCACCCATAATTGTATCGAAGGCATGACCATGGCGCGCATGGAAAAATTGGCGGCGGCAACCGACCAAATGGGCGTCTTTGACAGCGAACTGGACGATTTGTCGGCCATGCTGTTTGCCGATGCGCGGCCGCTGATGTTCGATGTGACGGGCCGTATTGTCATCCCCGCCGAATTGTTACAGCATGCCGGTATCACCGACAGTGCCGTCTTTGTCGGCCGCGGCAACAGTTTTCAAATCTGGAACCCGGCGGCATTCCGCGCGGCCCAGGAAAAATCCCTGGATAATTTGCGCACGCTGCGCCCCAATCTGCGGGTCGCAGGATAACAAACCTGTACCATTTATTGACGTTGTATTCTACCCTGGGGGCTGAAAGATGGGGGCGGTTCGCCATCCAATGATTTATGTATTGGTAATTCAGTTTCAGCAACAGGAGAGAGAAATGACACACGAAGATATTTGGAATGCCATTGAACGCTTTGCCAGCGAACACAAAATGTCTTGTTCGGGATTGGCCAAGTGCAGTGGTCTGGATCCGACGACGTTTAATCGCAGCAAACGCTGGTCCAAAGAAGGCAAGCCCCGTTGGCCGTCCATGCACAGTCTGTCCAAAATTTTGGCGTCCACCGGTGCCCGCATGGACGATTTTGCCAAGTTTATTCCAACCCCATTGCCCGACGCGGGACATGAAAAATAAAAACCCGGCAAACGCCGGTTTTTTTATTCGGAATAATAACAACCACTGGTATATGTACCGGGGTTGTTTGCATCCACAAATCCCATCAAATCGTACGTGCCACTGTTGTCTTTGGCGGTGATGGGCCCCAGGGACATTGACGCCAAACATGTTGTAATCCCCATGCCCGGTGTGGTGGACGTATTGATAAATATGCCGGATGTTGATCCCGACGCCCCGTTGACCGTGACCCATTGGCCGTTGATGTTTTGGTATCCCGAACATTGCGCGCAACAGGCGGTAATTGATTCCAACGATGAATACGTTCCGGTGCATGTCCCGCCCAAATTCGTCGGGGTGTAATAACCGTTCGCACAACTGTTAAAACGATAGTAGGTGTAATTTGCGGCCTCTATCGGCATAACCTGGACGCGGCATCCCGTGGCATTGGTGGCGCATGCACCGGGCTGGCCGTACGACGGACTGGCCAGGCAACAGCCCACAGAAAACAGCAGCCCCGTATCTTCGCAGACAATGCCGGTCTGATTACAGCGACCACTTTTGCAGCCCGGATAATCAATGGTCCCCATGGCGTTCATACATGTTTCGCGCGCCGGCGCCAAGGCATTGCTGCCGGTGGGGACACTGGACCAGCTGGCAAAGTATCGATACCCGCCGCCGTCGCTGTTGTATGAACATTTTTTGTAATTTAAATTACCCGCGGTTTCGTTCGTCCACGTGGTGCAATTATTCACGTCTGCATGACCGCGATTGACAATAATTCCAAACGCCGCAACCATGCCGCCGGCAATTCGTATCATGATGTGTTTCATAAATTCCCCCGTTAATTTGCCGGGCCCAACCGGTGGTTTGGATTGGGCAATCTTTCCGATTGACGGGGCGGCGGAAACGGTGATATAATGGGGTCACAGGGCAAGAAAAAATACCACTAAAATAAATGACCGTTTATTTTGGCGGTATTTTTTTATGGCGCGTGCGGCGGATTCCCGCGGGGTCCATGCCGTTGCACCCGGCATGGATTTTTTTCACCAAACGCGAAAAAAAATCCCCGGCCATCGCCGGGGTTTTTGTTACCACAATTTAATGCGGTTTTCTGGGGCCACATACAGTTTGTCGTTTTCTGTGATGTGGAACGCGTCATACCACGCGTCAATGTGCGGTAATATGCCGTTCACGCGCCAGCGTGACAGTGAATGTTCGTCGGTTTTTGTCCGCAATAAAATCGCGTCGTCGCGGATGTTGCCGGCTTCGGTTCCGGCATAGGCGACAAAGAAACGCATGTCGCCGGTCATGCCGTGTTCATCGGTTGCGGCGGGTGTGGCAAAATTCTGGTACGCGGTGAACGCGATTGTAACGCCGCCGTAATCGGCCAGATTTTCGCCCAGTGTGAATTCGCCGTTTGCATGCGTGTTTGGCGCCACCAAAATATTGTCAAAGAATTTGCGCAGGACGTTTGCCCGTGCGTCAAAGCGCGCGCCATCGTCCGCCGTCCACCAATCGCGCAGGTTGCCATCGCGGTCAAATTTGCGTCCGGTGTCATCAAACCCATGTGTCATTTCGTGTCCGATTGTGGACCCGATTGCGCCATAATTAAACGCGTCGTCCGCATTCATGTCAAAGAACGGGTATTGCAGAATGCCGGCCGGGAAACAAATTTCATTTGTTGACGGGTCGTAATACGCATTGACTTCGTGGGCGTTCATATACCACAGCGTCGGGTCGTTCGGACCGCCGATTTTTTCCAACCAAAAGCGGTCCTGGAATTCGGCGACGCGCACCATGTTGTCCCACAGGGAATCATCACGGATTTCCAATTTGGAATAATCACGCCAACGGTCTGGGTATCCGATTTTCGCACGGAAAGTGGACAGTTTTTCCAGGGCTTTTTCTTTGGTAGCAATCGACATCCATTCCAGTTTTTCAATCCGCATTTGGTATGCGCGTTGCAGATTCTGAACCAATTGCTGCATGCGCTGTTTCGCCGCGGGGGAAAAGTATTTTTCAACGTACAGACGGCCGATTTCTTCGCCCAGGGAATCGTCCAGCAAATATACCGCGCGTTTCCACCGTGCCTTGGGCGTGGGTTGTCCCGACATGGTGCGGTTGTAAAAATCAAATGCGATTTCGTATGTTTTATCGTCCAACAACGACACGCCAGAATTAATCATGCGCCATTTTAAATAAGTCTTTATCAAATCCAAATCGGTGTCGTGCATGATTTTGATGGATTCGGAAATGGCATCTGGTTGTGCAATGTTGATAAATTCGGGATTTGCACCGCGCGCCGCCAAAAACGCATCCCAATCAAATTCCGGATATTCGGCGCGGATTTGCGCCAGCGACATCTTGTGATAATTGGCGTGGGGGTCGCGCAGCTTTTCCTTGGTATGAAAAGATTTTGCCATGCGTTCTTCGAATGTATAGAGTTTATCTGCGTCCACCGCAATGCCAAAATTCGCCATTTGGTCCGTGATGTATTTTTTATATTTGGTGCGGATTTCACGGGATTTTTCGTCGTCGTCAAAATAATAATCGCGCGTCAGACCGATTGCACCCTGGCCAATGTTATACAGGAAGTGTTCGCTGTCCATTTCATCCAGTGCAACCCAGTCGCCCCAGAATGCCGTTGCATGATGGTGCATTTTGCCCAAAAATGCCGCCAATTGGTCGCGGGACGTAATTGCGTCGATTTCCGCCAAATACGGTTGGACCGGCGCAGTCCCGTCGGTGTTCAATTTGTCCGCATTCATCGCAACGCGGTACAGGGTGCCAATTTTACCCCCGTCGGATTGCGCGATTTCGCGGACGCGTTCCAAATTCTGGTCGCGCAGAACGTCAAACGACCCGTAACGTGTGTAATCGTCGGGGATGGGGTTGGCCCGTTGCCAGCCCAGTGTGGCGTAATCGTAAAAGTCGTCGCCGGGGCGAATGCTGAAATCCATGTTTTCTGTCTTGATGCCTGTGGTCATATGTGTTTCCTTTGATACAAAAAATGCAATGACGACGGCGGCCGCAACCGCAATAACGCCGATGATGTTCCAGAATTTGCTTTCCATTTTTTATCGAATTAATTTTACCAGTAAATTGTCCAAAATCAATATGCCTTTTTCCGTCGGGGCCAGAAATCCGTCCGGTGTTTGTATGATGTCGCCCGCGCAATTGGCAACCGCGTCCCAGTCCAGCGCCGCGCGCACATCGTCGGTCAATTCAACGCCGCGCATCGTGCGCATGCCGGTGATGATTTTTTCCGTTGCGCGGTCGTGTGATGTCATGGGGGTGCATCGCTGGGCTGCGCCCATCTGGTCGTACCAAACGCCATCAATCAATGGCCGGCCCGCCGCGCCGCGGCCCAATCCCACGTACGCGCCCCCGGCCCAGATGTTCGCATTGTGGCGGCATTGCGCATGTGCGGTGGCGTAATTGGACACTTCGTATCGGGGCAATGCCAACGTTTCACCAATCGCGGCGTACATGTCCGCCATTTCTTCGTTGGATGGCATCGTCAAATTCATTTTGCCAAACGGGGTGTCCGGTTCGATGGTCAATTCATACATCGAACAATGGCGCAATCCGATGGCGTTGATATCGCGGCATAGATCGCGCACATGGGCCGTCGTTTGGTGCGGTAATCCGTATATAAAATCCGCCGACACGTGCAGCCCCATTCTATGCGCCGCATCAATCAATGCCAATGCGTCCGCGGCCGTGTGGCGCCGCCCCAAAAAACGCAGGGCGTCGTCATTCAGGCTTTGCACGCCAACGGATAACCGGTTGACGCCGCGCGCCATAAATTCGCCCAGACGCGCCGCATCCAGTGTGCCGGGATTGGATTCCAGTGTGATTTCCGCACCGCTGTCGATATGAAAGTGGCGCGCCATGCAATCCATGATTTGGCCGAACGTGGCGGTCGGCATCAATGACGGCGTGCCGCCCCCGAAAAATACGGTTGGCACGGGTGTCCCATCCAGGCGCGCGCCCCAATATTTGATTTCGTCGCAAATCCCCGCCGCGTACGCGTCCCAGTCCGGTGCGGGCCGCGCGTGCGAGAAAAAGGCGCAATAATTACACTTTGACATGCAAAAGGGGACGTGAATATACAGATTATGCGGTGTTGACATGATTCCATCATAGACGCACGTGCGCCAATTGTCACGGAATAATTAACGCTTTTGCCGGGCGTTTTTTTATGTTATAATGCACGTGATATTATTTAGGTATGAATACACGTTTTTTTGCAATTTTGTCCGCAATCCTGATGTCTGGGGGCGCCATCGCCGCCCAGGAAGGGGTGCCTGTTTATTATCAAACCCAGACCCAGAACGCCAATCAGATGGGATATGGCCAGTATGCCAGCCAGGGGTACACCAAATATGTGGGACAATCCGGCCAGAAACAGGTTGTCGGTACGCGCAGCCAATCGTACGAAGTGCCGCGCCCCGTCGCGCAATCGGCAATTATCGCCGGCACCATGACCACCAACGGCATTGCGTTGCCGCCGGATGCCGAAAAGGGCCCCAGTATCTATGCCGGGTATTCGCGCCGCTTTGCGGATTTTCAATTTAAAACCGGCGTTAATTCCATCCTGGAATGGGATGACATGGTCTTTAACGAATTGACGGTCGGTGCACGCCATAACTTTTCCATTCGTAATTTCGATTTGTTCGCATACGGGGAATACACGTACGGTGATTTAAACCATGGCGGGTTGTCCATGGATTATGATTTGGAACCGTTTGACCACGCCAAACCAGCCGAAGGGATTTTTACCATTTCCATGGGGGAAATGTCCGGGCGCAGCAATCATTTGCGCATCGGTTTGGGCGCCCATCATGTGTGGGACATCGGCGGATGGAAATTGTCGCCGTCGATTGGTTATGAAATCTTTAAGCATAATCTGGAAATGTCCGACCATATTTATCCCAATCCGGGGATTTATCTGCCATTAATGACGGACAAGGGGGATTATGTCTATGGCGACGCCAACGGGTATTATTATACGTTGCCGGTCGGTACCGCCGCACCCGACGATTGGTACCAGGTCTGTATGTCGCCCGAAGATATCAAGTTGGTCCAGGCGCCCGGTAGTGGGTTCTTTGAATTGGGGAATCAATTGGTGACCGGTGATTACGACCCGGCGATGGGAACCATTCCGTGGGGCGTGGAACCGGGCGATTGCGTCATCATCGGTGGCGATGGCATGGTCCGTATCGATGGGACAACCCATATTTACAACACAACGTGGTCTGGATTTTACGTCGGATTGGAAGTGGAAAAGCAAATGACACTGAACGACAAGCTGCGTTTCTATGTCCAGTTTGGTTTGCCCAAATATTCATCCGAAGGGATTTGGCCCAACCGTACCGATTGGCAACAAAACCCCAGTTTCTTGGACGAAGGAAGCAAGGGTGCATATTCGTACATTGCAGAAATGGAATACAATTACAGATTGTCCGACCGGTTGCAGTTGTCGTTAAAGGTTGACACAAACTGTTTCCACGTGGGCAACATCCCGGGTAAATTATATATCGCAGAATACAGCCATTATTTGGTCGATGAAAATGGCCAGTATATCTTGGACGATAATAATCTGCCGATTTTGGAAACGGTGCCCGCGCATACCGAAGATGTTTCAAATTCTTTGAAATACGCCACATGGCAATCGTTCGGTTTGCACATCGGTGTAAAGTACGCGTTTTAAGTTTTTTTAACCAAGGTTGATGATATGAATAAATTTATGTCACGTTTGTGCGGGCTGGTGGCGATTGCGCTGGTGCCGGGGGCGGGAATGTGCGCCGACCGGGGATGCTTTGACATGGAACGCTGGGACGCGATTTTGACCGATGTGCGCACGTCCGCAACCGCGGCGGGCGTGGATGCCGATACGATAAAGGCAACATTGCGGTCGCCGAACTTTATCCCGTCGATTGTGCGCAGTGACGCCAATCAATCCGAATTTAAATTAACACTGGACCAATATTTGGGCCGCATGATTAATCAAACCCGGATAAGCAACGGTCAAAAAATGCGCACGGTTTATCCAACCATGCTGGGGCGTGTGGAATCCACATACGGGGTGCCGGCACATGTTATTTTGGCTTTTTGGGGATTGGAATCGAATTATGGCGCGGTCAAGGCGCGACATCAATTAACGGATGCGTTTTTAACATTGATGTACGAAGGACGGCGTGAAACTTTTTTTAAAAAGCAATTGTTGTCGCTGATGAAAACCGCCAGTAAAAATAAACTGGATATCAACGATATCCACGGCAGCTGGGCCGGGGCGATGGGGCATTTCCAATTTATCCCGACAACGCTGGAACAATACGGCGCGGACGGCAATGGCGACGGGAAAATCGATATTATCCACAGTGTGGGTGACGCCATGTTCAGCGCGGGCAATTATTTGAATAAACTGGGGTGGGCCCCGTCCCAACGTATTGTGCGGCGCGTGACGTTGCCGGCGGATTTTGATTTATCGCTGGTCGATGGTAAAACGCGGAAAAATTTGACCGAATGGGCCGCGATGGGGGTTACAAATCCCGATGGCACGCCCATCCCGGTTGCGGATATGGCGGCGGGTTTGGTTGCCGATTTGCGACAGGATGCGTTACAGGAATCTGCCACCACGGTCGATGCGGCATCCGAATACGGCACGGATACCGATATTGCGCCGCGCCCGGTCATTGTTGCGTATTTAACGTATCCCAATTTTTACCGGATAAAAAAATGGAACAATTCCAACTGGTATGCGATTGCGGTCGCAACACTGGCCGATGAATTGAAGTAGGTTGATTTTTATCCCAAATTCTGGTATAATAAGATTATTCAGCCGTCCTTTTTGGGCGGCTGATTTTATTTTCATTTTAATGCAAACAAAAGGAATTTAATTATGGCGCGTCAAATTCAAATTCGTCGCGGCAGCGCGGCCCAGCATGAATCTTTTACCGGGGCGGTTGGCGAAATAACAATGGATACAACAAATACGACACTGCGTTTACATGATGGTGTAACACCGGGCGGGCATACCATCGGTGCGACCCCGGCATTGCCCGATGGCATCGATTTTGTGGTGGACTGTCAGGTGCCATCGGCCGAAAATAACTATACATGGTATCGTAAATATCAATCCGGTTGGATTGAACAGGGCGGCATTAACGAAGGAACCGGGGCGGTCAAACTGCCTGTTGCAATGGCAGACACAAATTATACCATAACCGCCATCCCCAAGGCATTTGGTAGTTATGAAAACGTTGGTTCGCTGACAATTAATTTGCTGGTCGGGTCCAAAACCGCAACGTCATTCAGTTTGCAGGTACGTTGGAATGGGGGTGGGGTCAGTACACAGCAAAGTAAATATGACTGGATGATTCACGGAATGTCAGAATAATGTTTTAATGTGCAAAATGGTTGCGAAATTTTCGCCGCCATTTTCGCACAGGGATAACGCATGCCAAAACACGAACCGTACGCGATACATGCTGTTTCGGGGTTGATAAATCAGTCATATTTTTTATCAATGTTTCGGCATCTTGACTGTTTAATCGGGGGTTGCCCAAGGTTAAAATTCGTGAATATTCAGATTCAAATTTTTGTTTTGTTATAATCCATTTTTGACAATCTTGGGCGGTGTATGGGCGAATTTTATCCGGGGTGGGCGCGCGGAAATAATAAAAAGCGCCACCGGTTAAACATACAAAACGCGCATAGCTGGCGACCAATAAATGAAATAACAGGTCTTCGCCGAAAACCAAGCCTTCGCAGAATCTGATTTTATTGGTATCCAGAAATTTTTTGGAATATATATACTGATGGTGCATTGCGGCTGCGTTTGAACCACTGTTTACTTCGATTGAAAAAATCACAAAATCCAAACTGTCACTGCCAAACTTGGCAATCAGTTTGTCGGGGGTGTTGATGTGCCGGATGATTCCCGCGACGGGTAATTTGGAATACTGGGCCGCCGCCAGGCATCGGTCCAGAAAGTTTGAACTGATAAAATCATCACTGTCCAGAAAATAAACCCAATCCCCCTTGGCATGGGCCAGACCATAATTACGGGCCGCGGACACGCCACGATTTTCGCCATAATCCAATAAACGGACGCGTTTGTCTTTCAGATTTTTGACGATGTCACGGGCGCTGTGGGTGCCGGAATCATCAACAACCAAAACTTCTATATTTTTATAGGATTGGAATAATACAGATAAAACCGCATTTTCTAGATAATTATATTCATTATAAAATGGTATGATAACGGAAATCATTGGTTTGTGGGTCATGTTATTTTTCTCCGATGGTGACCAACAGGTAGCCTTGGTGAATGTCATCCGATGTCGGCAGGTTTTGATAAATGGTTGTCAGCGTGTCGCGCAATTTTCCCGGTGGCAAAAAGGCCAGGGCGAAATTCATATCAATCGAATATTCGCGAATATTGCGCAGGCCCGCGTTGATAAACAAATCCTGTTGCGTGTATTTCGGGTGTTCTTCGCCGGCCAGCCATCCGCCTGTGCGTTCGGCGTATTCTTTGCCAATCCGGTATGCCAGTGATGCGGCGTTCGGTGCCATTGATATCACGCACCGGCGCGCAACGCGGGCGTTTTCGCGGATGATAAATTGGGCTTCGTCATTGGTGAAATGTTCAATCACCCCCGCATGCCACACCACGTCATACGCATTGTCCGCAATCGGCAATGGTCGCGTAATGTCGGCGCAGATCGCGTCGGCCCGAATCCCCAATGCGGCGGCGTTTGTGATAAATGTGTCACACATCCGCTGGGCATAATCCAGACCCGTGACCACGCGCCCGCGCCGCCCCAGATACAGGGATGTTGCGCCCAATGCGCATCCGATTTCCAAAACCGTTTCGCCCGGCATTGTCAGGCGTTCTATTTCCGTCGTCCATTCGTTTAAAAACGCGTCGTTGCGAATTTGCGATTGCAGTTGGGCGCACTGTTCATCGTGCGCGGCCGCCCAATCTTCGCTGTCCAGGCGTTTATAAGATTGCGGTCGGGCCGATTGAAACCATGTCAGAAATGTTTCGATGGAATTGTCGGCTGTTTCGGGCACCCGCCGGCGAAATGGATTGCGCATTTTAATTTCCCCCGTTCATGGAATCAACGATATCACCCCAGCGGCGAATCCAATTTTTCTTGTCAAATGCGGCGGCAACGGCAACCGCGTTGGCCGACAAAGTTTTCTGTAATTTGGGGTCCGCCAAAACACGGTCCAGCGCCGTCATCAGGCTGTGGGCATCGGGACTGATTAACAGGCCGTTGTATCCGTCCAGCACCAGGTTCGGCAATCCACCGATGTTGGTCGCGATGACGATGTTGCCGGTGGCCTGGGCTTCCAGACAGGACAGGGACGTGCCTTCGGCATAAATGGTCGGGACCAGGGAAATGTCTGCGCGTTGATAAATCGCGGGCATTTCATCGGGCGTGCAGACATAGTGTTTCACGCGGCCGGGAAAACGATGGGTCAATTTTTTGATGTCGTTGTTGATTTCATCCCCGTGCGCGAACCCCACAAAGTCAAAGACCACGTTCGGGTATTTTTCCATAATGGGCGGCAGTGCGGCCGACATCAGCCAATAGCCCCGTTCGGGGGCCGCGCGGCGCGGGAACGTGATTTGAATGTGGCCGTCCGGTTTGCGGGGTGCCGGCTTATAGACCGATGTGTCAACATAGTTCGGCACATATGTCGCATCAAAATGGCGCAGTGTCTTTGCAAACGTCGTCCGCAGCCACGAAATGGTGTTCGTATCGACCGATACAAATTTATCAACGCCCGCAAACATCCCCAGGATGTCGTTGGTTTTAACGTCCGACCCATGAATGTCCCATGTAATGCCGTGCGAAATCAAAATGTTGGGATGCAATTTTTTACCCCAATGTGTGGCGCCGGAATAAATCACAAATTCATATTTGCGAAACAGCGCAATTGCCGCCAGATAATCGCCCACCGGCAAACCAAAGATGCGCAAATTCCCGACGCGGCGTTCCCACAGGCCGACTTTTTCATCGCCCATCTGAATCAAAATGGGGGTATAGCCGCGACCCTGTAAAATATCGGCCAAATCGGTGACATAGCGTTCCGCGCCGCCGTTATAACATTTTTCCCCGCGGTTATCGAACATCGCGTGTTGGAATATCAAAACGGGGCGGCCGTCGTATTGTGATTCGACGTCGGATACAATGCGCTGATACTGGCGCGCGGCCAATTTCCGGCCGATATATTTACGCAGCGGGCGGACGGTTACAACGTCGCGAACAAATCGAAATGTTTTTTTGAATGCTTTTTTAATCGTCATTTTTTATTTCCCATATTTTTTCAAGGTGCGGCGGATGTGTAAATTTTGCCACCGGCCGCGCAAATGCGCGGCCAATGTATACATTGGCGTTATATACGGTGTGCACTGGACATCGGTGTCGGCAATCGACATCGCATGCCGGTGCGATACTGGGTCCGTGTCCGCCGATACATTCGTGGTATAAAAATTATACCGGCGAATCTTGTCCCCATTGCGCAGATATGCCAGATGGATTTTCGGAATCCAGATTTTTAAATTCTGGGCCAGGTTGGTCGATGCCGGATACGGCGGCAAATGCAATTCAGTCCCCGTTGCGCCAAACGGAACATCGTGATACCGGATGATGCGCGTGTCCACATATTCCGGTGACCACAGACCGTCGGTGCGGTACGATGTTTTGTTCCACATGTCCAGACAGGATACCTTAACCACTTCGACGTCGGGGTAACGGTCGGCCAACAGTTGCGGTTTTAACCGCATCAAATTGTGGTCGTAAAATTCGTCGGCATCCACAATCAAAATCCAGTCGCCCGACCGCGCCACGCGGCGCACGTGTTCCCACAGTTGCCCGCGCAGTGCCGGTTCGTTTTCACGAAACAGTGATGTTTTACGCCGGTGCAGTTCGCCCGGATGTGATTCCAGGTGTCGTGAAATAACGGCCGGCGTATTATCGTCCGACGCGTCGTCCAGAAACACGTGGTAATCCGCAATCGAACCGATATTTTTCAACCATTCGGTCAGATAGTTTCCAGTTTCATTGCGAACAATTGTAATGGCAATCAGGCGGGGTTTTGTCATTTCCAAAATTCCCCTATTGCTGTGTCAATTTTCTGGGCCGATTTACCGTCGCCATACGGATTTTTGGAACCGTCCAGGCGCGTTTCGGATTTGTTACGCCCCAAAACCGCACGTGCGTTTTCCAAAATTTTATCCGTGTCGGCGCCAACCAGTTTGGCAAATCCGGCGGTGACACCTTCGGTTCGTTCGGTTTCGTAACGCATGACCAAAACGGGGGCGCCGAATGTGGGGGCTTCTTCTTGGATGCCGCCGGAATCGGTCAGAACCAGTTTTGCATTGCGCATGATGCACACCAGTTCCGGATAATCCAATGGCGCCGTCAAAATCACGTTCGGGATTTTGTCCAGTGCTGCATAGACTTTGTCATGAACGTTCGGATTGGGATGGACCGGCAACACAAATTGATGGTCGGGGAATTCGGCGGTCAATGTTTGAACTGCATCCAAAATCTGGTCCAGACGCTGGCCATGGTTTTCACGGCGGTGCGCCGTCACCAGTACCAGTTTGTCATCCAGACGCACCCCGCGGTTGTGCATGGCCGTGCACGCGTTATCAATCGTTTCATCCGACAGACACGACAGCGCGTCGATAACCGTGTTACCGGTCAATTTGATTTTGTCGGGGCTGATGCCTTCGCGGATTAAAGAATCGTATGCCAGTTGTGTCGGCGCAAAGTGCAAGTCCGTGATGCGTGATGTCATTTGGCGCATGGCTTCTTCGGGGAATGGTTCGAACAGGTCGTATGAACGCAGGCCTGCTTCGACATGAAAGACCGGGACGCGGTTATAAAACGATACCAATGCCCCACAGAACACGGTCATGGTGTCACCCTGGACGATGGTCGCGTCAAAGTGATTGTTTTGATACACATCCGACAGGGCGGTTAAAATGCGTGACTGGACCCCGGCCAGTGTTTGATTGGGCCGCATCACGTCCAGGTTAAAGTCCGCCCGAATTCCGAAAAATCCCAGTGTCTGATTGGATAATTCTTTTTGTTGTTCGGTGTTGCAGACAAAGACGCGATTGTTCGGATTTTTACGCAGTTCCAAGATGACTGGAGCCAGCTTGATTGCTTCGGGTCGTGTCCCCAAAATGACGATAATATTTTTCATGGTAATTTCCCCCGTGTTTTATAATTTGACTTCGAATTTGTTTTTTATTTGGCGGCGCAGCTTCGGATTCCAACAGAACACCAGGCCGATGATTTGGCGCACAAACAGATGACGCATGCCCACCAGGCTGAATTCAGCGCGCGGATATGGGTTGCGGCACAGATATGCCAATTTTTTTCGTCCCCACCAGCCCAGTTTTAACCGGTCGCCCCAGCGGGTGTGATACTTGTTTTTAATGACCGTGGTTTTTGCCCAGATGCGTGGTTGCTGGGTCGCGGTCAGGGAACCCGGATTTTGACGATAACGGTATATGTTGGCGTCGATATAATCCAGACGCCCCGCCAATGCAATGCGGACCCAGTAATCATAATCTTCGGCACAGAACATGACTTCGTCGTATCCGCCGATTTTGTCGGCGATGGCGCGGCGGTACATAAACGCGGCACCAACGTTTGATTTATATGATAATTCGGTCACCGTGCGGTCGCATCCGTCCGACAGTTTGCCGTATGTGTTGGCGTCTTCGTCAATCAAATCCATATCGGCGCAGACCATGTCGGTGTCGGGGTGCGCGTTTAAATATTCAACCAGTGTTGACAGCCAGTCGGGCTTTGCCATATTGTCATCACTGGTCCATGTCAGGTAAGGGGCGCGTGCGGCCCCAAAGCCGACATTCAAACTGGCCGGCAATTTCAGATTTGTTTCATTGTGGATAACGCGGATGCGCGGGTCGCGCGCGGCGTATTGGTTGGCGATTTGGGGGCTGGCATCGGTGCTGTGGTCATTGACGATGATTAATTCCCAATCGGTAAAGGTCTGGGCCAGAATTGAATCCAAGCTGGCGGCCAGAAAACGTGCGCCATTATAACATGGTAATACGATGGACACTGTTGGCGTATTCATTGCTCTTTTTTCCTGTACTGTGCGTTTACGTTTATAAACTGTATGGACGCTGTCCGCACTAGGACAATATTCCAAGCGCAAACAATCCCATTTTTATAGGCATAATAAAGAAATTATATTTACACAAGTTGGCAGTCAAAGATTTTGTCATGATAAATTCCCTTTGCGTTTGAAGACAAGGTACAGATTTTATTGTCTGCATTTAATCCCAGGTTATATCATCCATTGCCCAGAAGCAAGGAAAATAAAAGTGATTGATAATGGCGGCTTTGTCTGATACGCTTTTGGGTATATATGCTACAAAGGATTAAATAAAATGGCTATCAAGGTACGCGATTACGAAGTGCGATTGACCCGAACCAAAGAAGAACGCAGACAGGTGCGCGCGTTGCGCTATGCCGTGTTTGTCGAAGAAGAAGGCGCGTCCGCCACCGAAGAACAAAAAAGTCTGCGCGAAGAATATGACGCGTTCGATTTGTTCGCCGAATATATGGCGGTGTTTCATGGCGACAAAATCGTCGGAACGTATCGTATCATCGACCGCGATGCGGCCGAAAAAATGGGCGGGTTTTATACCGAATCTGAATTTAATATTTCCAAGATTAAAAAGGCCCAGGGAAACATCGCAGAAATGTCGCGCGCGTGCGTTGATGCCGCGTATCGTGAAAACGGCCTGGTGATGCGTATGCTGTGGCTGGGACTGGGCGAATATATTGCCAAACGTCAGATTGCCATTTTATTCGGCGTTGCGTCGTGGGTTGGAAAAAATCCCGTCGATTCCGCCCAGGCGATTTCATATTTGTATTATAATCATCTGGCGCCGATTGGGCTGCGCCCGACCGTGTTGGCCGAAAAGTTTGCCGATGGCGTTGACCAGCGTTTGTCGCGCATGAATATTTTGCCGCCCGCATTCGTTGACGAAGACCGCGCACGCCGGGAAATGACCCCGCTGATTAAGGGGTACCTGCGGCTGGGCGCCACATTCGGTAAGGGGGTGTTTGTCGATGCGCCGTTCAACAGTTACGACGTATTTGTCATGATGCAGACCAAGAAAATCGACGCCGCGTATCAGAAACATTTCGCCGGCAGTGAAAATGCGTTCGAACATCTGGATATCAAAGATGGCGCCATAAAAACACTGGGCAAGATTGTGTTGTTCCCGGTCACGGGCCCGTACAAGGCGTTGCGTGCGTTCGGTTCATTTTTGATGCGTGAAGATGTCGGCGACATCGAATATATCGAAGACGCCCAGACAAATGGTGAAGAATAGGTTTGGAAATATGACACAGGTCAGACGGCAAAACTTCTTTAATACCACGTGGGGCGTCATTAAATTCACGGCATTTTGGTTGGTGATTTTATTGCAGATGCCGCTGTTGCTGTTGATGCCGCGCGGCAAAATGTCGGTCGCGTATATGCGCGTGTTTATGGGCATTTTGGTGTTCTTTGCGGGGATTAAAATCCGCGTGCATGGCGAACTGTCACGGCGGCGGCCGTTGATGGTGGTGTGTAACCACATATCGGTGTTTGAATTGGCGACGTTCCCGGTGGCGTTTGGCGGCAGTTTCTTTGGCAAGAAAGATATTGAATCATGGCCGCTGGTCGGGTGGGTTGCGAAAAAGTTTGGCGTTATCTTTGTTGACCGCCGGCCGTCGCATGCGATGGATGCACTGAAATGCGTCCAGGAAACATTGAACTGTGTCGATTATCCGATGTTCCTGTTTCCCGAAGGGACCACAACAAACGGCGCGTACGTAAAACAATTCAAAAGCACGTTGTTTAACTTTGTCGAAAATTCGGATGTTCTGATTCAGCCCGTCGTTATGCATTATCGGCATCGCAATGGCGCCCCGATTTCCGACGAAGACATGGCCCAGCATTATGCGTACTTTGATAATGCCAAGCAAGATTTTGGACCCAAATGCCGGCGCGAACGGTCCGCTTTTTCCCAGGTGTTTCATATCATGGTTCTGGGGGGATTTATGGTGGAAATCACCGTGTTGCCGCCGCCGCCACTGGCGGGCATGGACAGAAAGGAAATTGCAGCCACACTGCATCAAATTGTTTCGGACAAATATATGGAATTGAAAGACAAGAGAAGTAAAAAATGAAGACAGCAATTACACCCACGCGCGCTGAAAATTTCAGCGAATGGTACCAGAACTTAATCACCGCGGCCGATTTGGCGGAAAATTCCCCCGTGCGCGGTTGCATGACCATCAAACCGTATGGTTGGGCCATTTGGGAACTGATGCGTGATGAAATGGATAAACGGATCAAGGCCCAGGGCGTTCAAAACGCAAATTTCCCGTTGCTGATTCCCATTGAATTTTTTAACAAAGAAGCTGAACACGTCGCTGGATTTGCGAAAGAAGCCGCCGTCGTCACCCATTACCGTTTGCGTATGATTGACGGAACGTTGCAGCCCGACCCGGATTCGAAACTGACCGAACCATACATCATTCGGCCCACATCCGAAACCATTATCGGCGAAGCAATGTCCCGTTGGGTCCAGTCGTATCGTGATTTGCCGCTGAAACTGAATCAGTGGGTGAACGTGATGCGTTGGGAAATGCGCCCGCGTATGTTTTTGCGCACCGCCGAATTCAACTGGCAAGAAGGGCATAACGCATTCGCCACCCATGCCGAAGCCAACGCCGACGCGCGCAAGATGCACGGTATTTACGCCGATTATATGCGCGACGTTTTGGCGATTCCGGTTATCCGCGGGGAAAAAACACCCGAAGAACGCTTTGCCGGGGCGGACCACACATATACCGTTGAACAGATTATGCAAGATGGCAAGGCGTTACAGGCCGGGACATCGCATGACCTGGGGCAGCATTTCGCAAAATCGTTCGGCATCCAGTATCTGGGGGCCGATGGCAAATTGCAAAACGCATGGACAACATCGTGGGGGACATCCACACGTATGATGGGCGGGCTGTTTATGACGCATTCCGATGACGACGGATTGGTGTTGCCGCCGGCGGTTGCACCGTACCAGATTGTTATCATTCCCATTACCCGTGATGAAAACGCAGCGGAATTAAACGCGTTTGCCGAAAATGTGGGCCAGCAGTTGCGGGCGGTGGGCATCCGCGTATTGGTCGATACGTGCGACATGCGCGCGCCCGACAAAATGTGGAAATGGATTAAGCGTGGCGTGCCACTGCGTGTGGAAATTGGCGCGCGTGAAATGGCGGACGCCATGGCGACCGTGACACGTCGTGATTTGGGCAAATCATCCAAACAGACAATCGCGATTGCGGATTTGGTGGCGGGCGCATCCGACATGTTGGCCGGGATTCAGCGCGACATGTACAATGCCGCCGCGGCGCGCAATGACACGATGATTGTCAATGTTGCGGATTTGGATGCGTTGGAATCCGAATTGGCGGCGGGGCGCGTTGCGTTTTTCCGTTTGAAATACGATATGACAACCAACGAACGGTTTGACGGTTTGATTGAAAAGTATAAAATCAGCCGCCGCTGTCTGGATGATAATGACCCGACATATGTGTTTGTGGCCAAATCGTATTAAGGATAATCCCCCGTATGGGGGATTTTTTGTTTGTGTCCCGCCCGTGGCGGGGATTGTATTCACTGGATTGCTTCGTTTCACTCGCAATGACAGGGGGGCAGGAATTTCATCACCTTTGTCATTCTGGGGGGCGACCCCAGAATCTAGGTATTGATGTCATGCGCGCATGCGCGCGGCATAATCCACTGGATTGCTTCGTTTCACTCGCAATGACAAGTGTGATAAAGTTCCTGGAAATTAGACACCATTGTCATTGCGAGCAAGCGCAGCGCGCGTGGTAATCCAGAAAGCACACCAATAAATTTAAATTCCTTGAAACTTCGCGTGGGATGCAATATACTTTCCTTGCATTGGGAAACCGGTGTAGGCTTAGAAACCTAATAGTACTGTCAGTGATGACACAAAAAATCTCCAACCCCTTGGTTGGAGGACTGCGATATATCTGAATAAGCAGTGCTATTGTACTAATAGTTTCTAACCTCCAACCACCCGAATGTTTTGGGTGGTGTTTTTTATAAAAACAACAGGAGAAGAAAATTATGGCAATATTGCGGTGGGCGCGACAACATTTGCGCATCAGTGTGGCCGATGCCGCCGCGCTGTTAAAGATGAGCAAGAAAGATTACAAAAAATGTGAACGCGGGCATGATTTATTTGACGAAGGCATCATGCGCCGATTTTACCACGGCGCGTTTGCCATGCTGGTGATAAAGCGGGGTAAAAATAATTTATAAAAATCCCGCCATCGGGCGGGATTGTTTATTCTGTGACGTCGTCGTCGGTCGCCATGGCCGCCGTTTCAATCTGTAACAACTGATTTTCCAGCGCGGTTCGTTCCGAACTTTTGTATCCGGTTTCGGTTTCCGTGGGCGCCGCCGGGGTGTCCGGTTTGGCCGCGTCCGTTACCGTCACGGTGTCGGGTTTTACCGCCGGATTAATCAGGTTGTTGTATATATCCATTGCTTCGCGTGTGCCGGTCATGTCACGGGCCAACAATTTGTTGTCACCCGGGATAAACCATTGCTGTATCTTGACCGCGGTCAGTTGCATAATCGGACGTGTCCGTGCGTTCGCAATCCACGCCGGCAAACCGAACGGCGAATCCGAATAATACCACAGTGCCGCCCAATACACCAAACCCATTACCACAATCCCGCGGATAATACCAAAAATAACCCCCAGAGTGTGGTCGGTCACCTTCATCATGCTTTCCTGGATACGGTCGCGCAGTTTTTGGTTGATAAATCCAACCAGCAACAATATCACAAAAAATACGATGAAATACGCCGATACCAATGTGCCGACCGTGGATTCGGCCAGATGAAACCATTTCTGGAATAATCCGTCCAGCCACGGCGAAACAAATCGCGCCGTTACCGCGGCAACAACCCACGACAATGTGGCCACGGTTTCGTAAATGCCACCGCGAATGGTTGCCCAAATCGTGGATGCCAAAATGACACCCACGTATATATAATCCAATGTTGTTAAATCAAACATGGCGTTATCCGATTATGGGATTATTTCTTTTTCTTGTTATCTTTCTTAATCAAAACAAAGCCCAATGCCGCGACCAGCACAACCAACAGGCCATAGAAATAAATCACAGGGCTGCGTTCAGTTTTTTTTTCCAGTGTGGCACTGCGTTCGACAACCGCGTTCGCACGGTCCGAATTTTTCGCGCGGAATTCGTCGGCGTTCGATTCCATGGCGGCACGGTTTTCAGCGGCGTCTTTGCGCTGTGATTCGCTTAAATCCGCGGAAACCGCGTCACGCAATTCATCCTGCATGAAATCGGCATAGCCCTGGAAACATTTGTCGCCGATGACCATCACCGGAACGCCACCAGATTCATATTTACATTTTTCCAATGCCGCCTGGAACAGGGGCAGGTTTTCCTGGGTCATTACGTTGACCGCGTCCACATCAATCATCGGGAATTCATAAACCAATTGCTGGCTGATGAATTCGCGGGCGTGGTGGCAATGCGGGCACGACGGGGAATAATACAGAACAACGTCGGCGGCAGATGCGGTGCCCACCATCGTCATCGCGGCCAACGTGGACATTAATGTGGATTTTTTCATGTTTTTTCTCCTCGCTTTTTTCTTAACCCGATTATAGAAACCACACGCATTTTGCGCAAGCAGTTTTTATTTATTTTTTGCCAAATCTTCCTGTTGTGTTTTGCGGCCCGCCACGACACAATCATTGCATACCATCCCAAAGGAGTAAGATAACATGTTTAAGCTGGAACAATTCCCATTGCCGTTTGCGCCCGATGCGTTGGCGCCCCACATGTCGGCCGAAACCGTGCATTACCATTACGGGCGTCATATGGCGACGTATATCGATAATCTGAACAAACTGATTTCGGGAACCAAGTATGAAAAAAAGCCGTTGGCCGATATTATCATTCAATCGGTGGTCGATGGCAGTGCGCAAAAAATCTTTAACAATGCGGCCCAGGTGTTTAATCACGCGTTCTTTTTCCGGTGTCTGCGGGCGGACGGCGGGGGTGATGTGCCCATGCGCGTGGCCGATGCGTTCGGTGGCGCAGACAAGTTCAAGGCCGATTTCAAGGAAGCCGCCCTGGCGGTGTTTGGCAGTGGGTGGACATGGCTGGTGCGGGATAATGGAAAGCTGCGACTGGTCAATACGTCCAATGCGGACACGCCCATGGTGCACGGGATTCAACCGCTGTTGACGCTGGACGTGTGGGAACATGCGTATTATCTGGATTATCAAAACCGGCGTGGGGAATTTATTGACGCGTTCTTGGACCACTTGGTCAATTGGGATTGGGTGAACGAAAATCTGTAAGAAAAAAACGGGACATTTTGTCCCGTTTTTTAATACCGGTCATAAATGACGGGCGTTTTGTTAATCGTGTATATCCGATTGTCATCCCCGCGGTTGTACCAAACATAAATGATGTTTGCCGGGGCCGTGTCGGTCCACGGGTTATAATATCCAATCGTTTGGCGCGTGGTGTTTGATGTAAAGACCGCGTGGAACGTGTTGTCAAACACCCGTGTGTATGTGTCGGCAAAATTGGGACTGGTGACCATGTTCATGATGACGATGCCGCCGTCTTTGACCCGGGATTTAATGCGCTGTAAAAATTCGGCGGTGATTAAATCTTCGGGGACCTGGTACGAATTGGAATACACGTCCAGCATAATCAGGTCGTATTTGTTCGGCGTGTTTTTCAAGAACTGGCTGGCGTCTTGGACGACAAATTTCTTGTTCGGGGTTAATTTCTGGTGCAGAAAGTGTTTTTCAGAAATGTCTTTTAATGTGCGTTCAATGTCCACAAATGTGTAATTGTTGCGCGTGTCCTGTAACCCGGCGGTAAATCCGCCCGCACCCAAAATCAGAATGTCATGCGTCCGGTCGGCCGGCATGTTATACAGAAAATTATGATTGATATAATCAATGTATTGGGCCGATGATTGATTGTTCTTGTAATGGACCGACATCGGCAGACCGTTCATATATAAAATCCGGCCCGTGCCAAAATCCGCAACCGAAATCGTCGAATTGGCATTGTTGACCAAGATGCCGCGCGTACGCAACAGGAACGCGTTGCTGTTGATAATTTGGGCGGGAATCAAAATGGCCGCCGCCCAGATTATCATGTGCCAGGCCGGGCGCGCCACGTATGCCCCCACCAGCGCCAGCACCGTAATCAGCAAGATGGTATAATTCACCCCGATAAACGGCATCAGCAGCAATGTGGTTGCCAGCGACCCCATGACCGAACCAATCGTGTCCCATGCCATAATGGACCCGGTGGAATTAATATTGAATTTATTCAAATAACGCGACAGCAATGCCGTGTTGACCCCGAACAAAAACGGGCCCACCGACAAAAATACCAGGGAATAAATAAACGTCTGGACCACGCCGGAACGGATGCCCATCATGTACATAATCGAAAAATATGTCGAAAGTAACGCAAAACTGCCGGCCAAAACGCCGATGGCCGCGATGAGGATAAAACTGGCGCGCAGGATGGATTTGGCGCCCATCTTTCTGATGCGAATGCTGGCGCCGCGAAAGTACCCCAATGACATAAAGCCCAAAAATGTGCCCATAATAATGCTGGTGATGACGGCACTGCTGCCGACGAAAAAGCCCAGTTGGCGCAACACAACCAATTCTAATGATAAACTGACGTAACCGTTCAAGAAAATCAGAAACAGCAGCCAACGCCGTAACTTTGATGTCATGTGTTTTTCCCCTTTTTGTATATCATGGGGCATGTTAATCCAAAAACAAATCTGGTTCAACCACAGAAATTATCAGTGCATGTGAATCAGGCGAACGTCATCAAACGCCGGTGTCCGGTCAAAGACCGCGCGCGCAACCGGGCACATGCACAAAATGCGTCGCCGTTGGGTCCGGGCCAGATTCACCACGCATTCGACCAGCCCGCGGTCCACATCACGGCCGCGATAATCGTCGTCAACGCCGGTGTGGTCGATAATCATTTTATCAATGCCCACGCGCACAAATGTGATTTCACCAATATGCGCCGCGCCGCATCGCGCATGAAAGCCCAACCCGTCATCAGAAATCGAATATTGAATTTGGTCTGCCATGGTTGAATTATACACAGTTTGTTTTTAAAAAGACAACTGGCATTCGTTCCTGATGACATGGACGGGCGTTTTCGCGACAATACAGGCCAAGGAGGAAACAAATTATGTTTATGTTAAAAGCTAAAATTTATTTAACCATCTTTACCCTGTATGAAATTGTGGCGGTGTTGCTGCTGCACTTTCCGCGGACGTGCGACGCGATGTTCGGGGCGGCGTTCTGTAATGACCATGTGCTGAAATACTTTATCTGGTGCTTTGCGGTGCCGGCACTGGTGTTCTTGTTGGCGATGTGGATTAATGAAATCTTTGTCGCGCGGCGCCATCGTCATTCGCTGATGTACAAAACCAAAACCGCAATCAAAGACATGGCGTCCAATTTCAGCGACCGTGTCGGTAACCGCGCCACGTCCCAGGATATCGAAAAACTGATTACGGCGGCGGTGCTGGTCGGGGCAAAGAAATATATCGACCGTCACCCAAAGGCGCGCCAGACCGTTGAAAACGTTTTGGGGGCGTTGGGTTCCCAGGCGTCGGATTATCTGGGCAATTCATCGCGCGATTGGGCGGACGATGACGAAGAAGATGACGACGACGATGACCGTGATAATCGTGACCGCCGTGATAACCGCGATGGTCGTGATGGGCGCGACAGCCGTTCGACCACCCAGCGCCAGGCGAATTCAAATCGCACCGCGCGCGGGGCCACAAAACGCAAAAAATAATCCGTTCAATTAACAAAATCCCCCGAACCGGGGGATTTTTTATATTGGGGGACGGTTAAACAAAAAAACGCACCGTGTGGTGCGTTTTAATTCTGGTGCCGGTTGTCGGACTTGAACCAACGACCTACTGATTACAAATCAGCCGCTCTACCAACTGAGCTAAACCGGCAATACGCGCCAAGTATACATGTATCCTTTTGAAATATCAAGTGTAAAAATTCATAAAATGCTTGCTTTTGCAAAATATCCTTTCACAATATGGATATGATTAAAATACCTGAATTATTGGCGCCGGCGGGAACGCTGGATGCGTTTAAAACTGCCATCTTGTATGGCGCAGATGCAATTTATGCCGGGTTGCCCGGGTTTTCTATGCGGGCGCGCGCCAAGATTACCGTGGATGAAGTTCGGGCCGGTATCGAATTGGCTCATCGCGCCGGGAAAAAAGTGTATTTGGCGTTCAATCTGTTTGCGCATGACCGCGATTTCGCAAATATGGACGCGGTGTCGCGGGTGATTGATTATCTGCGCCCTGATGCGTTGATTGTGTCCGACCCGGGTGTCGTCATGTGGGTGCGCGAAAATCATCCCGATATTCCCATTCATATTTCAACCCAGGCAAATATTTGTTCCGCCGCGTCCGTCAAATTTTGGCAGCGCGCCGGGGCCAGTTTGTGCGTGTTGGCCCGCGAAGTCAGTCATAATGAATTCAAATCCATTCGCGCGGCGTGCCCGGATGTCGGGTTGGAAATCTTTGTCCATGGGGCGATGTGTATGGCGTATTCAGGGCGGTGTCTGTTGTCCAATTATATCACGGGACGGGCGGCCAACCGCGGGGCGTGCGCGCAACTGTGCCGGTGGAAATATGATGTCATTTTGCGCGAACGCGAATCCGGTATTGAAATGCCCATCGACGAAGACGAACGTGGCGCATATATCATGAATTCGCGCGATTTGTGTTTGATGCCGCGGTTGGCGGATGTGATTGCGGCCGGTCCCAATTCTTTGAAGATAGAAGGGCGCAACCGCAGTGAATATTATGTCGGCAGTGTGACGCGCGCATATCGCGCGGCGTTGGACGCGTATGCGGCCAATCCCGCCGAATTTGACCCGGCGCCATATATGGACGCATTGAACCTGTTGCAGACCCGCGGTTATACCACGGCGTTCTTTGACGGGGCAGTAACGGCCGATGCGCACGATTATGAAACCACGCGGTCGGTGTCCGATTATGTGGCGGCCGGCGTGATAACCGATGTGCGCGATGATGCGATTGTATTCGAATTGCGCAATGAAATTCGGGCGGGCGACGAAATCAATTTTATATTGCCGGGTGGCATGGATGTGGCGATGGTCAAATTGCCCCGCATTATTAATGCCGCGACGGGGGCCGATGTCCCCAAACTGGCCGCCGGGCAACGCAACAGCATTATTATCCCGCGCGCGTGGTTTGGGGTGGGTGGGGATAACATGTCCCGGTTTGCGCCATATGTTTTGGCATATCGTCGTAAATAAAATCCCGCGGTTGCGGGATTTTTCTGATATAATATCATTAGAAATTTTACACCAAGGGAGAGAAGATGAAAATCGCAATCATTGGGTTGGGCAGTGTTGGGTCCGCGGTTGCCACCGCCGTCGCGCGCACGGGCGCGGCGCATGAAATGGTTTTGTTTGACCGCGATGGCGTACGTGCCCGCGCCGCCGCCGAAGATTTGGGCCACGCCGCCGCATTTTCGTTTGATATCAAAATCACCGCCGCCAGCAATTATCGCGCCATTCGCGGGTCGGACGTTGTGATTATTGCGGCCGGCGCCAATCAAAAGCCCGGCGAAACGCGCACCGATTTATTAAATGCGAATGTGGCCGTCATGTCCGACATTATCCCCCGCGTGATGGCGAATGTTGATGCCCGCCGCGTTCGGATTATCATTGTGACAAACCCGCTGGACGTGATGGTGATGTTGGCCCAGAAATTATCAAAATTGCCGGCGGCGCGCGTGATTGGGACGGGGACGATGCTGGATTCGGCGCGTCTGCGCACGATTTTATCACGCAGTCTGGGGGTATCGACCCAGTCATTGAATACATACGTTTTGGGCGAACATGGCGACAGCAGTGTTATTAACTGGGCATCGGCCAGTGTGGGCGCGGTGGCATTGGATGATTTTTGCCGCCAGACGAAAAATCCATTGCCGGCGGCCACGCGGCGCACAATCGAACACCGGGTGCGCAATGCGGCATATGAAATTATCCGGGGCCGCGGGGCGACATGGGACGGAATTGGCGCGGCGGTGTCCGATTTATTGCTGTGTATTGCGCGCGACGAACGTCGCATTTTGACCGTCAGCACCGTTGACGGTACCGGGCGCAGCGCGGTTGCCATGTCCCGGCCGCGCGTTGTTGGAGCCGGCGGCGTGGTTGCTACATTAACCCCGAAATTATCCCCGGCGGAATCGGCCGCATTGCGCCGCAGCGGGCAAATTATCCGCAAAAATTATGATTCCATTGGGAAATAAAACGCATCCCCCGTTCGGGGGATTTTTTTTGGACCGCGGCGGCATAGGTTATTTTTTCCCATATGTCAAGATAAAAGATTTTTTGACTTTATTCCCATCCGGGCGCATAGTGGTGGCGTCGCGTCGTAAAAACGCACTGTTGCCAATAATGGGTGGTGTGGGCGCGCGGCCAGTCTTGCCAATAATGGGGGCTGGTTTAATTTCATCAAACACGAAAAGGAGTTGACTGATGAAAAAATCTATTAAGTTCGCGGTTGCCGCGTCGGTTATGACTGTGCCTGCGATGGCTGCGAACGTTCCGGGTCAGGTGAATAACGCGTTGGCCCAGAATATGGAAAACCCGTTGTATATGCCGGCACGGAATATGTTCTATTCCAAGCTGTCCAATGGGGTTATGTTGAAAGTTGCCGATGATTCCAAAGCACACAAGATGAAGAATCACGACGGCGAAATCGAATTTCCGATTATCCGTATCCAGGAAGAATTGGGGTACGGTATCACTGACCGTTGGGCGGCGCACTTTTCCGTGCAGTACACCCACGACGATGATATTGGTCGCACAGGTTTGTCGGCGGGCCGTTTGGGAACAACATATCGTATCTTGAACCTGTATAACGGGTTTGTGTGGGATGTGTATGGCGATTTGCACCTGGGGGGGATTGGTGAAATGCGCGGGACATACAATGTCAAAATGGGCAGAGGCGTTTTGGCCGGCAATTTGGCAGATGTTTCGGGCGTGTTTGACTATGACAACTATTCCAACGGGATGTGGGGTTTCCATGTCGGGACCAAATTTGGTAAGAAATGGGATCGTTTGACCACATCTGCGTTTGTCGAAGTGCTGCGTACATTCGGTAACGACAACAACATGATTCGCGTTGTCGGTGATGGTACGCCGTTGGCGGCAATTACATTGCCCAATGGGATGCAGGGCGTTCTGTCGTCGGCGACATTGTTGGGTGCGCTGGGTGCGCCAAACCAGATTTCGGCGGATTTGAAATCCACAACCGAAGTTAATGCGGGCGCAAACGTGTTCTATCAGTGGTCCGACCGTTGGTCCACGGGTGCATGGTTCCGTTATAACCATCACACCGACCAGGGTGTCGAAAAAATCACAACCCAATTGCCGAACAACCCGGTTGTGCAGAAATTGGCGGCGGCGCTGGAACAGCAGTTGTCCAACATGAAAGACGGGTTCGATGAATACATTATCGGTCTGTCGGCCGCGGCCCAGGTTACACCGCACGCCCAGGTGGCGCTGTATGGTGAATACACATTTGACACCGCGCATGAAAAATCTCAGAACGGGACGGATGCCAAGGTCGAAGCGGGCGTTCGCGTGAACTTTACGTTCTAAGACAAATCATAAAAAACACACATATTGGACATAAAACGGGCCCGATTTCGGGTCCGTTTTTTATACGCCGGTGCGGGCACGGGGGGATTAATATCACTTTCGTTTTGGGGGATTTTGTGATATAATCAGACCAAAGATATATGGAAAGATTATGAGAAAAGTCAGGATTTCTGCCGCCTTGGCCTGTGTTTTATTGGGGGCGCCGATGGGCGCCGATGCCGCGTATCCGGCATATCCCACGTATCAGCGGGGCGCACAACAATATCCGGGATATAATGCCGTGCCGGCCGGTACATACGCCATGCCGACCAATGGCGCCGTGATGCAAAATCGCGCCGGTGTCCCGTCCCAGGTTATGTATCCCAATCAAAATGTCGCGACCCAGGTTGCGGCCGCGCCCGCCACACGGATTACCGGTTCTTTGCCGCGCGTGGGGTCCGCCGCGACGGTTGCCGGTCGTTCTTATTACCAGCCGGCCGATTACGACCGTTTGGCCGACAGTGGGCTGTATATCGGGTTGTCCGTGGCATATGGGGCGTCCATTTCCGGCGGCATGAACGCAGATTACAAGGGTGAAGCCAACGCGTTCTTTGTCCCAGGCGCATTCCAAGAAGCCGAATGGTCCCACGATACCGTCATCCCGTTACAGGTGTCGGTTGGGGCGGCACTGAACAGTGATTGGCGTGTGGATTTTTCATATACCCGTTACAGCGATATCGGTTATCTGGAAACGGTGACCACGTCCGACGGTGCGGGCGGATTTATCGATGCCAAGGCCACCGGTGGTGCCGTTACCGCGAATGTCACCATGTTAAATATTTATTACAACATTGATTCTTATACCGGTTATCTGGCGGGCGGCGCATTGCGACCGTATGTCGGGGCGGGGGTTGGAATCGCGCTGAATACCATCGGGGATTACGTCATCTATGACGGTACGTTTTATTCCGAACAAGACCCCGGCAATGCCGGCGCCGGTGAATTAACCGGGATTTCGGATGTGTATGCCTATCACAATGGGGGGACGACGGAAAACCTGGCCTTTATGTTAGAAGGCGGGGTGTCCACCGAACTGGGTGGGGGATTGACCCTGGATTTGTATGCCCGGTATTCCAATGTGGGCAAGGTTAAATCGTCAGGCAGTATCATCGTGTCCCAGACCGAATGGATTGGTGACGGGGCCGGTGGTGAAAATCCCGCGCCGTATGACAGTGTATTCCATTACACCAACTGGTACGAAAGCGGACGGCTGAGCAGCGTTGACGTTGGTGCGCGGTTACGTCTGCAATTCTAAAACCAAAGACCGCGGAATAATCCGCCGACAGCAAAGGCAAAACAATGTATAACCAGAAATTTTTATTTCACGCTTTATATGTACCCTGTGCCTTGTGCTGGGGGGCGTTGCCGGCCAATGCGGCGGTGCGGGTGGGTAATTATTCGCGCAGTTATGCCGAATCTTATAATCAATTAAATCAGCAAAGGGCGCAAAACAACGCGCCCGTCGCGGCGCCCCAGGTAACGGCGGCGGCGACCGGCGGTGCGGTGGTGAGTAATGCCCCGGGTGTCACCGAATTACCCATTCGTGTGGCGAACGCCAAACTGGCCGCGGCCATTGCGCGCGGTGACAAAGATGCCGCGGTTGGCATACGGGATTTGGAATCTTGCGCGAAAATTTATCCCGATGGGGAATTTGCATGGGACCGCCCAACCGTCGGGGAAAAGGTTGGCGGCGGCCAAACCTGTGTCGCGACGGTTGAAATCCGCGGATACCAAATGGGCGCATACGGCGAAGATGTCGTTTTGGCGCGTGCCAATTTGTCCGCGGGCGATGTCGTCAAATGCAATATTTCTGAATTTCCCGAAAGTGCATATACGGCCGAAGTTGCCAATGTCATCTTTCCGGCGGATAATGAACCGACGACCAGCGATGTTATTCGCGTGATGAATGATGAACAAAAGAAAAATGCCGGGATTAAAATTGCGGCCGGTGCGGTGATTGGGGGACTGGCCGGGAATATCACGGGTAAAAACGATATCGGCAGTGACAGCATCATCGGCACCAGCAAGGGTAAGATGAACAACACGGCGATTGGCGCCCTGTCGGGGGCGGCGTTGATGGCGGGCAACGCGTACACCGGTAAAATCGCCGGCGATACGATTTTGTCCACCGGGGTCAATGCGGCGGCGGGCGCGGCGGTCGGCAATATGGTTGCGACCGGTGATTCCGTTTTGCGCATCGAAGATTGCACCGTCAATGGGGAAAAGACAACCTGTCTGTGGGGTGTGATTACACTGAACACACCACTGACCACGTTGGAAACGGGGCAACAACGCGCGTTCTATAACATTGCCACGGGGGCGACGGTCGTCTGTGACGCAAATCTGGAAAACTGTAACAATAAAATGGACCTGGTATCCATTAAGCTGGATAAATACGACGATATGGAAAAGGCCGCAACCGAAGATTTCCAGGCCGTGCGCATCGACCCCAGTGCCCAATATACGTACAAAGATAATAAAATCACCGCGGGTTATTCCGGGGATGCGTCCGGTTTGTGGACGCCCATTGCATCGGCCGGTGTTTCCGACCGCATGGTGCCGGCCATGATTCCGGGGGTCAAGGATAAGACATTCGGGTTCAAACGCACCGATTGGACCAAATGGCGTACCGATCATCCCGATGCCCAGATTGTGGGGCGCAGTGGTCGCGGGGAATCGTATTCATTGGCGGACCAGATTGATGGCAAATCATACAATTTGATGGATTTTAATCCGTTGCGCGTGGATGCCGATGACGGGTCATTGATTGATTTTAATAACAAAGCCCGGATGAAGGGCACCCTGACGGGGGCCGGTGTCGGGGCGGGCCTGGGGGCGTTGACGGGGTACCAGGGCGCACAGAATGACGTTGAACAACGCTGGTTATCGGCGGTGCGTGAATATAAGGATTCTTTGCAGAAGATTTACTGTGCCACGGGCAAGCGTTTCCTGGGGTATTATAACGATGCCGTCATCATCCCCAATGCGGTCGAATAAAAATCCCCCAACCGGGGGATTTTTTATCACATGTTATAACTGATACGGGCAACTGTACCAATCGCCGTTCGTTTCGGTAAAATGATATATACCGGTGGTATCTGAACCAGAATATTCGTAACAGTCATCAATGTATTCTGTAATATAGTTTGTCCACAGACAATCTGTCGTTTCACCTTTGCCCCAGGCTTCCCTGTCACCAGAGCATTGTTCCAGTTTGTCGTTATAATCTGTCTGGACCATGCCGTTGCCGGGGCAACGACGACATTGGGGGACCGTCACGCCGTCATACACCGTATAGACATAATTGCCAACCGGACAAAAGACATCCACACCGTCGCATTTGGCGCCGGCCGGACAATCGCGGCAATCGGTGTCGGCCCCCCCGTAATAGGACATGTCGAATTTACCCGCGGGGCATGTGCCGCCGGATGTGCCGCTGTACACGCATTGGCCATTACTGGCATAATAGCCATTGTCGCATGTTAATGTGCATGTCCCAGACCGGTGATTGTCGGTAATATTGTATTTCCCGTTGGCAACCATGCCACATGATTCACATTTATAACTGCTGTATGGGTCTTTGACATATTTGTATCCGGGCGCGCATGATGTGTATGCGTAACGTGTATATTCGCCGGCGTTGGCTTGATATTCGCATGCCTTGGAAGAAGGGGGAATCAAATTATCTGTGGTTCCCGTAAAATATTCATAGGGCATTGAACAAAATTTTGCTGCGTCGTTTGTTAAACCGGCGATATAGACATCACGATAACCGGCCCCGCAATATTGACGGATGATACCGTCTTCCTTGTATGGATAGGCGGAGTTATTCGTTGCGGCACATTCCAACCATGTGCCGGCAACGGTGCAAATATATGTCTTGGGCACAGGGCCCGGTGTGTCCAGATATGAACCGTTGGGCAATACGTTAAAGTCCGCCTGGGGATAGCCACCATTACAGCCATATTTTCGATTGCCGTTGTACGCGTATTTTCGGTCGTTCGACATGGACAAAACTTGGTCGGGGACACTGATATAATTCCCGTCCGCATCGTAGAAATATGCGCCATAGCCAAAGGCGGCCGTATGATTCAAACATCCAACCAATATCCAAAAACCAACGATTGGATTCGGCATAAAATCATAAACAACAGGGGGCAGAAAATGGGGATTTTTTCAAAAACGCAAACGGGGATTATAAACGTTCCCTTGGATTAGGCATATATTGATATGTCCCAACGCAGCGGATTATAACGCATTGGCCGAATTTATTCAAGCGTTGATTCCACAAAAAATCCCGCCGGGTGGCGGGATTTTTTTATGATTTCTTGTATTGTGTCCCCAGGGCTTCGTTCAGCCATTCATACACAGTCTTTTCATCGGCCGTGCGTTCTGTGACACTTTTACATGTATTGATAATCGACATACATGCGCGGATGGCCACATTGGACGGGTTGTTGGAATCCGTGCTGGATTGTTGATTGCCAAAGAAGTTGGACGAGTAGTTGTTCTGGGCCAGGCAGGACGCCACGTCGGCAATACATGTTTCCGCATGGTCGGCCAAGACTTCGTCCTGGGCAGATTTAATCTGAACCAGTGTGCGGGCCAGATACTGTTTAACCACTTCGTTAACCGGATTATATTTCTTGTCCCCGGTTTTGCCGGTATAGGTCACATCCTGGCATTTGTTCAGGACGGACATACACATACCCTGGCTGCGGCCGTTGGTGTTAACCCAGCCAATCTTTTTTTGCAGATAGATGGCCATGTTGTTCTGGTCGCCGGCTGTGAACTGGTCTGTTACAGTATTTTTGATGTAATCAGACAGTGAACCGTTGCCCCACGCATTTTTTTCGGCGTTGTCGGCGCTGTAATTCCAAACGCTGTACAGGCCAGAATGCTTGGTCGAAGAATTGGTCAATTCGCCGCCCGATACGCCCGGCATGCCGCCCACGACAATTTTACCGTTGACAATATATTTGCCGGTGGGATCCAGACAGTTTTCATAATCACTGCCGCAGACAAAGTCATCCTGCATGCACGAATCCAGGGCGTTGATGCACCCGCGCAAGTCGT